>Ga0206908_1005_pt1 | contig 50299 bp, 48 predicted proteins | sample Alteio_BWOrgHeat_78_FD_152979 | JGI IMG/M metagenome (GOLD analysis project Ga0206908, IMG submission 152979) | Enriched cells from forest soil in Barre Woods Harvard Forest LTER site, Petersham, Massachusetts, United States -... | ecosystem: Environmental > Terrestrial > Soil > Temperate forest >... | reverse complement strand
CTGATCCTCAACGGAGGAGTAAACGGTATGTATACGAAGAAACTGGCGGTATTACTCGGACTTGTAATCTCAGCGGGTATGGTGATGGCGCAGGATCAGGCGCCGGCGCCGGCCCAGGGCAGCGGGCAGGGGATGCACGGCAACCACGGTAGACAGATGGATCCCGACAAAGCTGCGGCGCGGCTGGAGAAGAAGCTGAATCTGAGTGCGGACCAGACGGCGCAGATCAAGCCGATTCTGGCGGATCAACAGCAACAGATGCAGACGCTGCGAGCGGATACTTCGCTGACCCAGGACGACCGGCGGTCGAAGGCGAAGGGGATTATGCAGGACAGCCGCACGAAGATGGAAGCGGTGATGAACGACCAGCAGAAGCAGCAGTTCGAACAGATGCTGCAGCAACAGAAGGCGCGGCGGCACGGTGAGAACGGTGCGCAGTCGCAGTCGCAGCCCCAGTAGAAGAGACTGCGGCAGGACAAGCTTTATAGATAGAAATACAGAACGAACATGAAGAGCCGGGTGAATGCCCGGCTCTTTGTGTTTGTGTCGTGAGATGAGTGCGGCTGCGGCTCGGTTATTCTCGTTTCACGATGACGTTCGATGTGATTGTGCTGGGGCTTGGGGCGATGGGGAGCGCGGCGGCGTATCACCTGGCGGCGCGCGGCGTGCGGGTGCTGGGGATTGAGCAGTTTACTTCGCCGCATGATCTGGGGTCGTCGCATGGCGGGTCTCGGATTATTCGCCAGGCGTATTTCGAGAGCCCGGATTACATTCCGCTGGTGCTGAGAGCGTATGAGTTGTGGCGAAAGCTCGAGGTGGATTCTGCATCCCTCCCAGGTCCCCAAATGCGAGAGACCTGGGGCACCCCGCGATTGCTGCACATTACGGGTGGGATGACGCTGGGACCGCGGGGCGGCGAGATGGTGCGGCGGACAATGGCGGCGGCGCGGGAACATTCGATTCCGTTCGAGGTGCTGGAGGGCGCGGAGATAGCGAAGAGGTTTCCGGCGGTGCGGCCGTTAGCTGGTGATGTGGCAGTGGTGGAGCCGCATGCGGGATACCTGCTGCCGGAGGAGTGTATTCGCGCGCATCTGAAGATGGCGGAGAAAGCGGGTGCGGAGTTGCACTTCGAAGAGAAGGTGCTGTCGTGGGAGGCGTCTGATCGCGGGGCTGAAGTGCGGACTTCGCGAGGAAGATATGAGGCGGGGCATGTGGTGATTGCGGCGGGGCCGTGGGCGCAATCGGCGCTGGCGGAGGTATTTCCTCTAAGGGTGACGCGGCAGGTGATGGCGTGGATTCAGCCGCGGGGCGGGGTGGGGGATTTTGTGCCGGAGAGGTTTCCAGTGTGGCTAGCGGAGGATCCGGAGGGGGGACGGGTAACGTATGGGTTTCCGGCGATTGATGGTGAGGCGGGCGGGGTGAAGGCGGCGATTCACGGAAGCGATATTGCATGCACGCCGGAGACGGTGGATCGCGCGATTCATGATGCGGATGTGGCGCGGATTGTGGAGCGGGTGAAGGTGCGTATGCCGGCGCTGGAGGGAGATGTGCTGCGCGCAAAGACGTGCATGTATACGATGACGCCGGATGAGAATTTTGTGATCGGGGCGCATCCGGCGATGGCGAATTGCACTGTGGCGTGCGGGTTTTCAGGACACGGGTTCAAGTTTGCGAGTGTGGTGGGTGAGGTGATCGCGGATCTGGCGACGGTGGGTGCGAGCTCGCAGCCGATCGGGATTTTTTCGCCGTCGCGGTTTAGCTGAGGTGAGTGTTGGACGCGATCTCAGATTGAGTGCGCGCCTTGGATGGCCGTATTCCTGTGTTCGCCGCGGTATCGGCCGGGAGGCTGACCGAACTCACGCTTGAAGGCGCGATTGAACGCCGCTTCCGATTCGTATCCGACGTCGGAGGCAATCTCGGCGATGCCCCGCGAGGTCTTTTCGAGGGACCGCGCGGCCAGTTGAAGACGCCAGCGGGTGAGATAGGCCATGGGCGGCTCAGATACGTAGCGGGTGAAGCGCTCCACCAGTGCGGATCGAGAGATGCCGACCGCCTCCGCGAGATCGGCGATGGTCCACGGATGGGCGACCTGGCTGTGCATCAGGCCGAGGCTTTTGCCGACGAGGGGATCGCGCGCTCCGGCGAGCCACCCGATTTGCTCGTCGGGGAGAGCGGCGACGTAGCGGCGCAGGGTATCGACGAACAAGGCCTCAGAGAGCTTGGCGAGCATGGCCTGGCTACCGACGCGTTCGGAGGCGGCTTCTTCGACGAGGTGCATGATGGAACTTTCGAGCCATTGGCCGGAGCCGTCGGCGCGGAGATTGACTTTGAAGACAGGGGGCAAGCCGCTCAGGATGGGCCGGCTGAGGTAGGGATCGCAGGTCATGTAGCCGCAGACGAAGCGCGAAACGGCGCCACCGCCGCCGGCGTGCAGGGGACTGAGATCGCGCGCCTTGATTTTGGCGGTAACTCCGTAATCCGGATAGGGACGAGCGGCGCCTTTGGCGCTGAATATGTGGTGAGCATCCCCGTGGGGAAAGATCACAACATCGCCGGGCTTGAGCTGGAGAGAGCGGCCGTCCTCCAACTCAACAACTGCTTTGCCTTCCAGCACGAGATGGTAAATAAGCAGGTGCGCGGCGCCGGGAGAGAGGGTGGCGGTCATCCGACTGGAGTGAGGCGCGGAAAATCCCCAGGGGGAAGAGAACTCCGCGGTGAAGTAGATGGCGCCGTTGAGCTTGACCCCACTCAGGATTTCGGAGAATGCATCCATTCGACCTCTGGACTTGCGGCAAACTTTTCAGGTTGCTGAGCAAAAGAGTCTGACGCGGGGAGCCGATTGAGCAAATTATAGCGACGCCCGGGCATGGTGGTCCGAACAAAACCAGTAGACACTTTAGGCATACGAGGGCGAATCGACTCATCCCCTGAGCGGCAAGTCTACAGAAAGCAGGAGGTCAACACATGTTATTGAGCAATCAACTGGACCACGAAACCGCCGTCATCAATCCAAACAAAGCGTTGTGGGAGAAGGGCGACTTTACCGAGATTGCCGCGCTGATGCGGGAATCGGGAACGGCGCTAGTGAAGTCACTGGAGATCGCGCCGCCACTTCGGGCACTGGACCTGGGCTGCGGGGACGGCACTACGGCAATCCCGCTGGCGCGGACGGGCGCCGAGGTTGTGGGGATCGACATTGCCCGCAACCTGGTTGAGGCCGGGAACCGGAGAGCGGCCGAGGAAGGGCTCGCGAACATCAGGTTTCAAGAGGGAGACGCGAGCAACCTGGAAGGCGTGGCCGATCACTCGTTCGATCTGACTCTCTCAGTGTTTGGCGCCATGTTCGCACCGCGGCCTTTCGACGTAGCCAGAGAGATGGTGCGCGTCACGAAGCCGGGGGGCCGCATCGTGATGGGCAACTGGATTCCGAACGATCCAACATTTGTGGCGCAGGTGCTGAAGATCAGTTCGGCATTTACGCCTCCCCCGCCGGAAGGTTTTGTGAGCCCGATGACGTGGGGCGTGGAGACGCACATTGTCGAGCGATTTGGACAGGCGGGCGTTCCGCGGGAAAGAATCTCGCTGACGAAGGACACGTTTCATTTCAACTCTGAAAACAAGAACCCGGTGCAGGTGATCGAACTGTTCCGGCGCTACTATGGGCCCACGATGAACGCATACGCCTCCGCCGATAAACACGGGATGTTGGAGGAACTCCACCGCCAGCTTGTGGAACTGGCCAACGCGCAGAACACCGTCAATCACGGAAGCACGTCGATCCCGGCCACTTTTTTGCGGGTGACGGTCAGCCTTTGAGTTCAGAGTTGCGATGACAAAGTCAGAGGAGTGTCGCTGATATGAACAAGAGAAGTGAAGCCCTGGCAGTACGTCTGGAGGCCGGCGCGGGTGCGCTGGCCTCTTTTGTATCCACACTAACCGAGGCGGAATGGCAGACATGTCTTCCCGGCGACGGCCGGAAGATCGGCGTGGTGGTTCACCACGTGGCGAGCGTGTATCCGATCGAGATCCAACTGGCGCAGGCGCTCGCGGGCGGCAATGCGATTACCGCGGTGACGTGGGATGCGGTGAAGGCAATGAATCACGATCACAGCAAGGACCAGGATGGAGTGACCAAGGAAGCCGCACTCGCGCTGCTGGGGGGCAACAGTGCGGCGGCCGCGGCGGCCATCCGCGCGCTCAGCGATGTGGAGCTGGATAGCGCTGCGCCGGTGTCGCTGAACAGCGATGCTCCGCTGACCTGCCAGTTCATTTTGGAGGATCACGCGGTGCGCCACAGTTACCATCACCTGGCTCGGATTCGGGCGGCGCTGGGGCGTTGAGACTCCGCGCTCATGGAGTTTGTGGAGGCAGAAAAGCAAGTGCAAGGTTCAGGGCAGGGTTCGTGCTTTCCCAGGTCTCAGAAGCGAGACCTGGGGCACCCTCATCACGCAACAATGAGGGCAAAAGCTGGTCCTTCGTCCGCTTAGGATGACTTGTTGGCTAGAAGAGGATCGAGGGAAACCAGGCGCCGCGGGGTTCGTTGTAAAGGCCTATGGACATGAGAGTGGCCGGCTGCGTGATGCGCAGGCCGTTCGAGAGGCACCAGCGGAGCAGATCGGTGTTGCGGCTGGGAATGAGAATGCCGGGTCCGCCGTAGGTGTCGGCTGAGGCGAGGAGGGCCTGGAGATCCTGGTTGGACTCGCAGGTGGCGTGGCCGAAGAAGGAAAGATCGCTGGCGTATCCGGTGATGCGGCCGCCGCGCTCGACGACGCGGGCGACGCCGCGTTGGATGGACATGGCCAGGTCGGCGCCGCGGTCGAAGCCGTGGATCTGCATGGAGAGGCGGTTGCAGGCGTCGAGATCGGCGGGCGCGGCGGGGCGAACGTCGCATCCGGGTATGCTGCGCGTGCGAGGCGAGCCCTGGACGCAACTGAGGGGCTCGCGCACGTCGAAGCCGAGATTCGCATAGAGCGAAAGCGAGCGGTTGTGGAACGCGGCCTGCACCAGGCGGATGCCGGCGGCGTGCTGGGCATGAGCGTGGTCGAGGACGGCCTGCATGAGCTTGCGGCCGACTCCTGCGTTCTGTGTTGCGGGATCGACGGTAATGGGACCAATGCCCATGACGATGGAGCGCTCGTCGAGCACGTTGCTGCCGACGATGCGGCCGTCGACTTCGGCTACCACCGCATGGGAGCCCGGCATGGTGAACATCATGGTGATGATGCCGATCGCCATATCGACATTGGGGAAGTCGGGAGGGAAACCGTGCTGGGCGTTGATGGCGCAGAAGGCGTCATAACAGATGCGGCCGCAGAGGGGGGCGTCGGCGGGCGTGGCTAAGCGTACCAGGACTTCAGTCTGTACAGATGCGGGCATCGGTTGACCTCCGGGGTGGAGTGAGTATAGCGGGCGGGATCGTGCTTTCCCACCCTAAACACAAAATGCGTGTTTAGGATGGGGCACCCGGGTTCGGTGGTTAGGAGAGAGGTTCCCGCTTGCGCGGGGTGAGACGCGGCGCAGAACGGGCGTGGTGTACTGACAGCATCATGTTTCGTAGATCGCTTGTTGTTCGGCTTGTTGTTGGCGTGCTGATTGTGGCGGCGGTGTATTTCCTGGTCATTCAGAAGCAGGGGCGCGGGCCAAGGGAAGCTCCACGGGAGTCGAGGCGGCCTGAGGCGCGCGGCGGCGAGTCAGCGGGCGCGGCGGGGCATGTGATCTGCGAGACGCAGTACTTTGCGGACTGGACCGAGCCTGGCGTGGGCAAATGCGCGGTGCGCATGCGCAATGGCTATCCGGTGCCGGATGCGAAGTGCACGCCGGGCGGTGTGAATCCTTCCGTGACGATCGATGTGATGCGTGATCCAACTTGGCGGACGAAGACGGTGCGGAACTGCGCGTCGAGTGAGGCACAGAAGCATGTGGCATATAGCTGGTATGACATCGAGAAGCCGCGGGTGAATTCGAACGAGAACCAGGTCTGCGAGCTGGATCATCTGGTTCCGCTGGAGCTGGGCGGGGCCGATGGGCTGGGAAATATCTGGCCGCAGTGCGGGCCGGATGCGGTGACGCTGAATCAGCGGTACTTCAAGCAGAAAGATCACGTGGAGAATTACCTGGCTGAAGAGGTGAAGGCGGGGAGGATGCCGCTCATCGAGGCGCAGCGGGGGATCGCGACGGACTGGACTCAGTATCTGAGTGATGCGGACTTGTGGTGTGGGCGGACGGGCAGGTGCTGATACGTCTCTTCTCGATTGACTTGCTCAGAAGCTGCGCAGGAGAAAGTTTCGAGCAGTGGAGAGCACGGTTGCCCGGGCCGCTCGATTGGGCAGTATGCGGGCGATGGCGATGGCTCCGATCATGGTGGAGAAGATTGCCAGGAAATTGCGTTGCTTTTCTGAGGTTCTGCGGCCGGGCATGAAGGGAAGCAGGCGAGCTTTGTATTTGACCAGTTCGCCAGCTATGCGGGGCTTCATGGATTTGTCGGCGCGCGCCAGCTCGGGGGCGAGGGCGGCGATGGGGCATCCGCATTCGGCGTGGTCGCAATGCTCGGGACTGAGATAGAGTTTTACGATTGCTTTCCAAGCAGAGTCGGGTGGATGCTGTTGCGCAGTCTGCGCTAGACGGTCCGCCATGTCCTCAAAAGCCTTGCTCAGAGATTCGATGAGCAGGTCGTTCTTGGTGCGGAAATGCTTGTAAAAGCCGCCGTGCGTCAGTCCGGCGTCGCGCATGACGGCTGAGACCGCGGTGCCGGTGAGGCCCTCGGCGCGAACGCGTCTGGCGCCGTCTTCGACGATCTTCCGACGAATTGCAGTCTTGTGTTCAGGTAGGTAGCGCACGGCTGGATTATAGGATGCCGGCGATCATCTGAAGCTTCAAGTTGATCTTAACCGAGAACAAAAAGATCTGAGTCCATTGGATGATGTACGTAATCCTATGCGGCAGGAGGAGATATGTCACCGCAAATCATCTTTCTACTGCATCTCGGATTGGGTTATGTCGCGTGGTTGCTGTGTTTCGGTGCGTACATCTGGCCGGAGTTGAAGCGGATGGAGACGTTTCAGGCGCAGCGCGCGATTGCCACGCTGCACAGCTTTCGGTTCTTCGGACTGGTGTTTATCCTGCCGGGCGTGATCGGGCGGAGTCTGCCGGCGGGGTTCGGAACATTTGCCGCTTACGGCGATTTTGCGACTGGAGTGCTGGCGTTACTCGCGCTCATGACGGTCCGGGTTCGTCCGCTGTTCTGGACTTTTGTTGTGGCGTTCAACGTGATGGGTGCGGTCGACATCCTTGTCGACTACCACCACGGCATCTCTTTCGGACTTCCCCAGGTGGCGGGAGAGCTGGGCGCGACGTATGCGATTCCCATCATCTACGTGCCGCTGCTGATGATCACGCATGGCGCGGCGTTCTATTTGCTGCTGCGTCAGGCGAAGGAGAGCAGGGAATTCACTGGGGGTGTGGTGACGCGGTAGAGCTGCAAGGGCAAAAGCAAGTGCAAATGCAAATGCAGATGCAGAAGCGGGTCCTTCGCTGCGGCTCAGGATGACAATTCAGTGGTTGGTTGACTTAGCCCAATAGGCCGTCGACGAAGGCTTCGGGGGAGAACTCTAACAGGTCGGACATTTTTTCGCCGACGCCAACAAAACGGACGGGGAGGTTGAGCTCTCTTGCGATGGCTACGGCGATGCCGCCTTTGGCGGTGCCGTCCAGTTTGGTGAGGACGATGCCGGTGACGCCGGCCGACTGGGTGAAGAGGCGCGCCTGCTGGAGGCCGTTCTGGCCGGTGGTGGCGTCCATGACGAGGAGGACTTCGTGGGGGGCGTCGGGGACGAGGCGCTGGGCGGTGCGGCGCATTTTTTCGAGCTCGTCCATGAGGCCGGTCTTGGTGTGGAGGCGGCCGGCGGTGTCGACGTAGAGGTCGGCGATGTTGCGCGCCTTGGCCGCGCTGATGGCGTCGTAGAGGACCGCCGCGGGATCCCCGCCTTGCCTGGTCTTGATCATCTCGACGCCGGAGCGCGAGGCCCAGATTTCCAGTTGTTCGATGGCCGCGGCGCGGAAGGTGTCGGCCGCGCAGAGAAGCACGGTGCGGTTCTGGGCGCGCGACCAGGCGGCGAGCTTGCCGCTGGTGGTGGTTTTGCCGGTGCCGTTGACGCCGACCAGGAATATCACGCGGGGTGGCGTCGGCGGTGCGGCAACCGCTGCTTTGGGGGCACTGAGGATCGCGATTAACTGGGCTTTGAGGAGGTCGCGGAGCTCGGCGCCGCCTTCGATGGCCTGGCGGCGGGCGCGGTCGCGAAGGGCCTCGATGATTTCTGTGGTGGTCTGAACGCCGATGTCGGAGGTGATGAGGGCGGCCTCGAGGTCTTCGAGATCGCGCTCGTCGACCTGGCGGGTCATGGCGACGATGCCTTCGATCTTGGAGCTGAAGGACTCGCGGGTGCGCGTGACCGCGTCGCGCATGCGGCCGAAGAAACCGGACTTCTTTTCTTCAGGTTCCTGCGATTCTTCGGGCTTCTTTTCGGGTTCTTCGTTGAGGCTGCCGAACAGGCTTATAAATTCCATGGCTCCTTTTCAGGATAAGGCATGAAGGACTAGTGATTAGTGGTTAGTGATTAGTGGTTAGGGATTAAGCATTAGAGTCGGGGTAGGAGATCGATATGCGTGTGGGGACGGCGTGGATGGTGCTGCTGGTGGCGGGAGTGCTGGAGACGGTGTGGGCGGTGGGGTTGAAGTATACGCACGGATTTACGAGGCTGTGGCCCTCCGTGGGGACCGGCGCCGCGTCGGTGGCGAGCATAGTGCTGCTGGCGATTGCGGTGAAGGTGATCCCGGTGGGAACGGGGTACGCGGTGTGGACGGGGATTGGCGCAGTGGGGACCGCGCTGATCGGGATGATGTGGCTGGGTGAGTCGCGGGATGTTGTCCGGCTGCTGTGCCTGGGGTTGATTGTTGCCGGGGTGCTGGGGTTGAGGTTCGTGTCGGCGAATGGACATTGAGAGGGCGGGGACAGGGATTAGGGGTTAGGGTTTAGGGGTTAGAAAGCCACGACGGAAGAGGAGAGGTTCGTCGCGGGTCGCTAGTCCACGCCGAAGTCGAAGATCCAGGTGCTCAGGGAGTTGTAGGCGGGGACGCGCTGGACGATGGCGTATTCGCCTGGGGGGAGCGGCTTGGCGGGCGTGATCTTGAGCCAGGTGAAATCGTCTGACGGAGAGGCGGTCGCCTCAATCACCGATTCGTGAAACGCGGGGGTCTCGCGAGGATGGGGATCTTCGTACCAGGCGACGATCCGCCGGTTGGGCGCGGGCCTCAGGCGAATGAGGGAGAAGACAATCGGCGCGCTGGGAGGAGGCTTGTGGTTCTCGTCGTCTTCTGCCTTGCTGTATTGCACATAGAAAGCCGCGGGACCGGCATGAATGCGGACTGTGGCACGGGGTCCGTGGAGGAATGCGGCGTCGCGGGTTTTGGCCGAGGCGGCGGATGGAGTGGCTTTGGCGGGGTCTGCGACCGTGGCGTTGTTGCGTGCCAGGGGATGGAGCGCGGGTGCGGTGTCGGGGCGCTCCAGGACCCAGACGATGGCGTCTGAAGTGAGGTGAAGGCCGGGGGCGACTTCCAGGCCGGCCGGGGCCGATTGACTGGATGCCGATACGCTGAAAAGAAGGGCCGGAACCAGGATCGACAGACAAATTGTGAAGGACTTCACGGCGACCATGGTACGGCACGCAGTTGAATCATTCAATTGATTGTCCTGATGCCTGGGGCGGGGCGAGGTGCAATCCGACTTGACGAAGATATATTGATATCAACTAAAATTCGTTGCGTGGTGGACAACGATTGTGGAATTACGTACGGATCAACTCTTCGTGTGAAGGATACGTGCCTGTGCCTGCATGTGCAGCGCGCGGCGCGGTCGCTGGCGCGGCGGTTTGACGAGGCGTTCCGGCCTTTTGAATTGACGAACCAGCAGTTTTCGCTGTTGATGTCGCTGAACCGGCCGGCGCCTCCGCCGATGGGGCCGGTGGCGGATCTTCTGGCCATTGACCGGACGACATTGACGGCGGCGCTGAAACCGCTGGAGCGGCGCGGGCTGGTGAAGGTGCTGCCCAACCCGGAGGACGGGCGCAGCCGGGTGCTGAAGCTGACGGCGAAAGGGAAGCAGTTGCTGGAGAAGGCGATGCCGGTGTGGGAGAGCACGCATGCGGAACTGGATGAGAGGCTGAAGGGCGAGTCAGAGAGTTTGAGAATGGCCTTGATGGTGTTGATGTAGTTGACGGTTGGCGAGCCTGCGGGAATGACAGAAAGAAAAGCAAAGGCGATGGCGGGGTGAGGGGATTGCTTTCCCAGGTCTCAGAATCGAGACCTGGGGCACCCTGAGTTGTCGCGGAACGCGCATCCCTCCCCGGTCCCCAAATGCGAGGGACCGGGGGCACCCGGCAGCGGCGAAAGCGGGTCTTTCCGTTTCGTTCTGCTCGGCGTGAGGATGGCAACTTTTTTGTGTGCTGCGCTCGGGATGACATGGTAATTGGGATATCAGGAGGAGGTCGGGAGTATGAGTGGTGTGCGCGTGTTGGTGGGAACGCATAAGGGTGCGTTCGTGTGCGAGGCGGACGGCAAGCGTGAGAAGTGGACGGTGAGCGGGCCGCACTTCGGCGGGTGGGAGATCTACCACATGAAGGGATCGCCGGCCGATCCGAACCGGATTTATGCATCGCAGACGAGCGGGTGGTTCGGGCAGGTGGTGCAGCGGTCGGATGACGGCGGGAAGACGTGGTTCCAGCCGGGCGTGAAAGCGGGCGAGGAGACTCCAGCATGGCCGCCGAAGCCGAGCAACAGATTCTCGTATGACACGAGCGAGGAGACCGGCAAGCCGCTGACGACGCACCAGTGGTATGACGGCACGCAGCATCCGTGGGAGTTCAAGCGGGTGTGGCACTTCGAGCCGGCGCCGAACAATCCGGACGTGGTGTATGCGGGCGTGGAGGATGCGGCGCTGTTCAAGTCGACTGACGGCGGCGAGAGCTGGCATGAACTGCCGGGGCTGCGCGGGCATGGGACGGGGTCGCAGTGGACTCCAGGTGCGGGCGGGATGGGGCTGCACACCATCATGGTCGATCCCAGGAATCCGGATCGGATTTACATTGCGATTTCGGCGGCGGGGGCGTTCCGCACCGACGACGGCGGCAAGACGTGGAAGCCGATCAACAAGGGTCTGCGGTCGAACTACATGCCGGATCAGGATGCGGAGATCGGCCACTGCGTGCATCACATGACGATGCATCCGTCGCGGCCGGATGTGCTGTTTATGCAGAAGCACTGGGACGTGTTGCGCAGCGACAACGCAGGCGAGCAGTGGACCGAGGTGAGCGGCAACCTGCCAACGGATTTCGGATTCTGCATCGATGTGCACGCGCACGAGCCGGAGACACTGTACGTGGTGCCGATCAAGAGCGATTCGCTGCACTATCCCATTGACGGCGCTCTGAAGGTGTTTCGCAGCAGGAGCGGCGGGAACGAGTGGGAGCCGCTGACCAAGGGGCTTCCGCAGCAGAACTGCTACGTGAACGTGCTGCGCGACGCGATGGCCGTGGACACGCTGGAGGACTGCGGCGTGTACTTCGGGACGACGGGCGGGCAGGTGTATGTCTCGCCCAACGGCGGAGACACGTGGCAGCCGATCGCGGAGAATCTGCCGGCGGTGTTGTCGGTCGAGGTGCAGACGCTGTAAGAGCAGGGAACAGGCAACAGGGAACAGAAAGACGGCGGCGCGGGCTGAGGTCCGCGCTCTGCCGTTTTGGGGATGGGATATGGAGAGTCAGGGAACAGCGGCGGTGCGGGTGTGTCTGCCGTTTCATCTGCGGAACCTTGCGCAGGTGGGGCCGGAAGTGACGGTTGAGGCGGCGCGGCCGGTGAGCGTGCGGTCGGCCTTGGATGCGGTGGAGGCGCGGTACCCCATGCTGCGCGGGACGATTCGCGACTACGACACAGGAAAGCGCCGGGCGTTTCTGCGCTTCTTTGCGTGCGGAGAGGACTTCTCGCTGGAGCCGATGGAGACGGAGTTGCCGCAGGCGGTGGCGGAGGGGAAAGAGCCTCTGCTGGTGGTGGGAGCCATTGCCGGCGGCGCGGTCTAGCGATTTTCTGACGATGACGCTCCTGGCATGTTAGTTGCTGGATATCTCTGACTTAGCCATCTATCTCCGCTCTCAACAATGCGGCTAACTCTTGTCTGATTTGAGCAGCCGGTGTATTCTCCGTGGCATGAGACCACCGAAGTCACTCGCCGCAATGGTTCTGGGTGCCGCCGCCATGTTTCTTTTGCAGGCTCTTGGATGGGGGCAATCGACTCCACCGAGCCAGGACAAGGGCGTCAAACAGGATGTAAAAGCCGCGGGGCAGGACACGAAAGACGCTGCGAAGGATACCGGTCAAGCTGTAAAGACGGGAACTACCAAAGCTGCCCATGCCACCGCGAGTGGAACTACGAAGGCTGCGCACGCTACTGCGAGTGGAACCACCAAAGCAGCTCACGCAACCGCGAGTGGAACGACTAAAGCGGCGAAGACGACCGAACAGGGGACCAAGGACGCCGCACACGCGACCGCGCAGGGGACGGAGAAGGCTGCCAATGCAACTGTGAGCGGCACGAAGGAGGCGGCCGACGCGACCGAAAAGGGAACCAAGGATGCTGCGCATGCCACCGCGAGTGGCACGAAGAAAGCGGCTGACGCGACGGAGAAGGGAACCACGGACGCTGCGCATGCCACTGCGAGTGGCACGAAGAAGGCGGCCGGCGCAACCGAGAAGGGGACCAAGGATGCTGCGCATGCAACGTCCAAAGGCACCAAAAAGGCGTGGGACAAAACCAAGAGCACAACCACGGGCGCGGTGCACGGAGCCAAGGAAGGCGCCGAGAAGAAGCCGGACTGAGGACCGGCTAAGTGCAAGTTATCTATTTATTTTTGAAGAGTTTCCTCAGACCAAGGCGCGGAGCCCGCGTACATCGCCGACCCGTCGGCCCCTTCGTAAAGACTGAAGCCGATACCAAGATCGACGCTGTACCAGCGGATTGAGAGGAGTGATGCCGTCGAGCCGGCTATTTTCTGTGGCCAGCGAGAAAACGGCTGACCGCTCCGCCATGCGTGCCTGGCTTAGCGGTCCTTTCGCCCGACGACCCTGAGATTCACGAGATTGGTGCTGAGATAAGCGAGGTAAGGAGTGAAGTCGCCGCCCGAGGTCTCGATAGAAATGTTCAGCATCGGCTGAACAACGAGATAGCACTTCTCACCCGCTTTGAACTCGAGGACGCCTCTGAAGACGTGCCTTGCTTCGTCTGATACGGAATCTTCACGCTTGGTCGTGTTTTCATCGACCTTTAGATCCCAATTCGTTTCCGCGCGATGTTCCGGCAAAGGCATATCGGCAGAAATATCGGACTGCGTGGTAGCGAACACCGCCAATCGGACGCCGAGAGAACACCCGTACTTGGTCGAGATACCGGAGATAAACCAGAGCTTGCGAGCAACCATCTTGTCGCGCAGGTCGAAGTGCTCTTTGACGAGTCGAGACTCCGACTCATGCTCCACATGCGACCAGAGCGGGCCCCTGTAGATCCACCCATCGAATTCCCTTCGGGGCTTACCCTTGAGCAGATCGATCCAGCCGGGGGTCGGCACCGTCGTGCTTGCCGGCTCCAGTTCTATCTCAACTTCAAACAAGCCCGACTCGGCAGCCGTGATCGGGTTTATTGTCATGAAGCGGGCGAAATGCGTGCAACCCCACGTCGATCCAATTCCGAGAAGATTCCATTCCACTTCTCCTCCGGAAGACAACGTGGAAACAAGACCCTGGAAGAATGCTGGCTCATCATCGTCATCCGATTGAAACGCATTCTCCAGTTTATTGCTGGAGAATGCGGTATAGGTGTCGTCCACCTCCTTCCTTCGGGGCGCCGACGAGAGTTCCAGATTCTTCACTGGCGCATGCCAGCGCCCCCAGTCGCGGTTGTTCATCACGAAACCGCCGCCAATGCGATCCGTCCTGAGAAAGCTGCCGTAGTTGATCGCTTCGGGCTTATTGGACGGTTTGCCTGTGGCCTCGTCGACCCGCTGGACCGTGGCGCGAAGGTTTGGATAGAGCCTTTGGCGCGCGGTGGGTTTCAATTCATAGGTTCCGGTGCCTGACTCAGGCAGAACGTAGAACCAGGCCTCCCATTCTTTGGTCACGGCAAACTGATCCCACGAGTGGATGATGGGCGAATCGTCGTCATCAGGGTCTTTCTTAGTCTCGGTTCCGGTCCACCAATCCGTGTCGAATTCCGCATGGATAGTAGTGCGGTGCGCAACGGGCGCTTCGGTTCCCGCGATGGTGAGTTTGCCGTCAGAGTTGCGGGCGATGCTCAGGACTGCGCCGCGAAGTCCATAAGGTTCGTTCAGGGCGCGCGCGGTAAAGCGCCCCACGCGCTCCAGGATCGGTGCAGCGGCGGGAGAAAGACTGTACCGTTGGTGACTGGCCAGCTCTTTGCCGCTGAGCGCCAAAATGAGCCACAGGACTTCGGCATTGAAACCGTAAACGATGGCCTTGAGACTGGCATTCCGCTCCGCCGCCCAGTCGGCAACCGGCTTGTGCTCTCTTTTGGGAGCATTGGGACTCAATTGTGACTTCAAATCGAAGAACAACGCGGCCAGGGTATAGAGCAGGTAACCTTTCTTTATCTCCACCAGAAAACTGGTCACATACGTCTCGAAGGTTTCATAGAGACGAACCAGTTCCTCCGTCGACGTCTTCTCGGATGTAGCTCGGACGATGATCTGCTTGGCAAAGGTGCGAAAAAGAGAGTCGCTGGATGGCGAACGAAGAGTGAGAGCCGTTTTGATGACCGCGAGATGCTGCGGCAGATCATCCTTTTCGAGTACGTCAGTGAAGAAATCCGACCAGGGATCGGCGGCCATCATCCGGCGCTCGTTGCCCAGCAGATCTTTGAAAGTTTCATACCTTGCCTGGATCTGCTGGATGTACTTGGCGGCTGCCACACCCTGCTGAATCTCATCCAGTTTCAACGCCACTAGCTTCATCTCGACCAAGAGGTCGTGGACCGAGCTGTTGATATCGTCGAGCGTTGTCGAGATGGTATCCAGGCTCTCCTGAATCTTCTCAAGGCGCTTTGTGACGTCGCGCTCCCACGCGTCCCGCTCGGCCCCTGAAGCGCCGCCGATGATCTTGCAGAATGTCCTGGTGACAAACGGTGCTGTGTCTTTCTCCTCGCATGTAGGGCTTTCATAGATGGCTCCCCCGAGCGCCTCGAACGCCTTCTCCGCAGCAAGCTTCGCGATCTCTGGCAACATTGGGTATCTCCTGGACGGATGCAGGGAATCGCAGGAATTCTATCTCCGGGGGGAGAGCCGCGGGAAGGAAATTATGCGTGGCAGACGCAACAACGGCCTGGAAGGAGTTCCCAGGCCGTTGCCGGTGATCTGTTGGGATTGGACTAAGGCCATCGCGCTGCCGCGAGTCCGTTTAGCCCGCCGGAAATCGAAACAGTCTGATCCGGTGGGGACTTACAAGAAGGTCTGGGGCGCGATGCCCTAGGCCTCAGTCACCTCACGTTGGTAGCTACTGGAACAGTCAAATTTCATAGGCTGGATCAACCTCCTTTCCCGTGTACTGCCAGAGTATGACGAAAGGCAGGGAACAGGCAATAGAAAGACAGGGAAAAAGGGAAACAGGGAAAAAACCAAGAGGGACATCGAGTGTGGCTCGGTGTCCCTCTTGCGGTGCGGAACTGACAACTGACGACTGAAAAACTGACAACGCTCGTTACGTTAGCGCCAGGTTCATGTTGTCGATGGCTTCGTCGATTTCCTGGTTGCTCTTGAAGCCCACGGTGGCGCAGTCGATTTTGGCGGTCTGGAAGGCGTAGCGCATGGCGGCCACGCGGTCTTCGTGTTTGGTGAAGGTGCCGTCGCCGGCAAGCTTCATGCTTACCACGCCCATGCCATCCTTCTTGACCTGCTGCACATGCTGCACGACTTCAGAGATACTGCCGGGGTTGTTGCCTTCGTCGTAGACGGGGCCGTCCATGCGCGTGCCGTTGTGGTTCATGCGGATCATGGCTACCTGGAGCCACGGGTTGCCGGGCATCTGGCGCAGGGCGGGCAGGCCGTGCACGCTGGCTCCGCGCGAGAGGATGGTCTTTTTCGTCTGCAGGTGGTCGATGGTGTCCTGCCAGTTTTTGGTGCTCTCGATCCAGCCGGCATCGTGCTGCCAGTGCAGCAGCATGATGTCGAAGTACTCGGCCTTGTGCGTACGCAGCATGTCTTCGAAGCGCTGGTGCGGGTCGCCACTGTTGGTGGTGACCTTGGTCATGAGCACGTAGCTGTCGCGCGGGAAGGGTTTGAGGGCTTCGCCGAGCATGGCGGGCGTCATGTAGGATTCGGCAGTTTCAAAGAAGCGGATGCCGCGCTCGTAGGCGTAGGCGACGAGCTTGCTGAAGTCTTTCTGGCCCAGGGAATACTGCACATGACCGTTGTTGCTGCCGGTGCCGAAGGCGAGGCGGGTGACCTGAATGCCGGATTTGCCGAGGGTCACTTTGTCGGTGGCGGTGCGTTTTTCCGCGAGGAGCGGCTGAGCGACGCTGGCGACGGTGCCGGCAACGATGCCGGTCTTGAGGAAATCGCGACGGGAAAAGCCGTTCATGCGTGACCTCCATATGGATTGGCCGGTGGGAAGCCAATGGAGTGAATGGTAGCAGGAAAAGCAGGGAACAGGGAACAGGCAATAGGGAACAGTGAAACGCGAGATTTCTGTTGACACGCGCTTAACGGTTAGTGTTCACTTACGTAAGTGGACGCTTACCTACAGGCCGGATTGGATGCGCTGGGCGATGCGACGCGCATGTCCATCTTTCAGCGGTTGGCGAGTGGGCCGCTGGCGGTGAGCGAGATTGCGGACACGTTACCGGTGAGCCGGCCGGCGGTGTCGCAGCACCTGAAGGTGCTGAAGGATGCGGGACTTGTGCGGGATACGCGCGACGGAACGCGGAGGCTTTATCAGCTGGACCCCGAGGGGGTGGCGCGGCTGAGGGCGCACTTCGACCAGATGTGGACGAAGGCGATGAGCAATTTTCAGGATGCGGTAGAGAAACCATTGAAGGAGGCCAAGCGTGGCAAGCATCGTGGAACCAACCGTCGTAATTAAGAGCGTGCGGGTGAAGGCCCCGAGAGAGCGGGCGTTCAGCGTGTTTGTGGAGCAAATGGAGACGTGGTGGCCGGCGACGCACCACATTGGCAAGGAACCGTTTGAGCTGATTGTGGTGGAGCCGCGCGTAGGCGGGCGGTGGTATGAGCGCACGGTGAGCGGCTTGGAGTGCCAGTGGGGCACGGTGCTGGAGTGGGATCCGCCGAACAGCGTGCGGCTTTCGTGGCATGTGGGGCCGGGGCATGATTCGCCGGACTGGGTGGCGGACATGGACATGGAGAAGGCGAGCGAAGTGCAGGTGCGCTTCACGGCTCTGGATGGGGAGACGACGATTGTGGAACTGGTCCACAGCAAGCTGGAGCGGCATGGAGAAGGCTGGGAGCAACTGCGCGCGATCTTCGACGGGCCGGGTGCCTGGGTTACGATCCTGGAGTCGTTTGCCAAGGTGATGGATGCGGAGGGGGCGCGATGAAGGCGACGATCTATTTGCGGATTGCGTCGGTGTTGACGCTGGTGCACTCGGCGCTCCACACCATTGGCGGCGTGTTCGGCAAGCCGACGCCGGGTGCAGCAAGCGTTGCCGTGGCAGCGATGCAGGCTAACGAATTTGTGGTGTTTGGCGTAACTCGAACTTACTTTCAGTTCCTGCGCGGAATGGGGTTGGCAGTCACGATCTTCCTCACTGTCGAGGCGGTAGTGTTCTGGCAGCTTGGATCGCTGGCGAAGAGCGACGGACGAGCGGTGCGGCCGATGGTGGCTGCGTTTGCGGCTGCGTATCTCGCCATGGCGGTGAATTCGTATGCATATTTCTTTCCGGCACCCGTGGTTGTGGAGACTCTGATTGCAGTTTGCCTCGGGTTGTCATGGGTGAGCGCGGGGGCTCAAGCGAGCGCTGAAGGTGCGGTGCCATAGCGGTGCGCTGAGTCAGGTGCGCGATTGACGGGGGCGATCGCCGGCTACCAGCTATGCAGCCACTCTTCGTCGCGGCCGATGCGGATGGGCGTTTTGAATAGCTCGCTGAGTCGCGGCTCGGTGAGGAGTTCGGAGCGGGGGCCATCGGCGACGATGCGGCCGTCGCGCATAAGGATGATGCGTTCGACTTCGGGCAGCAGGTCACTCAGGTGATGGGTGACGAGGACGAGGCCGGTGCCTTCGGAGGTGAGGCGGCGCAGGGTTTCGCGAAGTTCGCGTTGCGCGGCGAGGTCGAGCGCGTTGGAAGGCTCATCGAGAAGCAGTTGCCGGGGACGATGCACGAGGGCGCGCGCGATGACGATGCGGCGTTTTTCGCCGGCGGACATTTCACCGACCAACTGATCGGAGAGATGCGTGGCCTCCATGCGCTCGAGGGCTTCACGGGCGCGAGCGCGCATCTCTTGAGTGACGTGCAGGTTGGGCCAGAGCGTGGAGGCGGAGAAGAAGCCGGCAGTAACGGCGTCGAGGCCGGTGGTGACGGCGGTGCGCTCTCCCGGCAGGTCGGCGGCGACCACGCCGAAGTGTTTGCGGAGTTGCGTGAGATCCCAGCGCTCGCGGCCGAAGATGCGCACGTGCATGCCAGGAACGACCATGGGGTAGATCTGGCACGTCATGGTCAGAATGAGCGTGGATTTGCCGCAGCCGTTGGGGCCGAGGATGGCGACGTGCTCGCCGGTGCGAATGGAAAGATTCACGTCGTGCAGCACGATGCGATCGCAGCGCGCGACGTTGACGTTGCGCATTTCCAGGAAGTCTTGTGCGTGCGTGTCTGGCGCTGACTGCATCGGGCCCCCACCTGCTAGATTAAATTGTTGAACCCATTCATTTGCCCGCGCCGGATCAGGCCGGGAATCCAGGGAAGATGAGCGATATTTCACAACTATTGATTCCCCGGGGCTTCCGCTTCGGGGCGACGAAGGCGGGTCTCAAGGCCAGCGGGCGCACGGATTTTGCGGTGATTGTGGCCGATGCGCCGGCGAGCGCCGCCGCTGCTTTTACAGCCAACCGCGTGAGCGCGGCGCCGCTGCAGGTGGACAAGGAACATCTGCATGCGACGGGCGGCAAAGTGCGCGTGGTGGCCATCAATGCGGGCAACGCGAACTGCGCCGTGGGGCAAGCCGGACTGGATGCGGCGCGCGCCACCTGCGCGGCTGCCGCAGAGGTGTTTGGCTGTGCCGCGAACGAAGTGTTTCCTTCGTCGACGGGAATCATCGGCGTGCCGCTGCCGGCGGAGAAGCTGATCGCCGTGATGCCGGAGCTGGCAACGCAGCTTAGCTCGGAGCCGGACCATTTTCAGCAGGTGGCCCAGGCGATCATTACGACGGACACGGTGGAGAAGACCGCGTTTGCGCGCATCGATGTGGATGGAAGCGAGGTGCGGATCGCCGCGACGTGCAAAGGCGCGGGCATGATCCATCCGCAACTGGTGCCGCATGCCACGATGCTGGTCTACGTGATGACGGATGCTGAGGTCGAGCCCGCCGTGCTGCAGGCGTATCTGAATGATGCGATCGAGCTGAGCTTCAACCGCATCTCGGTGGACGGCGATACGTCAACGAACGATACCGTGTTACTGCTGGCGTCAGGCGCGAGCGGCACGAAGATAGGGGCGGGGAACGCGGAGTTTGCGGCGGCGCTGCGGCAGGTGTGCACGTCGCTGGCGAAGCAGATCGTCGCGGACGGCGAAGGCATTACGCATGTGGTGGAACTGCGCATTGACGGCGCGGCCAGCGATGCCGAAGCCCTGAAGGCGGCCAAGGCGATTGCGCATTCTCCGCTGGTGAAGACGGCGTGGGCGGGCTGCGATCCGAACTGGGGACGGCTGATGGCGGCGGTTGGATACTCGGGCGCGCAGATCGATCCGGAGCGGATCGATATCTGGTTCGGCGAGCAGCGCATCTGCCGAAACGGCGGGCGTGCCGAGGAGTTCGACGAGGCGGCCGCGCATGCGTATCTGCAGCAGGCGGAGTTCTCGATCACGATTCAGCTTAACCAGGGCGAGGGGAAGTGCGTGTTCTGGACGACGGATCTGACGGCGGAGTATGTGCACATCAATGCGGATTACTCGACGTAAAGGCAGGCAACAGGGAACAGGCAACAGGAAACACGGACTGCGTTGAGGGATCGTGCTGCATGAGTGAGAGGAAGAGCGGCGTGGTTGATGGGGAGCAGGAGTTCTCGTTGATTTCGAATGAGACGCTGCTGGGGCTGTATCGCGGGTTGTTGAAGGGGCGATTGCTCCGCGGGCGCGAGAGTGCGTGGGCGTTCGACGCGGCGGCTGTGGCGGTGGGGCAGGATCTTGTCGCCGAGGATGCGGTGATTGCAGATGTGCCCGTAACGACGACGCTGAATGGGCGCGGGCACGGTGCAGGAGCGCAAGTTTTTGCGCATGAGCTGGAGCGCGCGGTTGGGTCGGCGCTGGCGCAGAAGACGAAGAAGAGCGGCAAGGTGACGGTGGTGTTTGGCGGGGCGGATCACGGGCAGGCGTGGACCGATGCTATGGAGATTGCGCGCGCGCATCGGTTGCCGATGATCTTTGTGGCGGAGTCGCGCGAGGAAGCACCGGCGCGACGCGGCGGACGCAAGGCGAAGGTCGCGGAGCTGGAGCCGGGCACGGAGATGGCGCGCATCATCGTGGACGGGCACGATGTGGTGGCGTCGTATCGCGTGGCGCATGAAGCGATTGAGCGAGCGCGCAGCGGGCGCGGGGCCACGCTGATTGCGTGCACGGTGTTTCGTGTTGCCGGACGGCGCAGGCAGGATGCTGTCGCGGGGATGGAGAGTTATCTGCGCGGCAAGGGGCTCTTCGAGCGGGGAATGAAGCAGAGGATGCTTGAAGCGATCGCGGGCGAAGAGAAGAAGCGGAAGCGTTAAATCAAGAGCTATTTTGCGCGGGGATGCGTGCGGTCGTAGACCTGCGTGAGCTGCGCGGTGGTGAGTTGCGTGTAGCGCTGCGTGGTAGAGAGACGCTCGTGGCCGAGCAGTTCCTGGATGGCGCGCAGGTCGGCGCCTTCTTCCAGAAGATGCGTGCCGAAGGCGTGGCGCAGCGTGTGCGGATGCACGTCGGAGGGAAGGCCGCGCAGCATGGCCACCCGCTTGACGATGCGGCCGACACTGCGTGTGGTGAGGCGCGCGTCGTGCCCCGGCTTGCCCAGTCCGCGCAGACGCAGGTTCAGCAACAGCGCGGGTGATTTCGCCGCAGGCGTTGCTGCGGCAAGCAGTGCGCTGCGTTCGCTGAGATAGGCGCGGAGTGCCTGCGCAGCGGCGTCGCCCAGCGGTACGTAGCGCTGCTTCTGGCCTTTGCCGCGCACCAGAATCGCTTCGTTGGCCCAGTGAATGTCGTTGAGGTTGAGGCCGATCAGCTCGGCGTTGCGCATGCCGCAACCGTAGAGCAGTTCGAGAATAGCCTTGTCGCGCGCGGGCCACGCGGCAGCATCCTGTTGAACCGTGTCGACCACGCGATTCATCTGCTCGATGGATGGAACGCGCGGCAGATGCCTGGGCAGCTTCGGCGTCGAGACGAGCGAAGCCACATTCTTCTGCACGCGGCCGCTGCGCGCCAGCCACTTGAACCAGCTTCGGATAGAGGCGAGAGCGCGCGCGGCGGAAGCCTTCGACAGTCCGCGCTCATACAACGTGCCGAGATAGGAGCGGATATGGGTGTGCTCGATGCCTTCGGGCTTCTGGTTGGCGCCTTGATCCTCGATGATCCACGAGGCGAAGTTGTGCAACTCGCGGTCGTAGGCGCGCAGCGTATGCGCAGAGGCGCCACGCTCGTTGGCAAGAACGCGGATGTATTCCGACACTAGTCCGCCGAGCGATTCGCCCGTGGACAAGCTCGCCATCGGATCGGCCAGCGCGGCGGTCATGCGGACTCCTCGAGCGAATCGTCAGCCGGCGCATTGTTGTGCTCTTCGTGGGCGGCGGGTTCTTCGAGGCGGCGCGTGGCGCGAGGATGATGCAGGCGATGGACCTCCTTGAGACGGCCGAGCGCGAGATGCGTATAGACCTGCGTGGTGGAGATGTCGGCGTGTCCCAGCATGGTCTGCACGCTGCGGAGGTCGGCGCCGTGCTCCACCATGTGCGTGGCGCAACTGTGGCGCAGCATGTGCGGGCTGGCATTGCTGTTGGCGAGCTTGACGAGATGCCATACCCATTGCCGCGTGAGCGGCATGCCGCGCAACGACAGGAAGAGGCGAGCGGAGTCAGTTGGCCTGGCAGTGCTGCGCCGCGTGTTGATGCGCGCGAGATGCGGACGGCCTTCAGAGAGATATTTTTCGAGCGCTTCAATGGCGGTCCGGCCGATGGGCACGATACGTTCCTTGTCGCCCTTGCCGCGCACCTGCACACGGCCGGCGTCGAGCGAGAGATCGCTGGCGGAGAGCCCCACAATCTCAGAGACGCGCAGGCCTGCGGCGTACAGCAGTTCAAGGATGGCGCGATCGCGCAGAGCCGTGGCGCGGGCCTGCGGATGCGAAGCGGCGAGCGCGGCGCGTTCGAGCATCTCGTTTACTTCAGGCTCGGCCAGCGACTTGGGCAGCACCTTCCAGGACTTGGGGGAGTCGATGTTAAGGGTGGGGTCGTGGTGAATGCGGCGGTCGAGCAGGAGCCACTTGAAAAAGCCGCGCAGGCAACTGAGCTTGCGCGCGGCGGAGCGGGAATCGATGCCGTGGGTGCGCAGGTGTTCGAGGAACGCCGAGACATCCTGTTGCGCGGCGCTGAGGAGCAGGCCGTGGCGGCCTTCAAGGAACTCGGCGAAGGTACGCAGATCGCACAGATAGGCCTCGCAGGTGAGCGGCCTCAGCCCTTTCTCCACGCGGAGGTAGACCTGGTAATCCTTCAGCAACGCCTGGTTCCCGACGACATTCACAAGTCCGATTATGGCGGTGCGGCGGCGCGGGTGCGGGTCGGCCGTAAGTTACCGAACCACGTTCATCAAGGAATCAAAGGGAGCAATAGTACGGGAGTACCGCCTATCCGGTAACGTGCGTACGGAGCAGGCGCTTGAGGTCGCGTTCCATGGCGGCGAGGCTGGTTTCGCCTTTGTAACGCGCGGCGATGTTGCCCTTGCGGTCGATGAGGAAGGTGACCGGCAGGCCGAGAATGCCGCCGTAGGCTGAGCCGATCTGCTCGTCGCCCATGAGGATGGGATAGTTGACTTGGCGCTTGCGGGTGAGCGCGGCTACGGGCGCGGAGTCGTCGTCCATGGAGACGCCGATGATCTGCAGACCGTCCGGGCCGTAGCGCGTCTGCCACTGGACAAAGCGCGGCATCTCGATCTGGCAGGGAGCGCACCAGGTGGCCCAGAAATTGAGCAGAACCACTTTGCCGCGGTAGGCGGCCAGATCGATGGGCTGCTGATGGATGTCATCGCGCACGATGGCCGGCGCGGGCTTGTGAAGGAGCGGGTCGGCAGGCTGCGCGCTGATGGCCAAAGACGCAGCGAGGAGACCGATGGCGAGGAAGCGGCGTGCGGGCATCTCTTACTTCTCGGTGGAATAGCCTTTGCTGACCCAGTCGTCGCCGAAGTTGCCGGCGATGTAGAGAACTTTTACGTTGGTGTAGCCGCGGTCGGCAAGGCGCTTGAAAGCGGGACCGACGTTGGGGCAGCGGTTCCAGGGGCAGCAGCCGCAATAGATCACGATGAACTTGTCTTTGGGGAGCGACGAGACGGCCTTCTCGAGGAGGGCGAGACCCGCTTCCTGAGAGCCAGGGCCGACGTATTGCGAGCCGATTATGTGGGCCTGGGCGAAGAAGACGTGCGAGCCCACCTGGAGGATCACCGGCAGTTTACTCTGATCGCCGGATGCCAGCAGGGTGTTCAAATCGGCGGGCTGGATCAGTTGCGCGGCGGGAATCGTGGTTGCGCTTTGCGCCGACGCCGTCGGAGAGAATTGTGTGCTGGTGGCAAAAAATGCCGATAGAGCGAGTAGAAGAAAAGAGAGAGAAGTGCGGATTTGCATGACAAGGCCCTCGTGATGCGGAAACATCCACGTATAGCAGCAGGGCAGGCTGAACGCAAACTGCGCGGCCGTCCTAGAGCCCCCGCGCCTTGATATTCAAGCATTTACGCGGTGTTCACGTGCAAAAAAAGCGGCTTTGAAAGACAATGGGAGTAGACATAGGATAAGGAACGGCGAATTTTGACAGCTACACAATCGCAGGCGGGGCAGTGGACCCGCGAAGAATTGGAATATAAGGTCCGGGAGATTGCGCCGGAGGTGGCCGTGTTTGATTGCGACGGCACACTCTGGGGAGGCGATGCCGGCCTCGGCTTCATGAACTGGTCACTGGAGCAGGGGATCGTGTCGCGCAACACAGCGGACTGGATCGACACGCGGCACCGGGCGTATCGCGCGGGCGAAGTGAGCGAAGCGCAGATCTGCGGCGAGATGGTGCAGATCTATGCCGGATTGCACGACGACGAACTGCAGCGGGTGGCCGCGGAGTACGTGCGTGAGTTTGTTGAGCCGCAGGTGTTTGCGGAGATGCTGGCGCTGGTGAAAGAGCTTCGCGGACGCGGGACGGAGATCTGGGCAGTGAGCTCCACCAACAAGTGGGTCATCTGCGAGGGGATGCGCATGTTCGGCATCCCTGAAGAGCGGGTGCTGGCGGCCGAGGTCGCTGTGAAGGACGGCATCATCACCAGCACGATCGTGGACGTGCCGACAGACGAAGGCAAGCCCGGGTCGCTCGGCCGCGTGGGGGTCACGCATCCCGATGCGGTGTTTGGGAACTCCATTCACGACCTGGCCATGCTGGAAATGGCGGCGAATGCCTTCCCGATCAACCCGTCACCGGCCTTGCTGGAAGCGGCGATGCGCAACGGGTGGGGGTACTACCGGCCACAGGCTGCGCCGCCGGCTTTCAGCGATATCACAGGAGTCTGAGGGTTCTTTCGATGCCGTAGCGGCGGAGAATAGGTACTCATTTCAGCACTGGAATAATAGGAAGCTCGCGGCTTCGCCTTTCTTTTGGCTCCGGTAAACTAAATTCGTGGACAATCTGCCTCCCAACGGCAACCCCAAGCCCGCTGGCCCGGCGCTTCGTTTTGTGTCCGCCGCGCTGATCGTGCGCGGAGGCGAAGTCCTGATTTGTCAGCGGCGTCCGGACCAGCCGATGGGACTGCAATGGGAGTTTCCGGGAGGCAAAATCGAGCCCGGCGAGAGCCCGGAGCAGGCGCTGGCGCGGGAACTGCGCGAGGAACTCGGAATCGAGGCACAGATTGGGCCGCGCGTGACGCATATCCGCCACAACTATCGCCACGGCGGGGCAGTGGACCTGCAGTTCTTCGCGGTGCGGGAATTTTCCGGAGAGCTTGAGAACCGCATCTTCGCGCAACTGAGGTGGACCCGCATGGAGGACCTGCCGGAGTACGATTTTCTGCCCGCGGACAGGGGGCTCATCCGCGACCTCGCTTCCGGAAAACTGCTCTAGACCGAATCTCCCCTGAACTCCTTACTTGCGCGGGACGCCGTCACGTCTACCTGAACAATAGCAGCAGCGAAAGACAGATCGCCGTCGCGTCTTCTAACAGTGCGATCGGAAGGTCTTTTCCCCCCGTTGCCTTCACCAGGGCTGCGCGAGCCCATGCGCCGATCAAAGTGCCGGCAACTGCGCCGAGTGCTCCCAAAACGATCCCGAACAGAATCATGCCGTTGGCAATCCCGATCGCGGCCCCACTCACTGACCCAAACAGGATGCGTGCTGCAAATTGCGGCGGTACCTTGCGGCTGGGAGTCTTGGGTAGCTTATCGTTCACCAGTTCGCCAAGTGCCGCGAGGCTCATAATCCAGGGGGTCGCGGCATAGCCGAGAAAGGCCAGCCAACTTCCTGTCAGCGAGATGCGTCCGTAGCGCACCGCCCAACTGGTGATGGTGAGTGCGGTCAACGTGCGAAGGCCGCTGACGAAGCCTAATCCGAATGCAACCAATACAAAGCTCATGGGTGCTCCTTTGTGAAACCGACCTGTTGGAAAGAGAGTGCTGTGGGGGGCCTACTTCAAGCGATCGAGATCTTGAAACGCAGTTTGAAGCATTTCGGATGATCCATCATGAGCGAGTTCCGAGCGCAATGTCTCGTTCTTGAGCAGCAACTCGGCAACGATTGTGCGCAGACGCTCATTGGCATGTTGAAGGGATTGCAGTCTGATCAATGGAGACAGACCCTTTGTGTCCCTTCAATCTATCTCCATCTGAGCCGGCGCTGCCCATGAGTGATTAGAAGGTATTCGGCATGGTGCTGTCTCCCTCATTCGAGCGATCGTTCCTGCTCTTGCCCGCGGACCGTCAGGTGACTCATAAGTACGGTATGACGGCTTCCGAGCAGCTGCTAGCCCAATCTGTGCCGTTGCAGGGCCACCCTTTTGGGTACCTCGCAGATAGTTCTTGTCGGAAAGTGACATGCCCTCTTCTGTCGCCGTGGTCACTCGAAAGCATCGGTGGGTGAACCTACTTCAGGGGCTCCCTTGTGCGTAGTGCAGGGCTTAGCCTGTAGGTGAAACGCGCACGAAGTTTGCAATTAAGGAGAAACCATTCGTGAAAGTAATCCAGATCGCCCGCTCCACGCCAGAAATCGCACTCGAACTCGCCGAACTCGATCAGCCGCGGCCCGGGCCCGGCCAGATCCTTGTGAAGGTTCATGCTGCGGGAGTGACAACCACTGAACTCGGGTGGTACCCGTCGACTCACACCACCAGTGGTCAGGAGCGCCTGCGCGCGGTCCCGGGTCACGAGTTTTCCGGAACGGTTGCGGCTCTCGGCGAAGGGGCGAGTGGGTTTTCAATCGGTCAGCCGGTGTTCGGCATGAATGACTGGTTTCAGGAAGGCGCGATGGCCGAATATTGTTTGACGCTTCCCTGGAGCATTGCCGACAGGCCCGCCTGTCTCACGCATGTGCAGGCAGCCACTGTGCCGATCGGCGCGCTAACAGCGTGTCAAGGGCTCTTCGAGAAAGCGTTGCTGAAGCCGGGGGAACGGGTTCTCATCCACGGAGGCGCGGGCGGAGTCGGACTCTTCGCGGTGCAACTCGCGCGCCTGCACGGCGCTCACGTGATTGCCACAACGTCAGCGGATACCCTCGAGCTGGTGCGCGAGCTGGGAGCCCACCAGGTCGTCGACTACCGGACGGCTCGCTTTGAAGATGTAGTCGAAGGTGTGGACGTGGTCTTTGACACTGCCGGCGGCGAAACCCGCGAGCGCTCGCGCACCATTCTTTCGCGCGACGGCCGCCTGGTTTCCATCGCCGCCGATGGTGAGATGACCACCAACCCTGAAGTCCGAAAAGCGTACTTTATCGTTGAACCCAATCGCGAACAACTGAATCAAGTGGCGGGAATGCTCTGCGACGGGCGGCTGCGCACTTTCACAAAAGCTGTTCTGCCCCTCGACCGGGCTGCCGAGGCCTTTCAGGGAAAGCTCGGACATGGCGCCGGAAAAATAGTGATCAGCGTGGCCGAAGATGCTGAACCGGCGATGTAAGCCTGCGTGCCCGGTTCACTGCGCTTCACTCGGTTCTGACGCCTGGGACGCAACGCCATCAGGCGGCGCAGCCGGGAGACTCGCTGCGCCCCGTTCTTGTCGATGCGATAGGCCTTCTGCGCCTCAACGCATACCTGGATGCGGGTGCCGGTCTTCGCGGAGCTGGAGAGCTCCAGTTTGCAGCCCAGATTTCCAGCGCGCTCGCGCATGCCAGGAATGCCCCAGTGTCCGGCTTTGAAGCCCGCATTCGCCACTTCTGGCTCCATGCCGCGTCCGTTATCGCGGCACAGGAGCCGGAGTTGTTTCGCTTCATACGGGAGCTCCAGGACGACCTCAGAGGCCTGCGCATGGCGCGGCGAAGACGAGGTTGCCAGCGTCAAAAAACGCTGAGACGCTATTAAGCGCGAGGCCCTGCTCCTCTCCGAAGATTTGGAAGCTCGCGCCATCGTCGAGTGCGATCTGGTTGTGCGGATATCCCAGCCACACCCGTCCGTCCTTGCTCTTCATCAGCGACAACGGAGATTCAAGGGGCAATCCTGGCGCCGTGATGTGTTCCCATTTCCCGTCGTAGCGCCACAACCCGTGCCCCTCGAAACAGGCCAGCAGCGCTCCCTTGGGATCTTTGCCCAGACACCACGTCTCAACCAGGCGGCCCTCAGGAGGCGCGGGAATTCGCGATGGCGGCCCCGCTCCCGTCTCAGGATAGCGATAGAAATCCCGCGTAATCTGATCCAGCAGGCACACCGATCCGTCGCTGTCCTGAAAGAGAGAACTGCTTCAGTGGCCCTCTCCCACAAACTGGAGTTGGCCACCGCGCAGGCGCATCAGGGGCTTGTCCATATCGTGCAGCCAGATACCGTCATTTCGGTCGGCGACCAGAGCTGGATAGTAATCGAATTGAATCCCATGAAACGGCACCAGCGGCGATGGCCGGAATCGATCCAGTCCTCGCGCAGTTGCCAACCAAAATGGAGCCCTGGCGATCCTCGAGAATTGCGCGCGCCCCGGAAACAGTATTCGAGTCTCGCCGGAACGTGGGGGTTTGGCATCGGGAAAGGGCGTCGGCACTCCCCGGACTTGGATCGCTGGTGAATAAATCCGAGCGAACGTAAAGGGCAAATCTTTTGTTCAGATTCTGAACGCCGACCCGCACATGGGCCCCGAACTTCTGCGGATCGTTATGCAGCCGGGCGGTGTCATCGCGCGTCACTTTCATGCCGGACAGGCCGAAACCCTCTACATCCTCGAAGGTATGTTCATCGGCGAGGGCACCGCGTACCCAGCCGGCACTGAACTCTCCGTTGAAGCCGGCACCCACCACGGAACCCAAATACCCTGCAGCAACAGACTCACAATCTGCTCCACATGTACCACGGAGCACTTAGATGTATCGGTCAGTGCTCACGTAACGACCTCGGCCAGAAACCAGATCCTTCCCGGCTTGGCAGCGGGACCGCCCTGCTCTGCCAAGTATCCGACTCTAACCTGTCCTGCTACAACGCCCAGACACTCTTACATCTTTAACTCCCTCTCTGGCGCTCACCATGGATTCGTCAGGGACGAAGTGGCTGGGAGAGAGTGATTGGTTGGCAGAATGGACCAGTGAAAGTCTACCCTTCTAAGGTCTTGCGTAAGAACACGGCGCAGGAAGGCGTGCGTGGCCTTGTCGCCGATGCAGATGGTTCGCTGCTCGTTGGTATCTCCAAGCGCGGATCCGGTCTCGGGTTGCAGCATTTCCGGAATGGCCAATGGACGACAGTCACTGCGCCCGGATTCGATGGCGGTCATCTTATTAACTCCGAAACGCTCCAACTGTTATCAGTCAATAAGCGGGCACTGCGGGTCAAACGACTATTTGATTCAAGTGGCGAACACCGTCAACGCAGCGCGGGGATTGACCGGATAGATCCCGCTAAACGCAGCAGAGCCTCGGAATGCCACTGCGCGCATTTCGCTGCGGAGAGCCACTCGAGCGTATAGTCGCCATATGTCGGACGCGTGGAGCAGAAACCCGTTGCGGACCGGACGACCCAAATAGTGAACAATAAAGGGCGCTATATGCCCATCACGGTGCTCAGGGCAGACCCGCGTGGGGAACTTCAATCCTCGTCATGAGAATAGAAGAGCGGTGATGTGCAGCGGCTTCGGTTTCGTCAAATGTAGGCGCGGCGCAGGCGAACAGCGTCCGCCCGTCGTCGCCACCCAGCATGCAGGCAAATGCACACAATCCCCCAGTCTTGAGTTCCTGGACAATTACGCCGCCTTCGGTAACTCGGATAACGCGCCGGTTAAGAACGTCGGCGACCCAGACGGCTCCCTCCGCGTCGAGGCAAATGCCGTCGGGGGCAACAGCCGCTTCCTCAAGGATTGTGTCCACATCCGTGGTTGCGGGAGGATCGCCGAAAGCAGCCCAGGTGCGACGCCTGCTCAACGCACCATTGGAGACCGTGAAAGCGGTCAGGCGGTTGGCCATCGTCTCGGCGATGATGAGCGTGCGGCGGTCGGGCGTAAGTACAGTGCCGTTGGGGAAGGCGAGATCGCACGCGGCAATAGCGGGCGTGCCGTCAGAAGCGACGCGTATAAGTGCGGTGGAGCAAGCTGGTTCGCCGCCGAACAAATCGAATCCGAAGTTACCCACCCATGCATAGCCCTCGTCATCGACGAGCATGTCATTAAGGTGGCCTGCCGCAAGCGCTGACAGATCGGCGTGCTCCACGATGGCCCCGTCGTGCTCGCGGCGGAGAACTTTGCGATCGAGCATGGAACTGATGAGGAGGCGGCCGTCGGGCAGGAAGCCGATACCAGCCGGTAGACCATCTGTGTGAGCATAAGTTTCGACGGAGCCGTCGATCGAAACCGCAAGGATGCGCCGGGTGTAACGATCAGAGAAGTAGAGGCGGCCGTCGCGCCAACGTGGGCACTCGGTGAACGAAAGGCCGTCGAGAAGAGTAGTAAACATCGAAATGACTCAGAAAGGAAGCATCCGGTGTAGCCTCTTCGAATTGCGCACATGCTGCCGCTCGGCAGGAGTTACTGGCGTCTTATAGTCCATGTTAGAAGTGAAAACCACCGCTGCAGATGAGAACTTCACCTGTAACGTAATCCGATAAAGGAGAGCAGAAAAAGAGCACAGCACCGGCAGCCTCTTCAGGTTTGCCGATGCGCCCCAGCGGACATGAGGCCGTGGCCCATTCGAGCATCGCAGGCTGGACACCGCTGGGAATGTCCTTCCCGCCCAGCGTGATGTTCCCATCCGGCTTGAGTGGTTGCGCCATGCGAGTCTGGATGAGGCCAAAGCCTACCGCGTTGACATTGATGTTGTAGCGGCCCCACTCCTTTGCAAGAGTTTTCGTGAGCCCGATGACTCCGGCTTTGCCTGCACCGTAGCCTGCCTGGCCTGCATTCCCGTCCGTACCGGAGATCGAGGTGATGTTCACGACCTTGCGCATGACGCGCTCCCCCGCCGCTATCTCCTTTTTGGCGGCTTCACGAAGATAACTGGAAGCGGCCCGCAGCAATCGGAACGGCGCCACCACGTGGATGTCTAACATCGCGAGAAACTGTTCGTCCGATGTCTTCTGGATCACACTATCCCAACTGAAACCTGCGCAGTTAACGATAATGTCGATCGAATGGAAGCTTTCGAGCGCGGCATCCACGACCTGCTGATGGAAAGAAGGGTCGGTCAAGTCTCCACTGATGGATGCAATCAGATTGGGGTGTCGGGCCAATGACTGCGTTTCCTTGAGCGCTTCGCGATCCAAGTCGGACGCGAGAACGTTTGCGCCCGCGGATGCGAGCAATTGTACGATGGCCCTTCCAATTCCCCGTCCGCCGCCGGTTACGATAGCGGTCTTACCTATCAGGGTGAACGGTGCTTCTGGTGCCGCCAGATTTTCAACGGTCATGGTTGCGCATACTCCTTGATGAAGCGCCGCTCGATCGGTCGCTGAAACCCAGCGCCCACGACGACCCCGCTCGATTCGCGTTTCCTGATGCGCAAAGCACGCATGCCCTAGGTATGTTAGTCAGAGGTGCATCGGCGCGCTGTGTGCGAACCGGACAAATCAAGGCGCAATCTCACAGTCGTTGAGACTTGGGAGGTAAACCGAAAAGAGGCACGGAGCGCAGGTGATCAACAAGCTGTCAGCAGCGCCAAGAAAGATCTTCCCAAACAATGCCACGCTGCTGCACAATGAGTGGGCGCCGTGTGATGCGGACACATATGTGTTCGCGTCGGACAGCCCTTGGTCGTTATGCAAACTCCCCTTTGGAACGAAAAGCGATACGCGCCCTACAAGATGGCAGCCCTGGTTGATGTTCTCAACGAGCAGGGAATTGCTGCCGAAGCGAGCCTGTCGGGCACCGGCCTGTCGCCGCAGAGTCTTGCTCAACCAGACACATTGACCTCCATTCGCCAGTACATTACGGTCTGCCACAACGCTCTGCAACTGTCTACAAATCCCGAGACTCCATTCAGTGTCGGCAGTCGCATTCCGCTTTCAGCTTACGGAATGTACGGGTTTGCGCTGGTGTGCAGTCCGACCATCCGAGAGTACTTCCAAGTCGCGGTCAAATATCACAGACTGGCCACCCCCCTTCTATCCATGTCGTGGCGCGAGGAGAAAGACAGCGTGTCCTGGGTGCTGGAGAAGAATCCGTTGGTGGCTTACTCCGATTCTCTGGTGCGTTTTTTGTTGGAGCAGCATTTGACTCAGTTGACGACCCATTTGCGAACTGTCGTCGAACCTGGCTGCTGCCATCCCATTCGCGCCTCGCTCCCGTATGCGCCACCGCGCCACCTGAACCTCTACAAACGTTATATTGGTTGCGATCTGAGATTTGGCCAACCGGTTTGCGAACTCGCCTATGCGAAATCGATTCTGTCTGAGAAACCGCACATGGCGCACCGCCTTACTTCGAAGCTGATGTGGGACACCTGCGACCGGATCCTGGGCGAGGTGAAGACATCGATCGGCGTCGCCGGCGAGGTTTACCAAGTCATTGCCTCGACACCCGGGCATTCCCCGACTATGGAAATGGTGGCCGATCGGCTCGCCACCACGATCCGCACGCTGCACCGTAGACTGCGCGCGGAAGGCGTTTCATTTACGCAGATCCTCGACGACGTCCGTTGCAACCTTGCGAAGGAATACCTCCGTTCCACCAAGCTGAGCATTGACGACATATCGGAACTCGTGGGATTCAGCGAAGCTGCGAATTTCCGCCATGCGTTCCACAGATGGACCGGAAGCACACCTGCCAACTTTCGGTCCTGACACCGCGGCAATTCCCAAAGTCTGCCAATGACGCACTGATTGCTGTGTCCATCAGAACGAAAACCTTAACGCGAGTTGAATCACCCTCGGATTGGTGCTCGTCGCAGTGATAGTCCCAAAGGCAGAGGGCGTCGTAGTGTAGGCATTGTCTGGACCCGCAAAATTCGGGTGGTTGAGCGCGTTGAAGAAGTCCGACCGAAACTGTATGCCGGCGCCTTCCCTCGGCCAATGTACCTGAAAAGTCTTCGTGAACGAGAGATCGACATCAACCTGGTCAGGCTCCCGCAGGATCCCGTTGGGAGTGTTTCCAAAACCCAGGGCAACGCCGTCGTCACCGATTACGGCCGGGGCCGTGAAGCAAGCTGTGTTGATGTAGTTGTTCACTCTATGACTGGGCGATCCCTTGGTCGACACATTCTTCGCGGTGCAACCTGGCGCGTAGCTGGCCCGATCGGAAGTAATGCCGTAAGCGTTATAGATGTTGTTGAAGGTAATACTCGACTGCTGGCCGTCCTGGGCCACAGTAGCGGTCGCAACGCTCCACCCGCCGAGAGTGTTTGCCAGAAAGGGATGAGATGCCGGCGGGCTGGGCAGAGCATAGTACGCGGACAGTACAAACCGTTGCGGCCGGACATTGTAATCGGGTCCGTATCCGGCCTGGTGCGCGCGCAACTGGGTCTGGTCGCCAGACGGTCCGAATTCGTTCGACCCCGTGGTAAAGCCTGGTACGGGGCTCAGCAATCGCTCCCAGGTGTAGGCAGCCAGGTACTGGAAGTTACGCCTGAATTTCTGCGTCAGTGATGCTTGCAAAGCGCTGTACCAGGCCTCGCCATCGGTCCCAAAGTAATACATCGTGTTCGCTGTCCACCCGAGATAGGGCGCGCGAAGGGCGACGTTGGCAGCGGTATTTGTGGTCTGGCCGCGGATCGGGTCTCCGGGAGAAGCCAGAGCCGCCTGGTTGATTGTCCTGCCAAGGATTGTGTGCAGGTCCCGTGCTCCGGCGTACGCAACCTCTAAGATGGCGCCGCCCGGGAGTTTGGATTGCAGGCCAAGACTATAGTGATAAATCGTCGGAGGACGCCAACTCATGGCAAGTGCAGCCAGGGTGAATTCGGTTGAGGGCGAGTAAGGCGTAAATACGGGGAAATCGGGAGCATCCGGGAAGGGCTTGGCAACGGTGGAAGCTGCATTATTCGTTCCTGTCAGGACACTCCAAATACCGGTGGGAGCTTCCGCGCACAGCAGCAGATTCATCTGACCTTCGGTCGTAGTGTGATAGGTGCCCGCTCCTCCCCGAAGCACAAGCCGATCCGTGCCGGGCAGCACCCAGGCAAATCCCAGGCGCGGATTCCAGGTGTTCTGGCCATCGCCGTTGAACCCGAATGTGTTCTTCCCCTGTATCACTCCCGTGGGGATTGGGGGGCCGTGATAATTAGAGTTAACCAGGTAGCCGTTGAGACTTCCGGCGGAAGTGGGATTGGGATCAAGCTTGGATACATCCACGTTGCCCCCGCCATTGGCAGACCCTAGGTCGCCTATGCGTTCCATGCGCAAGCCCAGGTTGAGCGTGAGACTATGAGTTACTTTGAAGTTATCTTGAATGAAGCCGCTGGCATCCTTGTATCGCCAGTCGCGATGGAAGTCGCCAATGCCCTCGTACGTCTCGTAAATATTGCTGTATGGAACCCCATAGGGCAAATAACTCTGTCCCAGCAGGAAATCCGCCCATGTTAGCGGAATCACATAGGCCTCGAAGTCAAATTTCGACATATTGTCTCTGCCGAAGGTGAAGCCGCCGCCGAAGGAGAACTGGTGCTTCCCCTTGACCCACGACAATGTATCGGCAACTTGATACTCCTCCTGCAAAAAGCGTAACGCCGAAGTTGTACCCGTCTGGAAGCCATCGTCAATGATCCAGAGATTCGGGTACGCGTCATCCTCGGCTGGGACGTTCATGCCCAGGCTCGAGAAGGTGAATGCATTGCCGTAGCTCTGGTCCGAGACCGACCTATGGAAACCAACGAGGAATTCGTTCACCATGGTGGGGCTCAGGGTGTAGGTGTCGCCGATCGAGGCAACATCGAAGCGCTCCGGCTGAGAGAGTGGAAATCCCTCCGTCTGATATAGCATGGTCCACTGCACATTGCTGAGCGCACCTAGATAGCGAAGTGCGATCTTGTGGCGGTCGGGCAGCAGGTAGTCGCCGTTCGCCATCCATTGGTTTTCATTGAAGAAGCCGGGCGAACTCAGATAGGAACTGCCCTGCACCTCGAGCGGGAGGGCAGTGTTGGTACTTTGCGGTGTCGGTATTACATATTGACCGTTGGGCAGCTTAGCCTGGAACAGCGCTAAAGCCTGGGGAGCGATATTTGAGCCGTTGGCGTTGATGGTTCCAAACGCTGGGCCAAGGTAGCCGTAATCGCCGGCGAAAGTCGCGCCCAATCCTGCTGCCGATCGGTCGTTCGTAAGGGGGGGAGATAGACGAATTTATGGTTCGATGGGTCCGTCGAATTGTACTGCTTTGTGCCCTGCCAGGAACCAAAAAGCAAAATCTTGCTCTTGACCAATGGAGCGCCGGCGGTAAAACCATATTGATTCTGCCGCAGTATGCCGCGCGGCTGGCCCGAACGGTTCGCAAACCAGTCATTGGCGTTGAGATCTTCGTTCCTAAAAAACTCGAACAACGATGCGTGGTAGTCGTTAGTGCCGGCTTTTGTAATGACATTGACATTGGCCCCGGCATTGCGCCCCGTGGTGGCATCAAAGAGGGTCGTCTGCACTTTGAATTCCTGGATGGAGTCGGGATTGGGAGCCGGAATTCCCGAAGAGTAAATCCACGAACCCTGCTTGTCGTTGATCGTGAGGCCGTTCATTTGGAAGTTGTTGTCAGTCGAAGTGGCTCCCTGGCTCATGATGCTTCCCCCCGCGGGATTCGCTTCCTTGCTGCCGCCGCCTCTTCCGACCTCGCTGGCGTTGTTTACCTCCTGAGAGACGCCCGGATTCAAGCCGATGACCTGCGTGAAATTCCGCGTAACCAAAGGCAGGTTCTCCAGCATCTCGGAATCAGTTACGCGCCCCAATTGACTCGATTCGGTCTGCAACTCCACGTTTGAAGGGGCCACGTTAATCGTTTCCGTCACCGTGCCCGTTTCCATTCGTATGTTCAGTACGGTTGTCTCCGCCACGGTCACCCGCACGTCTGACGACGAGGCCACCTTAAACCCTTGTTTCGTGACTTCGAGCGCGTATTGCGCTGGCGGAAGCAGGGGCACAACATACTGCCCGCGGCTGCTGGATTGCGCAGTTCGCATGTAGCCCGTGGCCACATCCGTAATCTTGACCTGAGCGCCCACGACCAATGCACCGGTGGCGTCCGTGATCGCACCGCTGATGGCGCCTGTTCCACCTGTCTGCGCAGAGAGCAGCCCGCAGGCTGTAGATAGTGCGCACGAAAGGAACGCTACGAATACGCGGCAGTTGGGGAAGACACTCTGTTTGCGAGTGGGTTGCATTTGTTGGGAGTAACGCATCTGTTTTTACCTCTTCGAATCCGGCCTCTTCGAATCGCACTGCAGATAGCGATTCGCGAATGGTAGGGAAACAAATGCAAGACGCGACAGGTTCTTAGCAGACATTCTCATGTCATTTACAGACACCCGCGTCCTCAAGTCGAACTTAGGAGGAAGTTGAAAACATGAAACGGGAGGGCCCGGAATAGAGTAAGGAGCGAGTGCGGCGCGCATAGACTCTGCTATGTGCGCTGGGGGTAGAACTTTGTCGACCAGGTCCGCCACTCGCCCAGCGGGCCGCAGTTAGTTGATCCTCATCGAGATTCGCCCGTCACTGTGTACATTGCGCCTGCTGAGTCGGGAGTTTTGGCGACCACAAACCGACATTCCAACCCCAGGGGATATTCCCGCTCGCTCGACGCCGGCAAACGGTTGCCTCAATGAACTCGTACATTCCAGGCAAGAGATGATCTGAGGGTTTTGGAACATCCTCGAATGCCACGTAAGAGCCGGTTGATCCGAACGCCGGCCAATCGGGCTCATTGGCAGCTTGCGGCTTGCCGGTACGAGCGAATGAACTCCAATAGCCGAGCATGGCGCCGGAAAGACTCTTCTCCTGGGGCGTTGCCAGAATCTTCGGCCAGAGTGGCGGCGTGCCATCGAACGTCCCGAACACATAGGGCAATTCGCTCGCATGGAAGCCGTGCAGACCGGCAGCGTCGGCGGCTGGATAACCATGATCAAAAAAGTAGAGGTAAGAAGGCTGTCCCAGTGCGGTTTGTTTTTTGACTAGCCGCTGCGCCGTCCACCCATACAAGGCGTCTCGCGTTGTGGCCAGTAAGCTTTCCTGCATGTTGGCGCTGGGATAGAGCCGCAGGAATTCATCGGCGAGATCACCATACCGGTCGCGAATCGTGGTTTCATACGCGGCCACATTCGCGGGAGGTTGGGGAGCGAGAACCCTCAACGAGCGGATCTCGCCGCTGTTGAAACCTGCGAGCAGCGGCACAGGCGCTTGTTCGCCCTTGTCGAAAACATCGACCAGTTGGCGTAGTAACACGTGACCATCGATCGTGCCCCATGGCGCATAGCCAGCCGCCGGAGCGGCGAGACTCAGCTTGTCTGCATCCATCGCTCTCATCGCAGCGATATCCGGCGCATGGAGGGCGGCAAGGAGCTTCACACCGCTTCCCTCCGCAGAGGGTGTTCCGAAACTCGCTGTTTTCAACTCGGGCGTTGAGATCATGTACGCGCTTTCCGCGATCGCCTTGGCGAACAGGCCACGAGCCGGCGGAGCTGCCATCAGGTACATCACGCTCAGCGCGCCCGCGGATTCACCTGCGATGGTTACGTTGGAGGGATCGCCGCCGAAGGCGTGAATATTGCGCTTGACCCATTGCAGAGCCTCGATCTGATCGAGCAAGCCATAGTTGCCGGATATGCCAAGCGGCGACTCTTTGCTGAGTTCCGGATGCGCAAGCCAACCCAGGACACCCAATCGATAGTTAATTGAGACAACGACGATGCCTCGGCCAGCGAGACCGGCGCCGTCATAGGTCTCCTCCCTGCTCGCACCTCCAACCAGCGCGCCTCCGTAGATCCAGAAAAAGACTGGTGCGTTGTCTGCGTGGATCGGAGTCCAGATGTTCAGCGTCAGGCAGTCCTCGCTCATTGGCATAGGATTGCGGGTGTAGATACTGGAGAGTGTTGGCTTGGGCTGCGGGCATGCGGCTCCGAACTCGGTGGTCTTCTTCACTCCTTCCCAGCGAGGCATGGGACTGGGAGCTTTCCAGCGGCGCTCTCCCACTGGAGGCAACGCAAATGGAATGCCCTTGAAAACTCGCAGATCGCCTTCCATCCGCCCCTCTACGCTGCCGGCGGGAGCCTTCACGATTGGGCCGGTTTTGGCCTCGGATGTAGCTGACAAGGATGTCACTGGCTCGACGCAATACAAAAGCGCCGGAGTAAGACAGGCGGCCGCGGCGGCCCAAACATGCAGGCGGCGAGGCAAGATCATCAAATTGTTCCTCCCACTGTACGGCCTTCGTTTCTAAGCACGTGCGCCAACGCCAGGAACAGCAACACGGCGACAACGTACAACGACGCGAGCATGTAAAGTGCCATCTGCAACGACTGATGAGGATGGCTTGCGTGGAAAAAATCGCTGGCGGCGCCCACGAAGGTGGGGCCAAGGCCCAGACCGATCAGATTCATGATCAGCAAAAGAAGGGCGCCTGACATGACGCGCTGGTCTGGCCGTACTTCCTCTTGCACCAGAGTCACGGCCGATGTCAGATAGAAATAATTCAGAAACATCGTGCCGGTAAGGAAGAGCAACGCGAGACTCCAGGAGGGGGACCAGACAAATGCAAGATAAAATGGCAGGGCAAGCGTCAGCGAGGCGGCAGGCACCAGGGCATAGGCCTGTTTCGAGCGCCTCGTGAACCGGTCTATCACCGGGCCAGAGGCGAGGATGCCCCCGCCCATTCCGATTGCGACAACCAACGCGTAATAGACGGCGACTTCGTTGAGCTTCATCTGTTTCTCGCGCATGAGAAAGAGGACTGCGAAGTTGGTGAGACCGTAGGTCACGAATTGGTTGGCGCCGCTGGCGAGCGCGGCCAGCATGAGAGAAGGCCGCGAAACAAACATCGCCAGCGTCTGCCGAAATCCTGTTTTGCTCGCTGTCACCTGGTCCGAAATGCGATCCAGGCCGCCGCGACGGGGCTCAGGCACCAGAAGGAGGACGCCGATAGCTGCGAGAAGACCGACGGAGCCGAGCAAGACAAATGCATAGCGCCAACTGAAAGCAGCAGCGATCGAAGCGCCGAAGGCGATCCCCAGCGCTGCGCCGATCGGCGGTCCGATGTTATAGAGGCCCAGCGCTCTACCGCGACGGCCGGGCGGAAAATAGTCGGAGATAATCGAGTAGGAGGGTGGAACGCCGCCGGCTTCGCCGAAGCCGACTGTCATGTACGCCACGGCAAATTGCAAATAGCTAGCCGCGCCGCCGCACCACATGGTTGCCGCGCTCCAGATCGCACACGCGACTGCCAGGACTCTCGACCTGTTCGTCTTGTCCGCGAGCCAACCTACCGGAATAGAAATGCAGCAGTAGAAGAGCGCAAAATAGAGGCCGCCAATCCGTCCAAGCTGACCATCCGAGACATGCAGGCTATCCTGGATCGGCTTCGCAAGAATACCCGGCAACTGCCGCGACAGAAAGTTCAGAACATACACCACGATAAGCATGCTGAGCGTAATCCATGCACGCGGTCCGGGAGCGGCTTGGGGTGGGAAAAGTTGTGGCATTGGCGGCTCACCGTCCCGCCCATGAGGTCCGATCGGCGATGCGGATGTGTGCGTTGCCATGCTCACCTTGCCCTGGCTTGGAATACTTCAAACAGGCCGGCCGCGCCCATGCCACCACCTACGCACGCACATGGTCACTAAGTCGTATGGCGCTCAATCACCGCATCACGGCTCATGCCACGCGCCTATAGAAGCTCAACATTGCCATCTACGCCGATCGCCTGCCCCGAAACATTTCGTCCTGCCGGGGAACATAGGAACAGACACATGAGCGCTACATCATCCGCGGACACCATGCGGCGTAACGAAATTCTCTTGAGGTATTCCGCCCGCATCACTGTCTCTTCGACACCTTCCAACTTGGCGCGAGCGCTGATTACGCCATCCATCCTGGGGCCTTCCACAATGCCGGGCAGCACTGCGTTTACCCTGATGTTGTCTGGGCCGAGCTCAATGGCAAGCGATTTAGCGATACCCACGATGGCCCATTTTGTCGCTGCGTACGGCGTGCGCCAGGGGATGCCCGAACGACCGGCAACGGACGAAATGCAGATGATGTTGGCGGCCTTGGATGCCCGCAGCATCGGTACCGCATGGTGCAGACAGCGGTACTGGCCATTCAGGTTCACTTCGATAGTGCGCTTCCACTCTTGCTCTGTGATCTTATCCACGCCCGCCGTCGGACCTGCGATTCCAGCGCAATTAATCAAGACATCCAGGCCGTCAAATCTGGCACGCTGTGTTTCGAAAAGCGCTGCGACCTGCGCTGCATTCGCCACATCGGCGTGGGTCACCTCGCAGGAAGGAAAGGACTTCTGGAATGCCGCCAGAGCAGCGTCGTCGATATCGCATACGTGGATTGCGGCGCCCGTTTCGGCGAAGGCGGATGCAATAGCGGCTCCAATCCCGGATGCGCCTGCAGTCACCAGAACCCGCAATCCCTGTGGGGGACAGAGTCGATCCTGGAAGGTCATTCTTGATTCACCTCTCATTGAGCTTTTTCCGATTGGTGGGACACCACTCATAGTAATCAGGCGAAACGGACATTCTCTGCGCCTTTCAGGTGCAACATCTCCCTGACTTCCGAGGGTGAAGCGATCTCAAAGGAAAGTTCCTCAAGAATACGTCGGATCTTCGTGACCTGCTCAGCATTACTCGTCGCCTTGATGCCAGGGCCCAGATAGAGATTGTCTTCCAGCCCCACACGCACGTTTGCGCCCATAATGGCTCCCATGGTTAGAAGGGACATCTGATGGCGTCCCGCACCCAGCACCGAAAGGTGATAGGTATCTCGACCGAATAAGCGGTCGGCCGTCGATCGCATTACGAAGAGGTTTTCCGGGTCTGCACCGAGCCCACCAAGAATTCCGAAGACCACTTGAATAAAAAATGGCGGCTTGATTAAGTTGCGATCGATAAAGTAGGCAAGATTGTAAAGGTGGCCGACGTCGTAGCACTCGAGTTCGAATCGGGTGCCACTATCTCCAACATGGCCAAGAATGTATTCGATGTCGGCGAAGGTATTCTTGAAGACACCCTCTTTCATGCCCTCGATCTTCGGTTTCTCCCAGTCATAACGCCATTGCGTGATCCGCTCGGCTACCGGATGAATCGAAAAATTCATTGATCCCATATTCAAGGAACACATCTCGGGCTTGGCCTGCATAGGATAGGTGAGTCGTTCCTCGATCGTCATATTGGAACTGCCGCCGGTCGTGATATTGATGATCGCGCTCGTACGCTCGGCCAGAACCGGACAAATCTCCCGGAAGTGGACCGGATCTCCCGAGGGCCTGCCATCCTTGGGATCTCTGGCGTGGAGATGGAGAATCGCGGCCCCAGCCTCGGCAGCCTCAACGGCACTGTCAACAATCTGCGACGGAGTGATGGGAAGATACTCCGACATGGTTGGAGTATGGACAGATCCGGTAATAGCACAGCTAACGATGATTTTCCGATTGTTTTTGGCCATCTTCGGTCTCGGATAGGATCAAGAACCGAACGATGATAAGAAGTGGAAGACAGGATAAGACAGGTTCACAGCGGACATTCTCATGTCGTTTTTCGACATCGCGCAAGAGGTGTTGTGCGGGCGGATCAAGGGCTGCGCTTAAGGCCGATAACGCCCGGGGTGTGCTGCCCGTCTATCTGCGGGATGCGTGATGAAAGTTCGTAGCTTCGCTGGATCCCACAAACTCTGAAATGCCCGGACCGATTTAAAGGCGGCTAGCCGCCTAGTTCGGAAATCCTTGTCTGCTTCCTCGGGCTGGCATTGGAGCGAGAAAACGATAGAATCCGGGCCGGGCTGACATCTGTCGGCCGGCACACCGGCCCCACTCCAACGGCGCCTAGCATCAATTTACATCCTGTCTCACTTCAGGGCTCAGTCCTACGAGATCCTCCGGTTGGCCGAATGGTCGCCATCTCGGATAGCCGACCCGAAAACCTTTTGTGCCTGCCGCCAAATAGTCAATGACAAAGGACATTATCGCGGACAGACCATCCTGATCGGTCCGCCGTCAATCAAGATCAGCAGGTCGCGTTTCGCGGCACCAGAACAGCCCGACCTTCTCATTTCCGAGCCAGTGTCGACCATCCGCTGCGGCGTACGCCCCCAAAAATGAGCGGGCTCGATGGAGCCACGAAAGCGTTTGGCGCAATACCTGAATGGCGCCGATATCGGGGCATGATGCGATAGTGCGATCACTTGCCGTCTCGCCGGGCTTCAACCATGCCCGCGGGGCGAAGATTGGCAAAATGCCTGGAAATCTCGGCCTGGGACTGATCCGAAATCTCGACGAAACAACAAACGCAAATCTCCTGGTCCCCCATCAGATGCCCCGGCACGCGAGCCCAACTGCTTCGCACCTTTTATCCGGCCAATGCCTGCGGCGGTTGTTTTGGCTGAGCAGACCGGAATTCGCAGCCTCATAGGCTAGGCGCCTGACTGCCGCGAGGCGCTGGATGATGGTCCCAGCGGCCAATCCAAGCGATTCCAGGATGAAAGGGAAGTTATACGATTGTCCAGCAGTTTGGCTCTCCTCACGTCTGGCACCCGCGCTTTAATCGCAATCATTCCAGATACTCGTTGATCGGGCCTGGAAGACAACCGGAAGAGTCCCCGACCACAGGGGCATTTCCTAGACGTAATCAGGGGATCGGCGCGCAGGCTCCCGCAGCCGCCAGCACGACGCATACAGATACCCGAGGCCGAGGGTTGGCTATCGAGGTTACTGCTCAGCGAATGCGCGAGGCAACGATCTCGGTCCCCGCGGCGTTCGACTGGATGCTGGTCGTGCGCACCAGAACTTCAAACGGCCGCAGCGATCCATCCTTGCGGAGAGCGCGCTCAACAATCGGCGCGATGCCCGGAGAGAAGAGAAGCTCGGATGCGGCTTGCGTTCCGGCGATATCAAGACCTTCAATCAGCAGCAGGTAGCCCGTCCCGCTCAGGTTTGGCTGCAGAAGAATCAGCGCGAAGGTTTCGTGCGCCGGTTCGCCCCAGTGGCTCCGATACGTCGATTGCTCTCCGGCAGCGGGATGCGTGTTCACAATCGCGGCGCCGTTCATCTCCGGCTGGAGAACGATGCGGAAGTTCGTGTTTGCATCCACCAACGAGGCCCAGGGGTTGGAGTCCGCTGATCCAATGATGACCGCACTGGATTTCTTCAGATCGTCAATGCGCAGGTCACGCGGAAAGCGCAGCAGAACGCGCTTAGGATCGTACTCGGGCTGGTGCGCCAGCATCGACACAACTTGCAGACTCACGAAATCGGTGTAGGGCTGGGTTCCAAGATCCTGCCTCGTATGCGAATCGATCGACGCCGGCGGCATGTCAGCGTATTGGCCCTTGATGTAGTCCGCCAGCGAGAGCGAGCGGTGCGCCATGTCTTCCATTAGATTGAATCCGGCATCCGTTGGCACCACATAGGTGATGCCGTTAGCCGGCATCTCCGCCTGCCAAAGCGCCCGCGCCGGATCCGCAGCCGTGAAGCGCATCCGCAGGTGGTCGTCCTCTCTGATGAACCACGCGGCGAGCCCGGCCACAATCAGGGCCAGCACTCCCAGAAGCCACACGAGCTTGCCACGCGTCAAGGTGCGATACGGCTGGTGGTTTTCGAGGCCACTGGGTCGAGTTACGTTCCTGACTGCCTCAATGCCGGCAGCAGGCTCCTCGATCCGTGCAGCAGAATTTACCTCAGGGAAGGACGGGACGTACGCGCCCACCGGGATCTCGATCCGGATAGGCAAATCCTTGCCTTCGCCGGCGAAGTGTTCGGCCAGCCGCTTGCGCAGCTGGCGCGCGTAGTTGCGCACGATGTTGTCGTCGTCCGTCTTGTAGGAAGCGGGCCTGCCGAAGACAGCCACGCCGATCTTGTGCTCGGTGATGGTGGCCTGGCGCCCTTCCAGGGTCTCCGAGACAACGTACAGCAGAAATCGCGAAAGCAAAGGCGAGCGCGCAAAGTTCGGGCCCGCGGCCACCTGGTGCGCCACGCGCCAGCGCAGATCGTCCTGCATCGATCCGATGGGGTCCGCAAGGACCGTTTCAAACTTGGCTGCCAGCATATGGGGGAAGGGGTCTCTGACTTTGACTGAGGAGCGCAGGACTGACGTTTCCCTTGTCCTCACCTCTCAACGATAGAGCCCGCATGTAAATGGCGGATGAATTCCACCCACCTTTCCCCGTGAGTCGACCAGCGCATTTGCAGGAAATTCACGTTGCGCAAACCCGCCTGATTTCAACGGCAAGCGAACCGGTCCCGCACGTGTATACACGGGATTTTCGCGCCCTACCCGTTCCCCCTCGCTCTAACTCCTCCCTAACCTGAGGCTGGCCACGTCCACGGCAATTCCAAAAAACCAAACCTCTATCAAGGAGTGCCAGATGAATCCCACGACACTACGCATCCATGCCTACGAGATCGCAAAGCGCACCATCCAAATGTTGCGCGTGCGGCTACTCGCCGTCATCGCTTGCGTCGTTCTCGTATGCGTCAACGCCGCGCCGCCTGCAGAAGGCCAGGTAAACACCGGAACCCTGAGCGGTCACGTGACTGACCCATCCGGCGCGGTGGTACGCAACGCCTCAATGACGCTGACAAACCAGGCCACCGCGTATGAACGCAGTATTACCAGCGACGAAGACGGCAATTATTTCTTCTCTGACCTGCCCATCGGCGACTACACCCTCACGGTGTCGGCGCCCGGGTTCGCCACGCAGAAGATCCATGAGACCATCAACGTGGCGTTCCGCAGCCGCTCCGATATCCATCTCAGCGTCGGCCAGACCGAACAGAGCGTCGAGGTCACGGCCAATACCAGCGACCTCTCGCGCGACGACGCATCCATCAGCACCGTCGTAAGCAACGAAACCATCTCCGATACTCCGCTCTTCCTGCGTAACTGGGACGATCTGCTGCGCACTGTTCCCGGCGTGCAAATCAACCGCTACACCAACCAGAGCGGTGCAACATCGTCGGGGCGTATCGGTTCGTTCAATGTGAATGGCGTTCACTCGCTGCAGAACAACTTCATTCTCGATGGCATCGATAACAACACCTTCTCAGAGAATGTGCAGGAGCTAAGCACCGAGGCTGCGCACCCTTCAGTAGACGTGATCTCTGAGTTCAACGTGATCACCAATCCCTATTCGGCCGAATACGGCCGCGCTCCGGGCGCGGTGGTCTCCGTAAACACCAAGGGCGGCACTAACGCCTTCCATGGCACCGCATACGAGTACGTGCGCAACCAGTGGTTCGACGCGTTCGACTACTTCTCGGCGCAGACATTGGCCAAGAAGGCCCAGGACAACCAGAACCAGTTTGGCGCCAGCCTCGGCGGCCCCATCGTCCGCAATCATGCCTTCTTCTTCTTCAACTATGAAGGCACGCGCGTCAAGCAGGGCGTCTCGCGCATCTCCACCGTGCCGCTGCCCAATGAGCGCATCGGCGACTTCAGTCCTGAGACGGCTGCGGCGGCGGGCGTAGCTCCGTATCCCACGGTCTACGACCCCACCACCTGTGTCATTCCCTACAACGTGAAGAGCGGCTGCACGGCGTTTACTGACAACAAGATTCCCTCGGACCGCATTGACACCAGCGTCAGCGCGCTGATGGCGCTGTTCCCTCAGCCCAACTTCAAGAACGGCGGCGCTACTTACCCAGAGCTGAACAACTATTCGCGTACCGGCGCGCTCACTGACTTCAACGACAGCTACGACGCGCGCGTAGACTGGACTGTCTCACCGAAAGACACGATATTCACGCGCTTCAACTACTTCAACCGCACCCGCCAGATTCCCGGCTACTTCGGTGGGCTTGCCGATGGAACCTCCACCTCTGCCTGGGGCAATCAGCAGCTCAAAGGCGCCAGCGTCGTGCTGGGCTGGACGCGCATCCTGAATCCTCGCATGGTCAATGACTTCCGCTTCGGCTGGGTCCGCGACTATTCCTACGCCGAGCAGCAGCCGCACAGCCTGACGCAATACGCCGGCAACTTAGTTCCCGGAATTCCGATCAACTCCGCTTCAGGCGGCGGCGTGCCTCTCACCCAGTTCACCAACAAGACCTTCCTGGGCTCACCCGACTTCCTGCCCAAGCGGCAGATTCCCATGCTCTACCAGTACGACGATACCTTTGCGTGGACCCGCGGCCAGCACACTCTGAAGTTCGGTGCTGTGTTGTTCCTGCCCATGCGCAACATCTTTCAGGATGAGCCCGGAACACGCGGCGACCTCGGCTTTACCGGAATCTTCACCGGTGGCCTCTCGTATGCTGACGGCCTGCTCGGCGCCACCGAGTCCACGCAGCTCACCAACGTCTTCTTTTTCGACCAGCGCCTCTGGATGGCGTCGGGCTTTGTGGAAGACGACTGGAAGGCCACGCCACACCTGACCCTCAACCTGGGACTTCGCTACGACTTCGCCGCCCCCGCCACCGAAGCCACGAACAGCATGGCCAACTTCAATCCGGCCGGTTCGGGTTCGCTGGTCTTCGCCAAAGACGGCTCGCTAGGCGATCGCGCGCTGGTCGACACCAACACCACCAACTTCGGACCGCGCATCGGCGTCTCCTACAGCCTCGGCAACAACACCGTCATCCGCGGCGGCTACGGAATCTACTACACCTCGCTCGAGCGTATCGGCAGCGAAAACCAGCTCGCTCTGAATCCGCCCTTCCTCGTCAACAAAACCATCGCCAACAACGTCAGACCGGTGCTCAAGCCCTCCGTCGGCTTCCCCTCCAACTTCCTCGATCCCTCCACCATCGACTTCAACCAGCTCCAGGCCTTCCACATTCGCGCCATCGACCCCAGCGTCGGTGTCCCCCGCGTGCAGCAGTGGAGCTTCGGCTTTCAGCGGCAGATCACGCCCGCATGGATCGCCGAGGTCAACTACGTCGGCACACACTCTGACAACCTCGACGTGCTGCGCAACTACAACCAGGTCTTGATCCAGGGCAACCAGGTAGTTACCACTCCGCAAGCTCCGGGCGGCGTGGTTCCCTATCCCAACTTCGGCCAGGTGGAGTACCTCGACCCCGTCGGATTCAGTAACTACCACGGCCTGCAGGCGAGCCTCACGCGCGACATGCACAACGGCCTGAGCGTGCGCGCTGCTTACACTTACTCGCACGCGCTCGACAATGCTCCTGAAGAGCTTGAATCCAACTCCGGCGACGCCCCGAACGGCCGCAACTACGGCGCGTGGTACGGCAACGCCGACTTCGACGTGCGCCATCGCATCTCCGCCACTTACGTGTACGAGCTTCCGTTCGGCAAGGGCAAGGCGATGCTGCATAGCGGGCCCGCTGCATGGATCCTCGGCAACTGGACAACCTCGGGCGTCTACACGTTCTACAGCGGCCATCCGTTCCAGGCCGCGTGGTCCAGCGAGAGCAGCCTGCTCGATGCCTATGGATTCGCCGTGGCCGTCCCCAACCAGGTGGCGCCGGTTCACTACCTGCACAAGCAAACCTGCTGGTTCTACGACGCGAAGAACAGCGCATGCGGCGCCCTTGGTTCGGATCTCACAACTCCCTACGCCGACCCTGGCGCTTACACCATCGGCAACGTGGGCCGCAATACGCTCGTCGGCCCGCAGACACAGCTCTTCGACTTCGCGCTCTATAAGACAATCCCTTTCACTGAGCGCGTGAATTCGCAGATTCGCTGGGAAGTGTTCAACGTCGCCAACCATCCCGTCTTCGGCCAGCCGAGTGGCAACGCCAGCAGCGGCAGCGTCGCTTCCATCACTTCGCTCTCAGCCGATCCGCGCGTGATGCAGTTCGCAATCCGCATCAACTTTTAACCGCGTAGTTGCCATACGCAATCGGGTCCGGGCCTTGGCCTCTCCGGACCCGATTTCTTTCACCTCGTAAGGGGAAACACAACCACGACTCAGGGAATCCTTCATGCACTCTTTCCGTCTCCTGCTTCTCTTGCCTTCGCTCCTCCTCGCTCATCTTCTTTCCGCTCAATCGAGCGCTCCCGACCTCGTCCTTCAAGGCACCGTTAACGGATCGCTGAATAAGACCTACATTGACGTTCCCTTCCAGGTTCCCGCCGGCGTGCATCGCCTCTCGGTCGACTTCTCCTACACCGCCCGCGATCAGAAAACCGCGCTCGACCTTGGCATTGCCGACCCCAGTCGCTTCCGCGGCAACAGCGGAGGCAACAAGTCGCACTTCACCATCGCGGAGAGCGACGCTACGCCTTCCTATCTTCCCGGTCCCATTCCGCCGGGCGAGTGGAAGTTGCTTCTCTCCGTGCCCAACATCCACCCCGCCGTTATCGCCGCCTACCGCGCGGAAATCCGCTTCAACTCCGAGATCGAAGACTCCAGTTTCACCACCGCCGCACTCGCCACCGGCGAGCGCTGGTATCGTGGCGATCTGCACATGCACACGGCGCACAGCGACTGCAGTTGCGCCTCGCAATCCGGCCGCCGCGTCCCCTGCCCAGTCTTCTTCACCGCGCAATCGGCCGCCCAGCGCGGCCTCGACTTCATCGCCATCACCGACCACAACGCCATGTCGCAATACGAGGCCATGCGCGAACTGCAGCCCTACTTCGACAAGCTGCTGCTCATCCCCGGACGCGAGATGACCACCTTCTGGGGGCACTTCAACATCTTCGGCACCACCCAGTACATCGATTACCGCGTGCAGCCCGGCCATGACATCAACGCTGTCCTGCGCGACGTACGCGCCCACGGCGCTATCGCCTCCATCAATCACGCCGATGCACCCGGCGGCGAAATCTGCATGGGCTGCGTCTGGGAGCCGCAGACGCCCGTCGACCTCAGCCTTCTCACCGGCGTTGAAGTCATCAACGGCGGCCGCTTCCTGCTTTCGAGCGCCGACGTCTGGGACCGCTCCCTCGCGCAGGGTGTGCATCTTACCGCGATCGGCGGCAGCGATAACCACGATGGCCCCGCCGCTCCTCCCGACTCAACGGTCATCGGCGTGCCCGCCACCGTAGTCGAAGCCGATGAACTCTCCGTCCCCGCCATCCTCGACGGCATTCGCCGCGGCCGCGTCTTCGTCGATCTCACCGGCTCGCGCGATCGCATCCTGGACTTGGACGCCCGCCTCGCCTCCGCAGATTCCGCATCTCCTCCCGCAAAGATGGGCGACGAAATCCATGCTGCGGCCGGCGCCACCATTGACTTTCAGGTGCACATCGCCAACTGCCAGCGCTCTTCGGTCCACCTGTTTCTCGATGGTCACGAGACGCCTGCCCTCGTACCGCTCGCCTCCACACTAGGCACTGAGACTTTACCCTTCACCTGGAAGGCCGACGGCACGCGTCACTGGCTGCGCGCCGAGGTTCGCGACTCCAACAACAGCCTTGTGCTGATATCCAGCCCCATCTATATTTCTCCCGCTGTTCAATGAGGACTGTCCCGCTCATGCGAATGCCAACTCCTCTCGCCCCCATGGCACAAGCCGGCGGAAAGACGGCCGTCTTCGGATCATGGCTCATCGACGGCGAACCCGCAGGCATGGGCATCCGGGAATCCACCGGCCCCGTCACCACCAACACCAGTTCCTTCGTGCCACATCTGTTCCGTTGAAGAGCGCAATTCATGCGCCGCGTCAGCCTTTGCCACTCTGTCACTTTGTCACTCTGTCCCTGTTCCCTTCTCCCTATTCCCTAATCCACCTTTTTCCGGCACAATGGACCCACGTCCCCTTCCCGGAATTCCCAACGAGGATAATCATGGCCACGCAAGCGCCCCCCATCTCGCTCACCGTCGAGACCGAACGCAAACCCGACTGCATCCTTGTCCATCTCAAGGGACGCCTCGTCTCCGGCGTGTGCAGCTTCCTTTACAACAAGGTCCACGCCCTCATCCCCGACACCAAAAACATCATCCTCGACCTGACCGAACTGGAGTGGGTCGACAGCATGGGGCTGGGCACCCTGGTCCGTCTCTACGTGGCCTCGAAGTCCGCCGGAGTCAAGCTCCAGCTCATCAACCTCGGCCCCAAAGTTAGAGAACTCCTCGGTCTCACCAACCTCCTCGGCATCTTCGCCGAGATGGGCGAAAAGGGCTTCA
>Ga0206908_1004_pt1 | contig 54811 bp, 25 predicted proteins | sample Alteio_BWOrgHeat_78_FD_152979 | JGI IMG/M metagenome (GOLD analysis project Ga0206908, IMG submission 152979) | Enriched cells from forest soil in Barre Woods Harvard Forest LTER site, Petersham, Massachusetts, United States -... | ecosystem: Environmental > Terrestrial > Soil > Temperate forest >... | reverse complement strand
AGGACATGCTCTATGCGCAGAGGAATTGGTCGCTGCTGCTGGTGTTTCAGGCGATGGACGCCGCGGGCAAGGATGGAGCGATCAAGCACGTCATGTCGGGCGTGAATCCGCAGGGCTGCCAGGTGTATTCGTTCAAGGGGCCGTCCGCGGAGGATCTCGATCATGACTATCTGTGGCGCTGCGTCAAGTGCCTGCCGAACCGCGGGAATATCGGCATCTTCAATCGCAGTTACTACGAAGAGACGCTGGTGGTCCGCGTTCATCCGGAGTATCTTACGAAGCAGAAAATCCCGCCTTCGCTGATTACCAGGAAGGTGTGGGATGAGCGCTTCGAAGATATTCGGTGTTTTGAGAAGCATCTGAATCGCAATGGCACGGCGATCGTGAAGTTCTTCCTGCACGTTTCAAAAGGCGAGCAGAAGCGGCGGTTCCTGGGACGCGCAGACCTGCCCGAAAAGAACTGGAAGTTTTCTTCTTCAGATATGGCGGAACGGGCGTACTGGAATGAATATCAGAAGGCCTATGAGGACACGATCCGGAAGACGGCGAGCCCGGAGAGCCCGTGGTATGTGGTGCCTGCCGACAATAAATGGTTCAGCCGGTTGATTGTGGCCGCCGCGGTGATTGACCGCCTCACCGACCTTAACCTTTCTTATCCGCGTGTCGATGAGAATAAGCTCGCCGAGATTGCGGAAGCCAGGGAGGCGCTCCTGTCGTCGAAATAGCGGTTGTTACCGTTACTAAAGAAAGTGCTCTTTGAGGAAATGGCGGATAGGGGATCTCGCTAGTTATGGAGCCTCTACCGTCACTTCTTTGAGCTAGGGACTTCTGGCGGCGGGCGGAAGTCTGGGTCTAACTGTGGATAACTTCATCTGAGGGGTCCAGGCGGATTAGCCCGAACGCCGATTAACTTCATTACTTAATCCTTTTAGTAAATCAATTTATTTTTCCTCTTGCCAAGCCTGAGAAATTCGGGTAAGGTTCCCGGTGGTTGTTAGTAAATCGGTTTTTTGCGGACTTATCGCTCATTGCGGAGCGTCGCAAAAGGCCCGCTGATTCCTTGTTTGCTTTCCCTGAAATGCCGGGTTCCCGGGCGCTTGCGTCCGAGGACGATGCCTGCGTGTGTCCTCCATCCTCTCGAGACCGGAGTGGATACGGAGTGACCTATCCAGAAAGAACAAATCGAGCGAGTCGCATTCGAAGTCTTTGGAAGGATCGTTCGGCATCATCAAACCAAACCAACAGGCCGAAAGGAAGGTACATATGCGTTCTTTGAGGTTCGTTTCGTCTCGGGTTCAACGAGTCGTTCTCGGCACGCTTATCATGGCGGGTTGCGTGACGACTGCAGCGACGGCCCAGACCGTACACAACAACGGGACCGGCACCAATCAGGGGTTCTATTACTCACTGTATACCAGTGGCGGGTCGTCGACCATGACCTTTTCAACTCAATATGCCGGCAATTACGCGATCAGTTGGTCCGGTGTGAATGACGTGGTAGGGGGCAAGGGCTGGAATCCCGGTGGATACAGGACAGTCGGCTACAACGTCGGCTCCGCCAGCGGGTACAACAACATTTCTATCTATGGGTGGACCACAAGTCCGCTCGTCGAATATTACATCTGCGAGTTTGGCTCGGTCGTGGCAGGAAGCTACAAGGGCAGTGTCTCCAGCGATGGACACTCCTACAGCACGTATGAGCATACCCAGGTGAACCAGCCTTCCATTCAAGGCACGGCGACGTTCAACCAATACCTGGATAACTGGGGCGGCTCATCCACCGGATCGAATCACTCGGTCACCACCGGCAACCACTTCAGTCATTGGTCAAGTCTTGGGATGAACCTGGGGAGCTTCAATTACATGATCCTGGGAACAGAGTCGTACGGTGGCCGGAGCGGATACGTCAACGCGACTGTGTGGTAACAAATCGCTTTGCAAATGATCTGCGATCGTTCGGGCCGGCTGTAATCGCCGGCCCGGCGATATTGCCGCTCGGATCATGTGACTCCGAGAGATCGATAGGAACCCAGGATATTTCCATGAGAAAGCCATTCATTGTAGCGGCATTCCTTGCCGCCGTCGGCTTGACCGCAACTGGAGCATTCGCCGCCGCGCCCTCTGGGAAGGTGCCTGATAACTTCGTCCTGGTAAAGGGTGGAACCTTCAAGGACGTAAAGTCCAACTACTACGGGAAGGGTGTGACCGTATCCGATTTCTATATCGGTAAATACCTCGTAACCCAGAAAGAGTGGACCGATGTGATGGGGATTAACCCATCGAAGTTCGCGGGCGACGACTTACCGGTAGAGAGAGTCAGCTGGTACGACAGCATCGAGTACTGCAATCAGAGAAGTATTCGAGAAGGTTTGAAGCCATATTACAACATCGACAAAGACAAGCGAGATCCAAACAACAAGCCTGATCCGTCCTTCGGTGATCTCGACGACGTCAAGTGGACGGTGACCATCAATCCGGGAGCCAATGGTTACCGGCTGCCCACCGAGGCCGAGTGGGAATATGCCGCCGGCGGAGGGCAGCTCAGCCGGAGTTACACCTACAGCGGAAGCGATGACGTGGAGGAAGTGGCTTGGTACTGGAGAAATGCTGGAGACAGACCCTTGACTGGATTCTGGTACTGGCCTGCCATCGAACAGAACCACGACAGGACAAAGCCCGTCGGCATCAAGAAGCCCAACGAGTTAGGGCTCTACGATATGTCCGGCAATGTCAGGGAATGGTGCTGGGATTGGTACGGAGAGCTGGCGAGTAACGTAACGGATCCCAAGGGAAGCCAGAGCGGCTTTGGCCGTGTCTGGAGAGGTGGCGGCTGGATCGGCGACGCCTTTTGCACAGCCGCTGCGTATCGGAGCAGCCTTGCGGCCAATGGCACGGGACCCGATCAGGGGTTTCGCGTGTGCCGCAATAAGTAAGCCGGAGTTAGATACGTCCGCGTTACTTCGTTCATGGTGGGCTTATGTTTGATCGGAAAATGATTCCAATCGCTGTGCTTGCATTCTGGGCCTCGCACGCCGTGGCTGGTTCCGTTCATGTGTCGTTTGAGTGGCCCGCAGGGATGCCCGCGTCAGGAGTGGCGCGCGCCCGGATTCAGGCGTTTCGTGCGGTCGGTTCAGGCGATAGCGGCGCGCCGGTTGAAGCCGACGCCGGGCCGGACGGGGCGGTCGTGGAACTGGCTGACGGCGTTTGGTGGGTGCAGGCCTCTGCGCCGGGCTACTGGAGCCAGGAAGCCGACGTTACAGTCGCTCGGCAAGCGCCTGCCGGCGTGAAACTTACGCTTTGGCCTGCGGCATCTTTGCACGGCGAGATCGTGGCGGCCGGGGGTGAGTCGCTGCCCACTTCGCTCGAAGTTCGGCTGAACGCAGTTCTGGCCTCTGCCGGCGCGCAGCCGGAGTCGAGCCTGCTGCACGCGAGACTGAACTGCCAGATCAGCAAAACCACCTGGAGTTGCGTGGGACCGGCCGGCCTGTTCGACCTGCGTCTGGAAGCTGCGGACTTCGCACCACGCTACGAGTGGGGAGTGAATCTCAAGGCCGCGGAGAATACCGATCTCGGCCGAACCAAACTGCGCCGCGCGGCGTCGGTCTTCGGCCGAGCGGTTCGAAAGGATGGCGCGGATCCACCCGGCCCCTGCCGTGCGACGTTGCAGGCGGATGACCAGCGAAGGGGCACCGCGGAATCCGATGCGGAGAGCGCACCCGCAGACGAGACCAGCTTGTCCGTCCCTCTCAGCCCTCGCGGCTACTTTCAGCTTGTTGGTATGCAACCCGGCAATCACGTGCTATCGATCGCATGCCAGGGGGCGAGCGGCCTCCGTGAGCTGCGCGTGCAGGCAGACGACGAGACCCGGATCAATCCTCCTCTTCAACTCGAAGAGCAGACCCTCGAGATCGCCGTCACGCCGAATCTTGATCCCGCGGGCCAGCCCTGGCGGCTCACCGTTGACGCCACGGCGCCGCGTCTGCAGCGCATCGCGGATAAAGCCTCCACGTCCGCGGATGGACGCTGGATACGGCGCGGCATGATGGCCGGCACGTATCGCGTCGTCGTCAGCAGCGCCGGCGGCACCGCGTGGCTTCAGCGGGATTTCAACCTGCGTGCAGGTGGCGGGCCTCTGTCGCTGCATCTGGCGTCTGCCAAGGTGGCAGGGCGAGTGGCACTGGGAACTCAGCCGGTACGCGCGCGTCTGTTGTTCTTCAATCAGGCGGGCGGCGAGCCGGTCACGCTCAACAGCGACGAGGACGGGCGTTTCCACGGAGTGCTGCCGATTGCGCCTGATGCCCGGGAGACTACATGGATTGTCGATGCGCATGTCGCGCAACCAGCGTCTGAGCGGCGAATCGCGGGTGTCAGCGTGCCGACACTTGCGGGCGGCGCCTGGCTGGATCTATCCCTGCCGACCATCGCCGTGCGCGGCGCCGTGCACTCAGAGGAAGGCCAGCCACAGCGCAGCATTCAGGTCGCCTTTGAAGGGTCCAGCGGTTTCCGAACGACCACATCCACTGACGATGCGGGCCGCTTTGAGATGCCTGTGTTGTCCCCGGGGAGATACACCGCGGTGGCCGATTCTCCCGAAGGCGCCTCGGATCGCACGCCGTTCGAGGTTACGGATGGCTCCGAAAGCGAGCTGAGCCTGACCATTCATCCCTCCATGCGGATTCCGTTCTACGTCGTCTCGAACCAGGGGCCTGTGTCGGATGCGGCAGTGCAGGTCTGGATCACGCCGGGCGTGCCGCGTGCGTTTGCGCGCACTGATCAGGACGGCCGCTTTGAGGTGAAGCTGCAGGCTGGGACTACGGAGGTGGGTTTGACGGTGGGAGCGCCGGGATATGCGCTGAAGCTGATCCGGATGCCCGTCTCGAGCGAGAGCGATCCGCCGCAGAATGCGAACACCATCACCCTGGCCGCGTCCGGCGGAACGCTTGTGCTCAATCTGCAACTGCCCAACCGCACTCCCGATACCCCTGCCGCGTTTTATCTCGTACACAATGGAGCCATCCAGGATGCGCGCACAGTGGCCGGGTGGGGCACCGATCAGACCATTGCCAGCGTCGATGGGCCGGCGGTCGTCGATGCCATTGAGCCCGGAGCCTACGCGTTGTGCCTGCTGGCGGATCCAGCAGAGCTGTGGCAAGGTGCGCTGCCGTCGGAGCATTGCCGCACGGGCTCGGTGGAACCGGGCGGGACGCTGACCTTGCAGCCGCGGTGACGAGAGAGGAACTGGAGTTCTCAGTGCGTGCGAACCCGATTCGTTTTCGAGGTGGTTCAAGAGAATTGTGTGCCAGCATCGCCGTTCAACGTCGGCCAAAGTGAATGACGACGCCGGTGCTGAGACGCAGGATGTTCTGGTGATCGTTCTGTCCGTTGTGAAAGAGCGTGACGAGGTAGTCGGCCTCAACCAGGCGCCAGGAAAAATGGCTTTCGGCGCCGAGTTTCAGATCGAGTCCGCCGCCCAGGTTTGAAGCAAAGACAACGGAGGAGCCGGTTGCGGCGGGAGTATTGCCGGAGACCAGAGTGCCCCCGGCATGAGCGCCCCCCGCGAGTACCTGAGCGAAAGGCCTGAGCGGTCCGAGGGAGAAGCCGGGCTGATAGCGCACTCCGGCGGTAAATATGCTCATCGTCAAGTCGTAACCAGTCCGGGATATCTCACCGGCGTGGCCAACGGTCACGTCTCCTGCGAGGAAGAAGGGACCGGCACGCAGCGGTACGGCAAAAGAGGCGCTGCCCCCTTGTGGTGAGAAGCAACCGCACTGGCCCACGGGTGCGTTCGATCGAAGGTATGTGTATTGCAGGCTCAATTCGGGTCCTGAGTCTGCCGGGTGGGCGGCGGTGGTCTGTGCTCCCGCAGTTGTGGAGACTGCGGCGATGGTCAGCAGAAGTGCGACTCGTGTTCTCATCGGCATTCTCCCCTTAGTTCACCGTCAACTGGACGGTGGTCGTGTGTACGTCGGAGCCGCTGGTAGCGGTGATGGTGATGGTGGACGCGACGCTGGTATGTGGCAGAGCGAAACCGCCGCCGCAACCGGTGACGACTGCAGCCGCCCCGAGTGAAGTCAACACCAGCAATGCGAGTTGCGTACGCCTGGACCATTGCCTTCGCAGTCGTTTCGGGATGGCGAAGAGGAGGAATGTCAGAAGCGGCGACCCGATCGGCCATAGCGGCCTCGGGTTGCGATTTGACGCAGTCGCTGCTGCCGTTTGAATGGTGAGGACGGAAGTCGCGGTGCCGCTACCCGGGGTGACCGAAGCCGGGGAAAAGCTGGCTGTGGCTCCGCTGGGCAGTCCTGATGCCGATAGAGTGACCGGTTTGTTGTACGGCCCTCCTGACGTTCCCACGGTCAGGTGGAATTGAGCCGATCCGCCGCCGGTGACGGTTGCCGATGAGGGTGTAGCGGCGATCGTGAATTCGCCCTGTACTACGGCCACGCCGGTCCCAGAGAGGGTTGCGGTTTGTGGCGAGTTGGCAGCGTTGTCGCTGATGGCCACGGTACCGGGCAGCGATCCTGTGGACGTCGGAGAAAAGATCACGCTGACCGTACAGCTTGCGCCAACGTCGAGAGAGCTGCCGCAGGTGGTGGTCGCCGAATAGTTGGTAGAGGTGATGGGGGAGGCTTGTGACCGCGCGCTGCGCACAACACTGGGTTGGCCTTCCGACATCGATATGGCGATGCCAGTCAGCGCCGCAGTCCCAGTGTTTTTAACCGTAATGGTCTGCGCCGCGCTGCCGGTTCCCTGCGTCTGATTGCCGAAAGCAAGTGAAGTGGGGGTGAGTGTCACCAACGGCGCCGGAGGAGCTGTCCCGGTGCCGGTGAGATCGACAGTAGGAGCGGTGCCGCTGGTGTTGCTGTCGATCGACAGGGTTCCGGATAGCGCACCAAGCGCTTGCGGCGCGAAGACCACAGAAAGGGTGCAACTCGCGCCGGCGGCCATGGAACTTCCGCAGGTGCTGGTTTCGCTGAAGGATGCGGATCCGGAGATAGGGAAACCGGTCAAGTTCAGCGTGGCGTTGCCGGTGTTTTTCAGCGTTACTGTCTCCGCCGTGCTGGTTGTGCCGGTCGTCTGATTACCGAAGGCGAGAGACGTCGGGGTGAAGACCGCCACTGCCGATGTCTGAATCGTGTAAGTAGCGGAAGCAACCACGCTGCTTGTGTGGTTCGTGGCGGTTGCGATGGCCTTGATGGTCTCAGTTGCGGTAACCGTGATTGGGCTCGTGTACTTGGTGGACCCGGTGGTGGGCGTGGTTCCGTCGGTGGTGTAGTAGATGGTCGCGGCCGCGGTGGAGTCGCTGATGGTCACGCTTTGAGCAGATGTATACGTACCCGGTGTGGGGGAAAAGGTTGGCGTAGTGGTTTGCGGTGACTGGATGGTCTCGGTGATCGAATCGCTGCTCGAACTGAAATCGGAGTTTCCCTGATAGGTGGCCTTGACGGTATGGTCGCCCGCCGTCAGGGATGCCGTGTGGTAAGAGGCAGCGCCCGTTTCCAGGGCGACGGTGGCAACACTCGTTCCATCGATGCTGAACGCCACATTGCCAGTTGGCGTCGAGTTACCCGAAGACGCGTCCACTGCGGCGTCGAAGGTCACATTCTGCGCCAATGCCGTCGGATTGGCGCTGGAGGAGAGCGTCGTGGTCGTGCCGACGGAGACGGCCGGATTGGTGTCGAAAGCGGCGACGAATCCGGTGGGGACGAAGTTGTTATTCGTCTTGTTCGTCGTCTGGAAGGCGCCGTTGGTGACGGGGAAGTCGGAGGCGATGGTGCCGCCAGCCACGAACGCGCGGCCCGCCGCATTGATGGCAATGGCATCTCCGAAGGTTCCGCGTGTGCCGCCGAGGCAGGTGGAGTAGACCAGTGCGGTTCCGGTTGAATTGAGCCGTGTGACGAAAGCGGCGGTGAGTGAGGAGCAGGTGGACTGGAAGGCATCCGGTGTCACCGGAAAACCTGGCAACGTGCTGCCGGTGACATATGCCTCCCCGGTGCTATCGACTCGAATGCCGTGGGGTCCATCGGTGGATACGCCGGAGACCGGGCCGAGAAATGTGGAGTAGACAAGAGCTGAACCTGTCGCGTTCAGATGAGTGACAAATCCCGCCCCACGATTACTCGCGCCCTGAAAGGCGCCTGAGGTCACGGGAAAGTCGGCGGAGTCTGTATGGCCCGCCGCGTAGACCGTACCTGCTGCGTCCACCGCAATCGCCTTGACCCTCTCTCCGACGCTTCCACCTATATAGGTGGAATAGATCAACGCGGTTCCCGCCGCATTCAGTTTGGCGATAAAGCCGGTGTCATTTGCCGGCGCGAGATGTGTCTGTTGAACTGCGCCGGCCGTTACCGGAAAATCGTGGGATCCGGCTCCCCCGCCCACATACACGTTATCGGCGGAATCAAGGGCGATCGCAAGCGCCTGGTCATAACCGGTACCACCCAGATAAGTGGAGTAGATGAGGGCGGTGCCGGCCGCGTTCAGTTTGGAGACGTAGGCGGCCCGGGAGCCGGGGATGGTCGTTGCAAAAGCGCCTGCGGTCACTGGAAAGTCGGCCGCCTGGGTGCTGCCGACGACGTACGCATTGCCTGAACTGTCCAGGATGATCCCACTACCCTGCTCCTGTCCGAAGCTGCCGCCGAGGTAGGTGGAATAGACAAGCGCCGTGCCGGTGGAGTTGAGTTCGGTGACGAATCCAGTGCCGCCCTCACTCGTTCGGGAAGCCTGGAAGGCGCCGGTGGTCGTGGGGAAATCAGATGAATTGGTGTAGCCAGTGATATACGCGTTGCCCGCGGCGCTCACGGCGATCGCATTCGCTCCGTCGTTGTCGCCAGCGCCGCCGAGGTAAGTGGAATAGATCAAGGCGGTGCCTGTGGGATTGAGCTTGGAGACAAAAGCCTGCGTGTTCCCCGGTGTCTTCTGGGCGGTTTGATAGCTCCCATTCGTTGTTGGGAAGTCGGCGGATGACGTGACGCCCGTGATGTAGGTATTGCCTGAGGCATCCACCGCGATACCGAACGCCTCGTCTGTGGTGCTGCCGCCAAGGTAGGTGGAGTAGACGAGAGTGGGGTCAATCACCAGGGGACGGCTGCGGTCGTAGCCACCCGGCGCAAAACCGACTGAGTTATGCGCCAACAGCGTAAAGCGGCCCTGAACCTGTCGCCGCTTGCCATTTTCTTCCTGATAGACGACGGGCTTGTGAAAGACGATCTGGCCGTTCTTCGCCTGCACCGTAAGGTCGCCCGTTGCAGCCAGTTGAAGCTTGCCGGCTCCGGCAAAATGCAGGCGAATGGTTGCAGGGTCGGCGTTCGGAGCGACGACAAAATCGTATTCGAGCTGGCCCTGATTGCCGTAGTACACGAGATCGATGCCCGGATAAACACCGGAGAACTCCACCTTCGCAAAGGTCGGAACCCCCGACTGCCAACGGGAAGGATCGTTGCCGCGGAAGTAGTTGATCGTCCCAGGCAGCGGCTCGGCGCCTTGAGGCTCAGCCGACGGATTGGCTCCGAGTAATTGCATCTGAAGCACGTCGGTTCTTGGCAGGGAGGACGGACGCAGGCGGTTGCGCAGGGCTGCAGAATTGCCCGATGGCGAGGCATGAAGCGTCAGAACCGCCTCTTGTCCAGTGAGAAGGACTGCATAACCGCTGCCGCGTGCCATGAACTTGACTCGCTTGTCGGTCTGTCCGCGATTGACCTCGAAACTGAGAGGCAGCCGGCCGTAGCTGTCCGCAATGCTGCGATGCTGGGCCGAGGTATCTGCCGGGGTCGGCGCGGAGTTCGCGATCACGCCGAATGCGGCCAGCATCAGGACTGACAAGGCTGTGGAATGCCATAGAGACTTCGAAAGCATGGAACTCTCCTCGTTGCAACCGTGAGTAAGACTGGCTCTTCTCTGCCATCCCGGGGGAACCTTCCGGTCATGGTCAAACCAACAACTCTCTCTAGCTCAGGCCAAGTGAGGGCTTGCAGACCCAGCACTCGTCCGAGGTCGAAAACATGCAGTGCACATTGCTTCGCTCTGCGCTCGACCCGGGAGGAAGCGGATCGAGTGCCACCAATGCCATGGCCTCGCTCAAGCGCAGCATCTCCGTCGATCCGCAAGTCGAGCAGCTTGCGGGCTTGTCCTCCGCGCTCCTGGACGCCGCGCGGCCATCCGATCCGCCTGGGCCGCCGCCAATTTTCGTTTCCCCGGCAACCGGGGACACGCCGAAGATCGACAGCTCGCGACGCTCGATAAGAACTTCAATCCTTCGCCTCTTTTTCAAGGCACCTCCGCTCGCCTTTCGTACGTCGGTAGCCGGTTGTCGCAACTCCGCGGGCTTGGTACTCTAAGGCAGCGATCCTGTATCTCAGAACTCCAGGCTTGGAACTTCTTCTGCTCTGTGCAAAGTTCTCGCAAGTCCTCGGCCGAGATGTCCTCAATTCGGCTCTCAACGGTTCTCAATTTTCCTCACATCGCGGAACGCATTGAGGGAATTAGGCTTGATCCGCTTCGAAGGATTTGAATTACGTCCCGACGCGCGTTCCCTGTCGTGGAACGGGCAGATTATCGTTCTGCGATCCAAGACCTTTGATCTGCTGCTCTACCTCGCGCAGCATCCCCATCAAGTGGTTACAAAGGACGAGTTGATGGCTGCCTTATGGCCCGACTCGTTTGTCGAAGAGAGCAATCTCACGCAGCATATTTTTCTACTGCGGAAGGCTCTGGCGGAGAACGGCCAGGGAGAACGGATCGTCGTGACGGTACCCGGAAAGGGATATCAGTTCGCGGCCGCGCTCGAACCCCTTCCGACACTTGGAGAGAGGTCGCGCCCCGGGGAATTGATGATGAGCGCTGTGCAATCCGTTACCCGGATGGTGATCGAGGCAGAAGAGGAAGAAGATACGCTGCGTCTGGCGGAACCGCCGGCGCCCCGACCACACTCCCCGCGCTGGATTTGGGCCGCTGCCTCGGTTGGATTAGCAGTGCTGGCGGCCGCGGCGATCTTTGGGTGGCGAAGAATCCATATAAGGCCGCCGTTGCTCATTTCGACGTACACGAAGATCACGCACGACGGCCACCCAAAAGCCATCGGCGGAACAGACGAGAGCAGAATCTATTTCGAATGGGAAGACACGGGCCGTATCGCACAGGTTTCAGTCTCGGGCGGCGCGGTTGCGCCCATTCAGGTTGCATTAGAACATCCAAGGATCGGGGAAGTTTCGCCGGATGGGTCCACTCTGCTGTTCACCTCTGAGGGAGTTGGCAAGGGGCCTGCGGATTCGTTATGGACCGTGCCCGTGCTGGGAGGCTTTCCTCGCCGCGTTGGTAACGCGGTGTCTTCAACGTGGTCTCCTGACGGGGAGAAGATCGCTTACGGAACGGCCAACGGAGAGATTTGTATCGTGCGCCGCGATGGGACCGAAGCGCACCGCATCGCGTCAGTGGGAGGCTATCTCAAGTCTTTGGCCTGGTCGCCGGATGGGAGCGTGATCCGGTTTTCCAGAGACGGCTTGTTGTGGCAGATTTCAGCGGACGGGGCGAACCTGCACCAGTTTCTGCCGGGGTGGGGTAAATCGCCCACTCAATGGAGCGGGAAATGGGCCGGGGATGGAGGATTCGTCTTCGTTGCCGACGGCCAGATATGGCTTGTTGATGACGGGCAAAGACAGGGTGCCGGCGCCGGACAACCCGCTCAGCTGACATTTGGACCCACCGTCTGGGATCGGCCCATGCCCAGTCAAGACGGGAAGAAGATCTTTGCATCGGGTCGCACCAAGCGCGGCGAACTTGTCCGTTTCGATCCGATGTCCAAGCAGTTTCAGCCCATTCTCGCCGGAATCTCGGCGGAATTCGTCTCGTTTTCGAGCGACGGCAAATCAGTGGCTTACGTCTCCTATCCAGAGGGCGTTCTTTGGCGAGCCAATCCGGACGGGAGCAATCCCATGCAACTGACCGAACCTCCGCAGTACCCGAAGTCCGTGCGCTGGTCTCCCGACGGATCGCAGATTTCGTTTGTAGACCGCACCACGCAAGGTGCCGACGCCATTTACGTCGTGGCTTCCGATGGAAGTGGAAAGCCCAGGCGTCTTCTGCCCGATGATCGCCAGGCGGAGACGGACCCGAGCTGGTCCCCCGATGGACGCAAAATCGTCTTTTCCACTTCTCCGAATGTCGGCGCAAGTGCGAAATCCGACCTGCGCATCCTTGACCTGGCCTCCGGTAAAGTCGTTGCCGTTCCGGCGTCCGATGGCCTCTTAGTACCGCATTGGTCTCCCGACGGCCTCTTGATCGCAGCGATGACACTCGACACCATGAATATGAAACTCTTCAACATATCGAGTGGACGATGGACCAATTTGAACACCGGCGCTGTCGCTTTTCCCGAATGGTCTCAAGACGGCCGGTCGATCTACTACATCAGGTGGACCGACGATCCGGCCGTCCTTCGCATTCGAGTCGGTGATGGCAAACGGGAAAGCCTCGCCGATTTGAAAGGAGTGCAGTACACCGGTGTTTATTCGTTGTGGATGGGACTTGACCTGGCCGATAGGCCGATGATGCTCCGCGACATCGGAACCGACGACATTTATTCCTTGACGCTGGAATCGAAATGACGCATGGAAATCGCCTACCTGATACGGCCTTGCCCACCAAGCAGTGAGTGAAAAAGGAGGACGTTATCGCTCGCCAGGTTGCCAAGCCGGAATCACCTCCGCGCCGGTCGGAATGTGAGACGGCACGTGCTAATTTTCGAGTGCTTGCAGATCATCATTGATCGACCGACTGGCTCTCGGCTTGATGTTGGCTCGCATGCGTGAATATCGTTCGCAAAAAGGCAGCCAACAGAAAAGTGTCAAATCAGTACCTTAGGCGACCCGACTAGAGTTCTTCCGTACGGGCTTATTCTAAAGGCAAGTGCTTGATTCTGTAGAAATGGTCCCCGGCGTTCCAAGCTCCGGAATGCTGATCCGGCATCAGAGAGGCCCCCGGGCCCATTGCGTGTTTCGCTCAGCGCGGAATCCAGGGGAGGGACCTCTCGGAACTGCCGGACTGATGTTACGGTGTGGATCCCATAGTCCGAGGCTTGCGAAACGCCGGGCACCGAGAAGGCCGGTCCTGTTTCTGCTTTAATGCCTGGTTTCGCAACCAGGGCCGTCCGTCACAGAGGTTAGCACTTGTGCGGTGGCGGTAAGCGAGCGGTCGTAGCAAAGGCCGGGCGACGTCTGGAGACGATAGGTCTGCGTGGTTTTGCCTCCGGTGGGTCCAAGGAAGTTGCCGCTTGCATCCCAGTTGAGCGTGTCCATCGCGTGAACTTCGTTGCTTTCGTTGCTCACCAACCCCGGACCCCAGCCTGTATTGTTGACTTCACGAACAACGTCCTGCTGATCGCTGGTCGTGGTCTGGCTGAAACTGCCATCCGCGTGTACGACGAAGGAATAGTCGATAGTCAGCGGATAAGAGAAGTGTTGCTCCATCAAGCCCGAGCTGAACCCACCCCGGGTGGTGGTCCGCGAATCCACGGTGGTCAATTGCCGGGCATTCTGAATGTCGGTGTTCGCGTTTACATCGAACTCCTGCTTGCTGAGGAAGTCGACGGTTTGGTTGATCGTCGTTTCGACGCGGCCGTGCGACGTGGTGATGTATCCGCTGATCTCGAAGCTGCGCTTCGAACCCACGGTGACCGAGCCTGTATAAGTGGGACCCGCGCCCGTCGAGATGTTCTCTGTGACCGCTGGCGTTGGCGCCATGCTCAGCGTGTTCCTGATGAGCGCTCCATTAGTCTTCGCCACACCGTGATCCTGGTAGACGAGCAAGTTAGCGGTGGCCAGGAAGTAGCTGTTGGCGTTGTACACGCTGACCGCGACGGTATGCGTGTTGCCGTCGGATAGCACCCCCGCGAACGGCGTCAGATCGACGCGATAGGGTTTGAAGTTGAGGGTCTGCACGCCCGGAATGGGCTCCCATAGATACGGGTCGATGCCGCCCGTGTAGATCCACGGATACACTGGCGCGACGCCCGCAGGTTGTCCATCGATCCAGATTTCCGTCTCGCGGAAGGCGGTGTTGCCGCAGCTCTCGAGATTTGAGGTTTGGTCGTTGGGCACGCAGAAGTACCAGAACTCATCGTTTGACTGGCTCTGGGCAATGACGTCGAGATACACGCGCTCCACGTTCGTAGGCAGATCCAGGCTCTGCGAGATGGTGTCGGAAGTGGTGTTGAGCGTTCCGGCGTCGCCACCACCGCCATTCACCGGAATCACGATGTCAGGCGTCACCGGGGCATGGGCATCGTGACCGGCGGGATAGAATTCCAGCGCGGCGTTGGCGTAGATGATGCCGTCGTAGGTCACGCCGCCAGACACGCCGACGAAGTTTCCGATATTCGCTTCGCCGGTCTGGGCGGACCGAAAGATGGCAGTCAGGTCCGTCACGTCGCGCTCCACATGCCACGAAGGGCTGAGGGTTTTGCGCGGCTCGGCCGTGGTGCCGTAGTAGATGCTGGCGTGGCCCAGATAGAACGCGGCGGTCCGATCGAACTGGCGTCCCGCGCTCACAGTGAAGTCGGCGGTAAAGATCACCTTTTCCCACGGGCCGGGACAGGCGGACGGCGGCGCGTAGCTGAACACCTTCGGCGTGAAATCCGCGAAAGCAAGGTCGTTGAAAAGCGGCACGACGCAGGATTTGCTGTGCGGCCGGGAGACGGGCGGTTCGGCGGTGATGGGGTTGGAGGATCCGATCTGCGGGGTGGGCGGCACGACCACCACTTGTGTCAGGGCCGCAGGTGCGCAAGCGAACGCGAGCACGACGGCCACAGTGGCCAGCCGCAAACTGAGGGGAGACGTCGCTGTCATGGCAGTTTTCCTTTCGGGCCTTACAAAGATGCCGCCCACTATACATGACCTCCAACTCCTCAATCCAATGGAAAACTGATCACGATGATCATTTTTATGGATTGTTTATTCATTTTCGTGTAATGTTGCTTCACTTCTGTGAGCCGTCACAGAGACTTCCCCGCAAGACCACAAAGGTTCTCTTCACGGCGATTTGGCTGTTCGAAAGAGAGTTGAGAGACGCACGCTCCCGTGGCGCTTGACCGCCTCCGCTGGGTCTCCCCAGTGCGACCCCCCGCCAACGTGCGCGCCCCGAACACACGCGAACTGCAGCAATTCAGGCGAGGTCAGAAATGAGATTGAAACTCTTCCGGATCAGTTTTGTTTGCGCATTCATTGTCTCGACGTCTATCCCGGTCTTGCAGGCCCAGAAAGTGACCGGCTCCGTCACTGGCCAGATTACGGATTCATCCGGTGCGGCCATCTCCGGAGCGCGCGTCGTCTCGCATAACCTCGACACCGGAGTAGATACCGCCACAACGACAAACGACGCCGGCGCTTACACCATCGAGTTCTTGCCCATCGGGCACTACCAGGTCACCATCCAGGCGAACGGCTTTGCAAAGGCTGTCTTACAGCCGTTCACTCTCGAAGTTCTGCAGACCGCGAAGTTCAATGTGAGTCTGAAGGTGGGCAACGCCGAGAGCACGGTCAGCGTGTCCGCCGCCTCCCCTGTCCTGCAGACCGAACAGCCCACCGTTGACACGACCTTTACGGCCAACACCATCGCCAACCTGCCCCTGAACGGCCTGGATTTTTCCGCCCTGACCTTGTACGTGCCGGGCGCGGTCGACACTGCCGGTACGTCCGGCCCCACGATGTTCGAGCGCAGTACTTATTACACTGACGTCCCCAACATCAATGGAAACCGCGCGCAGGCCAATAACTACACGCTCGATGGCATCGACATGAACGAGGACTACAACAATCTGATCTCGTACAGTCCCGCGCCCGAGGCCCTCGAGCAGGTGCAGGTGATCACCGCCAACTCACCCAATTCCTTCGGCAACATGAACGGCGCCGCAGTGGTGAGTATTCTAAAGAGCGGTACCAATCAGTTCCACGGCTCTGCATATGGCTACGTGCAGAATTACCGGTTCAATGCCAACTCGTATTCCAATGGGCTGACCACTCCCGCGACTCCCATTAATCCCTTCTCGTTTTCGCAGTTCGGCGGCACGCTGGGCGGTCCCATCAGGCGCAACAAGCTGTTCTTTTTTGTCGATTATCTGGGATCGCGCTGGCACAGGGGCGGTGAAGGCACTGCGAGCGTGATCCCCGATGCCATGCGGAACGGCGATTTCTCCGTGCTGCTCAGCGGCTCGAATCCGATCCAACTGTACGATTCCCAAAACAACTTCGCGCCCTATGCAAACAACATGGGCGTGCCCATCATCAACTCCGTGGCCAAGTTTTTGTTTGCCAATCCCAAGTACTATCCCGACTGTGGCGCGGCAAGCCCGACGGTGCCGGCAGGTGGAAAATGCCTGACTCCCTCCGACGGAATCGCGCAGAACAACTATCAGGCGCCGCAGCGCAGTTACAAGGCCAATAACCAGGGCGACATCAAGATCGAATACGATCCCCGCCCGGCTGACAACATTACCGGCTTCTATGCGATGTCCACTGCGTACGATGGGCAAACGGCGGTGCTCGACATCACCTTCCCGAGCATCAACCTGTTTCCCACCTGGCTTTTCGGCAGCACGTGGGTCCACACCTTCTCGCCCAACCTGGTCAACTCCGCGCGCGCAGGCTTCACCCGCACCAAGTGGGAAGAAGGGCTGCCGCAGGATCCGACGGGTTTCTTCGGAACCGATGGAAACGAAAAAGTTGGCATTTCCTTCACCGGACAGGCTTATGAGGGTTTCACGAACCAGAACTTCAACAACGGCAACCTGAGCAACGTTGGAACCGCGGCCTACAACGGCAACAATCTCATCGACAACACCTATAGCTACTACGACAACCTGAGCTGGCAGCACGGCAGGCACTACTGGAGCTTCGGTCTGCAGGGCATCCGCTACCAGAACAACTATCCCACCGGCAACAACAACGGATACCTGGGATCGTTGAACTACACAGGCGCGTTCACAGCGAATCCCTCCGCAAAGAACGCCGGCGGATATGGAGCCGCCGATTTCGTCCTGGACCGCGTGCAGTCTGCGGCCGTTACGCTGTCCAGCATCAACGTCGGACAGAGGCAATGGCGCATTGCCGGTTTCGCGCAGGATGACTACAAGGTTCTTCCTAACCTGACACTAACCTTCGGGGTTCGCTATGAATTTGACCAGCCCTGGGTCGAACAGCACGACAAAACAGGAACGGTGGATCTCGCAACCGGCCAGGTGCTTTACGCGTCCCACATTCCCACCGGGGCTCCAACAGGCGCCGGCCTGTGCAGCAATCGCGCCTGTTATCAGCCCAATTTCCGCCAGTGGATGCCGCACCTCGGATTCGCCTATTCGCTCACGGACCGGTTCGTTATCCGTGGAGGATACGGCGCCAATAGCTTCTTCGAAGGCAACTCGTTCAATCAGCGCCTGACGTCGATTACGCCATTCATCCAGGCTGTGAACGTGTCGGTGACATCTCCCGCGCCCGGCGCTGTCACCACCCCTCGCACCGCCGAACAGGGCTTCACGGGCGGAACGACACAGTACGGGGGCACTTTCAACGTGTATCCGCAGCACATCGCCCCGGCCTATATCCAGGAGTGGAACTTCACCTTGCAATATGCGCTCACGCAGACAGCCACCCTACAGGCCGGCTACATCGGCGAGAAGGGGGACCACATCGAAGACTACGGAAACGTCAACCAATACACGATCAACGGCGACCCAACCTCCGCTCCCTACTACAACAACCAGTACATCGGCGTGAATGGAATCGATGCGTCGCTGGGCATCGGCCCCAATCCTCTGCTCATCACCGAATCACGCGCGATGATGAATTACAACGCCCTCCAGGTCGTCCTTCGCCAGCGCGTCAAACACGGTCTGGAATTTACCGCCAACTACACCTATGGCCGCGCGATGACCAACAGCCTTGGCAACTACGCACTCAATGTAAACGGGTTTAGCGGTGCGTTTCAAAACTACTACGACAGCGCTGCCGACTATGGCTCAGCCGGCTACGACGTGCGCCGCAACTTCTCCGGGACCGGCGTCTATGCTCTTCCATTCGGCCGTGGCCAGGATTACTTCTCGAACATTGGTCGTGTAGCCGATCTGGCGATCGGCGGATGGAAGCTCTCCACCGCAATCGTCGACTACTCGGGATTCCCCCAGACCATCACCGGCGGATCGAACAATGCCAACAGCTACGGGAGTGGCCGCGTGAATCAATATCGCCCGCTCAAGGTTCACGGCCGCAGCAATCACAACTGGTTCGGCACCGATCCCTCGGCGACTCCATGCACCACGGCGGGCGTGGACAACGGAGTATGTGCCTTTGGAGTGCCCGCGGTGAACGCCTTCGGCACCTCGCGCAACGGCGCTGTGCACGGCCCGGGCTTCTTCAACATGGATATGTCGGCGTTCAAGGATTTTCATATTACCGAGCGGCATGCGATCGGCTTCCGGTTCGATGCGTTCAACGCGTTCAACATTGTCGGCTACGGCAATCCCGACACCGGAATCAGCGACAAACCGTTCGGTAACGTATCACTGCAGGGTACGCGGTCGACCGAGCGACGCTTGCAGTTTTCACTGCGGTATACGTTCTGAGCCAGGGCGCAACCAGATTTCGGCTCGCCCTCTTCTGTTATTCGAAAAGCGTATTCGTCATGGAACTCGAGATTTGTCTTGATTCAGTGGAGTCGGCAATCGCGGCCGCTGGTGGAGGAGCGGAACGGATCGAACTCTGCAGCGCCCTGAGCGAAGGTGGCATCACACCGAGCACAGGCCTGATCTCTGCGGTGCGACAGGCGACTCGCATCCAGCTCTATGTCATCATCCGCCCTCGCGGCGGGAACTTCGTGTATTCAGGGCCTGAGTTGGAAGTGATGCGGCGCGACATCGTGGCTGCTAAAGCGCACGGCGTCGACGGAGTCGTCCTCGGAGCGCTGAACGCGGACGATACCGTGGACCAGCCGCACACCAGGCAACTGATCGAACTGGCTCGGCCGTTGCAGGTCACGTTTCATCGCGCGTTCGATCTCTGCCGGGACTCTGATACGGCGCTCGAAGATGTCATCGCCTGCGGAGCAGATCGCGTGCTCACAGCTGGTGGGCGATCAGACGCAGTCAAAGGCTTGAACACCATTGCCAATCTGCAACGCAGGGCGAATGGTCGAATCCGCATCATGGCGGGCGGCGGCATTCGGATTGGCAACGTCCGCAAGATCGCGTCGCGCACGGGAGTCTACGAGGTGCATTCATCGCTCAGTGCCAAAGTGAAGAGCACTGCCTTCGATGGCGGAGCGGACGGCGGCGAACTTCCTGACGGATTCGCGCGTTTTGTGGTGAAAGAGGACGACGTGCGGGCCTTCAAATCGCTGCTTCAGGCCATTGCATTGGAGAACGCAGCCCGCGCCCCCGTACAATAACGGTGTTCTCACAATTCACTGCTAAGCGAGCGCTGTGTCCAGGCATGTCTATCAACACTGACAAACGCGCAAAAGAAATTTTGCGGCTTCTGTTGAGCTACGGAAGAGCATCGGTAGAGGAGTTGACAACGGCGCTGGGAACGTCGCCCGCAAGCGTCCGCCGCGACCTCATTCGCCTCGAGGCGCGAGGTCTTGTCCACCGCACGCTGGGCGGGGCAATGCTGGTCGGCAGCAATGATCCTGTTTATGAACCGTTTCGCTTCGACGCGTCGTTCCACGTGCGCGAAGATCGCTTCGCAGCCGAGAAGCAGCGGATTGCGCGCGCTGCGGCCGCGTTCGTGCAGGAGAACGAGACCATCGGCTTTTCCGCGGGGACCACGACAGCTCTTGTGGCACGCCAGCTGCTGCATCGCAAAAACGTCAGCATCATCACCAATGCCGTAAACATCGGCATGGAGCTGAGCTCCAGTAACAGGCTGCACACCACGCTTACAGGTGGCACATTGCGTTGGGCGGGCGCATTTTCTCTGGTGGGTCCCACGGCCATCGAGTCGCTTGCGCTGGTGGTCATGGATCGGCTATTCCTGAGCGCAACTGGAGTCGATCCCGAGCGTGGTGCTACTCTCATTCAGCCGGACGAGGCAGCGGTCTTTCGTGCGATGGCGCGGCAGGCGCGGCAAGTGATTGTCGTGGCTGATTCAAGCAAGATGGGCCTGGTAAGCCCTGCGGTCGTCTGCGCGCCGAAAGAGATCGACCTGCTGATCACCGATAACGGCATCACGGAGGAAGTCGCCAACCAATTCGCGGCCAGTGGTGTGAAAATGCTGGCGGTCTAGTGGGTTGCGGGCAGGTCCCTGAGAACGTGATCCGGCAGCGACACCCGACCATCAAAACGTTGCGTGACCGGACGCATGAACCCCCGGATATTAGAACCGCAGACCCCGCGCTCCATCACCATTAATTTCATGATCCACCGCAGTGGAGAGCGGCAATCCTCTGCGCCCTTCGCTCTATTCCCTGCACAACGCGACCATGAGTGGTTGGTTCAGTCGTGTGCGGTAGACTGCTCGGATACCCATGAATCCTTGTCTTCATGCTGCGTTCTGTCAGCTCAGACCCTACCGGGCAATCCTGGTGACCATACTCGTCTCGACTGCGTCGCCCATGACCGCGCAGCGAGACCCGGTCCTCGGGCAGATCGATCTGCCCCATCGCTACTACTACCGCGAAATGTATCTGCCGCAGTTGACGACGGGGCCCAATGGGGCTGCCTGGACTTCCGATTCGCGCTCGCTGGTTTATTCAATGTCCGGGACTCTTTGGCGGCAGGCGGTGGATTCAGGGAAGGCTGAACAGCTTACCGCGGGCCCGGGATACGACTACCAACCCGATTGCTCCCCCGATGGCCGCTGGATCGTCTACGCGAACTATCGCAACGACGCGCTTGAACTCTGGGCGTTCGATCTTGAGAAAGGGCAGTCTCACCAGCTCACCTCCGGCGGCGCCGTGAACGTCGAGCCCCGCTTTTCGCCGGATGGCAAGCGCCTCGCTTTCGTCTCCACTTCGTATAACCGGCGCTTTCACATATTTGTTGGCGATTTCAGCGGCGGAGAGTTGACCAACGTGCGGCGGCTCACCGGTGAGTCTCGCAGTAAGCTGCCGCGTTTCTACTACAGCGAATTCGATCACGAGATCAGCCCAACCTGGTCTCCCGACGGAGGAGAGCTGATCTTCGTTTCCAACCGCGGACACATGTATGGAACCGGCGGCTTCTGGCGGATGAAGGCTGAACCCGGTTCGGAACAACGCGAGATTCATTATGAAGAGACTGCGTGGAAGGCCCGGCCGGACTTCTCACCCGACGGTAAACGCATTGTGTACGCTTCCTATCTCGGCGGCCAGTGGCATCAGCTCTGGGTCATGCCATCGGAAGGCGGCGATCCCATCCCTGTCTCTTATGGAGACTTCGACAATACCAACCCGCGCTGGTCGCCCGACGGCACACGGATCGCTTTCATCTCGAATCGAGAGGGCAACACTTCCCTATGGGTGCAGGAAGTGCTGGGGGGAGCCGAACGCGCGGTGCTTGCCAGGGAGAAGCGTTATCTGAAGCCGATGGGGCATTTGAGCATCACCATTCTGGATCCTTCAGGAAACCCCACGCCCGCCCGCGTCTCGGTCACCGGTCAGGACGGCAGGGCTTATGCACCCGACGATGCGTGGATGCATGCCGAAGACAACTTCGTGCGTTCCGAGAGCGCCTTTGAATCGCACTACTTCCACAGCTCGGGAAAAGCGGAGATGACGGTTCCAACCGGGAATATTCAGGTCGAAGTCACGAAGGGCTTTGAGTACTACGTAACAAGGGAAACGGTGATCTGCAGTCCGGATGCGCGATTGGTCATCCACCTGAAGCCGCTGCAGATTCCCACCGACGCGAATTCGCAGTGGGCCAGTGCTGATCTGCACGTACACATGAATTACGGAGGGGCCTACCGGGACACGCCAACTAATCTTGTGGCACAGCAAGCGGCGGAAAATCTCTTTCTTGTCGAGAATCTGGTGGTGAACAAGGAGCAGCGGATTCCTGACATCGCTTACTTCCGAACCACTCCCGACCCAGCCTCAACCCCCACGCACTGGCTGCTCCACAGCCAGGAGTTTCATACCAGTTATTGGGGACACCTGGGATTGCTGAATCTGACTCACAACTTTCTGCTGCCTGACTATAGCGCATACGGCAACACCGCAGCGGCGAGCCCGTTCCCCACCAATGCGGTTGTGGCCGATCTGGCGCACCAGCAGCAGGCCCTGGTGGGCTATGCTCATCCATTCGACATTGAAGTGAACCCGGCGAGCGACCCCACACTCACTGGCGGAGAATCGCTGGATGAGGCTCTGGAACTACCCGTTGACGCAGCCCTGGGCAAAGTTGATTACGTCGAAGTGCTGGGCTTCAGTGACCACCGCATGACCGCGTCCGTCTGGTACCGCCTGCTGAATTGCGGCTTTCGTCTGCCGGCTGGCGCGGGTTCTGACACCATGGCTAACTATGCTTCTCTCCGCGGGCCGGTTGGGCTAACTCGCGTCTACGCGAGCATTCCAAAGGACGTGACTGGCACCGCGCAGTGGTTTGACTCGCTCAAGCAGGGGCGCACATTTGCAACCAATGGTCCGCTGCTGGGGTTCACTCTCGGCGGCAAGGCAGCGGGAGGGGAACTGAAACTCCCGGTGGGCGAGAACAAGGTAACGTTCACCTCCTGGCTTCGTTCCTTCGTTCCCGTCGATCACCTCGAAGTGGTCTGCAACGGTCGCGTGGTGCGCGACTTGAAGCCCGAGGGCGACCGGCAATCGACCGACGTGAAAAGTACCATCTCGATCTCTGAAACCGGTTGGTGTGTTCTGCGGGCGTCCAGCGACAAACCGGAGAATCCCGTGCTCGACGACTATGTTTATGCCACCACGAGCCCGATTTACGTGAGCGTCAAGGGGTCCGTTCCGAAGGCCGCAGACGACGCTGCATTTTTTATTGCCTGGATTGACCGCCTGGTTGAAATGACGAAAGCCAACAGAAACTGGGATACCGCTGCGGAAAGAACCTCTGTCCTGCAGACGCTCGACCAGGCGCGGCAGGCGTATGTCAGATTGCTTAAGTAGCCGGGTCTGTCCTTCTCGTGAACGACATCCGTAGACAGCAGCGTCTAGGGGATGAGAAACTTTTGCTCTCCGGAAAGGCGAATGCTTGCCCGTTCCCCACCCTCCTTCCGGAATGAGAACTATAGGTATTTCCATGCAGAAGAGATCCCAGGGAGCACGCTGACGGTGGCATTTTTCAGCTTGCGATCGCAAAAGGCTCAATCATCTCGCCAAGGGCGGGTGGTGCGGCGCGGGAGCCTTGTCGTTATTGCCATCTTGCTATCTGGCTGCCATCGCTCCTCGATCAATACGGCGGGTCGCTCTCTCGATTTCAACCAGGATGTCCAACCGATCCTGGCCGCCCGCTGTTTCAGCTGTCATGGCCCCGACCCGGAGATGCGCAAGGCCGGCCTGCGCCTGGACCTCGGCGAATACGCGACAAAGAGACGTCCAGGCCGCCCCGATGCGATCGTGCCCGGCCATCCTGAGAAGAGTGAGTTGATCAGACGCATCGAATCACATGACCCTCACTACTTGATGCCGCAGAATCCTCAGGGTGAGGCCAAGCCGATGAGCGCCGGTGAGATCGCCATCCTCAAGGAATGGATCCGCGAAGGCGCCGTATATCGTCCGCATTGGGCGTTCGAGACCCCCAAACGACCCGCAGTCCCCGAGCCGAAATCGCATGCCAACTGGCCGCGCAATCCTATCGACAACTTCATCCTCATCAAACTCGAGAAGGCAGGCCTCCAGCCCTCGGCGGAAGCCGACAAAACCACGCTCATCCGTCGCGTCACGCTCGACCTTACCGGGCTGTTGCCCTCGCCAGAGGAGGTTCATGCGTTCGTCAGTGACAACTCAGCCAATGCCTACGAGCGCCTCGTTGACAACCTGCTGGCCCGACCCACGTTTGGCGAGCAACGTACCCGCTATTGGCTTGACTACGCCCGGTATGCCGATACCTACGGGCTGCACTACGACAATAGCCGGGACATCTGGCCATATCGCGATTACGTGATTCGCTCGTTCAACAGCAACAAGCCATTTGATCAATTCGCCAGCGAGCAGATCGCCGGTGACTTGCTCCCCGCCAAAGACCTCGATCCGCTCATTGCAAGCGGCTACGTGCGCCTGGGCGAAAGCAGCAACGAAGGTGGAACAATTCCGGAAGAGCTGCGTTTCAACATTGCGCGCGATCGAACCGAAGCGTATGGCGCTACATTCATGGGCGTCACCGTTGGGTGCGCCGTCTGCCACGACCACAAGTTCGATCCGACCACACAGAAGGACTTCTATTCGCTGAGCGCATTCTTCAATAACATCGACGAGAAGCCTTTCAATGACGATCGCCCAGTTTGGTCCCCCGTCATCCGTATTCCCAAACCGGAGAATCGCGATGCATATGACCACGTGTACGCAAGGCGCTCCGAGCTTCTTGCGCAGCTTCGTTCGATGCGCCTGAACGAGCGCAATCTCGTCCGCGAGTGGCTCGTGTCCCATAAGAAACCACCGCAGTCTGTTTCGACCGATGAGCTGCTAATCCGCCTGCGTCTCGATGAAGGCAGTGGCGACGTCCTGGCCAACAGCGCTCCGCACGCGAGCCCGGCGACGTTCAAGGCGACGACCGTTCCTCCGCAATGGGACGAATCGACTTGGCTGTGGCCCGGCTTCCGCATGCAATCGAACACTCGCGTCGTGCTCGACCACTCTGGGGACTTCGAGTCCAACCAGGCATTCTCCGCCGGCGGCTGGTTCATGTTCCGTTCCGCGCCGTATTTCGCGATCGACGACAAGCCAGGCACGATCATTTCCAGGATGGACACGACCCAGAACAACCGCGGTTGGGATCTCACGGTTCGGAACGGCATCCTCACGGTCGAGTTGGTCAACTCATCGCCGAAAGACATAAAAGACAAAAAGCATCCTGACACGAAGGAGGCATTCCACTATCCTTCGCCACAAAACCTAACGAAACAGGAGCTCTCCACCCACAAGCCTCAGGACAAGAAGCAACCGAAAAAGAAAGAAGAAAAGAAAAAAGAAGAGACAAAAAAGAAGGAGCCGCCCCCGGATACCACTCCGCTCATCGCAATCCGAGTTGCCACCGTCAAGGCGTTGCCGACCGATGGCGAATGGCGCCATGTGTTCTTCACTTACGACGGCTCGGGCCGTGCGTCCGGGGTAAAGATTTTCATCGACGGCAATCCCGCTGAGACGGTGGTTGAAAGCGACTCGCTCCACGGCGAAACCATTCGTACAGGCGCACCCATGCAACTCGGCTGGCGCTCGCCCGATGCGAACCCCGCCAAGGAACTCCGTTACCAGGACATCCGGCTTTATGGCCGCCCCCTCGCGGCGGATGAAGTACGCCGCCTGCCGTTTGAAGACTACGTAGCGGAGATCGCCTCCAAGCCCGTTTCGCAGTGGACCGAGGACCAGTGGCACGTGGCGAGCGAGTTCTACCTCAACAGCGTCGATCCGGGGTTCCAGGCAACCTACTCGCAGATGCATGTGCTCGATGCGCAGCTTGACCAGCTTTCTGCCGGCGGCGACGTCACGCAGGTGGCGTGGGAAAAGCCCACGCTGGCCTACGCGGCGGTGCTCGAGCGCGGCAACTACTCCGCGCGTAAGGAACGGGTGGAAGCCAATACGCCTCACTACCTTCCGCCCCTGCCAGCCGGCATGGCGCGCAATCGCCTGGCCCTCGCGCGCTGGACGGTGAGCCCCGCAAACCCGCTCACTGCGCGCGTTACAGTCAACCGCATGTGGTGCGAGCTCTTCGGTACCGGCATCGTCGAGACGACGGAAGACTTCGGCATCATGGGCCAGCCGCCGACGAATCCCGAGCTTCTCAACTGGCTCGCCGTGGAGTTCCGCGAAAGCGGCTGGAACGTGAAGCACATGTACAAGCTGATGGTGATGTCAGCCACGTATCGACAGAGCGCAAAGTCCACGCCTCAGCAAATTGCAAAAGACCCACGCAACCTGTTGCTCTCCCGCGGTCCGCGCTTTCGCATGGACGCCGAGATGCTTCGCGATATCGCGCTTCAATCCGGCGGCCTGCTGGTCGATCGTATCGGCGGACCCAGCGTGAAGCCCTATCAACCTGCGAATGTCTGGGAGCAGGTCAGCTATCCCACCAGCGACACGCTGGTCTACGTGCAGGATCATGGCCAGGCACTCTACCGCCGCAGCATGTACACCTACTGGAAACGCATGGCCTCGCCCGCGAGCATGGACGCGTTCGACGCGCCGGTGCGCGATGCGGTGTGTACGCGCCGCCAACGTACCGACACGCCTCTGCAGGCCCTAGTGACCATGAATGACGTGCAGTGGGTTGAGGCTGCTCGCGGCCTCGCCGAGCGCGCGATACGAGAAGGCGGCGCCAAGCCCGGGGACCGCATCGACCGTATGAGCGAAATCCTGCTTGCGCACGGCCCGGCGCCGCGAACTCGTGCGGTGCTCGAAACCTCGCTCGATCAGATGCAGAAGCACTACGCCGCGGATCCGAAAGCTGCGCACGCGCTTGTACACGTGGGCGAAAGCAAGCCCGCCGCCAACATTCCGGAACCTGAACTTGCCGCCTGGACGATGATCGCAAACGAAATGCTTAATCTGGACGAAACGTTGAACAAGTAGCCGAGGCACCCGATGAAGCAGCATCCATTGTGTAGCGATTGCGAACCCGAACTCGACATCACGCGCCTTCCCATTCCCACGGCGCTCAAGTGCGAATGGTCCGCCATGGAAACACGGCGCAGGTTCCTCGGTCGCTCCGGTAAGGTACTTGGCTGGGCCGCTCTGGCCAGCCTTCTCGGCGAAGCTGCAATCCGCAGCCAGGCAGCGGGCCCGGACGCGAAGAGCTCCGTGACCGCACCGGGCCGCAACAACCTCGGCCTGCCGCACTTCGCGCCCAAGGCTAAGCGCGCTATCTATCTGTTCATGTCCGGCGGACCGCCGCAGATGGACCTGCTCGACTACAAACCGAACCTTGCTTCTCAATTCGACAAAGACATTCCGGACTCGGTGCGCGGGAACCAGCAACTCACCGGCATGACGGCCGGTCAATCGCGTTTTCCCATCGCGCCGTCGCACTGGGGATTCAAGCAATACGGCCAGACCGGCTCGTGGGTAAGCGACCTGCTCCCCTACACCGCGCGGATGGTCGACGATCTCACCATCATCAAATCGACCAACACTGACGCCATCAACCACGAGCCGGCCATCATGTTCATGAACACCGGCAACATGAATCCGGGCAAGCCGTGTCTGGGCTCGTGGCTCGCCTACGGCCTGGGCAGCATGAACGACAATCTCCCCACGTTCATTGTGTTGCAGACCAAAACGAATCCCAAGGAGAATAATCAGCCCGTCTCCTCGCGCCTGTGGAGCAGCGGTTTCCTTTCCTCGGAATACGCAGGAGTTGGCCTGCGCTCGGGCGGCGATCCAGTTCTCTATCTTGCCGATCCCGACGGCGTAGATCGTGAGGTGCGGCGCAAGATGCTTGATGCCGTGGAAGAAATGAACCGGCAGACGCTGGCAGAAGTTGGCGATCCCGAAACCAATGCACGCATCGCCCAGTACGAGATGGCATTCCGCATGCAGGCCTCAGTGCCCGAACTCACTGACCTGAGCAAGGAACCGCAATCCACCTGGGACCTCTACGGACCTGAAGCCAGGGAACCGGGCACCTTCGCCTACAATTGCCTGCTTGCGCGCCGTATGGCCGAGCGCGAAGTTCGCTTCGTACAGGTCTACAAGCGCGGCTGGGATGTCCATGGCGATGTTGTTGGAATGCTTCCCGTGCTCTGCAAGGAAACAGACCGTGCCTGTTACGCGCTCGTCACCGACCTCAAGCGCCGAGGTTTGATCGACGATACGCTCGTCATCTGGGCCGGCGAGTTCGGACGCACCGTTTACAGCCAGGGCGGACTCAGCGCAGAGAACTACGGTCGTGACCATCACCCGCGTTGCTTCACTACCTGGATGGTCGGCGGCGGCGTGCGTCCCGGCATCACTTACGGCGAGACCGACGACTACAGCTATAACGTCGTGAAAGATCCGGTACACGTGCGCAACTTCAACGCGACAATCCTGGCCTGCCTCGGCATTGACCACAACCGGCTCACCTACGACTTCCAGGGTCTGGATCAGCGCCTTACCGGCCCCGCCCCAGCGTATGTCGTCAAAGGACTCCTTGCGTGATCGTTGCTGAACGAGTCACGGGTGTGGCCCGCGGTTTTATACAACGCATGCGTCTCGCACGGCCGGCATGGCTCCGGGTAATCAGCGCCGCCATTCTGCTTCTTGCTTTGCCGTTCGTCTTTCGCCTGGATGGACACGCACACTCGGACTGGCTGCAGTTCCTCGGACGCTTTCATCCCGCCTTGCTGCATCTGCCAATCGGCCTGATCGTTCTGGTTCCAGCGCTTGAGATTGCCGGCGCAAAACAGCCCGCGCTACGGGAAGCAGCCGCCTGGGTTCTTCGTGCCGCGCTCGCGCTCGCTTTGCCCACCCTCGCACTCGGCTACATGCTCGCCTATGGCGCCGGCGATACGGGCACAACGGTCACCCGCCATATGTGGGGCGCGATCGCGCTCTGCATTGCTCTCATGCTCTGCCTGCTCGTTCGTCCGGCTTGGGCGGCAGGCGTGCAAAGATGGACGTATCCCCTGCTGCTGACCGCAACTCTTCTCACGCTAATCTGGACCTCGCACCAGGGCGGCTCCATCACGCACGGCGGCGATTACCTTACCCGTTACATGCCGAGCCATCTGCGCGCACTGTTCCCCTCTTCCCGCCTTGAGGGCGTCAGCCCGGACTCGTTCTACGCGTCCAGCATTCACCCCGTTCTTGACGCCAAATGTGTCGTCTGCCACGGAGCCGGCACTGAGAAAGCGGGCCTTCGCCTCGATTCCTACGCCAACCTGATGCGCGGCGGAAAAGACGGTGCAGTCATCGTCCCCGGAAAACCCGAGGCAAGCTTACTGCTTGCGCGCGTAACTCTGCCCCCAGGCGATTCGCACTTCATGCCGGCAGAGGGCCGGACGCCTCTCACCTCCGACGAAATCTCATGGATTCGAGCATGGATCCATTCCGGCGCGACATTGACGGCGACGAGTATTCCTGGAATCGTTCTCGAAGAAGTCCGCGCCGAACCCGCTCCTCAGCCAGTCGGCGACTACAGCCAGCTTCTCCCGGAGATCCAGAGGATGAAGCAGGGAGTGGGAGCTAAGCTGGTGCCCGTATCGACCAATCCATCCGACGGCTTGATCCTTCGTACTGTAGATGTCGCATCCACTTTTGGAGACACGCAACTCGCAGAATTCCAGCGGTTCGCGCCGTATATTGTCGAAGCAGAACTGGCTCGCACCGCGATTACTGACGGCAGCTTCGATACGCTACAGAAATTCACGCACCTCCGCGCTCTTCACCTTGAAGGCACGTCCATCACAGGCAGTAACCTCGCGAAGCTCAACTCGTTAACTCAGCTCACTTACCTCAATCTGAGCGGTACCAAGGTGAACGCGCAATCCATTGGTCCGCTCAAAAACATGCCCCATCTGCGTCACCTTTACGTTTTCAATACGCCTGCGCAACCCGACGAAACCGCAGCGAGGAGCGCCCCATGAAACAAACTCTGCATAGCCCGTCCCGCCGCACGTTCCTGACTTCTGCCGGCGTCGCTGCGTTCGCTTCCGCTATCCCTGCGAGTGCACATGTTGACGAGGCGCCGAGCAATACTCCAGCGCGCTCAGCGGATCTCCTCACCGGCAACGGCGAATGGACCTACGAAGTCGTGCCTGGCTGGGGCGCGCTCCCTGCGGGCCTCAGCTTCGGTGGAACGCACGGCGCCATTTCGCAGGACAAGGCCGGCAACCTCTATGTCAGCACCCAAAGCACAACGGGCATTCTCGTCTACAGTCCCGAAGGACGGCTCCTGAAAACAATTGCCGGCGCATTCCCTGAAGTGCACTCGATGGTTCACGCCGAAGAAGACGGGACCGAGTACTTTTACACAACGGTGCAAAAAGGTACTCCCGAGGAGAACTGGCTGTTTGTGAAGATGAAGACGGATGGCGCCCCGGTGCTGAAGATCACCGCTCCTCCCGAGGCTGGATTCAAATTGGCGAATGAGTGGCGACTCACCGCGGCCGTTCCCGCACCCGACGGCTCCATCTTTATCGCCAATGGCTACGGCGACTCGCGCATCTTTCACTTCGATCGCAAAGGAAATTACCTGCGAAGCTATTCGAGCAAGGGTTCCGGTCCAGGCCTCCTCAACTGCAGCCACGGGCTCGCACTCGACACTCGCTACGACCAACCACTTCTTCTGGTCTGCGATCGCGAGAACCGCCGCCTTTGCCATTTCGACCTCGACGGGAATTACGTCGCCACGGTCACGCAGCACCTGCGCCGCCCCTGCCAGGTCAGCCTGCACGGCGACTACGCCTTCGTCTCCGAGCTCGAAGGCCGGGTCACCGTCCTCGACCGTGACAATATGCCCGTAGCTTTTCTCGGCGACAATCCGAATAAGACGCAATGGGCCAACTACGATCTTGACCCGAAGACTATCGACCTTGCCAGGTTCAGCGCTGCCCACGGCTGCTTCATCGATCGTGAGGCCAATATCTACATATCCGACTGGAACCACATTGGCCGGGTGACCAGGCTCATGAGATACCGCACCTGACTATGTCAAACGACACCAGACCCATCTATTTGTGACGGTCCCACTCTTTCAGGAATGAGAACTAGTGAAAGATTGGCCGGTCGGCTACTCGGTCCGCAAGACCCGCATGGGGGAAACGGAAGCGGCTCGCCTTGCAGGCAGGAAGCAGGCCAGGATCGCGGTGGCGAGCAGAACGGCAGCGACCGAAAGGAAAGCAGCGAAGTCGAGTGGCTTCACGCCGAAAAGAAGGCCTTGCATGGCGCGGCCGACGAAATATGTGCCGATCAGGCCAAGTCCAAGCCCAATGGAAGCGAGGAGCACGCCGTCGCGAATAATCAGACTGACGACTCGGTTGCGCGTGGCGCCAAGAGCCATGCGGAGCGCGATCTCATGCGAGCGCTGGGCCACGGAGAACGACATAACGCCGTAGATGCCGAGTGCCGCCAGAAATAGGGCAACGGCCGCGAAACTCGTGAAGAGGACGAGCGTGAATCGCTGATTGGCCATGGATTCGTCGACGATCTCATCGAGCGTTTTGGGTTCGGCAAGTGCAACGCTGGAATCGACCTGATGAACTGCGGCGGAGATACTGGTGAGCATTGTCGACGGATTCTCGGACGTGCGCACAGCAAAGCCCGACTGCGGCCACGGAATCTGATAGAAGGGTATGACCATCTCCGGATTTTCATCGCGCTGATCCGCGGTGTGAACGTTGTGATAGGTCCCGACAATCTGCCAGGGAATATATCCACCCAGCTTGGTGACTCCGGGAATCAGTTCCTCGACCAGCACGCGCTGGCGAAGAGGGTCTTTGCCTTTGAGGTATTTGTTAACGAAATCCTGGTTGACCATGGCCACTTTGACGGCGGCGGCCCCGTCCTGATCAGTGAAACTACGTCCGGAGATGAGCTGAATGCCGAAGGCCTTGAAGTAATCCGGAGTCACCATTCCAAAGCCCGTGCCTGGCCGTTGCGACGGATCCGCGTAGGTCTGCCCGCCTTCGAGCATGAATGGCATGCCAAAGCCCGCGCCGTAGGGCGGCTGACCGGTCATCGCAGCGGCATGTTGCACGCCGGGTACAGCAGCGATGTGGGCAAGAATGTCACGGTAGTAGGCAGAGATCACCTGGGGATCTTTGGAGCGGGTTTCCGGCACCGGCAGAAAGAAGCTCAGGACGTGGTCGGTCTTGATGCCAAGATCGACGTGAGCGAGATTCCAAAAGCTGTGGATGGTGAGGCCCGCGCCGGCGAGCAGCGCAAGCGCAAGGGCGAACTCGCCGATCACGAGAATACGCCGCACAAAATGCTTGCCAGCGCTCGTCCCCGCGCGTCCACCCTCTTTGAGCGTCTCGGCGGGATCGACGCGCGATGCGTACCAGGCGGGAGCGGAGCCGGCCAGCAGACCTGCCACCGTGGTGGCGGCAAGGGTAAAGAGCAAAATGGGGATGTTAAGGCGTAAATCAGCCTCGGTGGGCAGTGTATTGCGCGGCATGGCGGCGATGAGGCCCTGCAGCATGACGTAACCAACGCCAACTCCCAGCGCTCCGCCCACCAGGGCTAGGATCAGGCTTTCGGTAAGGAGCTGGGCGAAGATAGTGGAGCGGCCGGCGCCAAGCGCGCTGCGAACAGCCAGTTCCTTTTGTCGCGCCATGCCGCGTGCCAGCAGTAGATTGGCGACATTGACGCAGGCAATGAGCAGCACAAACCCGACCGCGCCCAGTAATAGCCAGAGCATCTTGATGCGCTCTTTGGGCAGAAAGTCGTTCTTGAGCCCCTCCACGTAAGAGCCCCAGCCCTTGTCACTCTTGGGGTACACCTCGGCGATGTGGGCAGTGACCGCGTCCATGTTCTGCTGCGCCTGTTTGAGGGTTACCCCCGGTTTAAGGCGGCCCATGACCAGGAGCCAGTGGAAGTCGTGATTGACCTGCTCCGGCTTGAAAACCAAGGGGACCGTGAGCTGCGCTTCCTGGCGATCGAAGATACCGGGCCGCTGCACGCCGACGACCGTATAGACGTCGCCATCCATGCGCAAAGTGGTGCCGACGATTTTAGGATTTGCGCCGAGCTTGGCCCACAGCTTATGGGTGAGGATAACCACGTGATCGTGTCCGGCTAGGCCCTCTTCCGGTAAAAAGAAGCGACCCATGAAGAGGGGTTCACCCAGCATCTGGGGCATGCTGTAGGTCTCTCGAACGCCATTCACGTACTCTGGCCTGTCTTTGGTAGCCAGGTTGAAGCTGGCGCCGGACCAAGCGCAAAGGTCATGGAATACTGTGTTCTGCTGCTTCCAGTCGAGGAAGTCGCCGGCGGCGACTCCATTGTGAAAGGTCTGAATTTTCGACCAGACCATCACCAGCTGATCCGGATGCGGATAGGGCAGCGGAGCCAGAAGCGTCGCATAGTCGACCGTAAAGATGGCCGTGTTGGCGCCGATTCCAACCGCCAGCGTAAGCAGGACCGTGATGGTCAACCCCGGTTTGCGGGTCAGCATGCGAAGGCTAAAGCGGATGTTCTGAAGAAGGCTCTGCATCCTTGTCTCCTGGTCTGATTTCATTAAGGGCACGGACACTTGCGTGCGGTCTCGTCTCTACCAGGGCCACTGCACGGATTCAGCCCTTCAGTTCAACGACGCAGTTCTGGTTGTACTCGTTTAGTGCGTCCGTTACTGCCCGTAACAGAGCAGCTGGATGGCCAATCAGCCGAACTGAAAATAAAAGGCTTAGGTCGATCAGAGGGAAGTATTGGTGTCCGGAGAAGAAGGCGGCGTCCGAAAACGGACATTGAAGGAATCATCGATCGCCTTCTTGCCTCAGCAAGCCTCGCCGATGTAAGTCGCGTGCACCTCTTCGGGCTGCGCGATACCCGTGACGTTGGCCGTACCTGAAATCCACACGCCGATGGACTGAAATGTGCGGTTGTGCGGCGCGATTTGCGCAGACAACGGAAAGCGAGTTTCAGGTTGACGACGACTGGACCGAGTTGAAGCCGCGGCAATAAGATGCCTGGGAGCCCTCAATCAGGCATCGTTCGCGTTCCCAAGAGAGCGAGTGCGTACCTTCCACCCGTCCATTCTCGAAAGACATGGGGAAACGATTCTCAAGGTCCTCTCAAAACCAGAAGGAGAAGAGTCGATGAATAGAAAGACAGAGCGAATGGCTCAGGCGAGAAAAGGATTTCTCAAGGTCTGCGCCGTACTGCTGGCAGTTTCTGCATCGGCTCAAACACCTGGTTCCGCGCCGGCGCGTCAACCCGATCTCGATTTTCCTACCGTCCTCTACGGGGCTGCTTACTACAACGAGTACATGCCTGGGGATCAGAACGCGCGGCTCGAGAGGGACATCGCGTTGATGAAAGCTGCGGGGCTTAACGTGGTTCGCATGGGCGAGTCGACGTGGAGCCTGTGGGAGCCTGAAGACGGCAGGTTCGAGTACGCATGGATGGACCACATCGTGGACGCCATGGGGAAGGCAGGGATCAAGGTGATTCTCGGCACGCCCACCTATTCAATTCCTGCGTGGATGGCTCACCAGCATCCGGAAATTTTGGCGGACAGGATTCCGGGCGGCGCATTAGGCGGCAAGGCAATCCCTGCCACGTATGGGCAGCGGCAGAACATGGACACGGATTCACCGGCGTATCGGTTCTACGCGGAGCGCATGATCCGGCACATCGTGGCGCATTACAAGGACAATCCGACGGTGATTGGATGGCAGATTGACAACGAGACGTCGAGCTACGAAGCGGCAAATCGCGATGTGTTTATCGGGTTTCAGCACTACCTCGAGAAGAAGTTTCATACGCCTGAGGAACTGAGCAAGGCGTGGTTCTTGAATTACTGGGGCGAGAACCTACATACATGGGAAGACCTGCCGACGCGTGACGGCGCGCAGAGCACGGGGTACAAGCTGGAGTGGTCGCGCTGGAGCCAAATGCGGGTGACCGATTTTCTCCACTGGCAGGCGGAGTTGGTGCGGGAGTGCGCGGGCTCGCGGCAGTTTGTGACAACAGACTACGGCGGCATGATGAAACGCGAAGTGAACGAAGAGGCGATTGCGCGATCGCTGGATATTCCCGCGGACAACATCTATCACGGTTCGCAGGATCATTTCGACGGCGCGGCGCAGTCTATCCAGGGGGACTTTACGCGCTCACTGAAGCGCGGGAATTTTCTGGTGACGGAGACGAACGCACAATCCACGGACTGGACCTCTGCGTATCAGTTCCCGCCGTATGACGGGCAGCTGCGCGAAGATGTGTACACGCACGTGGCGAACGGCGCGAACATGGTGGAGTACTGGCATTGGGCATCGATAGCCGCCAACCAGGAGACGTACTGGAAAGGCGTGCTGAGCCATGACCTGGAGCCGAATCGCGCTTATGCAGAAGTGAGCCGGACCGCGCATGAGTTGGAGAAAATCGGGCCGCACATTGTGGGTCTGAAAGTTCACAACGACGTGGCGATCTTTTGGAGCCGCGATTCATACAACGGAATTGCGTTCATGCCCTTCACGTCCGCGGGGCCACAGTGGACGTTCCAAGGGCCGACGGCGGATTACCGCTCTCTTGTCGAGCAGATCCACCGATCGCTCTATGACCTGAATGTCGGCACTGATTTCGTATTTCCAGAGACTACTGATTTTTCCCAGTACAAGGTATTGATTGTGCCTGCGCTGTATATCGCAGACGATGCGCTTCTGCAGCGGATATCGGATTTCGTGAAGAGTGGCGGGCACGTAGTGATGACGTTCAAGAGCGGGTTTGCGAACGAGAACTCTGCTGTGCGGTGGGAACGGGCTCCGGGGCCGTTGCGTGAGGCGGCCGGGTTCAGCTATCAGGAGTTCTCAAACCTGGAGAAGCCGCTGGCATTGAAAGACGATCCATACCATGCGGGGACGAACAACGAGACTCGCTACTGGGCGGAGTTTCTGATGCCGGAACACGCAAAGGCGGTGGCGTACTACGATCATCCGTTCTTCGGGAAGTGGCCGGCCATTACCGAAAACGAATATGGCAAGGGCACGCTTCTATACGAAGGCACGTACCTCTCGGACGCATTGCAAACCGCGGTGTTGAAGGATGCGCTGGCGAAGGCGGGGCTAACGCAAACGGACCAGGATATTCCCGGAAAGGTGCACGTGCAGCACGGCGTGAACAGGATGTCGAAAAAGGTCCACTACTACTTCAACTACTCTTCAGTACCGCAGCAGGCGAAGTACGCTTATGGAGCCGGGACGAATCTGCTGGATGGGACAGTCGTGAACCAGGGGACAACTCTGACACTCGGTCCGTGGGACCTGGCAATCGTGGAAGAGCGGTAACAACACACGCGACGGAAGGGTATGAAGACCTGAGTTTGCGGGACGTACTGTGAAACAGAACCGCAAATCCGGCCGCGATATTCTGCAGGTCGCCAAGCGCGCAGGCGTATCGCCCGCAACGGTTTCACGCGTTGCGAATGGCAGCTCCACCGTCGACAAGCAACTCGCCAAGCAGGTGTGGGCGGCCATTCAGGAACTTGGCTACACTCCCAATTCAGCGAAGGGTGGAGGGCGTAGCCGTGATGACCTTCCGGGCGGAGTCGCACCTGCTGGATGAGCTGACTGCCGCGAAAATTCCGCTGGTATCGCCGATCGTCCTTCCTACACACCTCGTCCTGAGGCAGTCCACCGCGTCACCGCACGACGCCCCGGGACTTCTATAGGCAACCCGAACGGGAACCTGGGTGACATAGGGGCATGCCTCACCAACAAGTGCGGGAGAGCCTTTTCAGCGCGGAGCAAAGCTTGCAGACTTCCCGTAGGACGCCTCAGCGACGGTAGCTTGTACGTCGCGGAGTTGGGGATCCTCTGGAGCACAATAGTTCGGAGATACGGGTTCGGCGCGAGATCGCCACCGAACTGTCGGCTTTTCGACGCCGTCGATTCCGTTATGTTGCCAAGAACAAAGGCGACCGCATTCAAGAAGGGCTGGATTAAAAGCGAAATGCACGCCAGGGTCTACGTCCTGCGCGAGAATTGCTCGCTCGCGGTCTCTATTATTTAGCAAGGCTCAGCAATAACTTGCGGTACTGCTGCTATGCCGTATGACCTTGATTCTAAATATAGTTACATCAGAAATGGCGGAGGGAGAGGGATTCGAACCCCCGGTGCCCTTTCAGGCACAACGGTTTTCAAGACCGCCGGTATCAACCGCTCACCCATCCCTCCGCGTGGGTCGGTGGACCCATCCCAGTTTACCGCAACCGCGCTTTTAACACCGCCTGAAGCGCCGGGTCGCAAGTATCGTTGGGCGGCTACCGGCTACCCGGCAGATCGAAACTGTACATGAACGAAGTAGAGATGATGGGATAGACATGCACATAGTCCAGATTGTGGCGCCACTTGACTAGAGCGGCATCAAGATTGTTCTGGAACTGTATGCCAACGGGGTTGGTGGGGTCGGCGATGTCGCTGCAGCGTTTCTGAGTCTTGCTCGTGCACACCCACCCGGCCAACTTGACATCGAGAGTTGGCGGGCCGGCGAAGGCTACACCAAATTCCGTTGGGAAGGACCAGTGCCGATGCGAGTGGGGAACAAACTTGCCGAATCCGCCGGTGATTGTAAACGCCGGGGTGTGGCTGTGCAGGCCCAGGTTAACTGTGCCGGTGAGCGGCGTGGCGCCTGTTGCCGGATTCGCAGTGGCGGACCAGTACTCTGTTCCGTTGATGCTGACACTTGTGCCGCCCGCCACATCGAGCGTGCCTGAAATTCGGTTGCCGTCGTAGAAGAGCATCCCGGGACTGATGCGCCACATGCTTTTGGTCGGATACCAGTCCAGCTTGGCGCCCAGCGACGCCAGATGAAAGTCGCCCACGACGTTGAAACCGTTGACCTCGATCCTACCGGTGTTGTAGAAGAACCAGCCGGAATCCACTCGAGCATCGGCGTACTCGCTCAGGATGACGGTGCCTTGGGCGAGAATGCCGAACGGGGAGATGCCGCTGCCGATGCTCATGCGCGAAAGGAAGCCGTAATGCTCCTCCATGCCGGGCGGGGTGAAGGGTTGTTCGCGTCCCGCGGGAGAAGGATCTGGAGGTTCGGGAAGCGCCGCGTCCGAAGCCGAGAACGCTGATGAAGAAAATGGCTGGAATTCGGCCGTATCCCGGGCAGCAGAGGAACCGGCAGCAGAGTTGAACTGTGCATTGGACAGGCTGGCAGAACTGAGCGCGACAATGGCCCACGTGCAGCAGAGAGCAGTAAATACAAGCGGCTTTCTCACAATGAATCCTTCCTTTTGCTCGATCTCGGGCAAGGGAGTGAACCAGGGCAAAAGAGTCCTCAAGGCAGACGCGCGGTTTTTTAACTTAAGAGTCTTAGAGGCATCTTAACCGTATTTCGGGGTGACAATGCAAGCCCAATACCCCAAAACGTGGCGTTTGTCTGCTGGTTCATCGTTCGGGATCGGGAAGGAATGCCGTCGGTGGTATTGCCGATTTCCGCAAGGTCGTTGATACTACGTTACTTGATAGAGAGTGATACAAAAGGAGTGCATGACCAAGCGTTCTAAACCGGGCGCCAGTCCGCCGCCGGGCCAACCCATCAGCTTGAGAACTCTGGGCGAGTACCTTAATTTGTCCCCGGCTACGATTTCGCTGGTTCTCAATAACGCGCCCGGTGTGCGGTCGATTCCGCAGGAGACGCGGGATCGCGTGATCGAGGCGGCCGCGAAGTTCGACTACCGGCCAAGCTTTTACGCGCGCTCGCTGCGCAAGCGGCAGAGCTTCTCGGTCGGCGTGCTGGTGCCCGAACTCAGCGACGGCTACGCAACCGAGGTGCTCGACGGAGTAGAAGAGTTCCTCATCGAAGAAGGCTATTTTTATCTCACCGCCAGCCACCGTCGACGGCCCGACCTGATGGAAGAGTATCCTCGCCTGCTGATGGAGCGTTCGGTCGAGGGCTTCATCGTCATCGACACGATCCTCGAGAAGACGCTCGCTCTGCCCACCGTAGTGGTGGCGGGTCATCGCTCCATCGAAGGCGTGACCAATGTAGTGCTCGATCAGAGACGGGCCGCGGAGCTGGCCTTGCGTCATCTGTATCAATTAGGGCATCGCAAGATCGCGTTCATGCGCGGCGGCAGCCACAGTTCTGATGCGGATGAGCGGTGGGATTGCCTGATGTCCGTGGCGCGCGACATGAAGCTGCCGGTAACTCCGCAGGTGTGCGTGCAACTCGAACTTCGCGTGTCGACGCCGGAGCTGGGCTTTGGACCGACGAATGAGCTCATCCAGCGCGGCGGAGACTTCACGGCCCTGGTGGCGTACAACGACATTGCCGCCATCGGCTCGATTCGCGCGCTGATGAATCATGGACTGCGGGTGCCCGAGGACGTGTCGGTGGTGGGCTTCGACGATATTCAGGGCGCCGCGTTTCACAACCCTAGCCTGACCACCATTCGCCAGCCGCTGCGACAGATGGGCATAGTGGCGGCGCGGATCCTGCTGCAGAGGATTCGCGGCCAGGCGACCTTCCCCGATGTGGTGCCGATCCATCCCGAGCTGGTGATTCGCGAGTCGACGTGCCCGGTCAATCCCAAACGGCCGCGCAGCAAGACAAAGCTGGCCTGATATGGCTGCGCGGCACTCAGACGCCACGATGCTGGGCGTACTGCACGCAGGGTTTGCTCTCACCGGCGTTCTGCATGCCATCGGCGGTGCGCTGCTTCCTTCCCTCACGCAGGCATTTCATCTCACTGAAAAGCAGTCGGGGCTGCTGTTCTTCCTGTACTTCCTCGGCACTGCCCTGGGCGCGCTGCTTTGCGTGGGACGGTATGCGCAACTGATGGCCGCGGGATTCATCGTGCTGGCCGCGGCGTGTGTCGGCATCGCTCATGCCAATGCGGTTCTGTTGCGGCCGCTGTTCCTGGTGCTTGGCATCGGTGTGGGTATTCCCATGAGCGCGGTGAGCATGTTCGCGGGGCGGAAGTTTGCCGATCGCAGCGCTGCGCCACTCACGTTTCTGAATTTCAGTTGGAGTGCCGGAGCGCTGCTGGCTCCGCTGCTTGCGGCTCAACTGCTTTTGAGGCACACCTACCGTGACGCCTATCTGGCTTTGGCCGCGGCCGGCTTGGTTGCGGCGATTGCCTGCTGGCTGGTGCTCGAGGATCCGCCCGCAAGACCCGCGCCGGCGGCCCACACGGGGATACGGAACGTGGGATGGATCGTGCTGTTCTCCGTGCTCACGTTTCTTGAAGTCGGAATTGAGAACACGACGGCGACCTGGCTGGCCACATACGCCATGCGCGGCGCGAGCGTCGGCGCCGCCGGAGGCGCGGCGTCTTCAGCACTCTACTGGACAGGGTTCCTGGTGTCGCGCGGATTCTTCTCGCTGCTGCTTTTGCGCAGAGATGCGAGACGCGTGCTCGGCGCAGCCGTGGTGATTGCGACGATTGCTTCCGCGTTTCTGATCGCTGCTCCAGAACCGGTTGAGCGAGGGTTCGCGATGCTCGCGCTTGGCGCCGCGCTGGCGCCCGTGTTTCCGTTGATGCTTTCGCGCTTCTTTGCGCGCGCGGCCAATGCCTCAGACTCGCGCTGGGTGTTGTCGATCTGCGGATTTGGTGGATCGGTGCTGCCGTGGTTGACGGGCTGGTTATCGGGCTCGTTCAGCAGCCTGCGCGTCGGCCTTGCCACCGTGCCTGCGGCCCTGGCCTGCATCCTGCTTCTGCTGCCTCTTGCCCTGGGAAAGGCTCAGCCCGTCGCAGAAGGTGCATAAGAAAAGGGGAGCCGCGGCTCCCCTCTCCCCCTGCAACTTGGTACGGCGCTACTTCTTGCCTTCGATCTCGTCGGCCAGAGCATCGGCTGCATAGATCTTGCGCAGGCCCAGCAGCATTCCGGCAGAGTGCACCGCGACCGCGCGATTCTTCGTTCCATCGTAGACAAAATCGCCGGCCAGCGACTCAATGTTGCCGTCGAAGATCAGACCCACCAACTCACCGTTCTTGTTCACAACCGGCGAGCCGGAGTTGCCGCCGATAATGTCCCCGGTGCTGACAAAGTTGATCGGCGTTGCAAGATCGAGCTTGTCGCGTGCGGCCGCTTCCTTCGGCGTGAGGTCGAAGGGATGCTGGTTGCTGAAGCTGGTGGCCCGGTCATAGAGCCCATAAAACGTGGTGAACGGCGGCGCAACTGTGCCGTTGTAGGGATAGCCGTCGACCGTGCCGTAGCTCAGGCGCAGCGTGAACGTCGCGTCGGGATACGTGTTCTTGCCGTAGACCAGGAAGCGGGCCTTGCCGAGCTTCTCGCCTGCGGGCGTGACCACGCTGACGATCGTATCGCGCAAGCGCTTGTTGGTCTCGCGGACAAGCGGATCAACGCGCCGCGCCGCCTGAATCATGGGGTCCGTCGATGCCGCAACGGCCGCCTCGCCGCCATCGATCAGCGACTTGCGGAAAGCCGGATCGCCCATCTTCGTGCCGTCGACCAGCGCGCTCACAGCCTCATCAATGGATTTTCCCTGCAAGACAGCCTGGAGATACGGGTCGCTGCCGCCGAGCTTTTCCTGGGCCAGAGTCAAGGCCGTAGTCATGTAGAGCTTATCGGTAGAGACCGCAATAGTGGCGGGCGACTGAAGCCGGTACATCAAGGAAGGAAGCTCGGCATCGTGGAACTGCGGCAGGCGTTCGCCATCCGGCTTCTTGATCTCGGCGACATACTGCACAATGGCATACGCCAGGCCGAAGAGCTGGCTGTCCGTCCGACGAAGGAACTGCGTCTTGAACTCCGGCTTCACTTTCTCCTCGGCCGCCGCGATGGTGTCCCATGCTGAGCCGTACTCCTTCTCCCACTCGGGATTGGCGGCGATCTTCGCGCGGAAGTCAGCTTCTTCAGCCTGCTTCTTCGCCATGATGGCCTTATCGCTCAGCGCATCGGCGCGGCCCACGTAGACCTTCAGGCTGTTCTGCAATCCAAAGATGTTGCTGCCCACAAGGCGGGCTTGTTCCTGTCCTTGCTGCGCGAACTTCTCCGCGGCATCAATGCGCCGCTTCAGGTACTCGATGATCAGCGGTTCGCGGGTCTCGCGCTCCAGCAGCAGTTCCGCGAGCGTGTCCTGGCGCGACGTCGAGCCGGGATGTCCCGGGATGAAGATCAGCTCCCCGGGCGCGGCGCCTTTGGCGTTCCACTTCAGATAATTGTCGGTGTGCAGCGGCTTGCCGTCTTCGTCATAGACGCGAAAGATCGCCATGTCGAGGTCGTAGCGCGGATAGGTGAAGTTGTCCGGATCGCCGCCGAAGAACGCAGCCTGCTCCTCGGGCGCGAAGACCAGGCGCACATCCTTGTAAACCTTGTAGCGGTAGAGCCAATACTCGCCGCCTTGGTAGAACGAGACGATATCCGAGCGGAGCTTGGTCTGGTCCAGGCTCTCTTTTTCAATGGCCGCAATCTCAGCGTCGCGCGCCTTCAATGCCTTCGCATCGTCTGCGATGCCTTTGGCTGCGCCCTGCACGCGCGCGGTCACGTCCTGCATCGAAACCAGCACGTTGATTTCGAGATCGGGAGACTTCATCTCCTGATCGCGCCTGGCCGCATAGAAACCGTCGCGAATGTAGTTGTGCTCGGCGGTCGAGTTCTTCTGCAACTGGCCGCGCGCAACGTGATGATTGGTGAGCAGCAGGCCGTCAGGGCTGACGAACGAACCCGATCCGCCGTCGTTGAGCCGCACGCTCGAGAGCCGCAGGTGATCGAGCCACGCCTGCGTCGGCGTGAATCCATACTTGGCCTGAAGTTGTCTGAGCGGCGGGTTATCGAAGGTCCACATGCCTTCTTCCGCGCGCACAGCAGGCGAGGCGGCAAGCGAGACGGCAACGGGCAACAGCAATGCAAATCGCAAGTTAGCGAACATCAGGGTCCTCACATAAATGGAACTAGGTAGACCCTGACATGCTAACGCGCCGCTGCCCGTGCCGTCAGCGCTTTCATCTACGGCTTTGGCATTACCAGCAATTCCACGCCGCTCGCCGCATCCTTCTCGCGGAATACCTGCTCTGTGGCCTTCTTGAAGTCCTCAGGCTTGGCATGCGGAATATCCGTGAAGGTCTGCGGGTTGCGGTCAGTGAGCGGGAACCACGAGCTCTGCACCTGCACCATGATGCGATGGCCGCGGCGGAACGTGTGGAAAAGGTCCGGCATGGTGAAGTCGAGCTCCGTCTGCTTGCCCGGCGTCAGCGCTTCCGGCTTCTCCCAACTGTTGCGGAACTTGGCGCGGAACGGCTCGCCGCGCAGCAACTCCTGGTAGCCGCCCATGCGCACCGGCGGCGCATCGGTCACGCGCTTGTTGGGTCGGCCTTCATCATCGCCATAGTTCTCGGGATAAACATCGATGAGCTTGACGACGAAGTCAGAGTCGGTGCCGGTGCTGGCAATCTTGAGCTTCGGCGAGATGGGGCCCGCAATCGTAACGTCTTCGGTCAACGGATCGGTCTCGTACACCAGCACATCGGGCCGATAGCTGGCGAAGCGCTGATCGTCGACCATGTAGCGTTGCGGAACCGTGTCCGTGGTGTAGCCCACAAACGGCACGGGATGGCTCGGATCGCTCACATACTCATCCACGCCCTTCGCGTCCACGGGCGGATCAAAGCTGAGCTTTCCGCCGGCATGGAAGTACAGAGTCTTCGCCGCGGCTTCCTTGGGAGGCCACTGCTCGAAGTGTCGCCACACATTGGTGCCGGTTTCAAACACCACGGCCTTGGGCTGCGCGCCCGCGCTCTTGCCCTTCAGATAGTGCTCGAAGAAAGGGAACTGCACGTTAGCGCGGAAGTAGTCAGCGGTTTTCGCGTTGAACTGGATATCGCCAAGATGGCTGCCGTCGTTGCGCGCCCAGCCGCCATGCACCCACGGGCCCTCCACCAGCGTAGTCGGCGTGTCGGGGTTCATCTTGCTGATGGCGTTGAAGGTGCGATACGGACCACTGAGATCTTCGGCGTCATACCAGCCGCCCACAACCAGCACCGCGCACTTCACATTCTTCATGTGCCGCGACAGATCGCGCGCCTGCCAGTAGCTGTCGTAGGTCGTATGGTTCATCTGGTCGTTGAAGAGCCAGTTGGATCCCTTGAGATAGTTAGTGTCGAGATTCCCGGTGGCTCCTGCATTCAGATAGAACTTGTAGCTGTCCGGCGTGCCGAAGTCGAGCGGCACGCTCGGGGTCGGAGGCGACGGTTCCTTCTGCGGGCGGAAGAACACATAGAATCCAAAGTTCGCCGAGAGCATGAACGCGCCGCCGTGATAAGCATCGTCGCCCAGGAACAGGTCAGTCATCGGCGCCTGCGGGCTGGCCGCGACAAGGGCGGGGTGCGAGTCGATGATCGAGGCCGACGTGTAGAAGCCCGGATACGAGATGCCCCAGATGCCCGCCTTGCCGTTGTTGTTGGCGACGTTCTTGAGCAGGAATTCGATGGTGTCGTAGGTGTCCGATGAATCATCCACGTCCTGCGCCGACTTCTTGTCGTCAATGTGCGGACGCATCTCCACAAAGTCGCCCTCGCTCATGTAGCGGCCGCGCACATCCTGATAAACAAAGATGTACCCGGCCTTCTCGAACTCATCCGAAGGCCCCAGATGCGCGGGATATTTGTCTTCTCCGTACGGCCCGACGCTGTACGGCGTGCGATCCATCAGGAACGGATACGGCCCGGCATCGGAAGGGAAGGCCCCCGTCTTCGGCACATACACGGCCGTAAACAGACGCTTGCCGTCACGCATGGGGATGCGGAATTCGTACTTGGTGTAGTGCGATGGGACGAAGTCATCCACAGGTGGCGTCTGTTGAGAAAGAACAGGAATCGAAGCTGCAAGCACGACTGCAGCGGTCAGGAAGCGGGAAAGCCATCGAACCATTGAGAGTGGTTTCTCCTTTGAATAATCAGACTAACTGACGCAAACCGAAAACGGCAGACGGTCCGTAGCGGCCGTCTGCCGTTCGCCATGCAGAGCGGACTACTCCGCCGGCTTGCTGTCCGCCGCCTTCTCCGGCGTAGTCAGAGGCTTGGTGATGTCGTCGAGATATGCCGGTGCGCCTTCGACGCGTTCCAGAACAGGGAAGCGCTCGCCGTCGTGGTAGTCGATCTCGGCGTTCGAGATATAGGTGTCCGATTGCAAGATCAGCTTGATCGGCTCGGTGCTGCCCTTTGCCGCCTTGATGGCTTCATGCACCAATTCGGGCGAGAACACCTGGCCGTTGATGGCGATAATCTTCTGACCCGGCGCAAGATGTGCCTTGTCGGCGGGGCCGTTCCAGCGCAGGTCTGAGATGATTCCTTCGCCGCTGACGCGCATGCCCAGCGAGTACCAGCAGTCCACGCCTCCGCCGCGCCGGCCGCCGATCGACGTCAGCGTCTTCTCTGAAGCGCTGGGCTTGTCCTTGTAGACCAGCTTGTAACCGCCGCGCTCGATGCCGTCGAGATCGGCACGCGGATTCACTTTGTCCACGCGATCATGCAGGAACGTCGCCCAGTCGTACTTCACCACCTGATTCAAATCATCGACCAACTCATCGAACGTATACGTCACGATCAGCGGGCCCGTGTTGCCGCCCTTCCCGAGGAAGATCTTCTCGAAGTGATCGAGCGACTTCTTGTTGTCGGTCAGCTTGCGGATCATCGTGTCTGCATCCAGCCACACCAACTCGCCTTCCTGGTAGTAATCCTGCCCGCGGCGCCAGTTTGACCACGCAGGATTACCACCGCGCAGCACGCTGGCGGCAATCGCCGTGTCTTCCGTCGAGCGCCATTCGCGGCCCGGCTTGGTATCGAGATTGGCCGCGCTCAGCGCCAGCAGGTCGCGATACTGCGCCTGCGACTTGAGCCCCGAACGCGCCGCCAGCACGTTGCCCAGATACTGCGTCATGCCTTCGTAAACCCACAGCAGCGCGCCCTGTTGCGGTGTCGCGAAGTCCGGCTGATAGAGTCCCACCGGCCGCCGATATTTGCCGTTCCACGAGTGCGTAAATTCATGAGAAAGCAAATCGGCCTCGGCCAGCTGGTGCGCATCGTCCGCGAATCCCTTTTCGCCCACGCCGTTGTCTGACGATTGTCCGTGCTCCAGGCCTTCGCCGCCGGCCACATCCGAAAGCGTGAGCAGGAAGTGATACACGCCGTAGTGATGCGAGGCGTAATCGGCATCGGCTTCGCGCACCAGGTTGCCAATCTCCGCAAGCGTGCTCGGCCGCAGGTTCGAGTCTGCCGGCTCATCGGAAACAACATCGATATAGTGCTTCGGCGAAATTGTCGGCGCCAGCGCGAACTCATGGAAGTACTGCCCCGTGATCACGGGCGAATCTTCGAGCTGCTCCACATTCGTGACAGCGAACTTCGTCGTGCTCCCGGCCGCGGGCACCGGCCACGCCGACGCTCCTTCCGGCTGCAGAGCCGTGCCCACGCCCCAGCCCTCCGGCACTTTCAGCGACGGCTGAACAGCAATGTCGCGTATCGGAATCTGCGCGGGATAGAGCAGCAGCTTCTCCCACTCCAGCACCGCCATCTTGTACGTTACGCGCGCCGTCACAATGCAATCGAGATGCGCATGCAGCGTTGCGGCTCCCTTGGGAATCGTGACGTGAAACTCGTACATGTCCACATCGTCGCGCCGCCACTCGATGGGCTTGCCGTCAATCGTGAACACGACGCCGGTGATATCGCTGACCGGCCCGGTCGGCCTGTGGTTCCCGGGAATCCATCGCGGCGTCGTCAGCGTGAGCGGGCCGGGCGTGACCGGCAGATCCACCTCGGCGTGATAAATCTTGCGCGGAGCATCGGTAAGATCGGCAACAATCTGAATGGGAGTTTTTTGCGCGGAGGCCCCCGTAACGGCGGCAGCGCACACAAAAAAGGCCAGCAAGTGCTTGGGGAAGCGGAATCTGTGCATAACCCTAGCCTAATCTATGCAGCAAGCCGCGTTTATAAAGGAATTTACCGTATCTTTATGTGGCACATATTTGAAGTTAAGGGCCTGAGGCCTGAAAATTGACAACAGGAAGCATTCTCAAAGTAGAAGCGAATTTTGCCCCCTCTTCATAAAACCGCACGCCTGCAAATGTTCTTCTGTCTGCGTTGACTGCGGCTATTAGATCTGAACCATCTTGGAGACCGAAAGATGCGAACAACTTTACTGCCTCGCGCAGCGCTGCTGCTGTGTGTCCTGTCATTCTTCCTTTCGATAGCAAACATTTCCGGATACGCCCAGACCGCGGGCGCCGGGACCATTTCCGGCACCATCACCGATGCCAGCAACTCGGTGGTTTCGGGCGCTTCCGTAAGCGTGTTGAATTCTGACACCGGCGCAGCGCATTCGTTCACCACCAACGACCAGGGAATCTACGTGGCGCCGTTCCTGCAGCCGGGTCACTACACGGTCGAAGTGAGCGCTGCCGGCTTCGGCAAGGTCAACGCCACCAATTTGACGCTCCTCGTCGGCCAGACATTGACCATCAACCTCTCGCTCTCGGTCCAGTCCGCAAACACCACTGTCGAGGTGACCAGCGAGACGCCCCTGCTCGATACAGATAAGACTGAAGTATCGCAGGTGGTCGATCAGCACATCATCCAGAACCTGCCGGTGAACGGCCGCAACTGGAGCGACTTTGTACTGCTCACGCCCAACGTGGTTCCCGACGGCCCCACCGGCCTGGTCAGCTTCCACGGCATCAGCGGCCTCTACAACCAGAACTACGTCGACGGCGCCAACAACAACCAGATGCTGTTCTCTGAGGCGCGCGGCCGTTCTTCGGGTGCCCCGTTCGTTTACAGCCTCGACTCCATCAAGGAGTTTCAGGCCCAGACGTCGACTTACTCGTCTGAATTCGGCCAGGCCGCCGGCGGACAGGTCAACGCCATCACCAAGAACGGCACCAACACCCTGCATGGCGATCTGTTCTACTACCTGCGCTATCCCGATCTGAATGCGCTCGATCCCATCAGCAAGTGGTCGGCTCTGTTCAACAAAGGAAACCCGTTCCTCCTCACGCAGCCCATCCATCAGCAGCAGGAGTTCGGCGGCAGCGTGGGCGGCCCCATCAAGAAGGACAAGCTCTTCTACTTCTTCACCTATGACGGCTTCCGCCGCGTCGGCCGCGTTCTCTACTACCAGACCAACACCGTGACGACGACCCCGACCGGTTCCTACACCGACACGTCGACCATCTCGCCGACACAGTGCCCCTTGCTGCGCGATGCAGAAGGCAATCTGACCAATACGCCGGCAATCTCGTCGGCCCAGTGTCTTTCGGCCATCAAGTTCCTCCAGGACCTGGCCGGCGGCGACAGCGAGCCGCCGTCGCGTTACGCCCGCGAGAACCTCTTCTTCCCGCGCCTCGACTACCAGCTCAACGAGAAGAACCTCTTCTACGCCAACTTCAATTTCGCCAACTTCGACAGTACCAACGGCTACGCGCCCAATCCGACTTACTCCAACACGTCGTCCAGCACCAACGGCCCCACCAGCTATCACGAGCGCTTCGTGATCGCGCACTGGACCTCGACGCTGAGCAGCACCGCGGTCAACGACCTGCGCTTCCAGTGGGGACGCGACCTGGAAACCGCCGGAGCCAATGCCCCTGGACCGAACGTCGGGATGGGCGCTGAGGCCTACGGCATGCCCAACGCACTACCTCGCGTCGCCGAGCCCGATGAGCATCGCATCCAGGTCACCGACGTTTTCAACAAGGTGCTCGGCCGCCACACATTCAAATTCGGCGGCGACGTCAACCTGGTCCACGAAATCATGATCAACCTGTTCCAGGGCGGCGGCATTTACAGCTACTCGGGCAACGTGACGCAGGAGTTCCAGAACTGGGCATCGGACGCTTTCGCCGGACAGGCAGGCGACATCGATCCCTACGCTGGTTCGCACTACAACTCGTTCGTACAGACCATCGACCAGATCAATCCGGCCGGCAAGGCGGGCGCTGACGACTTCTGGATGCATATGTACGACGGCTTCGCCGAAGATACCTGGAAGGTTCGCCAGAACCTCACCTTCAATCTGGGCGTGCGCTACGATTTTCAGCTCACCCCCAGCCCCGAGATTCCCAACACCTCAACGCCGCTCGCCGAGATGTACAACAAGACCATCAAGAACGTTGCCAGCCGCATCCAGCCGCGCATCGGTTTCTCGTGGAACCCGTATAAGGGCACTGTCGTCCGCGGCGGTTACGGCATCTTCACCGGTCTGAACCAGGGCAGCACCTACTACGCGATGCGCGTCGAAAACGGCGAGTATCAGATCAACTACAACTTCAACGGCTGCAACGCCTGTCTGAACAACCCGGCCCAACCGGCGCTTCAGTTCCCCAATGTCCCGTTCCTTCCGCCGGGCCCGGCGCTCTCCGGCGCTCTGCATCCGGATGGCGGCACGGCTCCCACGGTTACGGCGCTCACCGCAAAGGGCTCTGCTGGATTCCACGGCCTCTCGCCTGACTTCGTGCCGCCGCTCACACATGAGTTCGCGCTTGCCGTTGAGCAGGCCATGCCGGGCAAGCTCACGCTGTCAATTGGATACGTCGGCTCGCGCGCGTTGCACCTGCCCGTATTCCTCGACGCCAACCTGGTGGGCCAGAAGCCGCACGGCATCCGCAGCTACAACCTGACTGACCAGTACGGCAACACGACCCAGATGACCGTGCCGTATTACCTCGCAACCGACCGCATCGATCCGACGCTGACCTCGATCAACGCCGGCTTCAGCGCGGCCAACGCCTGGTACAACTCGATGGCGGTGACCGTCCGCCGCCCGTTCACCAACGGACTCGAGGTGCTGCTGAACCACACCTGGTCCAAGGCGCTTGACGACGACCAGGTGCAGGGAGCCTTCGGTACCTTCTACGGCGGCAACCCGGTCCTCGATCCGAACAACCTCAAAGACGAGTACGGCCGTTCCGACCTCGACGTCCGCAACCGCTTCGTCGGCACCCTCCTGTATAAGCCGCAGATCATGCCCGACAATCCCTGGATGAAGCACGGCCTGAACGCCTTCACCTTCTCCGGCACTGCGACGGAAGCCTCCGGGTTCCCCATCGTGGCTGGCATGAGCACGCCGGCCTCGGTGCTCAAGAGCTCTCCGTCCGCAGCCGACGGCAACATCTACGGCGGCGCAATGAGCTCCAGCTCGGGCGCGCCCACCACCGGCCGCCCGCCGCAGATTCAGCGCAACAGCCAGCCGGGACCGGGAATCCACAACATCGATTTCCGCATTACGCGTGACATTCCCATCCACGAGAGGGTCTACATGCAGTTCATCGGTGAGGCCTTCAACATGCTGAATCACACCATCGTTTCAGGAACCGCTACCACCTACTCCTCCCTGAGCTATCCCGGCAGCGGCAGCTGCCCGGCCACCTCGGCGGTACCGACGAACTCGCAGTTCGCCGGCTGCATTACGCCGTTCGTTGCCAGCAACCCCGCATCGGTATTCGGTGCGCCCACGGGCACCAGCACTCTGCTCTACGGTGCCCGCCAGCTCCAGGTCTCCGCTAAGCTGTTCTTCTAGACCTCGGACCGAACCACCACAACGGCCGGCGCCTCCCAGGCGTCGGCCGCTTTGCCTTGGGCTGAGACCGTCTCGCACCCCGCCCCTCTGTTCTTCATGGGATCCTTATCGCCCACATGCTAGAAGTACATAAAGTTAGCCAATCGTATGCCCTGGGATTGACCGTCTGGCGTTGGCGCCCTGGGGCCTCGGGGCAGTCCGCCGGGCGCAGGAAACAGCACTTCCGCTTTCCCTACGCTCCGCACCCTCCCCATACGCCAGCAACCTCCGCCCCCGCCGCGCTTCGGCACGGCTGAGCACATTCTTGTTGAATTGATTTCAAACATCGGTCAAGATATTGTTTACATTTCATCTTGACCTGCCCCGCCCGATTCAGGTTTTGCAACTCGCTTTTTTGGTCATCCATAATGGAATCAGTGAGTTCTCAGATTTAGACCAAGGTCGTAACCAAGAACACAAGTAGATCAAGGCGATGCGGAGGTTTCTCTTCCATCGCATGCGACGAATTCCATGGCTGTGGCGGATTCGGGGCCCCAGCTTCATCTTCGGAGGAACAGACGTGAAAAAATCCCTATGGGGATGGGTGCTTATCTGCATTCTCTCCACTGCTTCCCTTGTCTTCTCCCAGACGGCAACCACGTCACTGAGGGGCGCGATCAAGGACCCGGCTGGCGCACTTGTGCCAGGGGCCACGGTCACCATCACCAACGGCGCCAATGGCCAGACCCTCAGCACAAAGTCAGACGCCTCGGGTCAATACATCTTTACGCAGATCGCGCCGGCCAAGTACACCATCACCGTCACGGCAAACGGCTTCGGCGATCAGTCCAAGACCGCTGAGTTGCTCGTCAACCAGCCGGCCACCATCGACTTCGCAATCACCGTGCAAGCCGCCACTGTTACAGTCGACGTCTCCGCGGCCGCCCAGACCCTGAACGTCACAGATGCCTCCCTGGGCAACTCGACTGACAACGCGACCATCCAGTCGCTGCCCTCTGAAGAACGCAACATTCCCGACCTGCTCTCCCTCCAGCCGGGCGTCATGTTCCTGCCCACCTCCCAAATCGGTGCAAACGATCCTCGCAGCGGCGCGGTAAACGGCGGCCGTTCTGACCAGGGCAACGTCACCATCGACGGTATTGATGACAACGACCAGGTCAACGGCTACGCCTTTACAGGCGTGCTTCGCCAGACTCAGGACTCCATCGAGGAATTCCGCGTCGTTACCGGCAACTCCAATGCCGACTCCGGCCGTTCCTCCGGCGCCCAGGTCAGCATGATCACCAAAGCGGGCACCAACAAGTTTCACGGCTCCGCCTACGAGTACAACCGTAACGGCCTCGGCGTCGCCAATGACTGGTACGTGAAACAGGGCCAGGTCAACTCCGGCCAGCCCAACATCCCCGGCAAGCTGGTCCGCAACATCTACGGCGCCGACCTCGGCATGCCTATCAAGAAGGACAAACTATTCTTCTTTGGCAATTGGGAAGCCTACCGTCGCCGCGAATCATCGTCCGAAATACGTACCTCGCCCACTGCTAGCTATCAGAACGGGCAGATTGTCTACCAGGACACCCCGACCACGACAAAAACCCTGTCCATGAGCGACATTACGTCGCTTGACTCCGGATGCAAGGTTTGCAACTCCGCCGACTACTCCAGTGGGCCCGGTCCCAATCCCAACGCGCTGGCCCTCTTCAAGCTCTTCCCGGCTGCCAATGGATCGGCCGCAGGCGATGGTCTGAACGAAGGCTCCTACGCCTTCTCCTCTCCCCTCCCGTTCGACCAGAACACCTACCTCGCCCGCATCGACTGGGCGCCCTCTGACAAGCACCACATCTTTGCCCGCGGACAACTTCAGAAGGACGTCGACGGCGGCGCAGAGCAGTTCCCCGGACAGGGCCCGTCCTCCATCGGCACTGGCAACAACAAGGGCCTCATCCTCGGCCATACCTGGTCCATCACCAACAATCTCATCAACGATGTACGCTACGGCTATATCCGCCAGGGCGGAAGCTCGACCGGCATAGGAAAGGGCGACTATGTCAACTTCCGCTTCCTCGATACGCCCACCTCGCAGACCCGCACCACCATCTCCAACGTTCCCGTCAACAACATCGTCGATAACCTGAGTTGGACCAGGGGCAACCATTCGCTGCAGGGCGGTGTGAACTGGCGCCTTGTTCACTCCAACCACTCCTCGGATGCGAACTCCTACTCGAATGCGAGCACCAACCCCTACTGGCTCTCCGGCAACGCGCCCGGCATCGATGGGGTGGATGGCGGGTTCGTGAACTCCTACAACATCGCCTTCGCCAATATGGTGGGTACCGTACCCTCCAGGACTGATCAGATCAACTACAAGATCACCAGCCCCACCGAGGGAGCTCTGCTCGGCGACGGCACCCCCATCGAGCGTCACTTCTCGTCCTACGAGGTGGAAGGCTACCTCCAGGATGCATGGCGCATCCACTCCAACCTGACCTTCACCTATGGCGTCCGCTACTCCTTCCTCCAGACTCCGTGGGAAACCAAGGGGCAGCAGATCGCTCCGACGGTCGACACCCACGCCTGGGCCCTGGCGCGTCAGTCTGCCGCCGACCGAGGCCAGATCGACCAACCCGACCTGAGCTTCGCTCCCACCGGAAACTTCTACAACAAGCCGGCCTACTATCCTGCCAACAAGAGGGATTTTGCGCCCCGCCTCGCCATCGCCTATAGCCCTGACACCAAGACATCCATCCGCGCGGGCGTCGGCATGTACTACGATCACTTCGGCGAAGCGCTGGTTGCCGACCTCGATGCGCACGGCTCCTTCGGCCTCAGCTCGTCACTCACCAATCCTTCGGCCGGCAAATACCGGATCGAGGGCGACTGCGCCAACTTCACCGACTGCAGCCATCCCGGTGCTCCGCGCTTCACTGACCGCAACACGCTTCCCAACATCCCGCATCCCACGCCGGATGCCACAACCAAGTTCCCCTATCAGTACCCGCTGGGTTCGTTCAGCATCCAGTCGGGCCTCGACAGCCAGATCAAAACACCGTATTCGGAGGCGATGGACTTCTCGATTCAGCGTGAGCTGCCCGGCGGATTCACCTTGGAAGCCTCATACGTTGGCCGCCTCGGACGCCGGCTACTGCAGAGCCTCGACATCGCCGAGCCCGTCAACTTCAAGGATCCCTCCGGCGGCGGCGACTACTTCACTGCCGGCGCCCAGCTCTCCAAGGTATCGGACCAGCATGGCGGTGCCTGCGGCGGTGTTACATGTGGCGGGGCCCCCGTGCACGTAGACCCCATCAAATGGTTTGAGGACACGTTCCCCTTCATGGCGGGATACGACGAACCCGGTGAATCCGCCACTGAAGCCATCTACAACAACGAGTGGGCCCCCTACCGCTACTCCTACGGCGCCACCACTTCAACCTCCGACATCGACTTCTACTGCTTCTACGGATGCCCCGATGGCTGGCAGCCGCACATGTGGCAGGATCAGTTCGCCACCCTCTACGTCCTTTCCAGCGTAGGCTCCAGCTACTACAACGCCGGCCAGCTCACCCTGCGCCATCCCATGACCCACGGTTTGCAGGTCAACATCGCCTACACCTACTCGCACTCCATCGACATGGGGTCCGACAACGAGCGCTCCACCCTGCGCAATGGCGGCGCTTTCTCCTACATCCTCAACACCTGGAAACCCTACCTCAACCGCGGGAACTCCGACTTCGATACCCGCCACCTCGTCACCACCGACTGGGTCTACCAGTTCCCCGTCGGCCGTGGAAAAGCCGCGCTCAGCAACGCCAACGCGATCCTCGATGCCTTCGTCGGCGGATGGCAGTGGTCCGGCCTCAGCCGCTGGACCTCCGGCCTGCCGTTCTCCTTCTACGAGCCCGGATGGAGCACCAACTGGGAGATCGAAAGCTTCGGCGTGCGGACCGGACCCGTCAAAACGAAAAAGCATTACGACTCCGCCGGCAACGCGCAATACTTCGCCGATCCCGACAAGATCAACAGCAATGTCTACTGCGGCGGGTGTAACGGTGGAAATATCCGCCTGCCTTACGCGGGTGAAGCCGGCGAGCGCAACGTGTTCCGCGGCGATGGCTACTTCAACATCGACTCCGGTATCGCCAAAACCTGGAGAACCGGCGACTTCGGTACCATTCACTTCGCCTGGGAAGTCTATAACGTCACCAACTCGGTCCGTTTCGACCCCGCCTACATCAACACCAGCCTGACCGGCGGCCAGTTGGGCGTCGCAACCAGCACCCTCACCGTGCCCCGCCGTATGCAGTTCGGCCTGCGCTACGACTTCTAACCTCAACCCTGTTCCACGCAAACACGCCGGGGGAGCTCACGCTCCCCCGGCTTTCTTTATGGGACCAGATGGCTTTGTTGGCGCTGAGGGCTTGGCCGCCTCCGCCGCCGGCTTCACGGCCTGCTGCGTCGCCCCCTTCAGCGCAGGAATGGAGGCCGGCGTCCCGCCTTCGTTCTTCACCAGAATCGAAATCCGCCGGTTCGACGGATCGAAAGGATTCGACTTCACTCGCAGCATC
>Ga0206908_1003_pt2 | contig 56318 bp, 46 predicted proteins | sample Alteio_BWOrgHeat_78_FD_152979 | JGI IMG/M metagenome (GOLD analysis project Ga0206908, IMG submission 152979) | Enriched cells from forest soil in Barre Woods Harvard Forest LTER site, Petersham, Massachusetts, United States -... | ecosystem: Environmental > Terrestrial > Soil > Temperate forest >... | reverse complement strand
ATCGCGTCCGCGCCGGCGTTGTCCTTGGGCCTCCACTGATGGGCTCCGGCCGGGCTCTTGGTGAGCTCCCAATCGTAGCCGAAGAGATTCTCGAAGAAGTTGTTGCTCCACTTGGTGGGAGTCTTCGACCAGGTGACTTCGATGCCACTGGTAATGGCGTGGGTGCCATAGCCGGACTCGTAGGTGCTCTTCCAGCCCAGGCCCATGTCGGCGATGTCTCCGCCTTCGGGCTCGGCGCCAACGTGGGTCGCGGCGGCGGCGCCGTGGGTTTTGCCGAAGCTGTGGCCGCCGGCGATGAGGGCCACGGTCTCTTCGTCATTCATTGCCATGCGGGCGAAGGTCTCGCGGATGTCGCGGGCTGCGGCGATGGGGTCAGGGTTGCCGTTCGGGCCTTCGGGGTTCACGTAGATGAGGCCCATCTGCACGGCTGCCAGGGGGTTGGCCAGGTCGCGGTCGCCGCTGTAACGCTGATCGCCGAGCCAGGTGGTCTCCGGGCCCCAGTCGACGTCCTGCTCAGGTTCCCAGATGTCGGCACGTCCTCCGCCGAATCCGAAGGTCTTGAAGCCCATGGACTCGAGCGCAACGTTGCCGGCGAGAATCATCAGATCGGCCCAGGAGATCTTGTTCCCGTACTTTTGCTTGATGGGCCACAGCAGCCGCCGCGCCTTGTCGAGGTTGGCGTTGTCAGGCCAGCTATTCAGGGGAGCAAACCGCTGCGAGCCCCTGCCCGCGCCACCGCGGCCATCGTGGATGCGATAGGTTCCCGCGGAGTGCCAGGCCATACGAATGAAGAGTCCGCCGTAGTGGCCGAAATCAGCCGGCCACCAGTCCTGGGAATCGGTCATGAGGGCGTTAAGGTCCTTGACTACGGCATCCAGGTCAAGGGTTTGGAACTCCCTGGCGTAGTTGAACTCCTGGTCCATCGGATTGGACAACGAGGACTGCTGATGAAGAATTCCGAGATTCAACTGGTTGGGCCACCAGTCACGGTTGCCCTTCGCACCTGCCGAAGCGTGTTTGACCACTCCGTTGGAAAAAGGGCACTGAGATTCGCTAGACATAAAGCCTCCTACGGCTACCACTGCGCCTTACCAGTATAGGAGGGGGCGGTGAATTGAATGAGTGATCTTGTCAATGGTGTCGATAGTTTCAGCCAATCGAAATGGAAAGGGAGGCGTCAAAAAAGAGGGCGCGGCTCTCGGCGCGCCCGATGGGAATACTCTGTACTGATGTGTTTGACTCTGAATTCCCAGAGAGGAATACTGGCACCGCAACTTTTATAGGCGGATGCCGTCCAGAGAAGTGGTAGGTCACGCCGGCAATCTCCCCTATCCGGAGTACTCCAATGTCTGTCTGGTCCCCTTTGACGGGCTCGCTGTGCATACTTCTCGCCCTTCCTCCCTCCGGATTTGCCGCGCCGGGCTCGAAAGTGCGGCCGGAGTACCGAAAAAAGATGCAGGGAGACGAACGCGTTCTGCATGCGCTGAATCGCTTCACTTTCGGGCCGCGGCCCGGCGATCTCGAGATGGTTCGCACGCAGGGAGTGGATGCCTGGTTCGAACAGCAATTGCATCCAGCGTCGATTGAGGATCAGAGCCTGGCGGAGCGTTTGACGGAGTTTCCGGCCATGCGGCTGAGTCCGGCGGAGCTGCTGGCGCGATTTCCGAATAACGCCATTGTCAGGCAGGTGACGAATGGCAAGCTCACGATGCCTGACAGCGGGCTTCTGCATACCGTGTACGCGAACCAGGTGGCTCGCGTGAACCAGAAGAAAGAGGAGAAAGCGCAGGCAGCAAACGCATCGTCGACTACGATGGCGGAAAACGGAATGGGGACCGGGAATGCGGCTACCAATACCGCGAGCCCTGAGGTTCGCGATCCGCAGGAGGCTCAATTGCTGCTGGCGCTGGCGCCGAGGGACCGGATGTTGCGGCTGATCGCGATGCAAGGGCGGGATCTCGATCGATTCGTCAACGGACTCAAGGGGCCGGAGAAGACGGCGCTGACGGCCGGGTTCACTCCACTGATGCGGGAGACGCTGGGCGATCTCGAGGCACCGGAGCGGACGGTTGTGGAAGAGCTGATGGGGCAGCGATTGACGCGCGCGATCTATTCAAACGCGCAATTGCAGGAGGTGATGACCGACTTCTGGCTTAATCACTTCAATGTGTTCCTGCGCAAGAACGAGGCCACACCCTACCAATTGGTGAGTTTCGAACGCGACGTTGTCCGGCCGAGGGCGCTGGGTCACTTCGAAGATCTGCTGGAAGCGGTGGCCCACTCGTCCGCCATGCTGATGTATCTGGACAACGCCGAGAGCATCGGGCCGGATTCGGCCGCTGCCGTGCGGGCACGCTTCGCGCCGAGCCGCAACCCGGACAAGAAGAAGGCAGACCAGGGATTGAACGAGAACTATGCGCGCGAGCTGATGGAGTTGCACACGCTGAGCGTGAGCGGGGGCTATACACAGGCCGATGTGATTCAGGCCGCACGCATTCTGACCGGGTGGACCGTGGACCAGCCGCAGCGCGGCGGCGGGTTCCGTTTTGACGAGAAGCGTCATGAGCCAGGCACGAAGAGAGTGATGGGCAAGAAGTTCAAGGAGCACGGCGAACAGGAAGGCCGCGATCTGCTTCACTTTCTGGCCACACGTCCGGCGACAGCGCAGTCTATCTCGCGCAAGCTCGCAGTGCGTTTTGTGAGTGACGATCCCCCGCAGGGCTTGGTGGATGGGATGGCGAAGACCTACATGGCGACGAATGGCGATATCGCAGCCGTGCTTCGAACGCTGTACCGCTCGCCGGAGTTCTGGTCGGAGGATGCCTATCGCGCGAAGGTGAAGACGCCGCTGGAATTCGTGGTCTCCGCGGTGCGAGCGAGCAACGCAGACGTTGCGGAGATGCGGCCGTTGATCCAGGTGTTGCGCGAGATGGGGATGCCGCTCTATGGTTGCGTTCCACCCACGGGATACAAGGAAGATGCCGCCGACTGGGTTTCAACCGGCGCGCTGGCGAACCGCATGAACTTTGCGTTGCGGCTGTCTGCCAATCGGCTGAACGGGGTGCAGGTTGCGTGGGCCAGAAGCCCTGGCGAGCTCACCGATGTGGAGAGCGAAGAAGCGCGGCTGGAGAACTCGGTTGTGCCCGGCGGCTTGAGTGATGCGACGCGGGCTGCTCTGTTGCAGTCGGTCGATCAGCAACAGCCTGCGAACGCGGCGGGCACGACGACCGTGGCGGTGAATGACGGATCGCGCGGTCGGCCAACAACCGCGGGGCAAGAGCAGGCGCTGGCGGGGCTCTTGCTGGGCAGCCCGGAGTTTCAGCGCAGATAGACAGAAAAGCAGGTGGGTCATGAATCGCAGGTTTTTCTTGCACAAGGGCGCGCTGGCGCTGGCCGGCACGACGGTTCTTCCGCAGTTTCTGGTGCGTTCGGTGCTGGCGCAGGCAGGCGCGAACCCAGGGCGGCGGCTGGTGGTGATTTTTCAGCGGGGCGCGGCAGATGGACTGAACATCGTTGTGCCGTACCGGGAGAAGAACTACTACTCCATGCGGCCGAACATCGCGATTCCGCAGCGCGAGGTGCTGGACCTGGATGGTTCGTTCGGCCTGCATCCCTCACTGGCTGCATTCAAGCCGCTGTATGACGCGGGCCATCTGGCGATTGTGCATGCGGTTGGGTCGCCCGATTCATCACGGTCCCACTTTGATGCGCAGGACTATATGGAGTCCGGTACGCCGGGGGTGAAGCTCACGGAAGACGGTTGGTTGAACCGCGCGCTTCAGGCTGAAGACCTGAAGCGCCGGCAGGATCATACGGCCTTCCGCGCAGTGGCTCTGGGAGCGGAGGTTCCGCGCACTCTGGCGGGGAAGATACCGGCGATCGCGTTGAGCAGTTTGAATAGCTTCTCGGTGGGAGGGCGTGTCGCATCGATGACGCCTGCGGCATCGGCGTTCGAGTCAATGTATGGCGCCAGTGGCGATCGAATCTTCCATGCGGCAGGCGAAGAGACGTTTGACGCGATGAAGATGCTGCGCGCCGCGAATCCCCCGCAATACACGCCGCGTGCCGAGTATCCGAGTTCGGAGTTCGGCAACAGCATGAAACAAATCGCACAGCTCTTGAGGGCAAACCTCGGAGTGGAAGCGGCTTTCACGGATGTCTCCGGCTGGGACACGCACCAGAACCAGGGCGCCGTCACCGGCCAGCTTGCGAACAGGCTGCGCGACTTCAGCGCGGCCATTGCGGCTTTCTGGCAGGATATGGGGGATCAAGCGGAGAACGTCACGCTGGTGACGATGTCGGAGTTCGGCCGCACCGCGCACGAGAACGGCACGGGAGGCACGGATCACGGTCACGCCAACGTCATGTTTGTGCTGGGCGGTAACGTCAAAGGCGGCAAGGTACACGGGCGCTGGCCGGGTCTGGCGAAGGAGCAGTTGAACGAGGGGCGCGATCTTGCGCTCACCACCGATTATCGGCAGGTGCTTGGTGAGGTTCTCAAAAAGAGCCTCGGCCCCACCAATCTCGACGAGGTTTTTCCCGGCGCGCGGCTCATGTCGAAGCCCTTCCTCGGCGTTGCCTGAGCTCTCTACGAGGGCTCGATCACGGTCGCGGTTTTGGGAATCTTTCTGAGGAAGTCCTCTCCGGTTGCGAGGTGCTGATCCACCAGCCGCGATGGCGTGTGCGCCAGCCACTCTGCGAGAGAAATGTCCTGATAGTCGGCGGAAGGAAACACCTCGAGAAAGACAAGGTCATCGGTCCCGGTGTTTTCTACGTAGTGGGGCATCGACTGTTCCACGTATCCCACATCGCCTGCCTGAAAGTCCATGGTGCGCGCGTGGCCGCCGGCGGAGAAGACAGTCATGCGGCCTTTGCCGGAGACGTAGTATTGCCACTCATCCTCGTTGGGGTGCCAGTGTAACTCGCGCAGTCCGCCTGGCTTGAGAGTTACGATGGCGGCGGCGATGTTGGTGGCAGGGAAGTTGCTGCGGTCGATGATCTTCACGCTTCCGCCGCGGCTGACTTTGGTGGGTTGCATGCGGCTGGCGAAAAACGCAAAGCTGTTAGGCACCGTGCCCGTGTCTGCCGAGGCTTGCTTCTTCTCTTCGTCGAGGGAGCGCGGAAGATCGCGCGCGAAGATGAATAACTCCCGCGGGGGAACCTTGTCGAAGACTGACTCAGGCACGCCGAAGTTTTTGGCCAGGACCTCGCGCGGTGTGTGGTGAAGCCAGTCCGTCAGCAGAAAGGTCTGGTACTCGTTGAAGGTGCCATCGTTGAACACGAGCAGGAACTGGCAGCCATCGTCACCGACACCCTGAATGGAATGTGGTATCCCGCCGGGAAAGAGCCAGAGGTCGCCCGCACTTACATCCTCGACAAAGCCGCGTCCCTTTTGGTCGACGGCGGTAATGCGCGCCGTGCCCGCGGTCATGAAGGCCCATTCGGCTCCCACGTGCCAGTGCAGTTCGCGGACGCCGCCGCGAATCAGGCGCATCTCCACGCCAGCCATTTTCTTCGAAAGGGGAAATTCGCGCACCGTGACCTGCCGCGTCCACCCGCCTTCCTCGATGCGACGCCGCGAGAAGGCGAAGGGATACTTGAAGGCAGGCTGACCGCCGGCGTCCGTCTCCGGCGGAAAGACGGAGTTGGGCTGCTCGGCCTCCAGCGCGGCGTTCTTCGGCCCGGTTTCATTTGTATTCGCACCGTGGCGGTTGTCTGTGGGCTGTTGCTGCGCGGCTGCAACCGGCGCCACGGCTGCTGCCGCTACCATTGCGGAGCTCTTGCCCAGAAAATCCCGTCGGCTCAGTCGAGCCGTCCAACGCTTGTCAAAGATGTGCACAACGCCTCCGGTATGGACGTAATTCAGCTTTGAAGTATTCCGGGGAGGAATGGAGATCAGTGTCTCATCGCCCCACGACGAACACAAATGCTATTCAAGGTGCATGTCTTGATTTCTGCGTATCGGCTGTCGCTCGCAGTCCTGTGCAAGATAGCAGGAATTCCACAGCCCATTCCAGTTATGCTGATCCAGTGTTCCTCGATCGCCCCTTTTCGCAAACCGTTTTGTATCTCGCGATAACTGCGAATTGCGCGCCTGCTATCTCCCATGCCCAGATACAGTGCGAAGCATGGACCTTCGCTGTCTCAGGCGACAGCAGAAACTGCGGAGACTTTGTCATGCCCGCGATTGCCGCCAAGGTCAGGGCCGAGAAGGATGCGTTTTACTGGCACCTTGGCGATTTTCGCTGGATCGATGACCCGGACCAGGATCTTCTCGCTCTCATGGGACGGACCCAGATACCCATTCCCGAATACCAGCAGATAGCATGGGACGACTTTCTGAAGTACCAGATGGCCGCGTTCAGTGACCTGCCCGTCTTTCTGGCGCGCGGCAATCACGACACCAAGCCGCCCATGACGCGCGATGGCTACATTGAGAAGTTCAAGTCATTTCTCGATCGCCCGGAGATCGCCGCACAACGGAAAAAGGATGGCGCTGACGCCGCTCCCATTGGCCCCTGGTATCACTGGGTGGAACGCGGGGTAGATTTCATAACACTCGATAACAGCACGACTGCGGAATTCAGCGATCCGCAACTAGGATGGTTGCGGGCAGTGCTCGACCACGACCTTGGGCCCGGGTCCGGAATTCGAACCATCGTGGTCGCCATGCATGAGGCCCTGCCGCACTCTACCGCCTCGGATCACGCAATGGATGATTGGAGACTCGGCCAGCAAACAGGCGAGCTGGTGTACGGGTGGCTGTACGATGCGCAGGCGGCAGGCAAGCACGTTTATACGATCGCCAGCCATTCGCACTACTATTCGCCCGATATTTACAACACGACGTTCTGGCATCAGTACTCTGACTCGGTCGTTCCGGGCATCCTCGTGGGAACCGGAGGTGCGTTCCGCCTGCCAATGCCGCCGAATGTTGCATCGGGATCGAAATCGATGGTGTATGGATTCTTGCGCGCCACTGTGCATCCTGATGGCACTGTTGACTTCGCGTTTCAACAGCTAACCGAAAACGACCTGCAGGATTCAAAGTGGCCGGGGGCACCGCAAGACGCGATTCACGAGTGCTTCATTCATAACGGCGTGGGCACAGCTCAATAGCGGGAGAGGAGCGTGCCTCAATACTGCCGAAAGAGGTGACTGCCGTTTCGTGGCCGGCTCTGCCGCCGACAGGTCTCGGCGCGGGAGTTGAAGGCGCGTCGCAGGGGGTCTCGCCGGAACACGACGCGCATGAGCAGCGCCACGGGCGTGACGATGAGGTAGAACACGGCGATCAGAAATGCGCGCATCGGTGTGATCCTTTCAATCCAGAACGAATTCCTTGCGCCAGTCGACATCGGCTATATCCGGCTGCCCGGACTTATATAACACGCAGTCTTCCATGACTAACACGTCAATCGCCGTGCGCATGAAACAGACATAGGCGTGCTCAGGCGTACAAACGATGGGTTCTCCACGAACGTTGAATGAAGTGTTCACCAGCACGCCGCATCCTGTCAGACGCTCGAACTCCTTCAGGAGTTTGTGAAACGCTGGATTTGTCTCCTTATGGACGGTCTGGATCCGCGCGGAATAGTCGACGTGAGTTACAGCAGGAATGTCGGATCGTGGCGTATTGATGCGGTCGATTCCCCAGAGACGCTGCTGTTCCGCGGTCAGTGGAAGACGTCGCTCCTCGCGCACCGCGGCGACCAGCAGCATGTAGGGACTCATCCTATCGATGTCGAAGTAGTCGCTGGCCCGCTCGTCAAGCACGGCAGGCGCAAACGGCCGGAACGACTCGCGATATTTGATTTTGAGATTCATGATCGACTGCATCTTGGAATTCCGCGGGTCGCCGAGAATGCTGCGTGCTCCCAGTGCGCGCGGACCAAACTCCATCTTGCCCTGGAACCAGCCGATGACTTTTCCTTCCGCAAGCATCTGCGCCACGAGCGGGTAGAGCTCTTCGCTGGCGACTCTCTCAAACGGTGCATCCCGCTCCTCGAGGAACTGTCCGACGTCGTCGCTGGTGAACTCCGGCCCAAGGAAAGCGCCGCGCATGCCATCGGAGGGACCGTAGCTGCGTGTCGAGCCTGTCAACTGGAAATGAGCTCGAAGCGCTGCGCCCACTGCGCCGCCCGCGTCGCCGGCGGCCGGCTGAATCCATATCTGCTCAAAGGGACCTTCGCGAGCAATGCGTCCGTTGGCAACGCAATTGAGGGCGACGCCTCCGGCAAGACAGAGATTTGCCTGCCCGGTCTCGCGTTGCAGTGTGCGTGCGAGGCGCAACATCACCTCTTCGCAGACGTCCTGAATGGAACGTGCGAGATCCATCTCCGTTTGTGTGAGCCGGGTCTCGGGCTCACGCGGCGGCGCGCCGAAGAGCTCATCGAACCTGCCGTTGGTCATCCGGTCGCCGGTGCAGTAATCGAAGAAATCCATGTTCAGCCGGAAGCTTCCGTCGGCCTTCAAATCCAGCAGATGGTCGTAGATGGTCTGAACATATTTGGGCTCGCCGTAGGGCGCCAGCCCCATCACTTTGTACTCACCTGAGTTCACCTTGAAGCCGGTGTAGTAAGTGAACGCGGAGTACAGGAGGCCGAGAGAGTGCGGAAACCGAATGTCCCACAACGGAGTCAGCTTCTCGTCCTCGCCGAGCCACGCTGACGTTGTGGCCCACTCTCCCACGCCATCCACGCAGAGCACGGCGGCATTCTTGAAGGGTGATGGATAGAAGGCCGAAGCGGCGTGCGACTCATGGTGCTCGGTGAAAAGGATCGGCGCGCGGATGGGTGCGTGCTCCTCTCCGGAGACGGCGCGGAGTTCTTTTGCGATAAGTCTCTTTAGAAAGAGTTTTCGGCCCAGCCACATCGGCATGGAAGTAAGAAAGGAGTCGAGGCCGCGTGGGGCAAAGGCAAGATAGGTTTGAAGCAGGCGATCGAATTTCAGGAGTGGCTTGTCGTAAAAGACGACATAGGAGAGATCGGCTACGCGCAGGCCGTGGCTCTTCAGGCAGAACTCGACAGCCCGGCGCGGGAAGTTCGCATCGTGCTTCTTCCGTGTGAAGCGCTCTTCCTGGGCGGCGGCCACGATCTCGCCATCCTGAACCAGGCAGGCCGCACTGTCGTGGTAGAACGCCGAGATACCGAGAATATTGATCATTGCTCCTCTAGTGCGCCCAGTCGGCGAAAGCGAGGATCAGATTGCTGAGTTGGTGCGCGTAATTGTCGAGATCGGCGATGCGGATGAATTCACCGGCGGCATGAGTCTTGTTGCGGCCCAGATGTCCCGGGCCATAGACGATGGTGAAGCTGCCGGGGCCGGTCATCCACATTGCGTCGCAACTGAAGGGCAGGGAAGTGGAATCGGGCTCATGCCGTGGAATGCCGACGCCCCGCAGCATCGCTTCCATATCGCGATCGCGGTTTGAGAGCACAGGAAGACGCCGCTTGATCCACGTCAGGCTGCAGATGGAGCGTGCGGACGCGGCTGCCGCGGCTGCGATTGCGTACTGTGCATAGTCGCGATGAAAGCGATCAATTGCATCGGCAAAAGAAGCCTCTACGAGCGTTTCCAGTTCGAGAGCAACTTCAAGAGATGGATATGCGAAGTTCAGCAGCAGGTTTCCTGATCCGTAGACCCGATTGTGCATTGCGCCTGTGTGGAGCCCGCCAACGCACATCTTCGCGCCGAGAGCGAGCACCTTGGGCGACAGATTGCGCACCAGCATATCTGTCATCGCGGCTAGAAGCACGGTTGCGTTCTGCCCCTGCAACGGCTCGTCGTCTGAGGAGCCTTCCCCGGCCACGCTGATTCTGGCGGTCATGGCAGCAGTGGTTCGATCGAAGTACGCGAACTCGGTGGGCTCACAGACTATATTCAATCGCCCGAGATAGCCTTTCGTCACCAGATGCTTGGTCCCGTAAGCTCCCAATGCGCCGCCTTCCTCGCCGCCTGCGCTCTGAATGAGGATGGCGATCTTTTCCGGGAGATCAGGCTGCAGCTCGAGAGCCCGGCGGACCGCAGCGAGTGCGGCGACTCCCGGCCCCTTTGCGTCTGCTGCTCCACGGCCGAAGATGATGCCGTCACGACGGCAGGCGGGTTCGATGTCAGCCACCGTGTCCATGTGGAAGTTGAAGAGCAGGGTTTTATCGGCCGGCGCAGTGCCAAGCCGCAGTACGAGATTCGGTTGGGCCTCGAGGAGTTCCGAGCCAAAATGCGCAGCCCGTTCGTGCACCGACAGGGGCGTGTCGGGCTCCGACAGGATCCGCGCTGGAGGCGGGCCAAAGTAGGACACCTCAAAGCCAACCAGCCGCGCGTGTTCGGCATAAGTCTGCTGCGCGTGCGCCATGTTCCCCAAACGATCCGCCTCCATGGGAGTCACGGTGTCGGTCGCGAGCAACTGCAACAGGAGCTCGTGGTCTGCTTCAGTCCAGCAATGCATAGTTATCGGGGACAGCTAAGACCGGGGAAAGGCGAGGAGTGCTTTGGCTATGGTCGATACCTGTTCGTCAGTCATGCCATCATACAACGGAAGAGCAAGGTTTTGGCGGCTGGCGCGCTCTGCATTCGCAAACTCAGTTACTGATTGCGAACAGGCGGCGAAACAGGCCTCGCGCGGAAGGATGGTTGGGCAGTAGACGTGAGTGTCGACTCCTTTTGCCTGCAGATGCAGACGCAGCTCGTCGCGGTCCGCAGTTTGCAGAGTAAACGCGTGGTAGCTTCGGCCGTCGATGGCGGCCGGCGGCAAAACAATCCTCTCTGCGAGAGGGGCCAGCCAGTCGCGATATAAGTCGGCAAGCCGGGCGCGCTGCGCCAGGATGTCGTCCAGATCATCCAGCTTCTGATCGAGGAACATGGCTTGAATTTCATCCATGCGGCTGTTCAGTCCAATGCGTTTGTGGATGAAGCGAATTCCTTCCAGCTGGCCGTGATTGCGAATGAGCCGGCATTCGGCCGCCAGTTTGTCGTTGTTGGTGACGATCATGCCGGCCTCGCCGCAGCCGCTCATGACTGTGGACGGAGAGAAGGAGAACGTCCCGACGTCGCCCCACAAACCTGCCGAGATGCCGTCGAGCCGTGCCCCGTGCAGCGCTCCGGCGTCCTCGATGACGAGCAGGCCATGCTTTCGCGCGATGGCCATGATGGCAGGCATGTCAGCCATGCAGCAGAAGAGATGGCTTGGAATCAGGGCGCGGGTTCGCGGGGTGATCTTCTCTTCAATGCGTGCGGGGTCCATGACCATCGTCCGGTCTTCGACGTCGACAAAGACCGGGGTAGCTCCCACCGTGACAACCGCTCCGGCGGCGGCTGGGCTGGCGAATGCCGGCAGGATCACCTCGTCGCCGGGGCCGATGGCGGCCATCAGGGCAACGGCGATCGCACCCGCTCCACTGGCTACCGCGATGGCATGACCCGCCCCCATGCGGGCTTCGAGACGCGCTTCGAAGCGCTTGACGTTTTCGCCGAGGATGAATTTCGGCAGGCTTCCGCTTTGTCTGACGATCTCCAGAATCGGGTCGGCGCTCATGCGATTCTCCGGTGAAATGAGTCGAACAGGTCGCAGACGTAATGCGCATCGTCTTCGGTCATGTCTGGATAGAGCGGCAGCGCCAGGGTGCGGGTGCAGGCACGTTCCGCGTTGGGAAAGTCACCGGGCTTGTAACCCAGATGTGCGAAACACTCCTGGAGATGCAGAGGCCTGGGATAGTAATCCTCGGTTCCGACACTGTTTGCAGCGAGATAGGAGGCCAATCCCGGCTTGTCTTCCGACTCAATGACATAAACGTAGTAGACGGGATTGGTTTCTGCCGGTCGCGCCGCGATAACTGGCGTAGTGACTCGCGGATGAAGCGTGGCAAGGCGCTCGTCATAGATGCGCGCCAGACGGGTGCGGCATTCAATGTCTTTGTCCAGCTCGGCAAGGCGGGTGAGCAATACGGCTGCCTGAATCTCGTCCATCCTGCTGCCGCCGCCGCAGACTTCGCCGGCGAAGTTGGAATCGCGGAGCGCAATGGCCCGTTCCGCGATACCGGGATCATGGGTCAATATCATTCCGGCATCGCCGATGGCGCCCAGAGTTTTCGTTGGGAAGAAGGAGAGAACGCCTCCGGCTCCCAGCAATCCGGAGTGCCTGCCGTCCCATCGCATGCCGATCGCCTCGGCACTGTCTTCAAGGATCGACGTGCCTGTTGTGCGGGCTAACTCCTGAAGCGGGGTCATATCCGCCATCTGCGCAAACAGATGGACGGGCATAATCGCGCGTGTCCTGGGAGTCATGCGGGCAGCTATCTGCTCGGCGTGAACTGTGTAAGTCCGAGGATCGATATCCACAAACACGGGCGTAGCTCCCACGAGCGCGATGCTTGACGCGGAAGCAACGAAGGTGAAGCAGGGGACGATCACCTCGTCTCCCGGGCCCACTCCCGCCGCCCGGAGGAGGAGGACGAGCGCATCGGTGCCGTTTCCAACGGCGATGGCAAACCGCGCGGATGTGTACTCGCGCATGGCCGACTCAAACCGCTCAACCACGATGTCCTGGCAGTATCGTTCCCTCTCGATGACTTCCTGCAGCAGCGGTTGCAGCCGGGGCCATTGCCGTTCGAAGGAGCGGGCGCATGAAAAGAAGGGCACCGATCGAGTTTGAGCTTGGGTGCCTGCGTTGGTCATGATAAAGAATATATTTCAGATATGGCGAATCCGTTCGTATGGTTTCTGATTGCCGGGGCATTGTTCCTCATCGCCGAGGTCGCGGCGCGGTTTCTGTTTCCCGCGAACCCCTCCTTCAAGGTGCGGCAGTCTCTGAACCTGGCCTTCGAGCCATCCGGATTTGCTTGCTATTTTCCTACGCCAAACCAGGTCATCTTCGAGCGTGATGAAGGAAAGGTCCTACAGGACAAGCCGCGTTACCGAATCAACAGCCATGGCTATCGTGGCGAGGAGTGTCCGGTCGAGAAGAGTGAGGATGAGATACGCATTGTCTTCCTGGGCGGCTCGCATGTCTTCGATGTTGTTTCTTACGATTACCGTGGGGACCTTGGCTTTCCGCACCTGGTTCAGAAACGCTTCCGTGAGGCCGGATACAACGTCACCGTGATCAATGCGGGGCTTCCAGGCAACGACACGCGCTATTTTGCGCCCAAGCTGATCCTCGATCTGCACCGGCTCCGTCCTGACATTGTTATCGCCAGTTCCATCTGGAACGACCTGAAATGGATATCGCGGGCTGACAAGGACACGCTCTTCCTGCGCTTCTCTCCGAAGGCCATTCGCAAGAACCCGATGACGGAGAGAGTTAATTTTCTCGATGCGGTCCTGGGCTTCAGCGCTGTCTACCGGAACCTGAGAGATAGTTACTGGCGTCGAAAACTCAAGCTGCAACAGGACAAGGTGATCCACGAAGGCATTCCCGACACCAATCTGACGGACGCCGGCGATTACTCTCGCGGCCTGGAGCAATACCGGCAGAATGTCGCCGCGGTTGTGTCTCTATCCCGGAGTATGGGCGCCGTGCCGGTGCTTGCCGTCGAAGAGCGGCTGGTCGGTCCGGAAGCCAGCGAGGAAGACAAGCGGAAGATTCCGTATCACATGGTTAACGTCAAGACGCATGCCGAGCTGGCTCACCTGTTCAGAGAATGTGAGGCCGTCATGGAAGGCGTCGCAGCGGAGTCCGATGTCTCGCTGATCAACCTTCAGCCCGAGATGGAAGGGCGGGCTGAATACTTCTTCGATCACATTCACACCAGCTCAAAGGGAAGCCGCTTCATCGCCGAGAGGTATTTTGAGTTTCTAAAGAACGTTGTGGATGAGCGCTTGAGTCAGCGGCTCTCGGCTTCGACAATCAGATAAGTCGGGGCTGTGTAGAGATCTTTGTAGAGCTCGGGATCGCTTACTCTACACTCGGCCGGCGGCTCGCCCTCGAAGAGCCGGGTAACGACGAAGCCAATCTCCGCCAGGGCTTGAACGTAATCCTGAATGGTGCGGCGATAGCGTTTGAAGCGGATGGGGCGCTGGTTTTCATCGAGCCACTCAGCGATGTAAGAGCCACGCTCGAAGTATTCGGCAACCTGCAGATAGTCCTTTTCGCCTGCTTCGTTTTTGTGCCAGGAGCCGTGTTGCACCACCGGGTGAGGAACGCTGAAGACCAAGCGGCCCTGCTTCTTCAGGACGCGGGCGAATTCCTTGAAGGCCACTCGAACGTCGGGGATCTCCAGATCCATTCCGCTCACGACCAGGTCGAACGTGCTGTCGGCCAGATGAGGCATATGAGTCACATCGCCGACCTGAAAGTCGATGGGTAACTCGCGTTCGGTTGCAAGCCGCCGCGCCTTTTCGATCATCTCAGGCGCGAAATCGATGGCCGTGACTGTAGCTCCGAGGTCCGCGGCGATGAACGCGTAGTAACCGAATCCGCAGCCGGCATCAAGAACGCTCTTGCCCTGAAGCGAAACCCGGGCCATCAGCCCCTTGACATATCCCGACTCTCCGATGCGGGCTCGGTCCTTGTGATTGAACTTTCCGCCTTCGCTGCGGAACTCGTAGTAGAACTCTGCCAGCTGATCCCAGCCGGCACGCTCATCCAGATCGGTTTGGGGAGGTATATCGCTCATGGGTTGACTTAGTAGAGGGGATAGATGTTCTCAGGAGGAGAGATCTGATCTGGATCGGGCTTGGCGGGACGTTTGCGCCGCAAAAGAGCATCCACAAACTTCCTGAAACTGCTCAAAAGCCACTTCATCGGATGCTCCTTCGAGTTAGCGTAGCATAGCAAACAGAAGCTTCGTTATCAATGGTGATGTAAGATCGCTGCGGAGGTTCGATGCCCGGTCCGCGAGTTTGCTTCTCAACCCTGGGATATCCACCGGCCCCGGGCGGAGTGGCACAGTCAGCCTCCCGCGTGGTCGGCTACTTTGTTGAGGCGGGATTTGACGTCCACGTCTTCACGGTCGTCTTTGGCGAGCCGCTGGGGAAACAAATTCCTTTGGAGCGCGGCGTTCATGGAGTGCCGATCACAACCATTCCGTGGGACTTCAAGGCGGAGACATCGGCGAATATTCGAGCCTATTACTCCGCGCTGCGGGATGAAGACAGCCGGAGGCCGTTCGATCTGTTTCATGGGTATTTCCTGCCGTTCGCTTACCCGTGCGTGCTGGTTGCGGGAGGCAAGAGGCCGGTGATCGCCAGCATCCGGGGCGATGACGCTTATACGGGTTTGTGTCATCCCGATTTCTTCCCGTTCATCAACGTAGTCGTCCAGAAGTCTTCGTGGATTACCGCGGTGAGCTCCGATTCGTTGCGGGCAGTTTCGGGACTGGCGGAGGTTGAAGGCCGTTCTTCCGTCATTCCGAATTCGATTCGCCGCGCTGAATCGCCCGGCTGGCAACTCTCCGATGCCAATCGCGGTGTCGTGGGAACCATCGGAACGCGGCCCAACAAAGCGGTTCCTCTGCTCATCGAGGCGTATTCCCGTGTCGACGCAGCGTTGCGCCACCGCCTGCACATCATTGGACATCTCCCCGGCGAAACGGAGCAGGCTCGTTTGCAGGAAGCCGTGCAACGGTTCGGCGTGGAAGACGAAGCCGGTTTTCTGGGACTGGTTCCGCATGACGACATCCCCGCGCATCTCCGCGCGATGCGGATCTATGTGCAGTGTTCGGAGCACGAAGGCTTGCCGAATGCAGTTCTGGAAGCCGCGTCTCTTGGCGTGCCGATCGTCGCTACCAATGTCGGAGGACTTCGAGACATTCTCAAGGATCGCGAAAATGCGCTGGTGGTTCCGAAGAAAGACCGCGAAGCGCTGGCTGCTGCCATCACGGAACTGCTGTCTGACGATGCGCTGGCTATGCGGCTCTCGCAGGGAGCCGTGGAACTGGCGCGAAGCTTGAATCCGGCAAATGAAAAGCAGGCGTGGCTCGACGTCTACCGGCGGTTCAGTTAGAGGTGCGGCCGAATCTCTTCCGCGATCCGCTCCATCTGCTCAAGTTCGTCCATGACGGGATTGAGCAGCAGGTGTTCGGCGCCGGCTGCGATGAATGCGCGCAGCTTTTCAATACACTTCGCGGGACTGCCCCAGAGTGCCACTCGATCGGCCTCCGCGGGATCTTTGTAGCGCACTCCAAACCACTCGCGAAGTCGTTGTTGCGCTCGATTCTCATCCTCGTCTACGGCGATGTACAAGCGCTTTGAAATCGCAAAGGTTGCCGGGTCTCTTCCTGATTCCTCCAGGGCGCGCACCACGACGTCGCGCCGGCTGCTGAAGTCCTCCAACGATGAGGACGGACTCATCCAGCCATCGGCGTATCGCGCCGCCCGCCTGAGGGCTGCGGGTTGCCGCGCGCCAAACCACACCGGCGGATAAGGCTTCTGGACCGGCTTTGGCTCCATCGCCACATCTTTGAAGTTCCAGAGTGTTCCTTCAAACGACGCCGGGGACTGCGTCCAAAGTGCCTTCATAACCTCGAACCCTTCGACGAATCTTCGCACGCGCCGATCGGCGCAGCCGGAGACAGTAGCGGGAGTAGGGCCTCCGAGGCTGATGCCGACCGTCAGCCGTCCATTGCACATCTGATCCAGGCTGGAGAGCGTCTTGGCGAGTTGGACAGGGTTATAGACGATGCTGGTCAGCATCGAAATTCCCAGCCGCGTCCGCGAGGTCAGTGCGCTGGCGTAGGTCAGCAGTCCGATCGGATCGAGTACCGGGGCGCTGCCGAGGATTTGCTCCTGCACCCACAGGCTCTCAAAGTTCAGATCCTCCGCGCGGCGCACGAACTCCCGGACAAGCCGCATCTCCGCGGGCTTGTTGATGAAGTCCTGGGGAATCGCAATACCGCACTTAACCATTGGGATTGGCGTCAGGCAGGCCCAGGATAAACTTGCCCAGATGCTCGTACGTCGAGTCGCTCACCATGCGGTGCTGGGCGGCCGCGTTGATGTCACGCAGGCAGCGCTGCAGTGCGTTGCTCAACAGGATCGCGCCACCACCGCCGTAACGGAACAGCCGCGTTGTCACGTCTGCTGCTACCTGCGTCGCCAGAACCGCGGTTCCGCGGAGTTCCGTGTGTTCCGCCGGGGTGAGTATTCCGCCGTTGCAAACGGCCTTCCAGGCCTTCTGATAAAGATCGATCACCAGCGCCCGCGCCGCACGCAACTGGAGCTCGCACTCTCCCAGCGCGCTCTGGAAGGTGGGCCGCGCAATCAGAGAGGAGGGTCTGTAGCCGGCACGTTCGGTCTGCGCGTAGTCGATGATGGTTTTGACTGCGTGCCGGGCGATCCCCAAGGCAAATGCGGCGTGCAGATGCATCACATATGCGGGCATGCCCAGTCGCGAAAGAGCGCCACCACGCAGCGGCTCCGCCGTTCCGCCGTTCCAGGTGAAAGCTTCCGGGACGAAAAGATCCTCGACGGTGAAATCGCAGCTTCCCGTTCCCTGCAGGCCGGCGACTTTCCACGTGTCGTGAATCTGCGCTTCATTGGCGGGGAATGTGACCATGCGGCGCTCGATTACATCGTTTCCCCGGTCAACCTTCGTCCCCGCCGTGATCCACTCCGCATGTTTGATGCCGCTGGCGTACGACCAGCGGCCCGTTACTCGATAGCCGCCGTCGGTCGGAGTCGCCTTGCCCGACGGCAGGAAGATGCCAGCCGCGCGCGGCGTTCCGCCGTTCGCAAAAATATGCCGGATCGCCTCATCGGAAAGAAAGAGCGCGGGCCATGCGATGCTGGTTGCTCCAATCAGAGCGCACCAGCCGGAAGTGCTGTCGATCTCCGAGATGGCCTCGATCACCTCGAACTGCGTTATGGGGTCGGCCTCTGCCCCGCCCAGCACCACCGGCAATTGCAGAGAAAAGACGCCGGAGTCATCGAGAGCGCGGATCATCTCAGGCGACAGGCGGCCAAGCAGTTCCGCTTCGTCGGAGCCCGCTCGCAACACATCGCGCATTGCATCGACGGCTAACAGGAGATCTCTGCGATCTATCGATGTCTTCAAAGGAGTCATTCAACCCGTACCAGCATCTTTCCGAGATTCTCGCCTCTAAAAAGGCCCAGGAAGGCATCGGGCGCGTTCTCCAGGCCGTCGACAATCGTCTCCGTCCAGGCGATCTTGCCTTCCTCGATCCAGCGGCGCATGTCTGAGGAGAACTGCTCGAAGAGGTGCAGGTGATCGGAGGCGCGAAACCCGGTAAGTGTCAGTCTTTTTCTGACGGCGAGGTTGAGATTCGTCAGAGGGAACGGCCGCCCGTCTGCTTCCGTCTTTGAAATCATTCCGCAGAGCAAGACGCGTCCAAAAGTCTTTAGCGACTCCAGGGCTGCCTCCAAATGCGGACCGCCGACGTTGTCGAAGTATATATCAATCCCGCCTGGGCATAGGTGTTTTAATGCGCCCTCGATGGATTCGACTTTCTTGTAGTTGAATGCTTCAATACCGCCGTGCGTTCTTAGCCATTCGACCTTCTCATCGGATCCGGCGCTGCCAATCACCCGGCAGCCTTTCAGCTTCGCAAGCTGGCAAGCGGTGTTGCCTACGGCTCCGGCGGCCGCGGATACGAAGACCGTCTCGCGGGAATGAGGCTTCCCAACCTCAAGCATTCCTAGATAGGCAGTGAATCCCGATATACCCATGACTCCGAGCCAGGTCTGAACCGGCAGACCGTCCGGCTCGAACTTCTTCAGCTCGGAACCATCCGATAGATAGAGCTCCCGCCAGCTCTTCTCAGCCAGAACATAGTCGCCTGCTTTCAGGTCGGGCCGTTTGGACTCGACCACCGTGCCGACGCATGCGCCATCCATCGGCTTGCCCAGCGCAAACGAGTTTGCCCGAGCCTGCTCCACCATCTGGCCGCGCATGTAAGGGTCAACCGAAAGAAACAGATTGCGAACGAGGACCTGGCCGTTCTCGGGCCGCGGAACGGGGACCTCGACAATCTCGAAGTCTTCGCGGCTGGGGAGAAAGCGGGGGCGCGACTTGAGATGGATCTCGCGGCTGACCGTGTGCGGCATACTAGCGAACTCGCTCATTCTCGAGATCGAACACCTTCTCTGCCAGCAGGCTCAGCGTGCGCCACGCCTCGTCGTGATGATGGGGAGACGCTGCATTGAACTGGCCGCCCTTCGTATCCAGGAGCACATGCGTCGCTCCCAGAGACTCGAGCGCTTCCACGTCACGCCGGATCTGATCCAGGCTGCCCTCGCCCGGGAAACGGCCTTCTTCCGGCAACGGAGATTCGGTGATCCGGCAGCGGATCCGCGGGCACAGCGCGGGCGTCGGCCGTCCTTGCTCCTCGGCGAAGGCTGCGAGTTTGGGCAGCGCCGTCTTTCGGATCCAATCCAGATGCACGTTGATGGGGTGCCACGCATCTCCAAAACGAACAGCGCGCCGCAGAGCCGCATCGGAATCTCCGCCTATCCATAACGGCGGATGCGGATGCTGCACCGGCCTGGGATCGAGAGTTACATCTCGGAACCGGACGAAGGGTCCTTCATACGATGCCGGCTGTTCCGTCCAGAGAACCTTCAGCGCGGCGAGATAGTCGTCGGTGATCGCCCCACGCTGTTCGAAAGGAACCCCGAGCGCCTCGAACTCCTGCCGCGCCCATCCGACTCCAACTCCCACGATGAGGCGTCCGCCACTCAGCACGTCAACGCTGGTGGTGAGCTGCGCCAGGTGCAGTGGATGATGATACGGAACCACCAGCACCGTTGTGCCCAGCCCGATGGTACGCGTCTGCGCAGCCAGCCAAGCGAGGGAAGTGCAGGCCTCAAAAAATGGTGCGGGATAGCTGGCGGCGACATCCGGCGTAAGAGCGACATGGTCGCCGGCCATGACGAAACGAAATCCGAGCGTCTCGGCGAACGACGTCCAGCGTCGCATCATCTCTGCGGTCGCGCCGGGGCCGGAATGATGCAGTTTCACGCCGATCTTCATAGCTGTATGCCCGACGATTATAACCTGAGTTATCGCATGAACCGAACGATTACCGGACCAGCCAGGTAACTGGTCTCAATAGCTATCGGAAGAGGTCATTTTGTGGATCGCGCACGAGCGATCGGGCAGAACCTCCCGCCCTCTTCCAGTTGTATCCCCGGATCAGAACCACCGGACATCCCGCGTCCTTGACCATCGCCAGTCCGGCGGCAGCCGCCAGTTGATCGGCGACTGCGACCACGGTAGCCGTCAACTTCCTACCGTGACGATCCGCAGTCCCGCGCAGATCGCTGAGCGGCTCAATGCCCGAGACACCGATGGCAACGTCGACCAGTCCCTCACGCCACGGCCTTCCAAACGAATCCGTCACCAGTACGGTGCCGCATCCAAGCGCAGCATGGAGCCGGCGGGCGGACGCATCCGGGTCTTGAGGCAACACCGTCGTTATACCCGCCCCGTCCACATTCGATTGATCGACGCCTGCATTCGCGCAAACCAGTCCTGTCGCTGTCTCCGCAATCAGGACACCGCGATCCATCTTCACGATCCGTCGCGATTGAGTGAGCACCAACTCGATGAGTCGCGGGTCTTTGCCCCACTCAGCCGCCCAGGACTGTGCCACCGGCGAAGGCGAGATACCGCGCAGATCCACCAACGCCCCTTCCGCCTTTGACACGATCTTCTGCGCGACGGCCACCACCGTTTCCGCGTCGATGATTTGGTTCTCCCGCGCCGCTGCCGCTTGAATCAGCGTGGCGAGATCATCGCCCGCGCGAACCTCGGGAATGGTCGTGAGTGGCACTATCTCCAGGCGCATGCGGCTTCCAGAAACGAAGTGATCTCCGGGACAGGCGGCCCCTTGAGAAGCTTGTCGATGTCTTCAGGTGTGTCGATGTCGAACATCAATCCCGGAATCCGCAGCACCTTCGCGGGTATTCCTCGCGAAGCCGCCTGGTCCAGGTGCGCCTTGAAACTGCCTGGACCAAACCGGCTTTCGATGCAAGAAGGCGGCGTGCGTACGAGGGCATTGGTTCCTGTGCCGTCCTCAGACGGAACCACGACCAGGCCCGTCCCTGCCGAAGCGGCGAGTTGGCTGAAGTCGGCGGCAGTTGCGGTCGGTACGTCGATGGGCACCAGCATGGCCGTTGAAGCGCCGAGCTCTTCCACTCGCCGGCACGCAGCATCCGCGGATTGGCTGTGACTTACCTGCGTCGTCTCTTCCAGAACCAGCGCACCCGCATCGCGGCCGAGCCGCGCACACTCCAGATCGCTCGTAACTACCACCACGCGATCGATCCCTTCGGCAGAGCAAAGCGTTGCCAGAGTGCGTCGAAACAACATGCGCGCGAGCGTCTCGCGCTGCTCAGCCGTCAGCATTACCCGCAGCCGCTGTTTCGCGGCGCGAGGGCTCTTCACCGGAAGAATCGCGAAGATCACGCCCGTATCCCCAATTCCCGCACCACCACTCGCGCCAGCGCCTTCTTCTGCGCCATTCCGTGCATGACTGTTTTTGCGACAACCGGCCGCATATCGAGCGCCGTTACAGCAGGCGCGTATTTGCGATCGGCTTCATCCAGCACGAAAACGCCCACAAAATCGGAGTAGAGTTTGGCCACCTCTGCGGCCGTCACCGGCATCCCCAGGGTCTGCATCATCGTCGCGGTGGGCCCTTTGATTGCGCGCCCGCCAACAATCGGCGAGACCGCTACAACTCGTTCGTGGTTTGCACTGAGAGTCTCTCGAATCCCCGGAATGGCGAGAATTGGTCCTATGCTGATGAATGGATTTGAAGGGCACAAAATGATTCCTTCGGCGTTCGCAATCGCGTCAAGCACTCCCGGAGCGGGCGTTGCCGTTGCCGCGCCCTCAAACCGAATTCCTGTTACGCGATCTCGGGTGCGGTGCTTGACGAAATAGGTCTGAAACTCCAACTCGCCTCGAGGTGTGCCAATGCGCGTCCGCACCGTGTCGTCTGACATGGGCACGATCGCGCACTCCACCTTCAGTGCCGAGACAATTTCGCGCGTCACCTCCGACAGCGTTGCGCCTTCGCGCAATCGGCGGGTGCGGTAGATGTGCGTGGCCAGATCGCGATCGCCCAGCAAAAACCACGCGTCTGCCCCCAGCGCCTTCAGACACTCAAGGCAGCGGAACGTGTCTCCCTTGATCCCCCAGCCGGTCTTCGGGTTCGCCATTCCGGCCAGTGTGTAGGTCACCGTGTCGAGGTCAGGCGAGATGTGGAGACCCTGAATCTCGGCGTCGTCGGCCGTGTTTCCCACTACAAAGATCCGTCGCGGATTCACGATCTGAGCGAGCCCCTGAAGGAAGCGTGCCGCGCCCACTCCGCCGGCAAGGGCTACGATCTTTCTCGCCGTCATGCCGTTCCTTCTTCCGGCAGTCCGGTGATGTGTACGCCCGATCCTTTGCAGCGATAACGATGATTCGTTGAGATCAGCAGCGCTGCCAGGCCTTCGAGCAGGCGCGCATTCTCCAGCGGTCCGGCATCGACGCTGCGCAGCCCCGCAATCTTCGTGGCCAGCTCCATCGTGGTTTTCTTTGCGTCGGGATCGTCGCCGCAGACCAGCGTGTCGCACCCAAGCGGCTGGTCCAGATGCAAAAGAGTCTCAGCGCTCAGCGTATGAAACGCGGCTGTCACGCGTGCTTTTGGCAGCAATCGCGCGGCCTGCTGTGCAGCCGAGCCGTCCCATAGCGTAATGGTGCGCGACAGCCGTCCGCCAATGGCAATTTCAAGCGGAACCGTCGCGTCCACCACGATTGTGCCAGGTTCCAATGCGTCGCGGATCTCCTGCGACGTCCGGGCGTGCGCGGCGATCGGAATCGTGAGAACGACGATTCCGGCCCCCGCCACCGCATCCTTATTCATGTGTCCGGTGACATTCTCGTTCTTCGTCGTCTCAGCGATTGAAGCGGCTGCTTTGCGGGCCTTGTCAAGGTCGCGCGATCCAATCCGCACGGGCAGTCCGGCAAGCGCGAATCGGCTCGCCAGACCTCTGCCCGCGGCTCCCGTACCGCCAACCAGCGCCACCACTGTATTCAAGCTTCTCTCCCGGAGCGAACACGACGTGAGCCAGGCCGCAGATCATCTCGATGGTAATGCGCCGCCGCTCGTTTCCCTAGTATGATACAGAGCAATCGCTTATCTTCCCCGCGAGTTTCAAGTCGCATGCGAACGAACCTAAAGCTTGAGAGACTATACCCGCGCCCCGCGGCTAAGAGTCCAATCAACGTTTCAGTTTCTCCACCCTTCGCCCAGGCACGCTTCGCGCGATGCAAACCGGACTCGCACTTGAGACAAAGCAGATGAGCTTGAAACCCCTCGCCGGGACAATCGCGCGCGCCGAAGCCGTCGAGCTCATCCAGTCGACTGGCGCGCAGTTTCAGCGCCTTCTCGATGAGGCCCAGGCTATTCGCGAGGATCGTAACGGCGACGTGATCACTTACTCGCGCAAGGTCTTTATCCCGCTTACCAGGCTCTGTCGCGATCGCTGCGCTTACTGCACTTTTGCGCAAGATCCTGAAGGATCCGATCTCCACACGCTCACTCCTGCGGAGGTTCTGGCGATCGCGCAGGCAGGTAAGGCGGCCGGCTGCAAGGAAGCTCTCTTCAGCCTGGGCGACAAGCCGGAACTCCGTTATCCGCACTATCGGCGGTGGCTGGCGGAACAGGGTTACGCCTCCACTGTGGCCTACCTGCAGGCCATGTGCCGGCTCGTGCTCGAGTCCACCGGGCTGCTGCCTCACACCAACGCCGGCGTTTTGTCGCAGGATGAAATGGAACTGTTGCAGCCGTTCAACGCCAGCATGGGCATGATGCTGGAGTCGGCCAGCACGCGTCTGCTTGCGCCGGGGCAGGCGCACTTTGCATGTCCTGACAAGGTTCCGTCCGTGCGCCTGCAGGCCATCGAAACGGCCGGCAAACTCGGTATTCCGTTTACGACAGGAATCTTGATCGGCATCGGCGAAACTCCGGAGGAGTGCGTCGACGCCTTGTTTGCGATCCATGAGCTGAACCAGCGATACGGCCACATTCAGGAAGTTATCATTCAGAATTTCCGCGCCAAGGGTGGGACCGGCTTCGCACTTCATCCCGAGCCGGCGATGGAAGATATCCTGCGAACGGCCGCGATAGCGAGGTTGATCTTCGGGTCGGGCATGAATATCCAGGTTCCGCCGAATCTCTCCGCGCGCGACTACGGCCGGCTGTTGTTTGCAGGAATCAATGACTGGGGCGGTATCTCGCCGGTGACTCCTGACTTCATCAACCCTGAAGCGGCATGGCCGCATGTCGCCGATCTGCGTGTAGTGACTCATCAGGCTGGATTCAGATTGCGCGAGCGCCTGGCGATCTATCCCGAGTACCTCCTCGATTCTCGATGGGCGCCGGATTGGCTTCGCGGCCGTGCCGCGGCCTGGGTCGACGACTCCGGCCTGGTGAGAGCCGAAAGGGAAGGCCAATGAGCATTGATCGCATTCTGGAGGACGCGGTTGCCGGCTGCGAACTCAGGGCGCAAGACGGCGCCGCACTCTTCACCGCAGCGGGTGATCAAATTGAACGCTTGATCGCCGCAGCCAACGAACTCAGGAAGCAGACGGTCGGCGATCGCGTCGGCTACGTGATCAATCGCAATGTGAACTTCACCAACGTCTGCGTCAAGCGTTGCGGCTTCTGCGCTTTCAGCCGTGGGCACGTCGCCGACGAAGGATACTTCCTGCCCACCAGCGAGATCCTTCGGCGCGTCGAAGAAGCATGCCGACTTGGCGCAACCGAGATCTGCATTCAGGCCGGACTGCCGCCGCGTATCGATGGAAACTTCTACGTGGACCTGTGTCGAACTATCACGCAGGCCTTCCCTCAGATTCATGTGCACGCCTTCTCGCCGGAAGAAGTGCTCCATGGCGCGACTCTCTCCAGCCGCAGCGTTGGAGACTATCTGAAGGCTCTGCAGGACGCCGGCCTTGGCTCCATGCCCGGCACCTCTGCTGAGATTCTTGACGACCGTGTTCGCGACCAGATTTCTCCCGGTCGCATCTCCACCCGCGACTGGCTGCACGTGATCACCACCGCTCATCGGTTGGGAATCAGAACCACATCCACCATCATGTATGGGCACGTCGAGACGCTTTTGCAGCGCGCGCAGCACCTGGAGCTGCTGCGGAGCGTCCAGAAAGAGACCGGCGGCATCACCGAGTTTGTTCCGCTCAGCCTGGTGCGCGCCGAAGCACCGATGGTGAAGAAGATGCTTGTCTCCGGGATACAAACCGACCTGGTTCGCGAAGAGATCCTGCGCATGTACGCTGTCGCGCGGCTGATGCTGAACCGGTGGATTCCCAACATCCAGGTGAGCTGGGTCAAGCAGGGACCGGAGTTGGCGGCGGAGTGCCTTCACGCCGGCGCCAACGACTTCGGCGGCACGCTGATGAATGAAAGCATTTCCACTTCCGCCGGCGCTGCACACGGGCAGTTCCTGCATCCGACCCGCATGCGCGGCTTGATCCGCGCAGCGGGCCGCGTGCCGTTCCAGCGCACCACCACTTACGCGCCGCTCCGCGTGTTCGATGAGGAGCCCGAGCAGCCTGAGCCGTCGTGGGACACGGTTGGCTTTGGCACATACCATTCCCTGATTGCATCGTCTGACTTCCGCTTTCGCACGCAGGCTCGCCCTGCGGAGAAGGCCTCAACCGCCGAGTGAATATCACGCAGGCTTCGTGATCATGATGCAGCCGAACGTAAGACGGAGCACGTCCTCGCTGAGCGCTCTGCGAAAGCTGATCTTCGTTTCCTGCGGAATCTGCTCGAAGGGCAGCAGTGTCTGAAACGCCAGATAGCATTTTCCCGGCTCGGTAAAAGAGTCGCCATCGAGGATCGCGCTCCGAGCAATCGACCGTACTTCCGTCTCCACTGTGTGGTGAACTCCGATCTCCGTCAGCCACGCTGAAAAATTGTCCGTATTCCACTCGTATCGGGGAATGCCACAGCGTTTCAGCCACTCCGCATTCGCGCCGTCCACAGCGGTGATAAACATCGTCCCGCCGGGAAGGAGAAGATCGAGGGCCCTGCGCAACGTCTCCTGGTTATTCCCGATGCCGTACCACGAGTGAAGCGAAAGGATGCAGTCGAATCTCCGCTTGAACACGGCGTTCTCAAATTTCCCGTTTGATATCTCTGTCACCCGCGCCAGCAGGCCGCCCTCGTCGGCCGCCGCAATGAACCCTTCGACGAATGGTTCTGACGGTTCTACCAGCGCCATCTGCAGATTGGGAAAGCCCTCCAGCAGCATCAGCTCCAGCAGGCCTTTCCCTGGGCCGATGCTGAGGCAGTGGTGCGCGCCGCGGATGAAATCCTTTTCGGAGAGAAATTGATACACATGACGCGCATGCTGCACTACGGCCGTGAACCCATCGTAGATATCGGAGTATTCGCCCGCATAGATCTGCACATGGCTCAGCTGTTTCATGGCTTCACCGCCTTCCGCCAATACTTCATCCCGGCATCGTGCTCTTCACACAAACGGTAGTGCCGGCGGCGTGCCGTCTTGTCATAGCGCAGGAGCATCGTTCGAGGATCTACGAATCCGATATACCGCGTGAAGTAGGGGTGGCGCGACTCTTCCTCCTGCCAGCGCTGCCATTCCTCGCGCGCCTTGTCCGTCACGTCTCCCGGTTCAAAGAGAGCTTTAACGGGAATTGACTCGGCGATCACTCCTCTTTCAATCAGCCACTGATGCATTCGTTGTATCCAAGTATTCGTTTCTGCGGACTGGATGCGGACTGCCGCACAGTCATGGTCGGCGGCAAAACGCTCAATGGTCGAGAGCAGCAGATGCTCCCATCGCAGGCCGCCGAGGGTCTGCTGGGAACCTGCCGTGCCTTGCAGTTGATGCACCACGATCTCCACCTTGCCGTCTGCATAGCAAAACTCAAAGCCAGCCGAAGCGATGGCGTGCTCTCCATGTTCCACCAGCACAAAGTTGAAGGGCCCGTCCGGCACAACATTCGCATGCCGCAGCAGCTCTCGCGGACGGCGATGCGTGCGGCTGGCAATATCCGCCTGGATGCTCACATGCTTAAGCAGTATGCCGGCTCGTTTTGCGAACTCCTCCACGATGTGCTGATACTCGCTCATCGCGCGCCCGGCGACGAAACTCCGGCAGAGCGTGTCGAACTGCGGGATCCCGGCGGATAACTCCCCGAGCTGGTCCATCGTCCAGATTCCCGGGTTAAGTGCAGCGTCTTCGTCGAGCGGATGCGACTCCGCCCAACGCAGCACGGCCATCTTCTCGTTGCGTTCCTCTTCTACAGCAGCCGTAGCCGCCGCGAAGACAGAGTCTTCTCCATCAAGCTCAGCCAGCCGGCGGAGAATCCGCGGCCGATCGGTCACACGGTCCGCTCCGTGCAGATGATCCTGCAGGCTGATCAAATACTTACGATTGTCTGGACTCGCCACCAGAGCCTGCTCAACATCGCGGATGGCAAAATGGAGCTTCCCCAGACACCCCGCATTTTTCGCCACGATCTGCGACCGGAGATACCAGAGATCGTGTCGAGCGGGTTCCTGCGCTAGAATGCCTGTGCAAACGTCATAGGCCTTGTTTAACTCCTCCGGTGTTTCAGCGAGCCCGGAAAGCTCCGGCGCAGTCGTGATCATCGCATCGCCTTCCGCCAATACTTTGTCACCTGCGCGTTACCGGCTGCATCGGATGCCTCTTCGCAAAGCGAGTAGCCTCGCTTCTCCGCGGCCCTGTCATACCGCAGGAGCAGCATCCTAGGATCGAGCAGTCCCAGGTAGCGCGTGTAGTAAGGGTGCTGCGATTCCTCCTGCCACCAACTCTCCCAGCTCGCCTTCGCCCGATCAAACAACGAGCCACGCTGAAACAACGCCCCAATCGGCGCCGTCAGTGGAATCACGCCGCGCTCAATCATCCAGCGATGCATGCGATGCACCCACGGATTGCTCTCTGCCGCGATCACGCGAACAGCTTCAAACCCATGCTCGTGTCCAAATCTTTCAACCACCGAGAGCAGTACCTCTTCCCATCGCAGCCACGAGAGAACCGGTTGCGATCCCTTTGTCCCCTGGATCTGGCGCACAATCAACTCCAGCGATCCATACGCCCGCGAAAACGCAAACCCGATCGACGCAAGCGCGTGCTCGCCGTCGAGCGTCAGCACAAAGTGGCACGACCCTCCCGGCACGATGTTCGCATGCCGCGCCAGCATTGCAGGCCGCTCGATTCCGGGACTTGTCACGTCGGCATGAATGCCAAGACGGCTTAACTCGTTTACGGGCGTCCTTGTCCCCAATGCAATCAGATCGTCATACTCATCAAACACGCGCCCTGCGTTGAACACGTCCCGCAACAGCCTCCAGCACTCTGCCGGAAGTCCACGCGAAAGCTCTCGGATATCTTCGTCGTGCAAGAGACCGGATTGCCTTGCGTAGACTTCCGGAAACCTGTTGCTCTCCATCCACCGCAGAAATGCGAGCCGCTCATTGCGGCCGTCCGAGAGCGCTTCAAGGATCGCCTTATAAGGCGACCCACTCCCGTCGAGATCGGCCAGTCTGTGCAACATCAGGCATCTTTCCTCGGTGTAGCCAAGCTTCCGCAGATTGGCCTGCAGCCTCTCCAGGTAGCAGCGATTGCCTGGGTCGCGCGCCAGAGCCTGTTGAAGATCCGCTACTGCAAAACGCAGCTTTGCCAGGCAGCCGGCATTCTTTTCGACCACCCGCGAACGGCGGTACCAGTGCTCCGGATCCGAGTCGTCGCGCGCCAGAATCTCGGAGTACATGTCGTACTCCTGATTCTGGCGTTCTGCTTCCGTCGCGGGCTCAAGTCGGCTCAACATGACTCAACATAACTCAGAATCTCGGCTACGATCTCTTCCGCGGAGCGTCCATCCGTATCGATAACCCGATCGGCGGCGGCGCTGTAAAGTGGATTCAACCGTTCCATCATTCCATCCACTTCTTCAATCGCGCTGGGCGCATCGGTCAGGGGCACCAGCTCCACATCCAGGCCGCGCATGCGCGCGCGCACCTCGGATGCGCTGGTGCGCAGCCACACCACGCGCCCTCCAATGCGAAGCATCTGCAGATTGCTTTCGTTCAGCGCCACGCTGCCGCCGGCATCGATCACCACCTTATCCATGCTGGTAGCGGCCGACACAACTTCACCTTCGAGCTCGCGAAAACGCTGCCATCCCTGGTCCTTCACCAGATCGGCAATTCTCCGGCCTGCCCGGTTTGCGATCTCCCGATCCAGATGGACTGTCTTCCAGCCAAGAGCGTCCGCGAGGCGCTCTGACACCGTCGATTTGCCCGAACACCGGTAGCCGGTGAGGATCAGATTCATAGGTCAATCCGCGGAATCGCCACAGCTCTTCCGGTGGCGATCGATTCGTTGGCCGCAACACCCACAAGGATACTGATAGCTCCGGCGCGCGCGTCGGCCCGGTGTCCCATTGGATCGGATGCCGACTCCTCGAAGAGCATTCTCAGCAGGCGCTCGTCGCCGCCGCCATGCCCTCCCAACAGCATCGGCACGGGAATGCTCTCCTTTTGTCTTCCGATTGGATAGAGAGTAATGCCGTAGCGATCGAATGGGTTCTCGTTCGAGTTTTCGCTCCAGATCTCCTCTGCCTCGAGCCGTCCCCTGGTTCCGTTGAACGCGACCGTCAGCCCCTCGAAGGGAAGAAAACTGGTGAGGCTGTAACTCAGGTTAGTTCCCCCGCTGTAACCGATCAATACCTGCATATTGTCTTCTATGTCGATTTCAGGATCGAAGACACAGCGATCCCGGTAGTATCCGTCTGCAGTTTCCGCGTCCTTGTATAGCTCAACCATCCACGGCTTGGAACTCAGGTCCAGGTAGAATTCGCATGCACCCGTGTAAGCGCAATCGCTGCACCGGACCCCGCGTTCAGTACGAGTTGGACCATAATACTGACGGTCCCCGCGCGCGAACACCGTCACCGGCTCCTGCTCGAGCCACCAGTTGATGAGGTCGAAATGATGCGTCGCTTTGTGCACCAGCAGGCCTCCGGAAGTTTTCTTCTGCCGATGCCACCGCCGATAATAGTCCGCTCCGTGCCGGGTATCGAGGTGATAGTGAAAATCAATGCTGATGATGCGCCCGACGCAGTGAGTCAGCAGAAGTTCCTTGATCTTCGTATTGAACGGAGCATGTCGAAAGTTGAAGGCCACTATGCACTTCCGGCCCGTTTTACGCTCAGCGTCCAGGATCGAATGGCAATGCTCGGCAGAAGTTGCAAGCGGCTTTTCGGTGATGACATCCGCGCCCGCGCGCATCGCCGTAACAATGTACTCATGGTGCGTGTTGTCCGGCGTTGCCACAATCACCGCATCCGGCCTGACCTGTTTTAGACACTCTGCGAAATCGGTGAATGCCGGCGCTTCGATCCCAAGACGGCGCGCGGCGGCCGCCATACGCAGCGGATTCACATCGAAGAAGCCGACAAGCTCAGCCCTCTCCGCATACGGGCCGACGATGGCTTGCCCGAACATCTCGATTCCGCGGTTTCCGGTTCCAGCCAGCACATACCGGCGTCTCGATCCCATTGCAATCGCCCTCAGGGCTCCGCGAATCCCAGATGCTCAAATTCGCCTTCTCGCTCCACAAGCTCGGGCCGCGTGCCTTGCTCGACAATCAGCCCCTTCTCGAGCACATAGATCCAATCCTCGTTTGAAGCCGATGACAGCCGGTGCGTGATGATGATCAGCGTGCGTCCGTTGTAGGCGTTGCGCAAGACGGCTTGTAACTCGTCTTCCATGCGCGGGTGCAGATGCGATGTGCCTTCGTCCAGAATCAGAATGGGCGCATCCTTGAGCAGCGCGCGCGCAATGGCGATGCGCTGCTTCTGCCCTCCCGACAGCATCTCCCCGCGATCGCCGATGGGCGTGTCATATCCTTCGGGAAGCTGCATGATGAAGTCATGCGCGTTGGCAAGCTTTGCAACGGCAATCACCTCTTCGCTGCTCGCTTCCGGCTTGCCTACGCGGATGTTCTCCATGATGGTGCGCGGGAAGAGGTAGACATCCTGGCTGACGATTGAGACTAGTCGGCGCAGCGACGATCGCTTCACTGTCCGTATGTCTTCTCCATCCAGCAGAATCCTTCCTGATTGCAGCGGGAAGAAGCCGAGAAGAAGGTTGACCAGAGTGCTCTTTCCCGAGCCGGACGGCCCCACAATCGCAGTGGCCGACCCGGGCGCGAATCTGAGATTCAGATTGTTGAAGACATGCGCTCCGTTCGGATAACTGAAATCAACGTCCTCGTAAACAATCTCGCCCCGTACACCTTCCGGCGCAATCTCATCGAGGTCGTCGTCGGCCTCCAGCGGCAGGCTCAGGATCCTCTGTACCCGCGCGTAGGCGGTGAGCCCGCGCTCCAGATTGTCCAGTGGGAAGCTCAGCGAGCCCAGCGGATAGAACACGTGATACAGCAGCATCAGCACGCTTGTATAAGTGCCGACGCTGACTCCTCCCGCCGCCGTCGGAAGCGACCTTCCGGCGAGAATCGTGATTACCATGCTTCCCTGGATGGTTGCCTCAAGGCTCAGAGGAAACGCCGTCGCCATCGCGCTTGCAGCCTGGCTTGATTCACGGTACTTGTCGCTGAGAAGTCTCGCCGCGTCCTGTTCCTGTGCCTCGAGGACAAAGCTCTTGACCGTCGATATCCCATCCAGATTGCTGCGGACGTGGCCGTGAATCAGCGCGGCGTTCTGGCGAGCTTTTGCATAGCGCTCACGCAGCCGCGGATAGTACGCAAGGGCGCGACCAATGAGTATGGGAATCGGCAGCAGCGCCACCCATCCCTGTTGAGGCGCAACGATGAAAACTGCTGCGATGAACACAGCCGATGCGATCGACACGTCCGTCAGCCATGAGGCGGCATCGAACGCGCTTTCGATGCGGTCGACGTCTTCGCTGAGAACGGCAAGTAATTCGCCACGCCCGCTCTCCTGCAGCGTCGCCATGGGCATGTGTTGAACATGCGCGAAGACCCGCGTGCGCAACTGGTGCTGCAGCAGGCGGCCGCGTCTGCGCCAGATCCGGAGGCTCGCGTACTTGAAGATCCCCACGCATGCCACCAGCGCCAGCGCGGCGGTCCCCAGAATCACCGTGCAGGCTACGATGGAACGCCCGCGAAGAAAAAGAAACTTGGGCGGACGGCCAGTGCGAATCGCATCCACCGCCCAGCCCACAGCAACGTACCGGCCGATATTGCAGAGCGCCGCCAGCGCGCTGAGTCCCGCGGCGATCAGCAAATCGCTTCGGAACGGCGAGACAAATCTCGCGGCCTCTCGAAGGTCGCCAAGACTGCTGTCCGCCAGTTCGCCGCGCGCCAGTGGTGCGGGCGAGTTTGCCGCAACCATCGCGTCCCGAACGTACCCGCGAATCACTTCCGCGGACACGCTTTGGTCGAACAGTATCAGCACCCGTCCCGTTACGTGGCTCGCCGAAAGCTCCGCGATCCCGGGCCTCTGTCCCACCTGCTGTTCAATGATCGCGGCGAAACCTTTTCTCCCCCGCAATCCGCGAATCTCCCAGCGCACGCGCCCAGGCAGAGCCGACACTACCTTGATATCCCTGTTCTCTTCTGCAAGCTTCGGCATCGATTGAATGGCGTCAGGAGGTTGTGGTCGTCTGGACGCCCGCCTTTTTGGCCGCCTGCTCGTCCTGGATCTCTTCCATGATTTCAGCCTTGATCGAGTCCACGTTTTCCTTCACCATCAGCGCGCCTCGTACAACGTTCTTTGCGACATGCTTCAGCAGGGTTCTGTCGACGATCAGTGCGGCTACCGCGCCGAGCGCGAAGCCGGTGAATGGACTAAAGCCACGAAATAAACGCCTCATCTGATGAATCCTCCTTTGGTGAAACAGCGCACATGTCAGAGCGATGCTTCTGCATAGCAGTTTTCAGTTTCCCACAACTCAACCTTGACTACTTGAACATCCGTCCCCTCGAGCTCGCGAGGGGCAATATCGTGAAGAAGGTGCGCGGCCATGTTTTCCGCCGTTGGGTTCACCTTCATCAGATAGAGCCTCTGGCCCGACACCTTCTGCACGGCGTCGAGCGCTTCCAGGTCGCTCTCATGAAGAATAAAACCGTGATCCCAGTTTGATTCGATCCATCCGCCAATGGCTTCCTTCAGATAACTGAAATCTACAACCCGTCCCAGGGAGTCGAGCTGGGGTGCCGTCGCGTGCAGCAGTGCCACATAGTTATGGCCATGCAGATGGGCGCACTTGTTTTCATGCTTCCATACACGGTGACCCGCGCAGAACTGGACTCGTCGTATGCACTTAATCACGTCTCTGCCTCACGGAATCTGCAGCATCTTGTGTGTCTGCAGACTAAGTCGCCACTGGGGATGCTCAAGGCAATAGTTCAAAGCGAGCCTGGTATTCCGGTCCCGCTCCAGGCCGTCCATCGGCTGAAGAAACAACCACTCGAAATTCAACGTCTCGAACTGTTCGGGAGCCGCATTCGCTTGCGGATACACCAACTTCAATTCATTTCCCGACTTCACCACAAGCTCAGTGCCAGCTTTCGGGCTTACGCATATCCAATCGAGCCCTGACGGGGGAACCTGCGTTCCATTCGTCTCTACCGCGACCTCGAAGCCACGGTGATGAAACTCGCCGATCAGCTCTTCATTCAGCTGCAGCAAAGGTTCCCCCCCGGTACACACCACAAGAGGTCGCGCGCGCTCCGCAGTGGCCGACGGCCATGTCGCCGCAACCTTGTCCGCCAGTTCGCCGGCAGTCTCAAACTTGCCGCCGCCGGGGCCGTCGGTGCCAAAGAAGTGGGTATCGCAAAACTTGCATGTCGCCGTTGCCCGGTCCTGCTCCCGCCCGGTCCACAGATTACATCCGGAAAAGCGGCAGAACACCGCAGGCCTGCCGGCGTTGGCGCCCTCGCCTTGCAGCGTGTAATAGATCTCCTTAACTGAGTACATGATCCCTCTCCGCTGATGGAGCTGCAGGTGTCGCACTGACTAATCCGCTCTGCCTCTTGGCCTCCCATAACACCGACATCACGGCCTCATGGAAATCCAGGTTGCTTGGCGGAGGGTCGCCCGCACCGCATTCGAAGTAACTGTAAGTCTCCGCCAAGAATGCGGAAAGCGGGTCGTCAAAAAACACATCCCTGCTTACCAGCGCGTTCTCGCCGTCGTAAACATGAAGCTGTGAAAAGCTGTCCTTCGCCTCAGAGGGATAATAGCCGACCACTCTTCTCCCATCCGCAAAGATGATCTCCACGGAGCGTTCCCGTACCGGCGCAGTTAAATCTGAGTGCAGCAGGCTCGACTGCCCGTCGACGTGCTGAAGAACGATCGATGCCGAGCCCATCAGAGGAACCGTCGTTCCGTTTACGCGCATATCAGAGCAGCTTGCCGCCGTAACTTCCACATTGGTTCCGGTCAGATACAGTGACAACGCCACCTGATGAGGTATCTCTACTTCTAATGCGCTGGTGTGACTCCGATTGTTGAGAGTCTGAGAAAACCTCGGCTTCAGTTGCTGAATCGACATCTTTGTCCAGGCGCCGGTCGGTGGCGCTGCCAGCATCGCCTTCAGACGCGCAGTCAGAGAACTGGATAACCAGGTAGCTACAACCATGATCTGAAGCTTGTATCTCGCCCGAAGCGCCCGGATCTGGCTCACCTCATCCATCGTGCAGGCCAGCGGCTTTTCAACAATCAGGCGCCGGTATCCCAGTTCCGCGGCCTCGCGCAATACGTCGAAGTGTGTCGCCGGCGGTGTGCAGATGTGAACCACTGAGTCTTCGCCGAAGACCTGGCGCGCCTCGACCAGGCTTCCGAAAGGCCTGATTCCGCCCACGCACAAATCGTTCAGGTAGGGCTCGCCTTCCGCGACCACGCCGATCTCCGGGCTGATGAGATGCGGATGTTCGGCGCGCGTCTTCCTGAGGCACCTCAAGTGCAGATCGCGGCCCGCCCTGCCAAACCCGACAATAAGAGATCGAAGCATAGTGTCCGTTAGACGCTCACCATTTCGCGACCGTTTGCCAATGCTGCTGGTAATTCTCAACCCAGTGCTCGAAGCCATGCTCGTACGGCACGGGATCTTTGACGCCCAGAGAGTGAAACGCGTACAGGCGCATCTCACATGCGCTGCATTTCCCGCAGTGATTCTCGCCGTCCGTGTAACACGTCCAGGTCAGGCCGTAGTCAAGATTCTCTGACAGTCCATAAGCTACAGTCTCTTTCTTGTTCAGATACATCAGCGGGCAATATATCTCAACCTCATGCCGAAGCTCAACCGCTTGCCGTGCCAGGTTCTGAAATGCCCCGTAAAACTCCGGATGGCAATCCTTGTAACGGGACGGCCGCGCCCCCAGGGCAATGCATGAGGCGCCGACAACGATGGCATGGGCCTCGATCATCTCGGCATAACTAAGTGCGCAGGCGAGAAAGACCGTGTTCCTTGCCGGCACATAGATTCCCATATCACCCGGCGAGTTATCGGCAAGTTTGTGCCCGTTATTCGTTGTATTGGGTCCTGAAGACAGCAATGTGGAACGGCCGAAGGATCCTAGACCTAGAGCGAGCTTCATGATGTGATGCTCTTTTGCTCCAAGGGCATCGGCGGCTACCGCTGCTCTCTCCAGTTCCCTTCGATTTACCTGTTGGTAGTCGAAGGAGAGAGCATAGATCTCGTCTCCCCGCGCGCGCGCTACCGCGCCCGCGGTGAGGCTATCTATTCCGCCGCTGAGCAGAAGAACGGTTCGTGATTCCATGGTTGTCACTTAGCCGGGGCCTGGGTGTCTTCCAATGCTTCGCGGAGTAAGGCGCAGATCTCACTCCTTCTTTCCTGAAGCATCTCGTTGAACACTTCACGCACCGCGGCTTTTATAACTGCTTTCAGCCCTTCCAACTCGTCAATGGGCAGCATCAATGGTTTAGACACGCGATTTCTCTCTGATTGGGAACGGTAGAGATGTGGGGAAACACCGGGGAAGCGGTGTTAAAAAGCGCGAACCAGAACAGCAGATCTGTTAACGTTTGGTAATTCTACGTCAAGGGAGCCTCTGTGCCAATCCTTAATTTTCATGCTGACTGAAACTCAGCGACGAATCTGACTCGACGGAGAACACCGCTCCTCCGAGGCGATTTGCAAGACAGGACCGTGTCCGCAATCAGGCTCGACGTATATGGCCAGTCGATGAGTCCCAGCCGTTCGCGCCTCGGTTCGAGAGAGCGGTGTGCGACTCGAAACCGGTTCGGCGTGGCGCAATTCATTGCCTTGTCCTGTCCGCACGCGCAACTCCGGCGTTACCTTGGGACAGTGGCCTTTGGTAATGCCACCTACGCGGCGGCGGATCGCCCCGGACTGCGACGAATTTCCACTCAAACTTAGGACTGACTCGAGTAAGTCGGGATAGCCGGCAACGTCTCGTGGCTCCGTTCAGAAGCGAATGCGGTACCCGGCGCCGATCTGCATGTTGCCCTGTGTGGCGTAGTAGTCGCTGGAGATGATGCTTCCAATCGGAGAAATGCGCGGATTTGGATAGTCCAGCAGATACCGCACGAGAGTCGTCCCGACATCGAACCGCACAGCCGATCGCGAGGTCGGATACAACTCGAAGGTTCCACCCACATCCACCGCAAAGCGGCTCAAGTCCGTAAACTTCGCATTCTCGTCGCCGCTCCACGCCTTTTGGTAATAGATGAATCCTGGACGAATCTTCGCGAACAATCCCCAGCGCTTCGCCTGCTCCCCGAATTTCGCCCCGAACAGTCCCTCGACGCTAGGTCCTCCGCGGTGCGCGCCGGTTGGAAAGAAGTTCACTTCGCTGTCGAAATACACGTGTTCAAAGACTCGCGAACCATAGGGCACTCCAAAGCCTTGGTAGTTCTGGCGGCAACCCACGCAGCCGCTCTCCACACCTGGCAGATTCACGTTTACGAAGTGGAAACCGGAACTCCTGCGGTTTGTCCGCCACGAGTCTTCCAGACCGGCCGATAGGATCGCCTCAGTCTGGCTCCGCGGTTTCTCCCGCCCCGCTGACTTCCACGGCAATTCCCCGGCGAACGCGCCCGCGAAGTTTCGCGTCGGCTCCAATCCCGTTCGCAAAACCGCGCCATAGCGGGGATGGTTTTCAGCGACCCTGCGCACGACATATTTGTCGATGACGTCTTCAATCATGATCCAGCCCGTTCCAACCACGGGGGTGATGATCCAGTCTGAGAGCCCCGTGTTGTTGGTCGGCGACGGATAATTCGGGTTGTTGGCGCACGTCGTCAGAGTCCCGCACCCCGGAACGTACGACCAGCCGCCGGCGTTGCCTATGCTTGATTCGCTCAGGGGGCCTATCTTCCACTGCACCTCGTAGCCCGCGGCCCATCCCATTGCCTTCAAACGGCTCTTCCAGTAGGCGGGGTCCTTTCCTATTTCGAGTGCCCTTTCCTTCGGATTGTTTTGGAGGTAAATCCAACCCGCCACGGCGCCCTGCATGGGATGCGCAATGTCATTCACCAGAAAATCGTCGCCGTCTCCCCAACGCTTCAGGTCGTATCCGTGGAACGAAACCAACCAGTTGTGGAAGAACGGATCGTGAAGTAGCTGCCGGCGCAGGTTTCGATCCTGCATGAGGCGGAACCCGTGCTCCACCATGAGGTATTCGAATTCCTGCCGCAGCGTGCTTCGCAGTTGAAATTTGGGAGTTGGAGTCGGCGGCGGCAGAGTCACGCCCGCCAGCCCTGGCCGTGCTCCCTCACTCGAGCCGCTCGCTTCTGCACTGAGGCTGCGATTTGCGGATTTTCCCGAATACCATGAGGGCAGGCCGGCGTCTGGAGGTATCGCTGGTTCATCGGGGAGAGCCGCATCATCCGCGTAGGCATCCCCTGTATCGGAGGGCGGGTTCACGATCGGCGCCGAGGCGTTCTCCTGCGCGACCATGTGCCGCGGCGACGACACAGCTAGGGCGGCGAAGAGCACAACCGTGCCGACGAACCTGGCACGAACTCGTTCGCTCAGAGAAGCCCAATTGTACGAATCGGTCATGGACAAAACAGCAACTCACCCTTGATCAATGCGTGTTCAACTGCGTGCTTCAGTGCTTTTCAGGCTAAGGTTTATCCAACTCCTCAGAAACTGTGAAAACTGCCAGCGCGCATGCCGCGTGAGGCTCAAAAAGCCCGCGCTGCGAGAGGCAAATACCAATTCATCAGGGAGATCCGCCGAAGGTGTTGTTTTCTAAGGCCATTGCCCGCCCTGAACCTGCGTGATACCCTTCCCCAAAGCTCTTCCCTATCCCCACAACTGAAGTTCAACTGTTTTGGCAGCACAGGTAACCGGCTTGAGCTCACACCTGCTCCTCGATCTGCGAAAACCGCTTCTCGTCACCACACTGCTCGGGCTCGCCACGCTTACGACCGCGTCCGCCTCTTCAGTTCCCGCCGCCCCGCAGTCCGTTGGCGCTCCCAACGTAGGCGCGGGTATCCCGGTGGTCGAGAACTACACCGTCAAGGACTACAACGGCTCCGGACAGGTCTGGACCATGACCCAGGACAAGCAGGGGGTCATGTACTTTGGCATCTCCGCCGGCGCGGTCCTGCAATTCGACGGGGTGAGTTGGAGGAAGATTTTCCTGTCCTCGAACGTGGTGCGGTCGCTGGCGGTGGACGCAAACGGCAGAGTGTGGGTGGGCTTAAACGGGAACTTCGGTTATCTCGAACCCGATGCCACCGGGACAATGCAGTATGTATCGCTCGTCGATCGGATTCCGCAGTCTGATCGCGCATTCACTGATGTCTGGCAGGCTCTGGCAACGCCGCGGGGTGTCTTTTTCCGAACCTTCGAGCGCCTCTTCCGCTGGGACGGGAATCACATGCAGGCATGGACTCCGGCGACGGGCTCGCGGTTCCAGGCACTGTCGATGGTGCGCGGGCATGTGTACACAGATCAGGAAGGCGTCGGGCTCCAAGAGATCGTGGGAGACGAGATTCGGAACCTGCCCGGCGGCGACGGGTACCGGAATTCGATCAAGCTGTTTCTCCATCCCTATGACGACACGCGCATCCTCGTCTCCGAGCGCAACGGCCTGCTCAGCCTCTACGACGGCCAGAAGGTCACGCCGTTCCACACCGGCGCGGATGACTACCTGAAGCAGAGCAAGCTCTATACGTCCACTCTCCTCCGCGACGGTTCCTTGTGCGTTACCACGCTGAGCGGCGGAGCAGCGATCTTCAACCACGACGGCAGTCTGCGCCGCATCATCGACGTCCCTGAGGGCATCCTCAGCTCTGACGCACTCTCTGCGTTCGAGGATCGCGAAGGCGCCCTCTGGATCGGAAGCGACAACGGAATCTCCCGTGTCCAGACGGCAGGAACCTTCTCCATCTACGTCAACGCCTTCGCCGAAGACATGACCGTGTTTCAGGGCACGATCTACGCCACCACAGTCTCCGGCAATAGTGCCCTGGCGCGCGTTGCTTTCGACCCGCAGACGCACCGGCCTACCGTGCAGCCCCTTCATGGCGCAACCCAAGGCTGGGCGTTGGTCGATTTCAAAGACCCCGCAGGCCGCGCACCCGAGCAACTTCTCGTCTCCACCAGTGAAGGCGTGATGCGAGTCGCCGGCGATGAGTTAGTGCCGGTGATTCCCGCGCTGCATGGACTTCAGGAGCAGGGGTATTTCATCGGTCAGTCTCACACTGACCCCATGCGGATCTATGTCGGGCACGCCGATGCCGTCAGTTCGATGCGCTGGAGCAATGGCCAGTGGGTCGATGAAGGAAGGCTTCCGGGTTTCGTCTTCGAGACCCGCAACATTGTGGAAGACTCGCATGGCAATGTATGGGCGAGCGGCGGCGCAAACCGGGTGATGCGCATCCATGTGGCTCCCACGGGCATGCGCGACTCCAAAGGCGAGATACTCTCGGCGGGGCTTCCTCCCGGATCGATGGATGCTGAGATCATTGACGGCTCCGTTTACGTCACAGTCGAACATGCGAAGCACATATTTCGATGGGATGAGAGCTCGCAGAAATTCGTGGTCGATGATCGCTTCCTGCTCGCCATGGATGGGCCCATCTCCTCATCCACGCTCCAGCCAGAAGGGAAAGATCGCGTCTGGTCGCAGACTAACGTCTCAGGCAACCGCAGGATTGGGTTGTTCAAGCGGGCTGCGGATGGCGCGTGGCGACTGGATGAAGCGAGCTACCGACCGCTGACTCAACTGGGAACTTTCATCTTCTACACGCAGCTGGACGGCGGCGTCTGGATCACTGGCGAAAAGCTGGCGCACTTTGTGCCGCAGCCTGCCGGATCATCGCGTCTCGCGTTTGCCACGGTTGTTCGGCAGGTTACGCAAGGCAAGAAGACGATCTTCGGCGGAAGCGCCATAGATGGGTCGGTGCTGCGCCTGCCGCCGGAGTCCAGTTCGCTCTCCTTCAGCTTTGCTGCGCTGGCGTTCTCCAATCCCAAGGCCACTACGTATCAATATTTCCTCGAGGGAGCCGACAAGGACTGGTCTGAGTGGTCGAACCAGACTGACGCAAACTACAGCGGCCTTGGTCCGGGCACATATACGTTCCGCGTCCGCTCCCGCGCCTTCGATGGCCGTGATGGCCAGGAAGGCGCCTTCGCTTTCGTCATCGCTCCACCCTGGTACCGCACCACCGCGGCCTACATCCTCTACGCGGTTCTCTGGCTTCTGTTGGGGCTCTCGCTCTGGCGCCTTGTCATCCGTCATGAACGCAACAAGGCCCGCCGCAAGACCGAGGCTCTGGAGGCGCAGGCGCGCTCTCTTGAAGCCACCGTCAACGAGCGCACCAGCGAGATTCGCGCCCAGGCCACCGAGATCAGCGCGCAGAAAGAAAGCATCGAACTGCTCAGCCAGATCGGCCGCGAGATCACCGCATCGCTCGATCTGAACGTCATTCTCTTCAAGCTCTATGAGCGCGTGAACCAGATTGTCGATGCCACCATTTTCGGCGTCGGCCTCTACCGGCCTGACAAGCAGGTCATCGACTACACGCTCGCCGTCGAGAGCGGCAAGCGCTACGCGCCTTACTCGCGCAGCACCGCTGACAAGAACCAGTTCGCCGTCTGGTGCATCGATCACCGCCAGCCCATCCTCATCAACGACGTCGCCACGGAGTATTCGAAATACATCTCCGAGTACGCGCACGGCGCGCGCGTGCTTGAAGACGGCAGCGCCGCGCAGCCGCCGGCCTCGATGATCTATTTGCCCCTCATCGCACAGGACCGCGTGCTCGGCGTGCTCAGCGTCCAGAGCTTCCGCAAGAACGCCTATACCGAGCAGCATCTGCGCCTGCTCTCGAATCTGGCGTCCTACACCACCATCGCGCTCGACAACGCCAACGCCTACACGGTGATCGCCGATCAGGAACGTGCCGTACGCGAGCGCGCCGCTGAACTGCTCACCATCAATCGCATCACCAATGCGCTATCCACGCAGCTCGACCGCGACCGCCTCATTCAACTTGTCGGCGAGCAGGTTCGTGAGCTCTTCAAGGCGCCGATCGTCTACGTCGCTCTGCTCGATCGTCCCACCATGATGCTGCACTTCCCCTACGCCTACGGCGAAGATGCGCCTTCACGCCCCTTCGGCACCGGCCTGACTTCGCAGATTATCCGCACCGGCGAGCCGCTCCTTATCAATGAGGACATGGATCGCAACCGCGCCCGCCTCGGCGTCGAACACGTCGGCCGCCAGTCGGCGTCCTATCTCGGCGTGCCCATTCCCTCCGGCGGCGAGATGATCGGCGTCCTCAGCGCGCAGACCACTGACGAGGAAGGCCGCTTCACTGAGGCCGATCAGCGCCTGCTCTCCACCATTGCCTCCGGCGTAGGCGTCGCCTTCCACAACGCGCGCCTTTTTGAAGAAGCGCAGGCCGCCCGTGCCGCCGCCGAAGAAGCCGACTCCGCCAAGAGCAGCTTCCTCTCCACAGTCAGCCACGAACTGCGCACGCCGCTCACATCAGTCCTCGGATTCGCGAAGATCATTCGCCGCCGCCTTCACGAGCGCCTCTTCCCCCTCATCCCTGAAGCCGATACGAAGATCGCGCAGTCCAAGCGCCAGGTCCTTGAAAACCTCGACGTCGTCGTCAGTGAAGGCGAGCGCCTCACCAAGCTCATCGATGACGTGCTCGACCTCGCCAAGATTGAAGCCGGCAAGTTCACATGGAACATGGCCAGCGTCTCCATCAAGGAAGTGATCGAGCGCGCCATTGCCGCAACGTCGTCGCTGGTCGAAGCTCGGCACCTCAAGATCGAGCCCTCGATCGCTGAAGGTCTCCCCGACATCAACGGCGATCATGACCGCCTCATTCAGGTCGTCATCAACCTCATCTCCAACGCGGTGAAGTTCACGCCGTCGGGTTCCATCACCTGCTCAGCGCTTCGCCGCGACAACGACATCGTGGTCAGTGTCAAAGACTCCGGCATCGGCATCGCGCTCGCCGATCAGCCCAAGGTCTTCGAGAAGTTCAAGCAGGTCGGCGACACCCTCACGGACAAGCCCAAGGGCACCGGCCTCGGCCTGCCTATCTGCAAGGAGATCGTCGAACATCACGGCGGCCGCATCTGGGTTGACTCGGCGCTCGGCGAAGGCAGTACCTTCTCATTCACGCTGCCTGTCACCGAGCCGTCGCAGCAGCTCGATCTGCTGCCCATCCGCCGCTCCGTCGACATCGAGGCCATTGTGCGCCGCCTGCGCGACACCGTCGCCAACCAGCAGCCGCATTCGAAATCCATCCTTGTCGTCGACGACGATCCCAACATCCGCACGCTGCTGCAGCAGGAGCTCACTGAGGCGGGCTACGCCGTGCGCCTCGCTGAAGACGGTCGCAAGGCTCTCACGCTCATCCGCGAAGAGATCCCCGGCCTCGTCATCCTCGACGTCATGATGCCTGAGATGAACGGCTTCGACGTTGCCGCGGTGCTGAAGAACGATCCCGCGACGATGCACGTGCCAATCATCATCCTGTCTATCCTTGAAGACCGCGAGCGCGGCTTCCGCCTCGGCGTCGATCGCTATCTAACCAAGCCGATCGACACCAGTTCGCTCTTCCATGAGATGGATACGCTTCTCGACCAGGGCAAGTCGCGCAAGAAAGTCATGGTCGTCGACGAGGATGCCTCCACCATGAGCACCCTCACGCAGGTTCTTGAAACACGCGGCTACCAGGTCACCGAGTCTAACGGCCCGGACCTCGTGGCGCGCGCCGTCGATTCCAAACCCGATGTCATCATCCTCAGCTCGCTCCTTTCGAATCACGAGGCCGTACGCGCCCTCCGCTTCGAAAAGGGCATGGAGAACGTTCTCTTCCTCATCTACCAATGACAAATAAGAAGATACTGATCGTCGACGATGAACCGCACCTTCGTATGCTCATCCAGCAGACGCTGGAAGACCTTGAATACGACGGCGTGGAACTGCTCACTGCCACCAACGGTGAAGAGGCCCTCGAGTCCATTCGCGCCGAGGCGCCCGACCTCGTGCTGCTCGATGTCATGATGCCCAAGATGAACGGCTTCGACGTCTGCCATACCGTGAAGAAGCAGATGGGCTGGGACCACGTCCGCATCATTCTGCTCACCGCCAAAGGCCAGGAGTTCGATCGCAACCGCGGCATCGAGGTCGGCGCCGACCTCTACATGACCAAGCCCTTCGACCCTGACGCTCTGATCGCCAACGCCCGCGAAGCCCTGGGCCTCGCCGCTGCGGGAAGCTGACCCCGCATGCCTGCTCTCACGCTGAAATCCCTCCTCGGCCGCCGCTCACCCGGGTACGCAGCCGTGCAGGCGCTCGTTGAGAGCATGGGAAACGCGGTCCAAATCAGCGACGCTTCCGGAACGATTCTTGTCGGCGTCGCGAACGCAGATGATTCCGCAGCGCGTATCGCCATCACCCACGAAGATGCGATCGCCGGCTACGTAACCGGCCCCGCCGCGCAGGCCGCGCCCATCGCCGCGCTCGTGAATCATCTCTGGTCGAAGGAAATCGAAAGCCGCTCCCTCGCCGCAGAAGTCCTTCACCTCTATCGCGAAGTCCATCTCATCGAGCAACTCTCTGAGCAACTCGCGCAGGTTCTCGACGTGCCCGCCGTCGCGTCGTGTGCGCTCGACCAGGCACAGCGGCTCATCAAGGCAACATTCGGCGTCATCTATCTCCACAACAGCAATGGAGCACTCGAGGCCATTGCCAACTTCGGCAATCACGCCGACGGCTCCGCGCACGCCAACCTCGCTCCGTTCGTCACGTCCGTCCTTGAGAAAGGCTCTGCCGAGATCGTCAACGACTGCACGTCCGATCTGCGCATCGACGACCCCACCCACGCCTGCAACGCCATCCTCTGCGCGCCGCTCCGTTCCGGAGAAAGCATCCGCGGTGCCATCGTCCTCGGCAACGAGAATCAGGGCGCGTCCTATTCCTCGCCCGATCTCAAGCTCCTCAACACCATCGCGCTGCAAACCGCGGCCGCCGTTGACAATGCGCTTCTGGTCGTCGAGATGGTTGAAGCCGCGCGTCATCGTGCCGCCTACGCCGCCGAACTCCAAGCAGCGAGCACCGTCCAGCAGCTTCTGCTGCAGGGTGCGTCGCGCTCCATCGCCGGCTTCAACGTTGAACCGGTTTACGTCCCGGCGAGCGAAGTCGGAGGCGACTTCTATCTCGTCCACCCCGCGCCCGACGGCTCCCTCATTGCGATTGTCGGAGACGTCTCCGGCAAGGGCCTGACCGCTGCCATGCGCGTCGCCCTGATCCTCGGCGCGCTGCGCCGCGAAACGTCCATCGAGCCCGCCGACATCCTCGCTTCGCTCAACAACGCGCTCGTCGCGCAAGGCCAGCTCGGCTTCACTACCGCTCTCTGCGTCCGCATCGATACCTTGGGCGAATTCTCTCTCGCCAACGCCGGCCACATTCCGCCTTACATCGACGGCAGCGAATTTGAAACCGCGCCCGCGCTTCCACTTGGCCTCGTCGCCGACCAGATCTACCACACCAAGTTTTCGCGCCTCGAACCCGGCCAGCAGATGGTCTTCATGTCCGATGGCGTCCCAGAGGCCCGCTCCGCCACTGGCGAACTCTATGGCTTCGCGCGGCTGCCCGCACTCACGCGCCAGCCCGCCACGGAGATCGCCGAAGTCGCCCGCAACCACGGCCAGGAAGACGACATCACCGTCCTCACCATCCGCCTAGCCGGACCCGCGGAGCCTGCTCACCCCGTGAACATCCAGTGCGAAACCAGCGCATGAAAACTGATTAGTTGTGAAACCGGAAGCAGCTAAATCGGAGAGCCGGCGCAAGAGAAGCAGCCGGTTCGACGAAACTCGGGCCCTCTGTTTCCCGCGATGCATCGAACCGGCTATTCATTAATTTAGGAAAAGTAATTTACTGCTCAAATGTAGTCACCGAGCGGGTTTTGTGACGCCCGGAACCGAAATTTCCCGATATGGAACTGTGCGCGTTTTTTCACGTCGACACCTTTCCTTTTTCTGCTAAGTTGAAGGCAATTGTTCAGGAACCGGCCTGCACTTCTGGGTCCCCACTCTGGTCCCTGTCGGTGCCGAAACATTTTTATTTCGCGTAAGTCCAATCTGCATTCATCCTCACTCGGCCCCTATCCGAAACTCAGCTCTCTTCTCCCTGGGATTCTTTCGGGGTGCTATGTTTAATTGCCGGTTCGCTCTTCCTGATCGCCGTTGTTTTCCGCGAGCGTCGCGCTTCCGCCGCAATCGGTTGCGCCCCTGCTTTGCCGCTTTCGATCCCCTCTGTTTGCTGATCGTTCTTCTGCTCGCTGGACTCAGCGCAGCGGCCGACGCGCCTCCCGCCCCATCGGCCCCCAAAGACGGAGTTTCGCTTCCCACACATCGTAACCATGCCCTCGTGCCTCATCTTCATCATCGGTCCACGAAGAGCACCGCCCCCGTAGTTGCCCCTGCCGCAAAAGCCGACCCGTCCAAGGCCGAGAAGGCCGCATCGACTCCCACGATGTGGCAAGGGCAAATGCTTGGCGACTCCTACGGCCGCAACGTGGTCGGCGCATACCGCGCCCAAATGGACGGAATCGAGACGACGCCTTACCTCAGCGCCTCCCAGGTGCTCAATGACCGCGGCGATGTTCGCACTACCGAATTTACGCAGCAACGTCAGCTCTCCGCCACGTTCACGGCGGCCGACGACTCCTCTCCCGGAGGCCTCCCGAGGATGACCTCCTTCCAGGGGGGTGACCGGTGGCACGGGGATTTTTACGGCATTCCCCGCCTCTACTTTCTTCAGGATCCCGCCGGCCAGGCCGCCGGCCAGAAGTACACATCGAATCGTTATGGAGGGAGCGTCAGCGGTCCCATCCGCAAGGGAACCACGCATTTCGTCGTGCAGTACCTCGGCATCCGGCAAAGCGTCGAGCGCCAACTCGAAGGCTATGTCCCCACGGGAGACTATCGCGCTGCGGTGCAGGCTGCCGAGCCCAGGCTCGATTCGATATTGGCCGCCTACCCATCCGCTGCGCGATCTTCAGCCTCCGGCCTCACCACCATCTTCGACAGCACCGGCTCGCAGACACAGTCCGGCGATCTGGCCTTCCTGCGTGTTGACCAGACTGCGCGCCCGGGCGCTCGAAAGGGGCTCCCGGATTCAGGGTTCGTCCGCTTCGATATGGCGCGTACGGAGACGCAATCGCCGTTGTCGGGCGGAGAAGGCTATTTGCGCGATGTCGCCACCCTCCGCGGCCGTCCGTATGATGTCGCTGCAGGCTGGACCCATCCCTTCAATACGGACTTCATGCAGGATCTCCGGGCGGCTTTCATGTACAGCGAAATCGAATCCTTCAATCATGGATCGATCGCGTCTTCCTACTCCGTGTCCATCCCCGGACTCACCGGCCTCAACGGAAATCAGGAGACCTTCGGACGCTCCCAGGCCTGGCTCCTCCAGGACCAGCTCACGATCACGCGCGGCCATCACACGCTGCAGGTGGGAGCCGCGGCCGAGCGCCTTGAAATTGACCTCCACTCCTCTGACTCGGGCCGCGTCAACTTCGCTTCCCTGGCGGCGTTCTCAGCCAATCACGTGAACTGGGCCACCTATACTCAGCCCGTGCCTTCCAACGCGTTGCTTGAATGGCAGGCTTTCGCCTGGCTGCAGGACAACTGGAAGCTGCGCAGGAACCTTCTTGTCGGCGTCGGGGTTCGCTACGAGTTCTACGACCGTCCCCGCGAGCTGGATGACAAAGCCATTCCATTCGACTTTGCTACCTGCGGCCAAACCGGTTTTTGCGATCCGGGCGCTTCCTTCAACCGGCTCAACGCGCTCAATCTCGATCCGCGTGTATCCGCGGCGTGGACCCCGGATGTCGGCCCCAGCTGGCTTCGGTCCCGTACCGTGCTTCGCGCCGGCGCGGCCATCTACCATTCCGATGGGCTGCTCATGGACCAGGCTTCGCCCGTTTACAACGAAGTTCAGAACTTCTATCTCAACTCTTCGCTCAACCCGGCTCTCAGCTACCCGGTAACTCCCTTCCTCAGATCCAGTGGGGCGGGCATAGCTTCAGCGCGCGCCGCCAGCCGCGACCGCTCCAATGCTTACGCCAGCGAATGGAGCGTCTCGATCCAGACCCAGCCCGCGCGCCGCTGGATCGCCACCGGCACCTACTTCGGAGCGAGCGGGTACCATCTGCCCGTCTCCTCCTATATCAATCTGATCGACCCGGCCTCTGCCCTCCGTTCCCATCCCGAGTTCGGGCAGATCCCCTACTTCGCCAATGCCGGATCAAGCAACCTGCATGTTGCGGCCGCTACCGCAACGTACTACGCTCCCGGCGGCGCGCAGTTCATGGGCGGGTACAACTGGGCGCACGAAATCGATAACGACGCCGACAACGACATCGGCGCCGACGCTCCGCAGAATCCCGCCTGCCCCCGTTGCGAACGCGCCTCGGGCGACCTCGACGTGCGCCAGCTCGGCGGCTTCCGCGGTTACTATCCCATTGGCTTCGGCGATCCCGCTTCGCCGTCCCGGTCGGCACTCACCCGCCACCTTCTGGCGCACTGGAGCCTTCTCAGCAATTTCTACGGCGTTTCGGCTCTGCCCGTGAATGTCACCATCGACAGAGCCACCGCGCACGTTGCAAGCGGATACACGATCCGGCAGCGTCCGGATCGGGTTCCGGGCGTCAGCCTCACTCCTCCCGGCGGCGCTCGCGTGTCGCAGTGGATCAACCCGGCGGCGTTCACTACCGTCCACGGTCTCTATGGAACTGCGGGCCGCAACATCGCTCGCGGCCCCGACCTCTGGGCTCTTTCATCAGGGCTCCAGCGCGATCTGGCGCTACCCAAGCAGGTTCACCTGCGCCTGCTGACCGGCGCCGCTAACGTGCTGAACCACGCCAACTACTCCGCGCCGTTCGCTGACTGGTCCAGCCCCGAGTTCGGCCGGATCATCACTCCCTATTCACCGCAGCGTGGCGGGGACCTGGGTCCCCGGACCCTCTACCTCGACATGTCTTTCAGCCGCTGAAACCCCAGACCCCCTGTTGTGTGATCCACGCCACCTCGCCGCACGCGCTCCTCAAGTACACTCGTCCTGCTCTGAGGAACCCAGGTGACGGAATCCCCCACCCGCGTGCTGGCCATCAACCCGGGCTCGACATCCACCAAGATCGGGGTCTTCCGCCGCGACGGCCATGCAAACGCGGCGAGCTGCGAATGGTCCACCACCATCCGCCACAGCGACGTCGAACTCGAGCACTTTCGCGGCTGGTCCGCCCTCTCCCAGGCCGACTTCCGCGCCGGAGGGATCCGCCACGCCCTCGAGGACGCCGGCTACGCGCTCGACAGCTTCGCCGCCTTTGCCGGCCGTGGCGGCCTGCTTCCCCCCATGGAGTGTGGGACTTACGAAGTGAATGACGCAATGGTCGAGGAGCTCCGAGCCGCCCGCCGTGGCGAGCACGCCTCGAACCTCGGCGCCGTCCTCGCCCTGACCTTTGCGCGGGAAGTGGGCGTCCGCGCTTATATCGTCGATCCCGTCACCGTCGACGAGTGGCAGCCGTGCGCCCGGTTTTCGGGCCTGCCGCAGATCACGCGCTCGTCCATCGGCCACGCTCTCAACATCAAGGCCGTGGCGCGCCGCTTTGCCCGCGATCAGCAACGCTCCTACGCCGATCTCCGCCTCATCGTTGTCCACCTCGGCAGCGGCATCACCGCCTCCGCCCACCGCAATGGCCGCATGATCGACCAGAACACCCCCGAAGAAGGTCCCTTCGGCCCCGACCGCTCCGGCTGGCTCCCCGTTCGCGAACTGATCAAGCTGTGCTTCTCCGGCCGCTATAACGAGCGGCAGCTCGACCGCCTCGTCTTTGGCGAAGGCGGCCTCTACGCCTACCTCGGCACCCGCGATCTCGAGGAGATTGAACACCGCGCCGATGCCGCCGACGCCCAAGCAGCCGCCGTATACGACGCCATGATCTACAAGACAGCCAAGGAGGCGGGAGCCATGGCCGCGGTCCTCGAGGGGCGCGTCGATGCCGTCGTCCTCACCGGAGGCATGGCGCACTCGGCCCGCCTTGTAACCCGCCTCCGCGCCTGCATCGAGTGGATCGCTCCCGTCTCCGTCTACCCCGGCGAAGACGAACTGCTCGCCCTGGCGGAAGGCGTCTTTCACGTCCTCGACGGCGAAGAACAACCCAAGCTCTTCCATCCCGCCCACGCCGAACAGAAGGGCAGGGAAGCCCTCGTCCTCGGCCTGGAGTAAGAGCACCAGACTTCCGTGCTAAGTTGGTCTGTCACGAGGACCGATCAGAGGAATGGACTGGAAACTCGTATTCGAGCTAGTCGGGATGATTCTGCTGATCGTGGCTTTTTGCTGGACGCCTGTCTTTTTGACCCACTGGTCACTGTTCCGCAGTCGGGGTAATCGCAATCGCGCTGTAATGCTTCCCGGCGGTGGGGTCGAGTTTTCGGCCAGACCTTGGAGTCTCTTGATTGCAACGATACTTGCCTTGTATGCGTTGACGAATACGGGGATGCGTTTCGCCCAACACCACTCCACATGGCGCGAATTCGCCTCCAATGGGGTCTACCTTGCAGCAGCGTTATTGGTCGTTTATGAGCTGCCTGGAACGATTGTTATCGACGACTTCGGAATCGAACAGCGATTCTGGATCAGGCCGAACAGACTGGTTCGCTGGAACGAGATTGCGGAGGTTAACACGGGGGACAAGGTTCGCATAGTCACGATCACGAGTTCGGATGGAACAAAAATCATTTTTAGCAAGGACCTTGCGGACCGACCGCGATTTCTGCGCGAAATCAAGCAGCACTGCGGGAGCAATCTCCCGGCCGATTTCCCCGTGGAGTAAAACTGAGGAATTCTGATGGCCGGGCGCCCACCCGGGAGCCCTCTGGCCGAGCGCCTTTGTTCTTGCGCCTGGGGTAGGAAGCCTCGAACCTCCTCACTAACTCCGCTATCCCCCCTAACACCGCGAACTCCGCCACTCATCTGTTAGCCTTTCCCTCGGATCACCGAACGAAACACTGGAGACACTGTGGCCGCCAACGTTGCCGTCGTAGGGCATGGATACTGGGGCAAGAACCTTGCCCGCAACTTCTTTGAACTCGGCGCGCTCCGCACTCTCTGCGACGAAAGCACCGCCGCGCTTGAAGCCGTCCGCGCCAAATATCCCGGCGTCGTCTTCTGCGGCAACTTCGACGACGTTCTCGGCGATCCTGAAATCGCCGGCGTCGTCCTTGCGACGCCCGCCGTGCGTCACTACGAGATGGCCAAACAAGCTCTGCTGGCCGGCAAAGACGTCTTCGTCGAAAAACCCCTAGCGCTCGACGTGAAGGAAGGCGCCGAACTGGTCCGCATCGCCGCCGACCACAAGCGCATCCTCATGGTCGGTCACATCCTCCAGTACCATCCCGCTGTCCGCGAGCTCAAACGGCTCATCGCCAACGGCGATCTCGGCCGGGTCGAGTACATCTACTCCAACCGCCTGAACATCGGTAAAATCCGCGCCGAAGAGAACATCCTGTGGTCCTTCGCGCCTCACGACATCAGCGTGCTGCTCGGCCTGCTGGGCGAAGAGCCGCAGACCGTCTCCTGCGAAGGTGGAAGCTATCTGAACTCCGAGGTGCCGGACGTGACGCTCTCGCAGTTTGGATTCGCCAATGGAGTGCGCGCCCACGTGTTCGTTTCGTGGCTGCATCCCTTCAAGGAGCAGCGCCTGGTGGTGGTCGGCTCCGCGCAGATGGCCGTCTTTGACGACACGGCCGCCGAAAAGCTGGTCCTCTATCCACACAAGGTCGAGTGGAAAGACCGCGTCCCCACGGCCATCAAGTCTGAAGCTGTTCCCGTGCCGCTGCCGAAAGAGGAGCCGCTCCGCAATGAGTGCCAGGAGTTCCTCAACGGGATCGAGTCACGCCGCGCCCCGCTGACCGATGGCGCAGAAGGACTGCGCGTCCTCAACGTCCTGCGTGCGTGCCAGCAGGCGCTGACGGCAGGCAAGCCGCAACTCTCCCAGCCCCAGGCGGCCGCGCCCGAGCCGCCCGAGCTTTCGTATTACGTCCACCCCACGGCCATCGTCGACCAGCCCGTGGAGATCGGCGCAGGCACCAAGATCTGGCACTTCTCGCACGTCCTCGCGGGGGCGAAGATTGGGGAGCGATGCATCTTCGGACAGAACTGCCACGTCGCCGGCGATACGGTGATCGGCAACAACGTCAAGGTGCAGAACAACGTTTCCATCTACGCGGGCGCGCACATTGACGACGACGTCTTCCTTGGTCCGTCGTGCGTGCTGACCAACGTCACTAACCCGCGCTCGCAGGTCAACCGCCACTCGCTTTACGAGAAGACGTTCATCCGCCGCGGCGCCACGGTGGGCGCGAACGCGACGGTGGTTTGCGGCATTACGCTCGGCCGCTACAGCTTTATCGCCGCCGGCTCAGTGGTCGCCAAGGATGTACCCGATTACGCGCTGATGGTGGGCAACCCCGCGCGCCGCATCGGCTGGATGAGCCGCCACGGCCACCGCCTCGACTTCCCCAACGAAGATGGCGTCATGGTCTGCCCCGAAAGCGGCTACCGCTACAAAGAAGAGCAGCCCGGCGTCCTGCGCTGCATTGACCTGGACGAGGATGCACCGCTACCGGCCGAGCTAAGCAAAGGCACCAGGAGTTACGACGACTTCAAGGCCGACATTGTAGCCAGCAGCCACTAGCTGAGAGTTCGCAGTTCACAGTTCGTAGTTCACAGTGGTCGGCCCTTTGATACAGGCAACTGGCCGCGCGCTATAACCCAAGACTAAGAACTACGAACTGTGAACTGGGGGCGCAGCCCCTCACACCCATCCGCCGTCGATCACATAGCTCTGATTCGTAATCGCCGACGAATCCTCCGCCGCCAGAAACAACACCAGCCGCGCCACATCGTCGGGCTCGATCCGCCGCTTCAGCGCCTGGTTGGACAAAATCTTCTCCGAGTACTCCGGCGTATACACCAGCCGTTTCTGCTTCTCTGTCGCAATAGCCCCCGGCAGCACCGCGTTGACGCGAATGCCCTCCGGCCCCAGCTCATGCGCCAGCGTTCGCGTCATTCCCACAATCGCCGCCTTCGACGCCACGTAGACCGGCAGCCCCGTGGTCGGAATGATCCAAGAGATCGAGCTCATGTTGATAATCGACCCGCGCCCCGCCTTCTTCATGGCCGGCAGAACGCTCTGGATCATGAAGAACTGCGGTCGAAGATTCGTCGCAATTGAGCGATCAAAGAACTCCGGCGTCACATCCTCCGTCGCATGCCGCTGATCGTTGCCGGCATTGTTCACCAGCACGTCGACGGTCCCGGTGGCCGCCAGCACCCGCTCCACGCTCTCGCGCAGAGCCGCCACATCGGTCAGGTCGCAGCGCAGATAGAGCGGCGCCGTGCATCCCGACAGGCTCAGCTCATTACGCAGCGCGATTGCCGGTTCGTCCTGGATATCGAAGAACGCCACCCGCGCGCCCTGGTGCGCAAAGGCCCGCACCAACGCCTCGCCGATGCCCGTAGCCCCGCCCGTGATCAGCACCACCCGGTCCTTCAAACTGGGATAGACGGCATACCGCGCCTCGTTCATCAACTCTTCGGCTCCTTCTGATCGCCCCCAGCATACATCTTGGTACGCCGCGGAGGCTCAGCGCGGGAGTGTGTCAATGCGCATCGTTTTCGAGAGGTTTCAGTCTGGATCGAGTGTTAGCATTTTGCTGCAGTCGCAGAGTAGCTATGCAAACGCCGGAGACAGCGGCCACGCAAGAGAGTGGCGACAAGGAGAACGCATTCATGTCAGCTACGGCGGCCGTGCAGTCAGCCGAGCAGTCAGCCGAACAGGGGGGACGCCTTGGGCTTCCTTATCTCTTTCGCTACTGGCAGCGCGTCAACGCGTCGTATGGGCGGCAGGGCGAAGATACCGGCTACTGGGATCTGGACAGCACCCTGCGCGCTGGACTGAATCTGAATGTGCTCGAGACCGCGCGGTTTCTCAATCCCCATGACCGGCCCAGCTTTGAAGCGTTTGAAGATTGGATCGTTGCGACCAACGGCGGCGTAAGGGATGAGGCCGAACTCGCGCGCCTGGGCGCGGCGCTCGCGGGCGAACCGGTCGGCTCGGCGGTGGGCAGCCTCGATGGCGTGGAGGGATTGACTCCGCAGGAACTGGCCTTCTGGGATGAGCACGGCTACGTGATCGTGCGCAATGCTGTCGACCGGGCAGACCGCGACGTGGCCGCCGCAGCCATCTACCAGTTCCTCGAAGCCTCGCCGGCAAACCCTGACAGTTGGTACGGGCGCAAGTTCGGTGTGTCGATCTGGGTGCCGCTGCTGCGGCATCCGGCGTTTCTAGCCAACCGGCGTTCCCCACGGCTCATCAAGGCTTTCGCGCAGCTCTGGGGCCGCGAAGATTTGTGGGCCACGGTCGATCAAGGAGGCCTCAATCCGCCCGAGCGAGATGACTGGACGTTTCCGGGCCCGCATGTGCACTGGGACGTGACGATTGCACCGCCGCATCGCTTCGGGGTGCAGGGCATCCTGTATCTCACGGACACGCCCGCCGATCAGGGTGCGTTCAGTTGCATTCCCGGCTTTCATCGCCGTCTGGACGATTGGCTGCGCACGCTGCCCGCAGGCGCCGACCCGCGCGAGGCGCTCAAACGCGAACCAGGCTTTGTGCCCATCGAAGGCATCGCGGGAGACCTGGTGATCTGGCATCATCTGCTGCCCCATGGCAGCTCGCCCAATCGCGGCCGGTTACCGCGTGTGGCCCAGTACGTCTCGCTGCGGCCGACGCGATGGGAGTATACAAAGGAGTGGGTGTAGACCGGTGGGATGCGGATGACCAGGTGCCAGACGGTTTTTGACAAGCGCACCCTGTTTATTTCATATTACGGTACGAAGTCTCACTAGTTGAGCGCATACTTGTTCCATGGGTTTGAATTCGGCGGTAGCCCTCTTCCCTTTGCCTCCGGCTCACGTTTCCCTTTCCGCTCCAAGTGAAGGGCGACAAATCTCAACCGCGCCAACCTCTTGGCCCGGGTCCGGAGTCGAAATGCTCGGTTCGATGCAGAGCACGGATGAGATACTGCTGTAAATACCTATAGATTGACCAGCGCTCGAACTTGTCCAATTTGGACCAGCGTCCGTTGCGGACTACCGGAGTCCAACTTAGAATGGATATCCACCGTCGCGGCTCAGTTCAGCACGCTCGAACGCACAGAGGGAGTTCCAAATGACGAAAGCTCGCTATCCCGGGATCCGGGTCACTGCCAACGGAAACCAGCTCGTCTCCTACTACACTGAGACCCGCATCGCCGACGCCGGCGTGTTTTATCCCATTACTCCTTCTACGGAAGGCGGCGAGCTTTTCCAGCAGGCTTACGCGGAAGGCCACCTGAACGTCTTTGGCGGCAACACGATAGCCATTGAGACGGAAGGGGAGCACGCGGCCCAGGGCGGAGCTATTGCCCACTCTGTGACCGGCAAGCGCGTGGTCAACTTCACCTCCGGCCAGGGCATCGTCTACGGCGTCGAGCAGTACTACCACGCTCCCGGCAAGGGATCGACCATGGTGCTTGAAGTGGGCGCACGCGCGCTCACCAAGCACGCCCTCAACGTGCACTGCGGACACGACGATATTTATGGCGCGCTCGATACCGGCTGGATCATGCTCTTCGGCAAAGACGCCCAGCAGACCGCCGACCAGTCGCTGATCCTCCGTCGCGTGACCGAGCTGAGCCTCACGCCGGGCATGAACATCATGGACGGCTTCCTCACCTCGCACCTCGAGCGCACCTTCTACAAGCACGAGTCCGAGCTGATCCGCGAATACCTCGGCTCCCCCGACGACACCATCGACTGCCCGACGGAAGCCCAGCGCACCCTCTTTGGGCCGACGCGCCGCCGCGTGCCCAAGATGCTCGACCTTGCCAATCCCGTCTTGCTTGGCCCGGTCCAGAACCAGGAACACTACATGCAGGGCATCGTCGCGCGCAGGAATCACTTCTCCGAACCGATCCTTGATTTCCTTGAGGCTGCCTACAAGGACTTCGGCGAGCTCACCGGCCGCCACTACGGCCTGGTCACCAAGTACAAGACCGACGATGCCGAGACGGTGTTCGTCTCCCTCGGCTCGGCTGCTGAGAACATTGAGGCCGCGGTCGACTACCTGCGCCAGACCCGCAACGCCTCCGTCGGCTCCATCCACATCAACGTGATCCGCCCCTTCCCTGAGGCGGCCGTTGTGGAAGCCCTCCGCGGTAAGAAGAACGTCCTCATTCTCGAGCGGACCGACGAGTCGCTGAGCCCCGACAACCCGCTCGGCCGCGACATCCGCACTGCGCTGTCGAAAGCAGTCCAGGGCACCGCCGGCATCCCCAAAATGTCGCTCGAAGAAGTGCCTAACATCATCGGCGGCACCTACGGCCTGGGCTCACGCGACTTCCGCCCCGAGCACATCATAGGCGCCTACGAGTACGCCACCGCCGGCAGCGCCCGCCAGGATGGCAAGACCTATGCGGACGGCGCCAACTTTATCGTTCTCGGCATTGACCACCCCTACGCTGTCGTCGGCGACGAGAGGCCGTCGCTGCTTCCCAAGAAAGCCGTAGCGGTTCGCTTCCATTCGATCGGCGGGTGGGGCGCCATCACCACCGGCAAGAATCTGGGCGCCATCATCGGCGATCTCAACGATCTGCTCTACGAGCGCGACAAGGTCGAAGACGAGTACGGCAATCCCAAGGAAATCATTCACGTCAGCGCCAACCCCAAGTACGGCTCTGAGAAGAAGGGCGCTCCGACCAGCTACTTCATGGTCGCGGCCCCGGAGCGCA
>Ga0206908_1002_pt1 | contig 68951 bp, 50 predicted proteins | sample Alteio_BWOrgHeat_78_FD_152979 | JGI IMG/M metagenome (GOLD analysis project Ga0206908, IMG submission 152979) | Enriched cells from forest soil in Barre Woods Harvard Forest LTER site, Petersham, Massachusetts, United States -... | ecosystem: Environmental > Terrestrial > Soil > Temperate forest >... | reverse complement strand
GTTTCCGTCAGGGTCTTTGCCGTCACAGAGAGTGAGGACTTCACCCTCACGAACCTTGCCGAATTTTGCGCCGCGGGCGACGAGTGCGGCACGGGCGGCGGCTACATTGTTGGCCTTGAAGGCGATCTTGGGTCCCTTGCGGCCGGGAGAGGCCGGGCCGGAGTGCAGGGCGATGCTGACGGCGCCGGCGGCAAACTCGCGCCAGCCCTTTTCTTCAGAGATCAACTTCAGGCCGAGGACGGTTCCATAGAAGTGGGACATGGCTTCCATTTGTCCTGTGAACAGGATCACGCGCGCCACGGGCAGGGCGGAGAACGAGGGGTCAGGGGAAGTCATGGTGTCGAGTGTACAAGAGCAACCAACAGGGAACAGAAGGCAACAGCAGATTCCCTTTGGGAATGACAGAAAGAAGAACAAGGGCAAAGACAGAGGCGGGTCGGGGTTCGTGGTCTCCCACCCTGACCACGATGAAGCCGTGGTCAGGATGGGGCACGGAGAGTTGTTGCTACTCGCTCTTTTCGCGCTCGAACTTCCATCCGCCTACGATCGAGGAGATGGTGCCGCGGCCCTCGATGTAGTCGTGATAGAAGGACAGGTAGATGTGCACCACGATGAACGCCACGAAGAACCACAGGAAGGTGTGGTGCCACTGTCGCACGTTCATCTCGCCGCCCATGAGGGGGACGATCCAGGTGAACATGCGCGGGATCCAGGAGTGGCTCATGCTGGAGTAGAGCGCGAAGCCGGTGATGGCCTGCGCGCAGAACGCCAGGAAGGTCAGGAAGTAGATGAAGGCGGCCAGTGAATTGTGGCCGGTGGAGATGGCGCCGTGCAGCTTGGTCTGCAGCACGTCGGTCTTCACAACATCTACGATTTCCTGCCGCTGCTTCCGGGTCAGCGGGAAGAAGTTGTTCCACTTCGCGTACTTGTTGCCCACGAATCCCCAATAGATACGCGCCAGGAAGTTGAACACGTAGACATACGCGCTGGCGAAGTGGATGAAGCGAATCCAGCCGAACCAGTACTGCTGATAGGCCTCGACGGCGGCGAAGGCGGGGATGGGTTTACCGATGAGGTATCCGGTGATGATCAGCAAGGTCAACGTGATGGCGTTGATCCAGTGGTAGGCGCGCACCGGCAGTTCCCATACATAGACCCGCCGGTACTCGACGGGATGCCCGTCGTTGGCGAACTTATCAAGCGGAATGTTTGAAGTGCTCATGGTCTCACCGTCTCACTCGAATGAAATCTGGTGGAGATGCCGACCCTGCGGGTCGTAGAGGTGCACGGCGCAGGCGAGGCACGGGTCAAAGGAGTGGACGGTGCGAAGGATCTCGACCGGCTGCTCGATTTTCGCGATGGGCGTACCGATGAGCGACTCTTCAAATGCGGAGCGCTGCTGCTTGGCATCGCGCGGAGAGCCGTTCCAGGTAGTCGGGACCACGAGCTGGTAGTTGTCGATCTTGCCGTTCTTGATCTTGATCCAGTGAGCGAGTGCGCCGCGTGGAGCTTCGACGAGGCCGACGCCTTCGCACTCTTCCGGCCAGGTCTTGGGATCCCAGCGGGAGTTGTTGAAGGTGGAGACTTCGCGAGTCTTGACGCGCTGCAGCAGCTCGCCGTTGAACTCCTTGAGCCAGGCCATGGTGAGCGCCGCGTCAATGCCGCGGGCGGCGGTACGGCCGAGCGTGGAGAAGACGGCGGCGACGGGCACGTTGAGCTTGCCCAGCACCATGTTGACGAGTTCCTTGACGTCAGTGTGGCCGGCGGCGAGTCCAACGACGACGCGCGCGAGCGGGCCGACTTCCATGGCGTTGTCTTTCCAGCGAGGAGTCTTCAGGAACGAGTACTTTTCGTAGCCGGCCAGGGTCTCAAACGGAGGCTGCGGGCCGGAATAGTTGATCTTGGTTTCGCCGGCCGAGGGGTGAACGCCCTGGTTGTTGCCGCCTTCGTAGTCGTACCAGGAGTGGGCGATGTACTCCTTGATTTCCTGCGTGTCTTTGGCGTTGACGGGATGGAGCTGGCTGAGATCGCGGTTGAGCACGACGCCGCGCGGGAACTTGAACGACTCAGGCTGGTTGTAGCCCTTGGTTGGGAAGTCGCCGTAGCTGAGGTAGTTCTTGAGGCCGCCGCCGTAGCTTGCCCAGTCCTTATAGAAGCCGGCGACCGCGAGCAGGTCAGGGATGTAGACCTCGCTGACGAACTCGTCAGCCTTGGCGATGAGGCTGGAGACGAGATTGAGGCGCTCGCCGTTGATGGCCGCGACTTCATCCACGTCAATGGAGCAGGGAACGCCGCCCACGAGGTAGTTGGGATGCGGGTTCTTGCCGCCGAAGACGGCGTGGATCTTGACGATTTCCTTCTGCCACTCGAGCGCGTCGAGATAGTGCGCGACGGCGATGAGGTTGATTTCGGGCGGCAGCTTGTAAGCCGAGTGTCCCCAGTAGCCGTTGGCGAAGATGCCGAGACCGCTGGCGGCGAAGGCCTTGATCTTGTCCTGCACATCAGAGAAGTAGCCGGGCGTGTTCTTGTCCCACTTGGAGAGGGACTGGGCGATCTCGGCTGCTTTCTTGGGGTCGGCCTTGAGGGCGTTGACGATGTCGACCCAGTCGAGCGCGTGCAGGTGGTAGAAGTGGATCACGTGATCCTGCACGTACTGGGTGGCCGACATGATGTTGCGGATGAGCTCGGCGGTGGGCGGGACGGAGATGCCGAGCGCATCTTCGACGGCGCGAACGCTGGCGAGCGCATGCACGGTGGTGCAGACGCCGCATACGCGTTCGGTGATTGCCCAGGCGTCACGAGGATCGCGGCCGATGAGAATCTTCTCGAGGCCGCGCACCATGGTGCCTGCGCTGAAGGCGTCCGTGATGACGCCATTTTCAACCACCGCTTCAATGCGCAGGTGGCCTTCAATGCGAGTTACGGGATCAACGACAATTCGTGGCATAGTTCCTCACGATTCCTTCATATCTTCTGCGTGAACTTCCGCAATGACCTTGTGCTTGCGGATGTTGGTAACGACCGCGTGGGCGGCGACTCCGGCGAGCGTGGTCAAGCCGACGGCGGTGCCGATGGTGTCGGCGGTGCTCTCAATGCCGAAGCCGGGGAACGAGGCCAGGTGCTGATAGAACGGGCCGTTGTCCCAGAAGCCGGGCTCGCTGCAACCGAGGCAGGGATGGCCTGACTTGACGGGCGAGCTGGTGCCTTCGTTCCACATGGTCACCGAGCAGGCGTTGTACGTGACGGGTCCCTTGCAGCCGACCTTATAGAGGCAGTAGCCCTTCTTGGCGTTCTCGTCATCGAAGGACTCGACGAATAGGCCGGCATCGTAGTTGGGACGGCGATAGCAGGTGTCGTGCACGCGGCGGCCGTAGAACTCCTTGGGCCGGCCGAGCGAGTCGAGCTCGGGAGTCTGGCCGAGTACAAGCATGTGCGAGATGACGGACATCATGACATCTGCGATGGGCGGGCAGCCCGGCACGTTGATGACCTGCTTGTTGATGAGCTTGCTGATGGCATGCGCGCCGGTGGGATTGGGCTTGGCAGCCTGCACGCCTCCGAAGCTGGCGCAGGCGCCCCAGGCGATGACAGCGGCGGCATCGGCGGCAACTTCCTGAAGGATGGACTCGGCGGTCTTGCCACGAATCATGCAGTAGACGCCATTGTCTTTGGTGGGTACGGCACCTTCGACGAGAAGGATGTACTTGCCCTTCTGATCGCGCATGGTGTCGGTGAGGCTTTTTTCGGCCTGGAAGCCGGAGGGAGCCATCAGGGTTTCAGAGTAGTTGAGGTTGATTACATCCAGAAGAGCGTCAGCCACGATGGGATGCGACGCGCGGAGGAATGATTCGGAGCAGCCGGTGCACTCCTGAAAATGAAGCCAGATGACGGCAGGTTTTTCTTTCTTTTCAAAGGCGGAGACGACTTGCGCCACGCCGGACTTCTGGAGCCCGATTGTGGTAGCAGCGACGCCGCAGAACTGGAGAAATTGGCGGCGGCTGTAGCCTTTCTCCTGCATGGATTGCCAAACGGTTTTGCCCATGACCACCTCACTTGCGATTCCTACCGGCAGCATGTGATTCAGCACACATTACCGCCAATGACATTGCGACGGTACGCGATATAAAACACACCCGACTGTGCGCGGCGTCACAATTGTTTGGTTAACTTAATGCGACCAAGTTGGTCGTTGTTGGGAATGGCGCTGGCGACGGTCGCGGAGCGAAGCGAGATCGTGTGGTTTATCTAGGGAAATAGAGAAATGCGCAGCGGTTGCGGGCGTTTGTTCGTAACCTGCGGATGGGGCTGGCGGTCCAATTGATTGAGTGGTTTCGCCATAGAGATGAGTGACGTTGCGCACAGTTTCGGACGGTGTGTCGCGGTCTGGTAATCTTGGCGTTGTCTCGGGAGGGTCGCTGTGAGTCGTACTGTTGCGCTGTTCTCTACACTGCTGATTGGTTCTTCTTTATTGTTCGCGCAGGCCGATACGGATGCGCCGGAATCGGGCGCGACGCTGCACATCAACAGCCGCGCGGTGCTGGTGGATGTGATTGTCACCGACTCGCATGGGAATCCGGTGACGGGTCTCAAGCAGGACGCGTTTTCGCTGGCGGACCAGGGGAAGGCGCAGACGATCTCCTATTTTGAAGAGCACAAGGCGGGCGAGCCGGCAAAGGCGGTGGAGTTCCCCAAGATGGCGCCGAATGTGTTTACGAATTTCTCGCCGTTTCCGCGGCCGCCGGCGGTGACGGTGCTGCTGCTGGACTCGCTGAATACGCACATGGAGAACCAGAGCTATGTGCATGCGCAGGCGATGAAGTTTTTGAAGACGGCCAAGCCGGGATCGCGGATGGCGATTTTTGCGATGGGGCTGGGACTGCACTTCATTCAGGGATTTACGGACGATCCGGCGCTGCTGGCGGCGGCGCTGAACAATAAGAAGAACAACGAGGTGCAAACCTCGGTGATGCTGAAGGGGCAGGACGAGTCGAATGCCCAGGCGAATGTGATTGCGATGATGTCGGCGTCGATGGGGAATGGAGCGACAGCAGCCTCGGCCGGGTCGATTGCCGCGCTGCAAAACTTTTTCCAGGAGAACGACAATTCGCGGACGGTAGATCGGGATCTGCTGACGATGGAGAATTTTCAGCGGCTGGCGACGTTTCTGAATAGCTTTCCGGGGCGCAAGAACGTGATCTGGTTTTCCGAGGCGTTTCCGCTGGTGATCGGAAACGGCTTCGATCCGCGGCTGGGCGATGTGGCCGCGAAGACGATGGACATGCTGGCGGCGGCGCGGGTCGCGATTTATCCGGTGGACGCAGCCGGGTCGGCTCCGCTGGCGATTTACCAGGCGCAGACCAACATGCCGGCAACCATGCACGACCCCGTCTCGCTGCTGGATGCGCAGAACTCCTCACGCCTCAACGAGGATTCGGACCGGAATGCGAACCAGACCACCATGAAGATGGTTGCGGAGGCGACGGGCGGGAAGGCGTTCACGAACGGCAACGGGCTGGCGCAGATTATCGGCGATATTGCGGCATCGAGCGCGAACTTCTATTCGCTCTCGTACTCGCCGACCGATACGAAGATGGACGGGAGTTATCGGAAGGTCGAGGTGAAGGTGCAGGGAGGGAACTACAAGCTCTCGTATCGGCGCGGGTATATCGCGCTGGACGACAATCTGCCGGGCTCGGGAGAGATGCTGCGCGAGAAGGCGATTCATCAGTTGGCGGAGAAGAATCCGGGGGCGGTGGACCCGCTGCTGCCGTTCATGGACCTGGGCATGCCGCAGAGCCAGCAGATTCTGTACGAGGCGAAGATTCAGCCGGTTCCGGTCGGCGACAGGCCCGAGCCGGGCGATCCCAAATCGGCGGCGTCGCGGTATACGGTGGATTTCGCGGTGGACGCGAAGGACCTGCGGTTGCCCCAGGGACCGGACGGGCTGCGCACGGGCGCGCTGAATATTTCGCTGATTGCGTATGACCGGTACGGCAATGTGATGAGCCGCAAGGATCATATCGTTCAACTGCAGATCAAGCCGGATGTTTGGGCCGTGTATCAAAACACGGGCGTGCAACTGCATGCGGATATCGCCGTGCCGAAAGGGCAGTACTGGCTGCGGACGGGCATCTATGACCAGAAGTCGCGGAAGGTAGGGACGATGGAGATTCCGCTGGGTTCGGTGCAGACGCTGCAGGCGGCGCAGCAAGGCGGTCCGGGATCGAAGTAGCTCGATCGGACAGCAGATTCCGTCGGGAATGACAGACAGAAAAGCAAAAACAGAAACGTTTGGGTTCGTGGTCTCCCACCCTAAACGCAAAAGACGCGTTTAGGATGGAGCACCCGCTGGGAATCGCCCGAGACTCGTCTGGTCATGCGTCGATCATTTCGTTCGGCTAACATTGAAGGTCATGTCGAGCGAACTTTCATCGACGTCTGCGGCGGCGCTGAGCGGGTTTGTGCTGGTGCTGATCCAGTTTGACGTGTGCGAAGAGATCCGGATGGACAAGCTGCAGCAGTCCGTGAGCGCGCGGACGCTTAAGCAGCCGAGCACGAAGCAGGCGGCGCCTTCCTACGTGAGATATGAGCGGCCGCCGGTGCTGGAGCGCCTGGAACCGCTGACGCTGGAGTCGGGCGAGCGGCTTGAAGGGGAGATCAAGTATTTCGATTACGGCGTGGTGAGCGTCACCTATCAGCTTCCGTTTTCGGGCGATTGGGAGAGCCTGATCCGGCTGTCGAGCCGTTGGGTGTGGGACGTGGATTTTGCCTCGCGCATCGAGCCGATGATCCGGCGGACGCTGGAGCGGTCAGAGGCGGCGTTTGTGAAGCCGTACGAGCGCTGGCCCAGCGAGGACTATTTCATTTTTCATGTGAAGGAAGTCTGGGGCGTGCCGGTGGCCTCGGGGGCTCCAAGCGCTGCCGAACTGGTGCGATCGCATGGGCAGAAGATTGCCCAGGTGGTGCGCGGAGATCGCGTTTTGCTGGCGGAGGGCGAATGCCACGAGGTGCTGCAGTCGCAGGTCTCGTACTATGCGCATGACCTGGCGGTGATCGGGTGGAACGCGGCGTTTGTGTATGACTCGAGCGGGGGAGCGGAGACCGCGGTGCAACTGCTGGAGTATGCCAACTCGCAGTTGCTGGAGTTTCGGCACTACGACGAGTTGCTGAGCGATGTGCTGGGCGGCGTCTACGATCAACTGGCGGAGAAGCGGGGCCGGTTTGCGCGCTGGCGGATGGCGAAGCGGGCGCGGGAACTGCATCGCGTGCTGCTGGAGATTGGCGAACTGACCGAGCACGCGGACAACGCCATCAAGTTTCTGAGCGATATGTTCGCGGCGCGGTTGTATCGGCTGGCGGCGGCCAAGGTAGGTGTGCCGGATTACAAGGATCTGGTGGCGGAGAAGCTGAAGACCGCAGAGGATCTGCACCAGGATATGACGGAGCAGTTCAACGAGAGCCGGGCATTTTTCCTGGAGGTTGTGGTGGTGCTGATATTGCTGATCGAGCTGTATTACGCGTTCAAGGGCAAAGGGTGAAGGCAGGGATTAGGCATTAGGAATTAGGGATTAGGAAAGAATGAGGCCCGCCAGGTTTGGCGGGCCTCAGCTGTTGGTGCGTTGAGACTATTTGCCGCCGTTGCCGTGTTTGAAGTCGATGGTTGTGGTGAAGGTTCCGTTCTCGTAGACGTTGGCTGTCCAGGGCACGGTAAGCGTCCACTTCGCGTTGGGATTGCAGCCGTTGATTCTGAAGGTGACGCTCACGCTCGCGGTGCCGTCCGCAGGCATGTCTCCGAGAGCGACGGGGAAGCTCGGTCCGGAGGTTATCTGTGGCGTGCACGACGGGCCGGAGGCCTGGGTGAGCGTGAGGCTGTTGATCTGCATTCCCCACGCCGTGCCCACGTCGCCGTTGGTTGCGGTCAGCGTGATGGTCCGGGTGTCGGCCTTGCCGGCGTCTATTGAAGATGTGATGGTCATGCCGTAGCCGGGCAACTGGGTTTTATCGACGATACCCCAGTAAGCCGGCTTGGCCTGCAGCCCGCGGTCGAACGGCAGCGGGTAGTCGGTGCGGTTGACGGGGAAGCTGTCGAGCCAGGTGTCATCGTCGGCCATGCCCCAGATGGTGACGCGGTTGATCTTGCCGGCCAGGCTCTTGAATGCATCGAAGGTGTCAGCATAAAGCCAGCCCTGTTCGGCCAGTACCGACGGCGGAATGTTGGGGCCGTAGTTGGAAGTGCGATCGCCCGCGTTGTAGACGCTCTCATCGTATTCAGTTACCTGCTGATCGATGCCCGGGAAGTCGTCCGCAATGGTGTTGATCGCATTCACCATCGCATTCACGGACGGGTAGTTGATGGCGTTGTGCATCTCATGGCCCACGCCGTCGAGCGGGATGCCGCGCGAGCGCAGGTCGCCGACCACCTGCACGAGGCATGCGAGGCGGTTGGAATCGGTAGTGCTGTAGTCGTTGATGTAGAGCTTTGTGCCGGCCGGTGCATACTGCCGAGCCGCCTGCAACGCAACATCGATGTAGCTCTTGCCAAGCACCTGGTAGAACGGCCCATGCACGAGGCAGTCGGGCTGGTTGGGATCGAGTGGCTCGTTGACCACGTCCCAGACGCCGACCTTGTTGCCGAAGTGCTGGACTTCGTTCTGGATGTGCTCCTGGATGTTGGCGATGACGGTGGCCTGGTTGGCGGGCGAGTTTGTGCCGTCGCCGGTGGCGTAGGAGGGAGTTTGCGCGCCGGTGGCCCAGACAAGGTTGTGACCGCGGACGAGCATGTTGTTGCAGGTTGCCACGCCGACTTCGGCGTCGGCATTGGTGTAGTTGAAGGTGCCCTTGGTGGATTCGACGGAGCTCCACTTCATGTCGTTGCCGGAGGTCATGCTGTTGAAGTGCATGGCCATTAACTGCTCATGCGGACCGGCCAGGTCAGAGGTGTCGACCGCGGTGCCGATGGGGAAGTACGCCGACAGACTCTGGAAGATCGACGGGATATTGGTTTGGATTGTGGGCGGCGGCACATAGCTGAGCTGGAAGTCGTCGATGTAGAACGAAGCCAGATCATTGCCGGACGCGGGGAAGGTCTGGAAATAGAGAGTGGCCTGGCCTTGATCGTAGGCGCTGGACATGTTGTAGCCCATGACGCTGACCTGGTGCCATTGGCCATCTGCCGGGACTGATACGCCTGGATAGCCGGTAACTCCCGGATAACTCGTCGTGCCGCTGAGGGTCGTTTGCAGACTTACGTTGATGTTGTGCGACGAGCCGTCCGTGGGCAGCATCCTCACCCATCCGCTGATGTTGTAGATGGAGCCGGAGTACATCTTGTTGCTGATGCTGATGGAGGGGCCATCGTAATTCGCGATGCGGCCGGTGGTAAGCAGGCTGTGCGTGCCGGAGTGCGCGGCAGCGGTGGAGTTGCTGACGGTGGAGGATCCGGAACGCGAGACCCAGCCGTCATTTCCGCCGTCTTCAAAGTTGGTGCTGATCCCGGAGTTGTCCTGCTGGCTGGGATCAGGCGGAGCCGCGGTGAGCTGGCCGATGGTGACGTGGCTGATGTAGAAGGAGTCAGTCGCGCTGTTCGACTGAATGTAGAGCGTAAGGCCTGTCGGCGGGCCGGGCTGGTCAGTGAAGCTGAAGGTGCCCTGGACCTTTGTCCACGCGGTGGCGGAGAGCGCGGCGGAGGTGCCGAGACTGCTGTAGTTGCCGGACGTGGCGCAATCGGCGAGCTTGAGCGAGAGGGTCGCGGTGGGACTGCTGCTGTCAGGCGACGCGAGCAGCACATAGGCGGTGACCTGGTAAGTTGCTCCGGCAACGACGTTGGGCACGGTCAGGAGATTGAGCGCCGGACCCATGTAGCCCGCGGTGCGATTGGTGACCTGGAGGGCGTGCGAATCGCCAAAGGCATTGGCCACGGGAATGGCGGAGTTTGTCAGCGTGGGACTGCCGAACGGGAACCAGCCATCGAGTCCGCCGTCGGACCAGGTGTAGGTTGCGATGGGAGTTCCGCCGGGAGGCGGCGCAGTCTGCGTGATTACTACGTCGTCGAGATAGAAGGACTTCGCGCTGGAGGCGCCGACAAGCTGCGCGTAGAGCAGGACACCGGTCTCGGTTGCGGAGGCGTTGAAGTTGCCGCCGATCTGAACCCAACCGGAATCGTTGACGGGAACCTGATAGGTGCCGATGGTGTCGTAACAAGTGCCGCCGGAACACGAGGGGTCAGTGCGCGCAATGGAGAAGTTGGCGTTCGCGATCCCCTCGCCGCTGGTCAGGCGGAGATATCCGGTGATGGTGTACTTTGCGCCGGGCTGCAAGACGCTGTTGAGCTGAATCGACGGGCCGCCGGTGCCGCTGGAACTGGTGGTGGTGAGCAGGCTGGAGGAGCCTGTGTAAGCGGCAGCGGTTGTGGACACCGGAGTGGTGGCGTTGAAGAACGAACCCCATCCCTGCGCGTTCCCGTTCTCGAAGTCGTAGGTGGCGACGGTCTGCGCATGCGAAGAGAGCGACGCGAGGAGGAGGACGGCGACGGTAAGACCGATGAGCCGAGAGAAGCGCGTCATCGACGAATGCCGATTCGAGTCACTGACAAAGTGAAACATGGAGATCTCCTGGAGCGGGCAAACAATAAGAGTGGCGCCTCCGAACAGCGCGTTGGAGGCTTGAAGGAAGCTATCGGGTAATTCGATTTACTCGATCGTGCGGGAGTATAGACACGCGGTTAGAGGAGTGTCAAGGTGTCTTTAGGGACATTTAAAGGGGGGTTGAAAGCGTGATGGAGAGGAAGTTAGAAGGAGTTATCGAATCAGTTCTTTACGTTTTATATATGCGACCAGGGGGAGAGGCGGTCTGAAGAGGGATTCACGAGTTATTCAAATGAGGGCCCGACCAGAGGCCCGGCCCTCAGCCGCGGAGGACGGGATCAACTCTCTTTGCGGTAGAGCATGTCGCGCATGGTTTTGCGGCGGGCTTCATTCATCTCGGCGTTGTCGGTGCGGTAGTCGCCCGCGCTCGGTTTGGCGTTTTCTTCTTCAGGTTCGCTGCAGGAGGGGCAGCGGTTGGCAAAGCCGGGTTTGCCGGGCCGGAGTTCGAATTCCTCTCCGCAGGCGACGCAGGTTTTGATCGGGAATGGCATGGCTCTTCTCTCGTGCTTTTTGATGTTGGTTTGGCGTTTTCGCTGCAACCCAGTTGCTGAAAAATTCTAAACCCACGGCCCAGAGGCGAGAGTCCTGATCTGCGGCTCAGGGTTTGGGGATTTCGAGGGCCTTGGTGAGGCTGGCCACGACTTCGACGTGGTGGCCGCGGCACCAGGATTCGAGTCCTTTGGCGAGGCGTTCGGTGGCGCGCGGGTCGGCATAGCTCGCGGTGCCGACCTGGACGGCGGTGGCTCCGGCCAGGAGGAACTCGACCGCGTCTTCGGGGGTGAGGATTCCGCCCATGCCGAGGATGGGAATCTTCACGGCGCGGGCGGTCTCGTAGACCATGCGCAGGGCGATGGGCTTGATGGCCGGTCCGGATAAGCCGCCGGTGATGTTGGTGAGGCGCGGCTGGCGGGTTTCGACATCGATGGACATGGCCATGAAGGTGTTGATGAGGCTGACGGCGTCGGCGCCGGAGGTTTCGCTGATCTGCGCCATCTGTGCGATGGAGGTAACGTTGGGCGAAAGCTTGACGATGAGGGGGCGCTTGCTAATGGCTCGGACGCGGCCGACCAGGTATTCGAGCGAACCGGGATCGGAGCCGAAGGCCATGCCGCCGGCGTGGACGTTGGGGCAGGAGACGTTGATCTCGTAGGCGGCGATGCCTTCAGCCTGGTTGAGGCGCTCGACGACCGCGACGTAGTCGCCGACGGTGTAGCCGAAGACGTTGACGACGACGTTGGCGCGGGGGTACTTTTTCAGCGCCGGGAGCTTGGTGGCGATGAAGTCTTCAACGCCGATGTTCTGGAGGCCGATGGCGTTGAGCATCCCGGCCGCGGTCTGGATGAGGCGCGGCGCGCGGTTGCCTTCCATGGGCTCGAGCGAAATGCCCTTGGTGACGAACGCGCCGAGGTTTTCGAGGCTGACCATCTCCTCGAATTCAATTCCGTAGCCGAAGGTGCCGCTGGCGGCGATGACGGGGTTGGCCAGCGTGATGCCGGCCAACGTGACTTTCATATCGGGTTTCAATGAATGAGTTCTCAGTTGTCAGTGATCAGTTGTCAGCAGTCTGTGGTCAAGTGATCAGGTGGTCAAGTGACCACGGGCGTGCTCCGAATTCATCATCATTTAGTGTATCGCGGGAGCGTTGGCTGGCTTGAGGGCTTCGGTGAGGACGCGGCCGACGGAGGCCGAGGGGTGATTGACGCCGGCGAGAGCTGCGAAGGTGGCGGCGAGATCGACGGGCGCGACTCGGTCACGATACTCGCCGGGCGCGAAAGGTGCGCCGTAGAAGGCGAGGGGAACGTGTCGATCGTAGGACCACGGACTGTAATGCGTGGTGCCGCCGGCGCTGTTGGCTTGAATCTGGTAGGCATCGAGGATGGCCATGACGAACCAGTTGCCGTGATCGGCATAGCTGTGAGCGATGAGGCGTCCCCACTCGGAGGGTGGGAGCTGAGCGTGCGCGAGCTGCAGGCGGGTGTAGACAGCCTGCACGCGGGGTGCGGGCGGGAGACGATGCTGGAGCGGAAGTTCGGCTGGCGTCTTGGGAGCAGAAGCGGCGACAACTTCAGACACGAGGGCAGCGACGGCCTCTTCGGCGGTCTTTTCGTCGACTTTGGCCTGTTCGAATGCCGGCTTGTTGAGGGTGATGTAGGGCAAGTCGGGATCGGGCAACAGATATTGGGTGTCATTTCCGGGAGAGAAGCGCGCATTGAGCTTCGCGTTGATCGCGGCGTCGACATCGGTCATGTTGACGGACGCGGCGGAGATGCCGAGCGCGGCGGCCTCATTCGGGACGGGCGCGACGCCGTGGTCGGCGCTGAGTGCGAGCCAGACATTCTTGAGGCCGATGGACTGGTCGAGTCCGGCGAAGAAGGTGTCGAGGTCGTGGTCGAGGCTGAGGACCATCCGCTTCTCCTGGGGGGAGTCGGGGCCGAAGGTGTGGCCTTCAATGTCATTGGCGGAAAGCGAGATGGTGATCTCGTCCGTGACGCCGTTCTGGCCGAGGTGTTCGTTCTGGATGAGGGCCTGGGCGAAGTCGAGCTCGTAGCTGTTGGCGGCGGGCATGTGGCCAACCTGCTCAAAGAACTGATTGGTGTCGTCGGCGAGGGCGTCGTGCGCGGCCTGCTGGCGGCGCGGGCCGGCGTTGAAGGCGTGGACCCAGCCGGGGAGGTGATCCATGTAATAGGTGGAAGTGGTGAACTGGCCGCTGGAGGGTTCGAGCCAGTAGGCGGCGTTGGCCGATTGGCCTGAGGGAAGGATGGAGGCCCGGTCTTTCAGCGAGATGCCGAAGACGCGCGCTTTGCCCTGGGTGGCGAGACGGAGCTCGTCGCCGAGGGTGGTGGCGCGCAGATTGCGCGGGGAGGAGCCGATGAGGTATTTGAGGGCGCCGGGCTGGGCGTTGGGCAGGTTGGCGGGAATGACATTGGCGGGCACATCGACGAGCTGGTAGCGTTCATCCTCGACGGAACTGACTTTGCGGGTGGCGTCTCGTGCGGGGTCCCACCACTCGTTGGTTTCGATGCCGTGGCCGTCGGAGTAGGCGCCGGTGCCGAGGGTGGCGTGGCCGGGGGCGGTCTTGGTGTTGGCGTAGTCGTAATAGCAGTTGGTGAACCATGCGCCTTCGTCGGTGAAGAGGCGGAAGCCGCGGCCCTTGAACTCGTCGTGGAAGCGGTTGAGGTAGTCGCCTCGGAACTGGTCAATGACCACGATGACGATGAGCTTGGGCTTGCCGGCGTAGACCTGCGCGGCGATGAAGGACGGGAATAAGAGGACTACAAGGGCAAGGAAAAGGGTAATGGCAGGACGCCTGCGATTGGACATGGCATCCATGATAAAGAACCGTTGGTTACAGACTTGTTGCAGAGAGTGACGACGGTACGATCCGAGAATGGATCCGTGAGGGAGAGGCAGTTTGGGACGTATCTCAGGTGCCGGACCGAGACACTACCGTAGTTTGATACTTCTTGACACCGCCTTGCGGGGACGCGATACTCTCGTTCAGTCCGATAATAAATTCTCCTGGATTTTTGCTGTGGCATTCCGCTTGAACGCGAGCCTCTCGGCCGCTCGACCCGCTTCCAGCTTCGTATCTATGGCGCGATGCCGCCTCAAGGCAGGCGTCATTCTGCGTCAACTGAGCGCAAAAGCCTTTCCCCGGTTCCGATCACACGTCAGATTCTGCGAAGGAGTTCTCATGTCGTTACGAACAAGGCTCGCGGGTTCGTTGCTCATTGCCTGTTCCACTCTGCTGATGGCGCAGAGCCCTGTGCCGATGATCGTCGGCGTAACTGAGAATCCCGCCGGTACGCAGATCACGATCACTGGCACGTTCCTGGGCACAGGCGTGCCAAGGGTCATGCTTGTGAATACGGTGTTAACCATTACCCAATCGAACGGTAGCAGCATCACCGCAAACCTGCCGGCAGGGATAAGTCCCGGAGTCTACCTGCTGACCGTGGAAATACTCAGCCCGCGCCAAAGCGGGACCTTTACGGTGGCACTCGGCCAGATAGGTCCGACCGGGCCGCAAGGTGCAGTGGGGCCGCCCGGAGCGCCCGGAGCGCCCGGAGCTACTGGAGCTACCGGACCGACGGGCGCTGCCGGGCCGAAGGGCGACACTGGGCAGACTGGAGCCGCCGGCCCCGCAGGAGCTCAGGGTCCGAAAGGAGCGACCGGAGCTCAGGGATCGCCCGGAACGACTGGCGCCACCGGCCAATCAGGACCGGCGGGGCCGCAAGGTCCGACTGGCCCCACGGGAGCGACCGGCGGCCAGATCTGGTCTTCGAACTTTGTCCTTCCCGCCACGATCACGTCGGGGATGTCGAGTGCCGGAATTGTGGCTCTTCCCAGCGGCAATGGTGGAACGGCTTCGCAGAACGTACCGGCATCCGTGCTTCAAGTTCCGCAGAATTGCACGGCGTCCGGTTTCAAGGTCGCCCAATTTGGCGCCAGCAACGGCTCCACGGCGCAAGTAATGCTCGTGACGGGATCGGATTCTTTAATTGCATCAGGCTTTATCAACGGAAGTTCGCTCGCGTGTACTCTCACTGCGAATGCTGGTGCGCCCACCTCTTGCTCCACCTCGGGCAGTGCTTCTCTGACGGCGGGAGAGCTTGTTTCGATCGCAGTTTTCAGCTTCTCCAACCCGCCCGATTTCCAGAATGCCAGGCTTGTGGTCAGCTTCGTCTGTCAGTGACGGCAGGCAATTCTGAGTGAAAAAAAGATGGGCGGCTCGATGAGCCGCCCATTGTGTTTGAGGTTGCTGTGGGTGTCAGGCGCTGACGGGTTCCTGGCTGGCGACTTTGACGGGCGTGAGCCAGCCGAACTTGTCGGGCTTGAGGCCGTTGGCGATGCCGAAGAACTCGTCGGCGATGCGCTTGGTAATCTCGCCGGGCTTGCCTTCGCCGATGACGATGCGGTCAATGGAGCGGATGGGCGAGACTTCCGCGGCGGTGCCGGTGAAGAAGACCTCGTCGGAGATGTAGAGCAGCTCTCGCGGAATGGACTGCTCGATCACGGTGAGGCCGAGGTGGCGCGCGATGGTGAGCACGGAGTCGCGAGTGATGCCGGAGAGCGCGGAGTTCGACAGCGGTGGCGTATAGAGGACACCGTTGCGGACGATGAAGATGTTCTCGCCGGAGCCCTCGCTGACGTAGCCGCTGACGTCGAGGGCAATGCCTTCGGCGTAGCCGTTGATGTCGGCTTCCATGCGGATAAGCTGCGAGTTCATGTAGTTGGCGCCGGCCTTGGCGAGAGCCGGCAGGGTGTTGGGCGCCAGGCGATTCCAACTCGAGATGCAGACGTCGGCGGCATCGCCGCCGGTGACGTATTTGCCCCACGGATAGTTGGCGATGTAGATCTCGACGGGCGAGCCCTTGGGGTTCACGCCCACTTCGCCGTAGCCGCGCAGGGCGATGGGGCGGACGTAGCAGGGAGCGATCGCGTTGGCCTCGATGGTGTCGACCACCGCGGCGCAGAGCTCGTCGAGCGAGTAGGGAAGCGGCATGCGGTAGATCTTGGCCGAGTCAATGAGGCGCTGCATGTGCTCAGGCAGGCGGAAGACGGCCGCGCCGTGGGGCTGGGTGTAGCAACGGATGCCTTCGAAGACGCTGGAGCCGTAATGAACCACATGGCTCATCACGTGGATGGTCGCGTTCTCCCAGGGGATCAGGTTGCCGTTGTGCCAGATTTTCGAGGTGGGTTGGATGGGCATGAGACTCCTTGCCGCGCGAACCCCGCGCGTTGTCTCAAGCCTACCGCGATCAGGGCACACGTGTCACCCGTGCGCATCTCCGCTGTCAACGCCGCGGTTTGGGGGCGACGCGCGAAGGTGAAACTGGAGTTTCTGATCGCCCAGCCCGCCCAGGATCACAAAGGTACGCAGCTCTATTTACTCGAACCTGGGATGGCCATCCATCGAGGAGTTAATCGTAATCGGGTTAAGTGCGAACGGAACCCATCTCGCACCCGGGATGTCCGCAGGTGCACAGGATCTCCACCTTCGTTGCGACGCCCTCGCAGTGAGCGCTGCAGTACTTTGCATTGGCGGGGGGAACACAGACACAAGCGGCATTGCCGCATTTTTTAGGGGTCTGGGCAGCCATTAAGATCTCCTCCTTGTAAATACCGGAGCTGACCTGGGGAATCACTGGCTTGCAACAATTCCGTCAAAAGCATAGCCCAACCGGACCGGAATTGTCACGGCGGGGCGGGACCGCCGATACCCCCTAAAATACAAGCACGGGCGACGCCGCCGGGCGATTGCCGCACCCCGATCGGAGGCCGTGTTGCGGATTTTCACTCTCATAGTGGGCGTCGTCTGCATTTTTGTCGTGCTGCTTGACGCGTTCCAGACCATCATCTCGCCGCGGCGCGCAACAGGGCCGGTGCGGCTGACCAGGTTGTTCTATATCGCGACATGGAGGCCGTGGTCTTTTTTTGCACGACGCATTCGAGATGCGCGGGCACGGGAGACGGTGTTCAGCTTCTACGGGCCGTTGTCGCTGATTCTGCTGATGGCGTTCTGGGCAACGTTGATCCTGTTCGGATTTGGCCTGATCTACTTTTCGCTGGGCGCGTCGTTCTGGGATTCGCGGGAACGGGCCGGACTATTGTCGGATCTGTATATGAGCGGCGCGGCAATTTTCACGCTGGGTCCTGAGGACGCTGGTCCCACCACTCCCTTGGCGCGCATGCTGGTGGTGCTTGAAGCGGGAACCGGCTTCGCATTCCTGGCCGTGATCATGGGCTATTTTCCGGTGCTGTACGGCGCGTTTTCAAGGCGCGAGGTGAATATCTCGCTGCTGGATGCAAGGGCGGGCTCGCCCCCGACCGCCGCAGAGCTGATGCGGCGCCACGCGCACGACGACGCGGAGGAGTCGTTGACGACCTTGCTGGTGGAGTGGGAACGGTGGTCGGCGGAGCTGCTGGAGAGCCACATTTCGTTTCCGCTGCTGTGCTACTTCCGCTCGCAGCATACGAACCAGAGCTGGCTCAGCGCGCTGACGTCGATCCTGGACACGTGCGCGCTGCTGATCGCGGGAGTGCAAGGACACGAGGCGCGGCAGGCGCAACTGACATTTGCGATGGCACGGCATGCGTTGGTGGATCTGTCGCAGGTGGTGTCGCTGCGGCCGGTGGAGGAAGCGCCGGACCGTCTGCCGCATGCGCGGTACGAGCAGCTCTATGGGCTGCTGTGCCAGGGCGGCGTGAGCGTGTGCCGCGACAACAACAGCGAGAACCGGCTGAGCGAGATGCGCAAGCTTTACGAGCCGTATGCCGAGGCGCTGAGCGCGCATTTCCAAATGCCCCTGCCGCCGTGGATTGCGGAGAAGCCGCACAAGGACAACTGGCTCACGGTAGCGAAGGTGCGAGCCCGAGCAGAGAAGGCGAATCCGCAGACGACGAAGGCCGCAGGCGAGACGAGGAGCAGTGCAGTGGATCTGCTGCTGGATGACCATCACGATTTCTGAGGCTCTCTCCTTCGCACAGAGGCGGCTGCTAACCTGATTGGTGCCCCGCTCTTCTACACCTCATCGTCTTCCCGGCCTCACCAAAACAACTGGGCTGATCGAGCATCCGTTCGATCGCGAGAATGGCGTGCGCACCAGCGGCCTGGTGGCGGGAAGGCATCTCAAGTCGGGACACGCGCACGATCGTCACGCGACGGCTTACTATGGCGTGGCGCCATCGGTGTTTCACAAGGTGATGGAGCACTGGCCGAAGACGCGGCCCGCGGCGCCGATTGAGCAGACCGTATTTATCGATGCCGGAGCGGGCATGGGGCGCGCCGTGCTGCTGGCAGCGGAGATGCCGTTCCGGCAGGTGATTGGGGTGGAACTGCACCCGGCGCTGGTGAGGGTGGCGCGGCGGAATGTTGCGGCGTGGCGCAAGGCGGGGCGAGCTCAAGCGCCGGTGCGGATGGTCGAGGCGGATGCGGTGGAGTTTGCGTTTCCGGCGGGGCCGACGGTGCTGTTCCTGTTCAATCCGTTTGGCGCGGTGGTGATGCGGCGGCTGTTGAAGAGGCTGGCTGGGGTGTTTGCGGAGCAGCCGGGCGCGCTCGATGTGTTGTACGTCAACGATGAGCAGGTCGGGGTGCTGGAGCAGCAGAAGGGGTTGGTGCGGCTGTTTGCCGGGAAGGTGCCGCGGTCGCGCGCGGATGCCGCGGCAGACAAGCAGATCCTCGACAATCAGGCGGATGGGGAGTATGCCTCCGCGCCTCACGAGGACTGCTCGATCTGGCGTTGGATGGGGGTTCAGGGGTAGTGGGTCAGTTTGAAATCGATGCTCCCCAGGCGTGGGCGGCCCATCCGCACAGAACGCCGAAGATCACTCCCGTAATCAGGATCGGGGCATAGGCTTTCGTGATAATCGCGTCTGGAATGCTGATGAGTAGTCCGACCAGTGCCCCAGCCAATGCGGGATGAAAAGGCACCGTCACATTTGCCGCAAGGAATCCGATGGCAAAGCGGCTGAAGAACGCACCAGCCAAGGCTGTGGGCCTATCGGGAAATTTCATCGGGAGCATGAGCAGGACATCCACGATGCCAGCGGCCAGCCCCAGCAGAAGTCCTAACACGACTCGATTCATCGCGGGATTCTATCAGGCATGGTCTCTCATGGCCAACACAACAAGAGCTACCCGTGGATTTCAAACTGACCCGCCACCCGTTCACGTTTCCAGTTGACGAAAGCGGGGCGGAGAGAGAAAGCTGTCTGCTGCAGCCGGCGGGGGGTTGGAACGAGACCGGCTCGGGAGTGAACTCTGATGGAACCGCATTTTGTTCTCGGGATCGGCGAATTGCTTTGGGACTTGTTGCCGACCGGGCCGGTACTGGGCGGCGCGCCGGCAAACTTCACGGTGATGGCCGGACGGCTGGGGAGCCACGCGGCGATTCTGAGCCGCATTGGCCGCGATGACCTGGGCAGGCAGGCCGTGGTCACGCTCAATCCGATGCCGGCCGACACAGAGTATTTGCAGATCGATCCGGCGCATGAGACGGGTCGCGTGACTGTGGAGCTGAAGGACGGGCAGCCGTCTTACGTGATTCACGAGCCGGCGGCGTGGGATTTCATGGAGCTGACGGACGACTGGGTGAAGCTGGCGGAGCGGGCGGATGCGATCTGCTTCGGATCACTGGCACAGCGGAGCCTGGAATCGCGGCAGACGATTCAGACGCTGGCGGCGCAAACGCAGGCGCATTGCGTGCGGGTGTTCGATGTGAATTTGAGGGCGCCGTTCTACTCGAGCGAGGTGCTGCAGGAGTCGCTGGAACTGGCGACGGTGATGAAGCTGAACGATGCGGAGATGCCGTTGGTGCTGGGACTGCTGGGATTGCCGGCAGCGGAGCCGGGTGATCCGATGGGTTTGCGCGTCGGGGCGGAGAGGCTGCTGGCAGAGTTTCCCACGCTGCGCATGGTGGCGGTGACGCGCGGCGGCGCGGGGAGTCTGCTAGCGACGAGCGAAGGGGTTCACGAGCATCCCGGCGTGGACACGAAGGTGGCGGACACGATCGGCGCGGGCGATGCGTTTACCGCGGCACTGACCCACTACCTGCTGCGCGGTGCGGACCTCATGACGCTGAACGAGGCAGGCAATCGCTGGGGCGCGTGGATGGCTTCGCAGCAGGGAGCGATGCCGCCGCTGCCCGATGCGGTGCAGACGCGGGTGCGGGATGCGATCGAAGCGCGGGTGGTGTAGGCGTATGGCTGGGGTACTTCTGTGCGCTGCACCCGCCTTCGCGTCCGATAGAGTAGTGCTGTGATTATCAACATTGCACGGCGGGCGCATGACCATAATTGGGAGCTCGATCCCATTACGCGATCGCTGCTGGATACCGACTTCTACAAGCTGCTGATGCTGCAGTTCATCTGGAAACACTTTCCGCGGATGCGGGCGACGTTTGCGGTGCAGAACCGGACGACGCAGGTACGGCTGGCGGAGATCGTCCATCTTGATGAGCTGCGGGAACAGCTCGAACATGCGCGGGGGCTGCGGTTCCACAAGTCGGAGATGATCTGGCTGGCGGGCAATACGTTTTTCGGCAGGCGGGGGATGTTCGAGCCGGCGTTTCTGGAATGGCTAGAAAAAGATTTTCGTCTGTCGGATTTCGAGCTGTCAGAGGCGGATGGACAGATCGAGCTGCGATTCGAGGGTCTGTGGACCGAGACGACGATGTGGGAGATCTATGCGCTGGCGATTGTGGATGAGCTGAAGACGCGGGCGGCGGTGAAGCGGCTGAGCGAGTTCGAGCTGGACGTTCTCTATGCGCGTGCGAAGGCGCGGCTGTGGGAGAAGATGGCGCGGCTGCGGGACGTGCCGGGGATGAGCGTGAGCGACTTTGGGACACGGCGGCGGCACAGCTTTCTGTGGCATGAGTACGTGGTGCTGGCGATGCGGGATGTGCTGGGCGAATCGTTCACGGGCAGCTCGAATACGTATCTGGCATACAAGCACGATCTGGAAGCGATGGGAACCAACGCGCACGAGCTGCCCATGGCGGTGGCGGCGCTGGCCAATACAGATGAGGAGCTGAAGAGCGCGCAGTACCGGCTGCTGGAGCTGTGGCAGCAGACGTATGCGGGCGAATTGCTGATTCTGCTGCCGGACACATTTGGGACGACGCAGTTTCTGCGTCACGCTCCGGATTGGGTTGGGGACTGGACGGGACAGAGGATCGACAGCAAGGATCCGTTTGTCGCGGGCGATGAGTATATTGCCTGGCTGGAGCAGAGGGGGCGCGATCCGCGCCGGAAGCGGCTGATTGCGAGCGATGCGCTGGACGTGGATAAGATCCTGGCGCTGCATGCGTATTTCGCGGGCAGGATTCTGGATGGGACCGATCCGTGGGACTTCCGGTCGGCTGCGGACTTCAGCGATGCGAAGAGGTGGAAGCCGGAGCGGCGGATACGGTTCAGCTCGGGCTGGGGAACATTCCTGACGAACGACTTCAGGAACTGCGATCCGCAAGGAGACGGAAGCTTCGATCCGATCAGCCTGGTGTGCAAGCTGGTGGAGGTGGATGGGCGTCCCGCGTCGAAGCTCTCCGACAACTATGCGAAGTCGATGGGGCCCGCCGAGGAAGTGGAGCGGTACCGGCGGGTGTTTGGGACGGAAGGGCAGATTAATGTGCCGGTGGAAGCGTGATTGAGACAGGGATTAGGGATTAGGGGTTAGAGACTTGGCCCAGTGGCGGAGGGATTCCGGGGTGAGCTTGCCGCTGGGTGAGTCGGCGACGGCTAGTTGGATGGCGAAGTTGCCGATGGTGGAGCTTTCGACGTTGCCGGTTTCGACGGGGAGGCCGGTGTGCTGGGCGGTGAGGCGGGTGAGGAGCTGGTTCTGGCTGCCTCCGCCGAGGATGTGAATGCGGCGGATGGGGCGGTCGAGGATGCTCTCGAGGCTGGCGATGGCGGATTTGTACCGGCTGGCGAGGCTCTCGAAGATGAGGCGCGCGAAGCGGGGTTCGTTACCGGCGTGGTTGTCGATGGGCGCGCAGCCGATTTTGCGGAGCTCGTCGTTGAGGTGCTCAGGCATGTCGCCGTCGAGCATGAGGGGCGGGGCATCGACGGGTATGCTGCCGGGGGAGTCACAGTTTTCGGCCTGGGCGATGAGTGCGGGGATCTCCCAGGCTCGGCCGTCCTGCTTCCAGCTTTCGAGGCACTGCTTGAGAATCCACATGCCGTTGACGTTGGTGTGGAAACAGAATCCGCCGGCGGCTGCGCCCTGGTTGGTGAAGCCTGCCTCGAAGGCTTCGCGGCTGGTGATGGGCTGGTGGATCAGCGTTCCGACAAGAGACCATGTTCCGGAGCAGATGTAGGCCGCGCCGTCGAGGTCGGTTGAGATGCCCGCGATAGCCGAGGCCGTGTCGTGGCAGGCGGGTACGATGAGCTGCGTGTTGCGGAAGGCGGACAGGTCAGCGAGCGGGCCGATGAGCTGGCCGATCACGGTGCCGGTGGGGACGATGGGGGGCAGGGCATCGGCGGGGATGTCGAGGAGGCTGAGCAGTTCGCGGGACCAGTCGCCGGTAGCGATGTCGACGAGGCCGGTGTGGGTGGCGTTGGTGTACTCGGCTACACGGCGGCCGCCGAGGCGATGGAGAACATACTCGGGCAGGTTGACCCAGGGGGCGCTCGGGTCAGGATCGGCGAGGAGCTGATAGAGGGTGTTGATGCGGAGCGGCTGCGCGCCGGCTTTCCGAAACAGATCGGCAGCGGAGATGAGCTGGTCGGCTCTCTTTTTGGTTGCGATCGTGCGCTCGTCGCGATAGCAGAAGGGATTCGCGAGGGGTTCGCCGGCGGCGTTGAGGCGAACGTAGTCGACGGCCCAGCCATCGACGGCGATGGAGGCGATGCCTTCAGGCGCAGCGGCTGCAGCCTTGCGGAGGCCTTCTTCAAGGCCGGCGAAGATGCGGTCGAAGGGCCAGCGAAGTGAGTAGCCGTCGTGGATCGGGCCATTGGGAAGACGGTGGATGAGTTCGATGCGCGGCGTGTCTCCTTGCCAGCTGAGGAGTGAGACGCGACAGCTTTCGGCGCCGAGGTCGATGGCGATGCGGGCGGCCCTCGTGGGGGTGGAAGAGTGGGAGGATGGATCCACGAGAGTTCGCCTTTCGATCAGAGAGAGGATGGCTCGGGTTCGCGGTCGGAGGCTTTGTCGCTGGCGTTGGCCTTGGTGTCGGGGTCGGCGGGGGCCAGGGTCTCCGGGGTGACGACGTGGTGGCGAACGTAGTTGTACGGGGGGACGATGTGGCCACGCAGCAGGGCGATGCCGAGCTGGATGAGGCGCGGGCCGTAGGTCTCGGCGCCGTGGGAGACGGAGCCGATGATGGCGCTTTTGTTGCTGCGCATCTCGTCGAGGACTTCCGGGATGCAGTCCTGGCCGGCGATGGCGAAGTCCTGTTCGCGGCCGGCCTGGCGCGCGGCGTCGAGGACGCCGAGGGCGCTGGAGTCGGTTGCGGCGGCGACGAGGATGTGCTGACCCTTGCGCTGGTTGCGGAGGAAGTCAGAGACGGCGAGGAAGCTGGGCTGGCGCATGCCGCGGCCTTCGAGCCGGAGGAAGCGGTCGGCGGGAACCTGGTCGAGGCGCTCGCGGATGCCTTCAAACGCGCCGGTGATGCGGCTCTGCACGAATGAGCCGGCCTCGCTGAAGCCGATGCCGAGCACCCAGTCGACATTGCCCTTCCACTTGTTGCAGGCGAATTGCGCGAGCAAAGTGCCGGCCTCGTAGCCGACTTCGAAGTTGTCGACGCCGAAGTAGGTGGCGTTGGGGTGGGGAACGTCGATGGCGACGAGAGGAATGCCGGCCTTCGTGAGAATGTGGGCGACGTGCGGCGCGACATGCTCTTCCACCTGGAATTCGAGGACGATATCGACGCGCTGCTTGACGAACTCCTCGGCGTTCTTGATGGCGACGTCAGGGTCGTAGCGGTTGTCGAGCATGAGGAGCTCGATGCCGGCGGCTCCCGCGGCCTGCGCGACGCTGTTGGCGACGGCGACGGAGAAGGGCATTTCGGCGCTCTGCGCGGCGAAGCCGAAACGGAGACGGCGGGGGCGCGAGACGAGGCGATACTGGCCGTTTTGTCCCTGGGCGACGTAGCCGCGATGGACCAGCGTTTTGAGGATGCGATAGACGCTGGTCTTGGAGATTTTGGTCTGCTGGTAGACGTCTTCGAGGGCGACAGGGGCGTTGACCTGCTCGAGGAGCTCAAGGACGTCGAGCGCCTTGGAAAGGATGGGAATCAGGTAGAGCCGCTTGATCTTCGTTTTAGACAAAACCGCCATTCCTCCCTCGGAGCCATCATTTCCTTAAGACTTTGGCTTAGGACAATCATAAAGGCGAATTGCGGGGCCACCTGGGCGCGGAGGGCGGGCTTGGCGCACTAAGCCCGCCTCCCACACGAGCGGAGTTACTGTGGGGCCAGGCGAACCACGGCCACCGGTCCGAGGAGGCCGGACGGCAGCAGCGGCGAGTTCGCCTTGTAAGGCTTTACGTCGGCGAAGGTGATCTTGGTTGCGCCGGGCTGCTCGTCGCCAATGAAGCGATTGACCCAGGCGTTGACTACCTTGATGACGACGTTGTTGTTGCCGGGCTTGAGCGCGGAGGTGACATCGATGCGGTAGGGCGCGTGCCACACTACGCCGAGATCTTTGCCGTTGACGGAGACTTCGGCGAGGTTCTTCACATCGCCGAGATCAAGCCAGAGATGCGCGCCTTTCGCGAACCAGTTTGCGGAGGCCTGGATGGTTCTGGTGTAGGTGCCCACCCCGCCAAAGTACTTCACGCCCGGATCGCTGCTCTCGTTCCATGCGGAGAGCGCGTCCATGGTGATGGACGGAGGCGCGCCGCGGCCGGATTGGAATGCGACCTGCCATGGGCCTTCGACGGTGGCGAGCTTTGTTTCATTCATTGTGGGGACGGTGCGGGATTTTTCCGTCGTGGATTTGCGGAAGACAACAAACACCGTTCCCCACGGCTCCAGGTGCAGGGGAACCGTGGTGCGTCCGTCTGCGACGTTGAACGAAGCAGGCCCAGTAGTGCCGGTTTCAGCGCGCCAGAGTTCAGGCGCTTTGCCGGTTACGCGGAAGGTGGCATCGACGGCGGCTTCGTGGTCGCCGCGATTGTCGACGAAGTAGAGATCGCCGTCGGCAAGTTTGCGATGCACGAAGAGCAGGCGATTGTCGTTCTGCGGTTTGGTGTAGTCGAAGTCAGGCTTGAGCTGAAGCGCGTTGAAGACATCGGCGAGCGGCTGGCCCGCGTAGACCGTGCCCTTGCCGACCTTGTGTATGCCGCTTCCGTCGCCGAAGAGCTCGTTGCTGAGCTTCGCGAACTCGGCGGCATCATCGGCGAGACTGGGGTCGTCGGCTGGTTTGGGTCCGGCAATCACGGCGCCCGCCTGCGCAAGCTTGTAGAGGCCGCGCAGCACCGGAAGCGACATGTGCCGGCTGTAGGGATCGAGGCCAAGCACCTTGTAACGCATGCCGCTGGGCGTGGTGATGCTTCCGCTCGAAACGCTGAGCTCGTGGATGAGGGCGTCAGCGTTGATGTAGTCGAAGCCAAAGCCCGCAGGGATGTCGGGCGACTTGCCTCCGAAGATCGCGGTGAGGTTTGAATCTTCGCCGTAGAAGTAGACGAGGTCAGCGCCGAAGTTACCCTGCTGCAGAAGGTAGCTGGTCCGGGCGAGGTAGTTGACCCAGGTTCCGGCCTGAGCCGCCCAGGTTTCATTGCGGTTGAACCACTGGCCGAACGGACCAAGCGTGAGGCCCGGCGCCTTGGCTGGATCGACCAGCGGCTGGTGGGCCGACTCATGAATGACGAAGCGGTTGATGCCGTTGAGGAATTCCTGGTCGGCGGTGGGCTTGAGCGTTGTCGGAGACCATCCCCAGGGCGCGGCGGCCGCGGTCATCGATTCGGCGGCGGCAATGTTCTGGCCGTAGATGTGGGCGACGGAGGCGGATTCGCGATCGTCGGCGTTGTATCCGAACTGCTCGTGGTTTACGCCCGGGCTCTGCGTCCACATTGCGCTCATGGGAACTTCGTTGAACTTCTTCACCTCCATGCCGTCGGCGACAAAGGCGCGACCGGCTTCATGCGATTCGCCGTAGTGGCCCATGCCGCGCGCGTGCAGCGTCTGTTCAAGCTGGCCGTAGTGCTCATTGGCGATTAGGTCGGCAATGGTCTTGCGGACGTCCCACAGGAAGCGGTCGCTGGCTTCGGCGCTCTCGACTACGCGACCGGCAAGCACGGGCATCCACGGGGTGGGATCGTAGCCGCGCAGTTTTTTGAACTGCGCGATCATGTTGTCGGTCCAGTTCTGCGAGCCGGCCTCCCAGCTGTCGTTGATCACGTAGTGGATGCCGCGTTTGCCCATCAACTCATGGCCAACCGTCTCCTTGTAGCTGTCGAGGTACTTCTCGAAGTATTCCTTTACGAAGCGGCGATCGAGCTTGTCGACTTCGAGGCCGGTGGCTTCGGCAGTGGCTGGATGATTGGTGATGCCGAGCAGCGAGTAGCCAAAGCGCAGCACAACCCAGTCGCCTGCGGGAGGGGTCCAGTTGAGCGTGCCGTCGGGCTGCATCTTCGCAGTGAGATCGACGACGTCCGACTTATTGATGGCGTCGGCGGTATCGACGGAGGGCGTTGCAAAGCCGTAGAGGTCAGGCTCCGGAACAAATGCAGCCTTCTCTTCGAAGCGGTTTACGCGGGGATCGGCATGCAGCACCAGTTCGGCTACTTCATAGGAGGTCGGCTTGGGAACCTGACTGATGCCGAACGAGGATGGATCGATTCCCACGGCCCAATCGGGAACGGGCGGTGGAGGCGTGCGCTTGAATGTGACGCGGAAGAATCGGGCAGTAACCGGAGGGAAGGAGATGGTGTGTTCGGGAGCATTGCCTCCGCTCAGGCTGACAACGCTACGCCAGTTCTGGCCATCGTCGCTGGCTTCGAGGTTCTTGTCGGGCCTGCCGGCTTGGGAGATCAGGGCTTCAATAAAGTTGGGGTCTTTGGTGACATAGGTGACGGCGCGAATGGTCTGCGGCGCGGGGAACTCATACTGAATCCACGAAACGGCGCCTTCAGCGGGGATGGGCACTTTGGTGGTTTTCTCGAGGTCGCCATCGCTGAGCATGGAAGGATCGAGGGAGTCGCCGCTGGAGGTGATCTTTACGTGAGCGGGATCAATGGACGAGCCGGCGGCGGGAAGGCGAAAGGCAACGACCGCCGCATCGGCGTAGAACTGCGGAGGATTCTGTGCCGCGCCTCCAAACTGCTCATGGATTCCCAGGTTCTGGAATGCGCCGGTGTTGGAGGGAGGATGCGGCAGCTTCCCGCTAAACGGCTGTCCACCCTTCACGACGGTTTCGCTCCAGACGTACTTCTTCATGCCATGCGCGGCGGGGACCCAGGGTCCGCCGGTCTCGCTCCATCCGGGAGAGCCGGCGATGGCTTCCTCCATACCGTATTGATCGGCGAGCTTGGTGGCGTAGACGAAGGCCTGCTTCCATTCGGGTGTCATGTAGGCCAGGCGCTTTGGAACCACCTGCGGGGTCTGCAGCGCAGCGTCAAAGTTCTGGAAGCCGGCCAGGCCCACGCTGTGCATCCAGTCGAGGTCGGCCTTGATGCCCTCCTGGGTGATATTGCCGTTCATCCAGTGCCACCAGACGCGGGGACGCGCGCTCTCGGGCGGATTCTCAAAGCCCTTCTTGAGGGGATCCGTCGTGTTCTGTGCGAAGGCCGCACCTGTGCCGGACAGCAAAATGACCGCAGTAGAGATGAGTCTCTTCCATGGGAAGCTCATGGGTCTGTTTCTCCTGGTGATGCTGTTCATGCGTGGCGGCTGAGGACTCTCGCGGTGCAGGAGAGGAAATTGAAAGCCCCGCGTGCCGCCGTCGCGGTAGTCGAGGGAAATATAGGTTTTGGAGCGCGGCACTGTCAATTCTTTAAATTAGTTATCTATTGGATTAAGGAAAGGCTAAGTGAATTGGAGCAAAACGAGTTCCGGCGCCCGTAAGGGCGCCGGATGGGGGCTACTCCAGACCGATCGCGATCGGTTACCCGGGTTGAGCCTAGTGGAGCTTCACGGGGTCGCCGTTGAACTGAGCGGAGCCCCAGAGAACCATCGAGCTGTTTGTGCTGTTGGAGCCCCAGAGGACCATGGATCCCCAGAGCACCATCTGCGAGTTCTCGGTATTGGAGCCCCAGAGGACCATCTCACTGCTGAGCGAGTTGGAACCCCAGAGCACCATCTCACCCTGGGTGTTGGAACCCCAGAGGACCATGGAACCCCAAAGCACCATCTCGGTGTCAGTGGCGCCGGAACCCCAGAGCACGAAGTTGGGCTGGAGTTGCATTACGACGTTCCCGTCCGCGTCAACCGCGGCGGAAGGAGATTCAGCCGCGCCCAGAGTTGCCGGTGCGACCGTGTTGTCGTTCAGGGCAGCGTTGACATCCAGAAGGCCGGAGCCCACGGTGAAGACGTCAGCCTGCATGTTGTAGGTTGTGCCAGTCGTCGCATCGGTGACCGAGCTGGCCTGTTGAAGATTTTTGAAGGCGGTCTTCATCAGCCGGATCTTGAGCTGATCCGGGGTGAGGGCCGGGTTTTGCTGGAGCAGCAGGGCAGCGGCGCCGCTGACCATGGGGGCCGCCATGCTGGTTCCGCTCAGGATGTAGTACGAAGGCGACCCGTTGCTGTCGCCGTCTGCGACGTAGAGGTAATTCGGAGCTTCCTTCTCCGGGTGTTGGGCGTTGATGGTTTCCAGCGGCGTATAGAGCGAAACGATCTGGTTGCCGGGGGCGACGATGTCCGGTTTGACAAAGTGATCAAACAGCGTCGGTCCCTTGGAGCTGTAGCTGCCCGGGATGTCGTCAGTAGGATCAGCGGTGCCTACGCCGTTCATGGCTCCGACCGTGATTACGTATGGATCGTTGCCGGGCGCGGTAATGGTGCCGTAACCGTGGGTGCCGGCATCGTTGTCGCGCCCATAGTTGCCGGCGGAGACGACCACGAAGATTCCGGCATTCCAAGCGCGTTCGACGGCCTGGTCCAGAGGATCGTCAACGTAGCTCTCGAAGACGCCCCGGCCCAGCGACAGGTTCAATACACGGATGTTGTAAGTGTCCTTGAGCTGGATGGCGGTGTCGATCGCGGCTATGACATCGCTGTCCTGGCCTGACCCATCAGGTCCCAGAACTCGCAGGTCGATGATGTTCGCATTGGGTGCCACACCTTTGAAGGTGTAGGTGTTGTTGGAGCCGGCGGAGTCAGCGCCCGAGCCGCCGATGATGCCGGCGACATGTGTGCCATGCCCGTACTGGTCTCTGCCGTCACCGCCCGGAGAGAAGAAATCCTGGCTGTAGACGATGCGCGACGCGGTCAGATCGTCGACTGCGGTTACACCGCTGTCGATGACTGCGACGCCGATGCCCGTGCCATCAAGGCCCTGCGCCCAGGCATTGGCGGTGCCCATTGTTTCGTTGTGTAAATCCAGCACCGCCGGAGTGACCGACGTGCTGGCCGCGTTAATTTTGCGGTCCCGCGAGACGTGAACGACCGTGGAATCGCTCTGCAGCGCCGCCAGTATTCCGGCAGGAACGTTGCGATACGAGCCGAATGCAAGCCGGTGATACTGACGGCCCATCGTTCCGCCAAGCCGGAGGACTCTTTTGTGGTTTGCAGAGGTGGGAAGACTCTTGAACTGCACAATCAGATCCACATGGTCAGTGGACTTGAGATTCCGCAGATCAGAGGCAAATTTACTTCTGTTCTGGCCGGATACTACCAAGCCAGTGCACAGAAATAGCGCGCATGCAATCAGGATCGATCTACCCCACATGGCGCTCTCTGGTCTTTTTCGTTTGATCATCGTTTCTCCTTCGGTCGCAACCGCGATCCGGGCCGTTCTTTTCCTGTTGCACGCGTTCGATGTTCGCGGATGAACGAGGGCCAGCAATCCGGAACTCGCTACTGAGGCAACATGGTGGTGCTTCATCGACGACAGGGTCGGGAGGCGACCAGTTTCGGAGCCCCGCCGCTATGGCAGGAGAGGCCTGATGAGAGGCTTCTCATGCAACTGAGCCCGTCATCGGCGCAGAATTAGAAACTCTTTAGATACGGAAGTAACCTTTCGGCTAAGAGACGGAGAGAGATTTAGCAGGACTTGCAGATGGTGCGCTTTGAAGTCCTTTTAATTGATTCCTAAAGCACTCTTAGCTATGGCCGATGAATCGTTCAGAAGCACATCGCCCATTCCCTGAGTCCGTATGGTTTCGGAACCCAGAGTCGAGGCGGGACGCGCCGCGGGAGGGCCGCTGGTGGAAGATTCCATGCCAAGACGAGCTGTTCTGTTCGTCACGCTCGTAATTTCTGCGGGCGTTGCCGCGCTTGGCACCAGTCTCTGTCACTGGGAATCCCACGACCTGCTGAAGTTCATCTGCTATCTGGTGATTGCCATTCTCGGGTCCACCATGAAGGTGAAGCTGCCGGGCATGGACAGCACGATGTCAGTCCATTTTCTTTTTGTGCTTTTGAGCGTGCTGGAACTGTCTCTTTCCGAGACGATGGTTATAGGTTGCACGGCTGCGCTGAGCCAGTGCCTCTGGAAGCAGAAGCCCGAGCTTGTGAAGGTAGCGTTCAATGTCCTGGGACTCACGTCACTGGCCATCTATACGACCTACTCCGTATACCACCAAGCTTCTGGCCTGTTGAGGAACAGCACTCCGTTGCTCCTGGTGGCCGCAGCATGCACGTGCTTTATTTCGAACACGGCACCGCTCGCATTAGTTATTGCGCTTGCCGAGCGCCGGCCGCTCCGGGGCATCTGGCGAGAGACATACTTCTGGTCTTTTCCCTACTATCTGGCTGGAGCTGCGGTAGTTGGGCTGATCAGTTTCTGCAACCGGTACATCGGCTGGCAGAGCGCGCTGCTCGTGCTGCCCATTATGTACTGGATCTATCGTTCCTATCATCTCTATCTGGGCCGCCTGCAGGACGAAAAGCGGCGCGTCGAAATCGAAGAGATGCATGTGAGGGCTGAGAAGCGCCACGTGGAGGAGGTCTGCGCGCTGCATCTGCGCACGATTGAAGGCCTGGCGCTGGCGATCGACGCGAAGGATCACACCACCCATGCGCATCTGCATCGCGTGCGTACCTATGCGGTGGAGGTTGCCCGGGACATGGGCCTGAGCGATTCCGAGCTGGATGCGTTGCGCGCCGCGGCTCTGCTGCACGACATCGGCAAGCTTGCTGTTCCCGACCACATCATCAACAAACCCGGACGCCTCACCCCCGAAGAATTCGAGAAGATGAAGATTCACCCCGTGGTGGGCGCGGAGATTCTGGAAAAAGTCGCGTTTCCTTATCCGGTAGCGCCTATTGTGCGCGCACATCACGAGCGCTGGAATGGGAAGGGCTATCCCGACGGCCTGAAGGGTGAGGAGATTCCTGTTGGCGCGCGCATTCTTGCCGCCGTCGATTGCCTGGATGCGCTTGCGTCCGATCGCCAGTACCGCAAGGCGTTGCCGCTGGAAGAAGCCATGGGAGCGGTTGCGGCGGAGTCCGGCAAGTCATTCGATCCCCAAGTCATCAAGGTACTGCAGCGGCGCTATCTCGAACTGGAAGAGATGGCTTGTCAGGGCATGGAGGAGAAGGTCAAGGCCCAGCTTTCGTATCAGCAGATCATTGAGCGCGGAGAACGGCCGGGCGCGGGATTTGCGATGGACGGCGGCCACCGCAACCAGACCGACTTCCTGAGCTCAATTGCTTCCGCGCGCCAGGAAGCTCACACCCTTTTCGAGCTCAGCCAGGATATTGGAAATTCTCTGAGCCTGGACGAGACTCTGTCGCTGGTTGCGATGCGCCTGCGCAAGCTTGTTCCTTACGATTCGTTCGTCGCATTCATCAAGAAAGGCGATCTGCTGCTTCCGGAGTTTGTGACGGGCGATCACTTCCGGTTGCTGTCGGCTCTGAAGATCCCGGTTGGCACGGGGCTCTGCGGTTGGGTCGCGCAGAACGCGCGCCCCATTGTGAATGGCAATCCGGCAGTAGAGACGGGCTTTGTGCACGATCCGCTGGACAGTCGTGAACCCAAGTCGGCGCTGGTGGTGCCGCTGGAAGGCGTAACAGGGCTGGTGGGTGTTATGGCGCTCTACCAGGCCACCGCGGATGCCTTTACCAGCGATCATTTGCGCATCCTGCAGGTGGTCACGTCACGCGTCGCGCTATTCGTCGAGAACGCTCTCAAGTTCCGTGAAGCCGAGACCTCCGCGACCATCGACTATCTGACCGGCATCGCCAATGCGCGTGCCCTCTCGCTGCACCTGGAACAGGAGCTGGCGCGCTGCAATCGCGAATCTGGAACCATGGCCGTGATGGTATGCGATCTGGATGGCTTCAAACAGATCAACGACTGCTACGGCCATCTCGCCGGCGATAAAGTCCTCAAGCAGTTTGCAGCCGCGGTCACCTCACTCTGTCGCGAGTACGATTACACGGCCCGCATGGGCGGCGACGAGTTCGTGATCGTCGCTCCGAACATGAGCCCCGAAGCGGTAAGCGAGCGCGCCGTGCTCTTCAGCGACATGGCGAAGCAGGCCGGGGTGGAAGTCTGCGGTGCAGGCTTTCTCTCGTTGAGTCTTGGCGCCGCGTTCTATCCCAAAGATGGCCTCGACGCGGAGCAGTTGCTGGCGGAAGCGGATCGCGCCATGTATGCGGCGAAACAGCGTCACTACGAACTAACCGGCTCGCGCGGGCGGAACGGGTTCGTCGAACTCGCGACTGTCAGTTGAGGATCACCATGCGAATCATCATGAAGCACGCAATCCGGATCGTGTTGGTGTTCCTGCTCGGCGGGCTTGCGGGGGCCACGCTTGTGCGCATCGCACCGGGCTTCGGAATCGACGAGGAAGAACTGGACAGCCGTCTGAACAGCGCCAGTCAGGAGGCTCTCCGCACAGCAAATGCGCAGCAGGCAAGTCTTGCCCACTTCTACATTGATTACTGCACGCGTATGCTGCACGGCGATTTCGGAACGTCGGCCGCACTGAACGAGCCGGTGCGCCAGTTGCTTGCGGAGCGGATCCCCGAGACGGCGAAATCGATTGGAGCCGGCCTGGCGATTGCGTGGACGCTCGGGCTCGGGCTGGCAATGCTCTCAGTGATGCCACAGACTCGCGCGATGGGATGGATTGGATTGGCAGTGTCCAGCGTGATCGTCTGCATCCCCGCCGCGATTCTCGCGCTCGCGTTCCTGCTGGCGCAGGCGCCGGGAAGGCTTGCAGTCGGTCTGATCGTGTTCCCAAAGGTGTTTCAGTTCACGCGCAATTTGCTGGAGCGCAGCGCGTCGATGCCGCACGTGCTTACAGCTAGGGCGAAGGGCCTGGGCGAGATGAGGATCGTATTCCGACACATTCTTCCTGTGACTGCGACGCAACTTCTCGCCCTCGCAGGCGTGTCGGTGTGTCTTGCGCTGGGTGCCTGCATTCCGGTGGAGGTTCTCTGCGATCTGCCGGGGCTTGGACAACTGGCGTGGAAGGCTGCGCTGAGCCGCGATCTTCCGCTGCTCGTCAACCTCACCATGCTCGTCACGCTGGTGACGCTGGTGGCCAACACCGGCTCGGATCTGCTCGCGGACGCAACGCACGGGAGAGAAGCATGAAGAGCATCCGCATGGTTGCGATCCTGTTCCTCGCGCTGCTTGCAGCAGCGTGTGTGTTCGCCGGCCGCTTCGCGCCTGCTTCGTACGCGGAGCAATTTCGCGACCTGCCGGATGCGTCGTGTACGCGCACGCATCCGCTGGGCACGGATGACCTGGGCCGCGATCGACTGGCGCGCCTGCTTTACGGCACGCGGGTTTCCCTGATCCTTGCGCCCACAGCGGCACTGCTCGCCACATTCCTTGCCGGACTCATCGGCGCCGCAGCGGGATTCTTCGGCGGACGGTTTGAGAGCTGCGTCATGGCCATCACGGACCTGGTGCTCGCGATGCCGTGGTTCTTTCTCCTCATCACGATTCGAGCTTTGATGCCGTTGAATGTTGCTCCGCTCACCTCTGTGACCATCACGTTCGCCCTGCTTGGCTGCCTTGGATGGGCAGGCGCGGCGCGGGTGGTTTGCGCCGATGCGCGCACGCTCTGCGGCTCCGACATGGTTCTGCTTGCCCGGGCATGCGGGACAGGTGGAACGCGGCTCTTGTGGCGTCACATCCTGCCGAACCTGAAGCCTGTGTTGTACGCGCAGTTCTGGATATCGGTTCCCATCTTCATCCTCACGGAAGCCAATCTCGGCATGCTCGGCTTGGGGGTGGCAGAGCCTCTGCCATCGTGGGGAAGCCTTCTTCGCGAGTTGGAGAGCTACTCGGCCGGTTCATCGCAGCCGTGGGTATTCGCTCCGCTCATTCTGCTCATCATCACCGTGAGCTGCTTTCAGCTCGCCGTTCGAAAAGAGGAGATACGCGCATGAGAAACCGTCTGTTGATCAGCGCCATCCTAGGATTTGGCTTGTTCCCGCTGGCCTATGCGCAGCCTGGGAGCCAGTTGCGGTTCTGCCTGAGTTCGCAGCCGAAGACATTCAACCCGCTGCTTGTAGCAGATGATGCATCCGACACCGTGCGCTACCTGACGGGCGGCGTGTTGATGCGGCTGAATCGCAAAACGCAGCAACTCGAGCCAGAACTGGCGACGTCGTGGAAGGTCAGTGCGACGGGCAAGAGCGTCAGCTTTGTTCTGCGAGATAAGGTTCGCTTCTCCGACGGAACGCCGTTTTCGGCGGACGATGTCGACTACACCATGCGAAGCTTGATGGATCCCGCGCTGCATTCGCCCAGCGGCGATGCGTTCCGCGTGGGTGAAGGCAAGATGACGACGCAAGTCACCGCGAAGAACAAGATTACCCTGAATTTTCCCGCGCCACTTGTCGGTCTCGACAAGCTCTTCGATCAAGTTGCGATCCTCTCTTCGCACTCGGGTCAAAAGGAGGCGGCGGTACTGGGTCCCTACTATCTTGCCGAGAACAAGTCCGGCTCGTATCTTCTGCTCAAGCGCAACCCGAACTACTGGAAGCACGATGGGTCTGGACGACAGCTGCCCTACATCGACTCGATCCGTCTCGATATTCAGCAGAATCGCGACATCGAGATGCTGCGCCTCACGCGCGGCGAAATCGAGCTGATCAACACGCTGGACCCGGACAACTACGACAAGCTCCGCGAGCGCGCGCCGCAGATGGCTGTCGACGCGGGCGTCGGTCTCGACAGTGAGCAGATGTGGTTCAACCAGGTGTCGTCAGCGCCGGTTCCCGCGTATAAGAAGGCGTGGTTTGCATCGACGCGCTTTCGTCAGGCAATCTCGCAATCGATTAACCGCGACGATCTTGCACGCGTTGTGTTTCGCGGCCACGCGCGTCCGGCCGTCAGTTGGGTTTCCCCGGCCAACAAGGTCTGGTTCAATGAGAAGCTGCAGCCGCATCGCTTCGATCCGAAGACAGCTCTGAGCCTCCTTGGCCAGGATGGATTCCAGTTGCAGAACGGCACATTGCGCGACCGGGAAGGACACGCGGTTGAGTTTTCAGTCATCACCAACGCGGGCAACAAGAGCCGTGAAAAGATGGCGACGATGATTCAGCAGGACCTGGCGCAGATCGGAATTCGGCTGAATATCGTCACACTCGACTTTCCCTCGCTGATCGAGCGCATCACGCGGACATTCAACTATGAGGCATGCCTGCTTGGGTTGGTAAACGACGACCTCGATCCCAATTCGCAGATGAACGTCTGGGTCAGCTCATCAGAGAACCATCAGTGGAATCCGAGCGAGAAGACGCCCGCCACCGCATGGGAAGCGGAGATCGATCGCCTGATGCGCGCCCAGGCGACTACGTTTGACTTCAAGAAGCGCAAGCAGGCCGTCGATCGCCTGCAGCAGATCGTATGGGAGCAGGAACCGTTCATCTATCTTGTTAACAAGGAAGTACTTTCGGCCGTTTCTCCAACCGTGCATAATGCAAGCCCCGTGGCGCTGCGTCCGCAGGTCTACTGGAACATCGACCGCCTGATGCTCGGAACGCAGGTCGCGGGGAAATGACGATGAGCGGTCCGCTGTTGTCGCTGGATATCTCTGCGAGATATCGGAATGGCGCGAGCATCTTGCGCAACGTCTCACTTGAGTTGAAGCGCGGCGAGGTGCTGGGTCTTGTGGGCCAGAGCGGCTGCGGCAAAAGCACGCTTGCGCTCGCCATTCTGCGGCTTCTGCATTTGAAGCACGGTATAGCCGAAGGCCGCCTTCACTTCAATGGGCGCGATCTGGCTGCTCTCTCAGAGCGGGATATGCGGGCTCTGCGCGGAAAGGAGATTTCTCTGGTGCTGCAGAGTCCAGTTTCGGCGCTCAATCCGGCGTTGCGCATCGGCACGCAACTGGATGAAGCGTGGCATGCGCACCGCCGCGAGACGTCACGCAATGAGCGAATCGATGCGATCTACAAGACGCTGAGGCACGTCAGTCTTCCGGCAGATGCCGCCTTCCTTCGACGATACCCAAGCGAACTGAGCGTGGGGCAGGCGCAGCGCGTGCTGATCGGGATGGCCGTGCTGCATCGGCCTCTGCTGCTGATCGCCGATGAGCCGACCAGCGCGCTGGATATCATCACGCAGTCGGAAATCCTGCAGATGTTCTCAAGGCTCAGCAGCGAGTTCCAGATGAGCATTCTGTTCATCTCGCACGATCTGCTCTCGGTGGCTACAATCAGCGACCGCGTTGCTGTTATGGATCATGGAGAGATCGTGGAGTGCCAGGCAACCGCGGGGCTTTTCACGCGTCCGTCGCATCCGTACACGCGAAGGCTCATTAGCGCTTTGCCGGTTGTGCCTCAGTTTCCGGCCGATGTGAATTACCAGGCTGAGATTCGACGGTTGGTGTAACGTACACTTTGCTCGCGGCCTGGCGCTCGGTGGCGGCGTGCGTTTCATAGGTGTTGAACAGGAACTGGCCGCCAAGAATCAGCAGCCATATCCACAAGGCGAGTCGAAGCGGCCGGCGCGGAACGTGCGTGCTGAGCATCGTCCCGGCAATTGCGCCTGCTGCCCCTCCGGCAATCAGCCGTAGCAGCAGGCTTGAATCGGCTCCCTGCGCGAACCAATGCGCTCCACTTCCCAGCAGCGATACGAGAAACCCGAATGCGATGTCTGTGCCCACCACCTGCGCGGGCTCCAAAGGCGTGAGGCTCAGCAGAGCCGCGCTTCCCAGTGCGCCTGCGCCGGCGGATGAAAATCCAACCTCCGCGCCGACCGGTAGCATGAGCCATGAAAGCCAGCGTGTGCGGTCCGGAGCGTTGAGCTTCTGATGCATTGGGCGGAACGAGAACAGCAATTGCCAGCTTGCCGTCGTTACCAGGATTGCGCCAAGCAGGCCGTTAAGAAGGTTCTGCGAGCCTGCGCTGACAAGATGCTTCAGGAACAAAGATCCGATAAGCACGCCCGGCGCTCCGCCCAGCAGCATCCATCCGAGCGTGCGCCACGCCACGTTCTTGCGCACGACCTGCGCGGGGACGAGGATCAGTTTCACGGCAGCGGAGAAGGTTAAGCCGATGCCGACCGCAACGGGGGCGGGCACACCAAGAAAAAGCACGAGGATCGGCACCGTAATCGTTCCAGCGCCGACGCCGGTGAGCGCGATGAACAGCGCAATCAAAAATCCAATCAGATATTCCAATCGATCCTCGCCGACCTGAAGAACTTGCTACTTCTGCGCTTCGATATGAATGCCGCACTCGACTTTGTGTCCGCCCCATCGTCCTGAGCGCGGATCATTGGGATCAAGCGGCAACGTTGTGCATGGCTCGCAGCCAATCGATGAATAGCCGCGTTCATAGAGTGGCAGCAGCGGAATCCCCAACTGCTCGCATGCGTACCAGACATCACGCGTCGTCCACTCGGTGAGAGGCGCGAGCTTGAGGACCTGCTTTCCGGCGGGCAGCGTGAACAGCGCGCGCTCTTCCAGCGCGGCCCTGCTCTTTGCCTGCTCGCGCCGCAATCCGGTAATCCAGACGCGATAATCGGCCACTGCTTTGAACAGCGGCTCGACCTTGCGAAGCTTGCAACACTGGTCAGGCGCCGACTGGTACAGGATTCCGAACTGCGTCTCTTGTTCGGCCACGGTCTGAGCCGGGATGAGGTTCACCAGGTTCAGATTCCACTCGCGAGCAATGCGATCGCGGTACTCGTACGTCTCCGCAAAGTGATAACCGGTGTCGAGAAACAAGACAGGAATTGCCGGGTCGATCTCAATGGCCAGCTTCGTCAGCAGCACGTCTTCGGCCTGAAAGCTGCAGGTGAGGCACACATCGCCTGCGCCAGTAATCTCCTGGGCGAGGGCGCTGCGCACGTTCGCCAGCTTCGTAGCCACCTCGTTTGCGATCTCAGCAACGCTCATTACAGATTCGCCCTTTCCGCGGAGACAAAGATTCCCGCTCTGTGCAGCAACTGGTGGACTTCAGACAAGGCTCGCATCGGTTCGCTTGCATCCACGCTGATCGATTCGTTCTCGACGCGAGCAATCAGTTCATCGCTATCGCTCTCGCGGATAAGAAGCGTCAGGATTCCCGATTGTGTCTGCACACTGGTCAATGTTTCAAGCAGCGATGGATGCAGCAGGAAGGGGTCGCTTTCCGAATTCACGCGCGCCGAAATCACGCCGATGGTGAAGAGTGACCGCTCAATCACGTTAATGAGGATTGAGGATCCACTTAGCTCGAGCACACCGCCGCGATGTCCCCAGCGCGCCTCGCGCTCGCCCGCAGTGACATGGCCCCACGCATCGGGTGCATCGTCGGGTTGCTCGGACAGAGCAATCCCCGTCACCATACCGGCCGCAACGGTTCCGTTTGTCTGGGGATCGATGAGTATGAAGGCGCCAGTCGTGCGATTCTCAGCGTACGCGTCGAGCGCCATGGGCCGCAGCAGTCTCAGCCGCACTGTCCCGATGTCGTTCATCTCGAGGGTTGCGGCTGGTCCGTATTCAAGCGTCGCGACATTGGTGCGGTGCTCGAGCGTCGTGACCACTGCGGGCGCAGTGTGGCTGGTGTGCTTGATGAGATACTTGCGGCCGATCTCCAGTGCGTGTCCGTCCATCCAGACGACGGAGCCCGTTACATGGCTGCTCACCTGTGCTGGAGACTGCGCCGTGGTGATCAGGTCGCCGCGGCTGATGTCGACTTCGCTGTCGAGCACGAGCGTCACTGACAGCGGCGCGTGCGCTTCCTTCAGATCGCCGTCCCACGTGACAATCCGTTGTATGTTCGCGGTTCGACCGGAGGGCTGAACCGTGATCGCGTCGCCCGTGCGAATGTTGCCCGATGCGATCTGGCCCGCGAAGCCGCGAAACGTGTGATTGGGCCGGACCACTCGCTGTACGGGAAACCGGAACGCTTCGTCTTGAGTCGTTCGTGAGGAGGGAAGCGACTCCAGCACTTCGAGCAGAGAAGGTCCGTCGTACCACGGCATCGAACCGGTGCGATGAACTACGTTGTCTCCCGCGAGCGCGCTGACCGGAACGAAGAGCGCGTCGACAGCGGTTCCGGTGTTCTGAGCGATCCTGGCGAGCACAGCGCGGAAGTCTTTCTCGATTGCGCGGAACGTGCTCTCGTCGTAGCCGATCAGATCCATCTTGTTCACGGCGACAACCACGTGCCGCACGCGGAGGAGTGATGCGATATAGGCATGCCGCCGCGACTGCACCAGCACGCCTTTGCTGGCGTCGATCAGCACCACCGTTGCATCGGCGGTTGACGCGCCAGTGGCCATGTTACGCGTGTACTGCTCGTGCCCCGGAGTGTCGGCGATGATGAACTTGCGTTTCGCCGTCGAGAAATAACGATAGGCCACATCGATGGTGATGCCTTGCTCGCGCTCGGCGCGAAGGCCGTCCGTGAGCAGCGCAAAATCAATCTGACCCGGCGCTGTGGTGCCCTTGCCCTCGATAGATCGCACCTGGTCTTCGTACACGGATTGCGTGTCGTAGAGCAGCCGTCCGATCAGCGTCGACTTGCCGTCGTCCACGCTGCCTGCCGTCGAAAACCGCAGCAGGTCCTTGTTGCGTTCACGCTCAAGGAATTCTTCAATCGAGAATCGTTCGATGGTCGCCGTTGCCATTAGAAATATCCTTCCCGCTTCTTGATCTCCATTGAGCCTTCCTGATCGTGATCGATGACGCGATTCGCGCGCTCCGACGAGCGGAAGGAAATCAACTCTGCGATGATGTCGGGAATTGTCTCGGCGTCGGACCGGATCGCGCCCGTGCATGGCGAGCATCCCAGGGAGCGCAGCCGGCACTTCACCATCTGCGGCTTTTCGCCGGGCCACGCGACGAAGTCCTGCTCGATGGGCAGCAGAGCCTCCTGACCCGCACTCATGGAGCGCACATACATCGGCCGTTCCTTCGCGAAATACAAATCGACTACAGGAATCTTTTCCTCGTGGATGTACTGCCACACATCCATCTCGGTCCAGTTCGAAAGCGGAAATACGCGGATGCTCTCGCCGGGATGAATGCGCGCGTTGTAGAGGTTCCACAGCTCCGGACGCTGATTCTTCGGGTCCCACTGCCCGTTTCCGTCGCGAAATGAATAGATGCGTTCCTTCGCGCGCGACTTCTCCTCATCGCGCCGCGCGCCGCCAAATGCCGCGTCGAAGTTGTAGTGACGCAGCCCGTCGAGTAGTGCCTGCGTCTTAAGCAGACCGCAGCAGCGTTTGGTGTCGAGCGCAATGGGGTTGGTGCCCGCGGCGATTGCCGGCTCGTTGCGCCACACCAGCAGTTCCGCGCCAACCTGCCGCGCCATTTCGTCGCGGAACGCGATCATCTCGCGAAACTTGAAGCCCGTATCGATGTGCAGGAGAGGGAAGGGAATCGGTCCCGGAAAGAACGCCTTCTGCGCAAGGCGCAGCATGACAGACGAATCCTTGCCGATGGAGTAGAGCATCACGGGGCGCTCGAACTCCGATGCGACCTCGCGCAGAATGTGGATGCTTTCAGCCTCAAGCAGTTGCAGATGACTCAGGCGCGGATTCGCGCTGGCTGTGTATGTGCTTGAGTGGATGTCGCGTGCGGCAACCGGCATTTCGACCTCTTTGGCTTGGGATGCGCTGAGGCCGGTGCAGCAAAGACAAACCCGGCTCTACAGCTACGGGTGCGTCTTGATCAGTTTGTGATGGAGATCAGAGACTAGCGGAGACACCCGTCGAATTTGTTCGACAGGCGACAACAGAAGCGGCTTTGGGCAGCGCGGAACATCTGTTCGTTCATAGTAGCAAAGAGTGGGGGCGAGCACAATCGGCTCGCCCCATTTAACTTCAAGGATGCTCGGTTAGCGAAACGACGGAGGCCGATCCGCTGGTGCGGTTCCGCGCTGCGTATCCGGCGTCGTCTGTGTCGTGAAGTCCAGCCGATTCAACCCACTCTGCAGCTTTGTGATGGGCAGCCAGTTGCTCGGATAGGGTGCTCCATTCAGCTTCACGCCCGACACGTAGAAGCCCTCACCCGCGCGCGTAATCTCGAGAGTCCTGCCATTCGCCATCTTCAGTGTGGCCTTCGAGAACATCGGCGTTCCCGGCACCACCCCCGCCACTCCCGGCACCGCCGGATACATCCCCAGGGCATTCCACAGGTACACGCCTGACGTCGCGCCCAGGTCGTCGTTGCCCGGGATACCGTCCGGGGTCGCCTTGAATGTGGTAGCGGCGATGCGCGTGACGATCTCCTGCGTCTTCCACGGCTGGCCCGCCCACGCATACGCATAGGGGACCACAAAGTCCGGCTCGTTCTCGATGTTGTAGCAGGGCTCGCCCCAGCAACGAAGCTTGACGAAGAACTTGTCTAGCCGTGCGGTTGCGTTGTCGGCTCCGCCCATCGCGTCAAAAAGGGCAGGGTAGTCGAACGGCACCATGAACGAGTACTGCCACGTGTTGCCCTCTTCAAATCCCCTCTGGTCGCCCGCTACCGGAGAATTGCGCCGCTTGGGCTGCGAAGTCTGCGGATCGAATCCCGCAAGCCAGGTGCCGTCGCTGTTGCGCGGCCTGATCCACTTCGTCTCCGGGTCGACGAGTCTCTTCCAGAACTCCGACTGATTCATAAACCGCTTCGCCGTTCGCTCGTCTCCCAAGGCCCTGGCAAACTGTGCAATGGCAAAGTCGTCGCTCACATACTCCAGCGTGCGCGACGCCGCAATCTCGTCCTTATCCACCGGCACATATCCAAGCTTGAGATAGTCCTCAAGGAATGGCCGTTCCTTGTTGTCCTTCGGTTGCGTCGCCTTCGTCACCATCCACTTCAGCGCCGACTGCGCATCGAAGTTCCGCGCGCCGAACGCATACGACGAGGCAATCACCGGCACCGGCGAGTCGCCGCCCATCACGTATGTGACGTCATTCGCGGCCTCCCAACGCGGAATCTGCCCGCCTTGCTCGGCATCGTTCACCAGCGACTGCATCATGTCGCCCGCGCGCTGCGGAAAGAAGAGCGCCTGTAACTGCACCGTGTTGCGATAGATGTCCCAATCGGAGAAGTCTGCGTACTGCGCTTTCTGCTTGCCGCTCACGGAATGAATCTTGCCATCGAATCCGACGTAGCGTCCGTCCGCATCGCTGAAGAGATTCGGCGATAGAAACGAGTGATAGACGCCGGTGTAGAAGATCTTCCGTTGATCCCCGGTTCCGCCTTCCACCGCGAAACGATTGAGTAATTCGCTCCAGGTAGCCTTTGCCTTCGCGCGCACTCCGTCGAAGTCCCAGCCGGGTATTTCTTCTTTGAGGTTCTTGAGCGCTCCATCGTTGCTGACGAAGGAAATGCCGACCTTCAGGATCACTTCGTGTTCATTGCCGAAGTCGAGCCATGCGCCGCTCCGCCGACCCTCGGCGGATTTTGCATCCGCCGTCACCGCATCATCCTGCCAGGCCGTCTTCTTTCGGATTGGCTTGTTAAACTGGCCCAGCGCATAGATCGTGTAGTGTGAGTCGGACCCGCAGAAATGCCCAGCGCGCGATACAGCCGAGAATGTATCGCTGCCGTCGATGGCAATCGAGTTGTCGTTGTAATCGTGCGAGCCGTCGGGAATTGGCTCCGCGCTCGAACCGGCATTCACCAGGAGCCGCGCCGGCACCCCGTCGGGAAACGTGAACCGCGCAATGCCGGCGCGTTCTCCCGTTGTCAGCTCCACGCGCACGCCATTGTTCAGCGTCACAGCATAGTAGCCGGGATGCGTCTCCTCCTTCGCGTGATCGAACTCCGCGGCATACGCTTTCAGATCCTTGCCCGGACTGACCGTTAGTTCGCCGCTCAGCGGTAGCACGCCGAAGTCGCCATAGAGGGGACATCCCGCGCCGCTGATGTGGGTCAGCGAGAAACCTAGGATCGCTTTCTCGTCGTACCGATACCATGCATCCTGGTTGGTATCGGGACTCCACTGCATCATGCCGAACGGCAGCGTCGCGCCTGGAAACGTGTTGCCGCCACCCGATGTGCCAATCCGCGTGTCAACTGAATCGTAAGGACTCGGCACGGCCGATTGAGCCTGGGGGGCAATCGTCTTTCCAAGAAGCGCACAGACAACAAGAAGAAACCACACTGCCTTACGCGAGAGCCAAGAACTGCGCATGAAAAACTCCTCTGAGGGTGTCGCGCCGAATCATACGACATGGCACCCGGAGAAGAATGGGAACTAAGAAATGACTCCGCTAACTTCGCTGTTGTTCTGCCGCAATCTTGCGGATCTCCGGCAGCACATCGCCTAATGCAACCGCTCCGGCGTCGCGTGTGCCGAGCGCGAAGTACACCTTGCGATAGAGCGGATACAGGCGCTCGTAGATGGCCACCGCATCTGCCTGCGGCTCGAACGTGGTGTGATCCAGGCAGAGCGCATCCTGCGCCTCTTCCACAGTCTTGAAGACGCCCGCAGCCAGCATCGCAAAGATTCCCGATCCAAGGCTCGTGGGCATTCCCGCGGGCACCAGAACCGGCTTGCCCAGCACGTTGGCATACACCTGGTTCAGCACCGGGTTGTTTTGCGGAATGCCGCCCCCGTTGATCACGCGATCCACGCGCACGCCGTGCTCTGCCATGCGCTCCAGAATGATGCGCGTGTGGAAGGCCGTGCCTTCGATGGCCGCGAAGAGCTCGTCCTGCGCCGTGTGCACCAGGTTCCAGCCCAGCGTGACTCCGCCCAGTTCGGGATTAACGAGCACCGTGCGGTCGCCGTTGTCCCAGCTCAGTCGCAGCAGGCCCGCCTGTCCCGCGCGATAACTCTCCAGTCCTTTCGCCAGTTCCGACACCTTCACGCCGGCGCGTCGTGCAATCGCTTCGAAGATGTCTCCCGTTGCGCTGAGGCCTGCCTCGATGCCGGTGTACTGCGGATGCACGCTGCCCGGCACCACGCCGCACACGCCCGGTACCAGCTCCGCCTTCTTTGCCATGGCGATAATGCATGTCGATGTGCCGACCACATTGACCACGTCGCCTTCGCGGCAGCCCGCGCCGAGAGCGTCCCAGTGCGCATCGAAGGCGCCCACTGGCACCGGAATTCCTTCGCGCAGACCGAGCTTCTCTGCCCAGTGTGCGCTCAGATATCCCGCGATTGCATCGCTGGTTGCGTACTCGCCGTCGAGCTTTTCGCGCACGCCGTCAAGCAGCGGGTCGAGCTTCGAGAGGAACTCCTGCGGCGGCAGCCCGCCCCACTTGGAATTCCACATCCACTTGTGGCCCATGGCGCACACGCTGCGCTTCACATTTTTGGGATCGGTGATGCCGCACAGCGTGGCCGCCACCATGTCGCAGTGTTCGAAGGCCGAGGCAAATTGCCCGCGTTTCTCCGGATTGTTCCTGAGCCAGTGCAGAAGTTTGGCAAAGCCCCACTCATGCGAGTACACGCCGCCGCACCACTCGATCGCCTCGAGTCCGTCTGCATGGGCCAGACTGGTGATCTCCCGCGCTTCCTTTTTCGCGCGGTGGTCACACCACAGGTAGTACTCGTTCAGCGGCTGCATCTGCCGGTCTACCGGGACCACGCTCGAGCCGGTCGTGTCCAGAGCGACGGCCTGCACCTCATCGCTCGTGATGCCGGCTGCGGTCACGGCCTTTCGTGTTGCGGCCGCCAATGCGCGCATGTGATCCTGATGCGCCTGCGTGGCGAAGTCCGGATCTTCGCGCTTGCGGTGCAGGGGATAGTTCTCCACCGCCGACCCAAGGCGTCCCCGCGTACTGTCCACAATCGACACGCGTACGCTCAATGTTCCAAAATCCACACCCGCAACAATCGCCATAGTCTTTCGTCCTCGGCCTGCCGCAGCCCGATGAGCCGGCGTGCGTTTGCCCCCGCGCAGTAAACGTTTCCCCGTAGACCCACCCCACTATAACAGGCTGGAGTGTCCGACTAGTTGAGTTACCAGGGTTCGTGAGGCCTTCAGCAGTATCGTCATGTCTTGATTTGACAGGTCACAGCGGTGATTCACCTTGGTACGCTGTCGCGGGAAATCAGCGCTCTCAGGATGGAGGAAGTCGAATGAAATTCAAATTGATCACATCGGCGATTGTGGTTGCACTGTTATCGGTGGGAACTGTGTGCGGCGCGGGAGAAAAAGAAGATGAGCAGGCCAAGATTCGGAAAGCGGCCGCCCAGGCGCTCAACGATCTGTACAAAGCGCAACCCGCCGCGCGGGCCGCTATTCAGAGTGCCGCCGGATACGCGGTGTTCAAGAACTTCGGCACCAACGTGCTGGTGCTGAGCACGGCGCGCGGCGCAGGCGTGGCTGTGAACAACGGCAGCAAGCAGGAGACCTTCATGAAGATGGTCTCGGCCGGTGCCGGGCTGGGCGTGGGCGTGAAGGACTTTCGGGTCATCTTTGTGTTCAAGACCCCTGGGGCGTTCGCGAACTTTCTGAACTCGGGCTGGTCGGGTTCGGCGCAGACGGACGCGGCCGCCAAGGGCGGAAGCAAAGGCGGCGCGGTGTCAGGCGCGGTCGAAGTTGCTCCCGACGTGTACGTGTATCAGATGACCAAGAACGGCGTAGCCCTCCAACTCACCCTGCAAGGCACCAAGTATTACAAGAACGACGAGCTGAATTAGAAAAGACAGGGAACAGGCAACAGGGATCAGGGTACAGCCAAGGCGCCTCGTCGCTGTTTCCTGCTCCCTGCTTTATCATGGAGAATGGCCCAATGTGCGCCTGCAACGCTGTGGTTATGCGTGCACATCTGGCCGATATCCCAGTCGTGCTGATGGTGCCATTCTCTTGATTTCTGCGAACGAAGCGATCGTGATCCGCGGCGCGCGGACCCACAACCTCAAGAACATTTCCTGCGAGATTCCGCACGGTAAGCTCACTGTTATCAGCGGAGTAAGCGGGTCGGGCAAATCCTCGCTCGCCTTCGACACCATCTACGCCGAGGGCCAGCGGCGCTACGTCGAATCGCTGTCAGCATACGCCCGCCAGTTCCTGGAACGTATTGAAAAACCAGACGTTGACGAGATCGACGGCCTGGCCCCCGCCATCGCTATCAAGCAGAAAAACACGACTAGAAATCCGCGCTCCACGGTAGCGACGGCGACGGAGATCTACGACTACCTGCGGCTACTTTATGCGCGCTGCGGCACGGTGCATTGCATTCATTGCGATGGGCTTGTGCGGCGCGACAATGTGGACGAGATCGCCGAAAGGATCCTCGCGCTGGGCGACGAAACCCGCATCCACGCGCTCTTCCCGGTCAAGGCATTGCAGGCAGCCGAAGAGCCCAAGCAATCGACAAAGCGGGGGCAAGCGGCAGCCCTGAAGGCCGCGGCCAAGGCTGCGGTTGAGTCGCCGATGACGGATGCGCTGAAGGCCCGGCTCAATGAATTGCGCAGCGGGGGCTTCAACCGGCTTTACCAACGAGGGCAGATTTTCGAATTCAGCACGCCGGAGAGCCTTCTGGAGGTCGACTTTACTCTGCCGGTCTTTGTGCTGGTGGACCGCATCGTAGTGGACGCCGAGAACCGCGCGCGCATTGTGGACGCTGTCGAAATCGCGTATCGCGAAGGCGGTGAGGTGATCTTCGAAGAGGTTCCGCGCGATGAGAATGCCGAGCGCAGAATGCATCGGTTCTCCGCAGCATATGAGTGCGCGAACTGCCATCGGCCTGGGCGCGAGCCGGAGCCGCGGCTGTTCAGCTTCAACAATCCGTTTGGGGCATGCCCGCGGTGTCAGGGCTTTGGCAATACGGTTGATTTCGACTTGAATCTCGTCATTCCGGATAAGGGGCTCAGCCTCAACGATGGGGCGATCGATCCGTGGAACCGGCCGAAGTACCGGACCTGGTTTTCGGATATGAAGAAACAGGCCGGCGGGCTAAGCATCGCGATGGATGTGCCCTGGCGCGAGATGTCAGAAGAAGCGCGCGAGATTGTTCTGCGCGGGAGAGGCAGCTTCGAGGGGGTGTACGGATTTTTTGCGCAGATGGAGCGGAAGAAATACAAGCTGCATGTGCGGGTGATGCTTTCGAAGTATCGCGGGTATGCAGAGTGCCCCGAGTGCCGCGGGCAGCGTTTGCGCGCTGAGGCTCGCGCGGTGCGGCTGAGCGGGTTGAATATCTGCCAGGCGACGGCGCTGACGGTCAGGCGCGCGAAGGATTTCTTTTCGAATCTCGCGCTGACGCCGATGCAGGAGGAGATCGCCGGGCAGATTCTGCATGAGGTGAAGCAGAGGCTGACGTTTCTGGATGCTGTAGGACTTGAGTACCTCACGCTCGATCGGTTGGCGTCGACGCTGTCAGGCGGAGAGGCGCAGCGCATTCAGTTGGCGACGTCGCTGGGTTCGCAGCTTGTGGGTGCGTTGTACGTGCTGGATGAGCCGTCGATTGGATTGCACACGCGCGATACGGACCGGCTGATTCGGATTCTGAAGGACCTGCGCGATCTAGGGAACACGATTGTGGTGGTGGAGCACGATCCGGATGTGCTGCGGGCCGCGGATCATCTGCTGGATCTGGGGCCGGGCGCGGGCGAGTTCGGCGGGAAGGTGCTGGCGGAGGGCGTGCTGGCGGAGATTGAGGCGAATCCTAACTCGCTGACCGGGCGGTATCTCTCGCACCAGATCACGATTCCGGTGCCGACGCGGAGGCGCGAGCCGGGCAGGGAAAAGCTGGTGCTGAAGGGCGCATATGCGAACAACCTGCGCGGGATCGATGTGGAGATTCCGCTGGGGATGCTGGTGGCGATCACGGGCGTGTCGGGATCGGGCAAGTCGACGCTGGTGCACCAGGTTCTGTATCGGGCGGTGGCACGGGCGTTGGGACAGAGCGACGGCAGCGATCCGACCGGCGTGTTTAAGTCGCTTACCGGAGTTGAGCGGCTGAACGATGTGGTGCTGGTGGATCAGACGCCGATCGGGCGGACGCCGCGGTCGAATCCGGTCACGTATATCAAGGGATTCGATCTGATCCGCGAGATCTTTGCGTCGCAACCGGATGCGAAGCGGATGTCGCTTACGCCGGGACATTTCAGCTTCAATGTGCCGGGCGGGCGCTGCAATACGTGCGATGGCGACGGCACGGTGACGGTGGAGATGCAGTTTCTTGCGGATGTGGAGCTTCCGTGCGAGGACTGCAACGGGACGCGGTATCAGCCGCGCATTCTCGAGGTGCAGTACAAGGGCAAGAACATTTACGAAGTGCTGCAGATGACTGTGAAGGAGGCGCTGCGGTTCTTTGTGGGGCATCCGCGGCTGCTCGAAAAGATTGCGGTTCTGGATGAAGTGGGGCTAGGGTATCTGCGGCTGGGGCAGTCGGCAACGACGCTTTCAGGCGGCGAGGCGCAGAGGGTGAAGCTCGCGGCGCATCTGGCGGCGGTGCGGTCGGCCAACGCGAACGCCAAGCCGTCGCAGGCCAGCAGGATTCTGTATATCCTCGATGAGCCCACGACGGGGTTGCACTTTGATGATGTGTCGAAGCTGCTGACGGCGTTCAAGAAGCTGATCGATGGCGGCGGGTCGCTGATCGTGATTGAGCACAATCTGGATGTGATCAAGTCGGCGGACTGGGTGATCGATCTGGGGCCGGAGGGCGGCGACGGCGGCGGGCGCATTGTGGGGGAAGGCACGCCGGAGGAGATAGCCGGCAACCTGCATTCGCACACGGGGTATTGGCTGGCGAAGGTGCTTTAGAGCATCTCCAGGAGCTAGTTTATCCGGCACAAGCGCCGGACTCGACAACTCAGAATCCGATCCGGATGTGTGCGGATGTTTACTGGGTGGTTACCTTTGACAAAAATATGAGGGAGAGGGGAGTGCGGGATGAGGGTGAATTCGCCTTGAAAGCGAAGAAAAGGCGTAGGAGGGTGTTTTTGCTAAGTTGTTTATTATGATTTATTTAGTTCTAAATTGTGGAAAACTTTTTATTTGTAAAATTGTTAGTTTTCTGGTTAACACCCAGTGAGGCTTTGTAGGGAACAGCGAAAGGCGGTTTGACGTGGGCGACGAAGATTGCGCAGGCGTACCACAGGGGGATGATGGAGCAGGAGTCGCGGAAGAGGATGTGCCGGCCATCACAGCTGTGAGGTGCAGACACGGCAACTCAGAAGCCGCTCTAAATGCAACTGCGGATCCCTCGGCCCGCTTACCCCACTCACGGTGAGGCTGTGAGCGGGGCCCCAAGCACGCGGGCTCTCGGGATGACACTCAGCGAAACGGAGTGAATCTGAATTGTCACAGCAGATTCCCTCCGGGAATGACAGAAAGAAAAGCAAAGACAAGACCCCAATCGAGATACAGCCTCAAAGGAAGCCGTCTAGAAGACAAAAAGCAGGTCCTTCGCTGCGCTCAGGATGACAAATCACGGGCGGCTTGTTGGGTGTCTCTCCTCTGCGGCGGTGACTTCGCGGCGGTGCGAGCGCATGGAGTCGAGCACGAGAAGGAATGCGCCGATGACGACGGCGCTGTCGGCGATGTTGAAGTCGGGCCAGTGGTAGCTGAAGATGTGGACTTCAAGGAAGTCGATGACGGAGCCGTACAGGACGCGGTCATGCACATTGCCCAGCGCACCGCCGAAGATCAGGGCGAGGGCGATGGTGGTGAGCGTGAAGCGGTGGCCGAGGCGGATCATCGCGATGAGCACGGCAACCGAAGCGATGATCGTGAAGGCGATCAGTCCCCAGCGAACAACCTGCGGCGAGGCGGACTCGGCAAACATGGAAAACGCCGCGCCGTCGTTGGTCCAGTGCGAGATGCGGAAGACGTGATCGATGACGGGGATGGCGCCGCCGAGTGCAATGTGCGCTGCGACCCAGGTCTTGGTCCAGCGGTCGAGGACGAAGACTGCGACGGAGATGAGCAGGAGCCAGGGCAGCCGGATTGCGGATGTGAGACTCACGCGACAGTCTCCGGCTGGGGTGGTGCGACGTTCATTTCGCGGAGCGCGTTTTGGCAGCGGGTGCAGACGTTCTGCCAGATGCCGTAGTTGGAAACTTCAGGCATGAAGTTCCAGCAGCGGGCGCATTTGTGGCCGGTAGCGGGTGAGACAGTTACGCGCAGAGCGTCACCCGCCACAACCGTGACGAGCGAGACGTTGAGTATTTCTTTGAGGCCCGCGGCGTGCTTCTGGAGAAGCGCAAGCTGATCACCGGCGGCCGTGATCTCAAGCTCGGCTTCAAGGCCTTTGCCGATGTGCTTGGCCTGGCGTGCTTCTTCGAGGATGCGCAGCGCTTCATCGCGGACTTCGAACAGGCGCTTCCATTCGTCGAGAACGGGCGCGGGGTCTGAGGCGAAGACTTCTTCGGGCTTGGGGAAGAGCGCGAGGTGGACGCTGGGTTCGCGGCCTTCGACGGGGGGGAGATACTCCCACACTTCATCAGAGGTGAAGCTGAGGATGGGCGCGAGGAGGCGGACCAGCGTCTCGGTGATCTTCCAGAGGACGGTCTGAGCGGAGCGGCGCGCGGGGTTGGTGGGCGCGAAGGTGTACATGCGGTCCTTCAGCACGTCGAGGTAGAACGAGCTGAGGTCGACGATCGCGAACTCGTTGACCGCGTGATAGACGCGGTGGAACTCGAACGCGCCGTACCAGGCGAGGATCTTTTCGGTCAGCTCGCGGGTGCGGGCCAGCATGTAGCGGTCGAGTGGCTGCAGGTCGCTTTCCGCGACGGCATCCGTTGCCGGGTTGAAGCCGTTCAGGTTGCCGAGCAGGAAGCGGAAGGTGTTGCGCAGCTTGCGGTAGATCTCGGCGCAGCGGGCCATCAGGTTTTCGCTGGCGGCCATGTCCTCGCGGAAGTCGATGGAGGCGACCCAGAGGCGGACGATCTCGCCGCCCATGCGCTGGGCGATGTCGACGGGGTCGACGCCGTTGCCGAGTGATTTCGACATGGCGCGGCCCTGCTCGTCGAGGGTCCAGCCGGCGGTGGCGACGTGCGAGTAGGGCGCGCGGCCGCGGAGGGCAACGCTGGTGAGCAGGGAAGAGTGGAACCAGCCGCGATGTTGATCGCCGCCTTCGAGGTAGAGGACGGTGTGTGCAGACGCAGGGGCTAAAGCCCCGGTTTTATCTTCTGACCCGCTTGGCACGACTGAAGTCGTGCCCCTCCGCGAATCAGTCGCGCTGCTGAGCGGATCAGTCGCGCCCATCCGCGGATCAAGGTTGGTTGCCTGGAAGGCTCTGTAGGGCGTCTTCAGTTCGGGGTCGGATTCGCAGACGGCGAACCAGCTTGTGCCGGAGTCGAACCAGACGTCGAGGATGTCGGTTTCCTTGCGGAACTCGGTGTGGCCGCACTGGGCGCACGGCATATTGGCGGGACGCAGCTTGTCGGCCTTGTCGCTGTGCCAGGCTTCGGCGCCGTCATCCTCAAAGAGCTGAATGACTTTGCGGTTGAGGCCGGCGTCGATGATGGGCTGGTTGCAGCCTTGGCACATGAAGACAGCGATGGGCACGCCCCAGATGCGCTGGCGGCTGATGCACCAGTCGGGGCGCGTGGCGATCATGTTGGTGATGCGCTGCTTGCCCCAGGCCGGATCCCACGTGACCTTGTCGATCTCCTCGATGGAGAGTTGGCGGAAGGTCGTCTCGGAGCCGTCGGCGCGCTTCATCGGCGTTTCAAGCGAGATGAACCACTGCTCGGTGGCGCGGAAGATGACGGGGTTGTGGCAGCGCCAGCAGTGCGGATAGGAGTGCTGGAGATCGCTCGTCCCGAGCAACGCCCCGCGTTCGGTCAGCATGGCGATGATGACGGGGTTGGCTTTCCACACCGTCAGCCCGTCGTAGGGTGGCGGCGCTGCCAGGTTCCACGTTTCCGGATCCACGTGAATGCGGCCCTTCGAGTCCACGCGGCACGTCGGGTCGAGCCCGTAGCGCATGCCGGTGTAGAAGTCGTCTGCGCCATGCGACGGCGCCGTGTGCACCGCGCCGGTGCCGGTGTCGGCGGTGACGTATAACGCAAGCACGCCCAGAATGCTGCGGTCGAGGAATGGATGCTGGAATGTCGTGTGTTCGAGCTTGGAACCCTTGAAACGCGCGATCTCCTGCGCGTTCTGGAGTTTGCCCGCGGAAATCACGCTGGAGGCCAGTTCGGCGGCGACGATGTAGACGGGGCCTTCCCCACCCAAGCTGAGCTTGGATGGGGCACCCGCCTCTTCGCTGGTGGCGAGGGCGACGTACTCGAAGTCGGGGTGGAAGGCGACGGCGAGGGACGCGGGGAGGGTCCAGGGGGTCGTGGTCCAGATGATGGTGTAGACTTCGCGGCCGGCGAGAGCGGGGTCGAGGGCCTCGGCTGGCGAGGTCAGCTTGTAGCGGACGTAGACGGACGGGCTGGTGTGGTTCTCGTACTCGATTTCGGCGTCGGCCAGGGCGGTGCGGTCGTGGATGCACCAGTAGACCGGCTTGAGTCCGCGATAGACAAAGCCCTTTTCGAGGAAGCCGTAGAAGGCTTCGAGGGTGCGGGCCTCGTAGTCGCGGGACATGGTTTTGTAAGGCGTGGCCCAGCGGCCGAAGATGCCGATGCGCTCGAACTGCGAGGTCTGCAGGTCGATATATTTCTGCGCGTAGGCGCGGCACGCGTCCAACACGTCAGCGGCGGGCATCTCGAGCTTTTTGCGGCCGAGCTGCTCGTCAACTTTGATCTCGATCGGCAGGCCATGGCAGTCGTACCCCGGCACATAGGGGGCATCGTATCCGGCCATGGTTTTGGACTTTACGACGAAGTCCTTCAAGCCCTTGTTGAGGGCGTGTCCCAGGTGGATGGGTCCGTTGGCGTAGGGGGGACCGTCGTGGAGGATGTAGGAAGGACGGCCGTGACCGGCCTTCCGCAGCTCGTCATAGAGGCGCAGGGATGCCCAGCGGGCCAGGCGAAGTGGTTCATTCTGAGGCAGATTGGCCTTCATGGGGAAGGCCGTCTGAGGCAGGTTCAGGGTCGCCTTGAGTTCCGGCGCTGCGGGCATTGTTTCTCCGTGAAGTCGTACAGAATCGTCTCTTCCAGTGTAACTGGCTCAGGCGGTGATTTTTAGATGCCGGGAGGGGCGGAACGATCCGGTCCGGCCGAGGCGAGGTCGGACCCGGCACGACAGCCTGGCAGAACGGCCGGATCGGGTGGAAATGACGGGTAAATCACGATTGTTTTTGGATTTGCACCATACCAACCGACCGGAGGTACCGTCTATTGTTTTATGGGAGTTCCAAAGCCTGCAGAATATGAGATTCTGGAGTCCGGACAGTCCCCCGCCCGTCCGGTAGACTCAAGTAATCACTCGGAGACTTCCACCTCGGTTGCCGCGACAAGATTCACGGCGTTCGAGCATAATGGATTACCAGGCGGAAATGGCAACGGCCACCGTCCAGCAGGGTCAGAAGATCGAAGGGGACCAGAAGCCGGAGCAGTTGCCGGCAGTACAGATATGACAGAGACAGTCACCCCGTCCGGCGTTTCCGCGCCGGAAGGTCATGAACTCGATGCATTCCTCGGACGCGCGTTTGAAGAGAAGCCCCTCTGGAAGGAACTGTACGACAACGTACGGGATCTCTTCTTCCCGCCGAAGCTTCCGCCTCTCGAGCTGACCTCGACGCCGATCCCCGTCCCCGACCGGATGGCGGTCAAGACAAATCCGTGGGCGGTTGGAACGGCCGCGGTGGTGAATGGCCTGATTCTTTTGATCGTGCTGGTGCTAGGCGCGCGCAAAATCTACCAGGAGATCAAAAAGCCGCAAGTCACGGGCATGACCAACATCGACATCTCCGACTTCAAGGCCCCGAAAGCGGCCAACAAGGCCGGCGGCGGTGGCGGTGGCGGCTCGCATGACCTGGTGGATCCACTCAAAGGCCATCTGCCCAAGATCGATCAGCATCCGCAGGCTCCGCCGATGATTCCGCTGGTTGAGAAGCCCAAGCTGGCTGTGGATTCGGCGATCAATGTCCAGAAAGACATCAAGCTGCCTGATAACCCGCTGCTGCCGATGATCGGCGTGCACACGTCGCCCAATGTGAGTCTTGACTCCAACGGGCAGGGAACGGGCGGCGGCATGGGCACGGGTTCCGGCGGCGGTCTGGGATCGGGCTCCGGCAACGGCTATGGACCGGGCTACGGCGGCAATACCGGCGGCGGCGTGTATCGCGTGGGCGGCGGCATTTCAGCGCCCCAGCCACTGTTTACGCCTGAAGCCGAGTTCAGCGACGAAGCCAGGCGCGCCAAATACCAGGGCGAAGTGATGATCAGCCTGATCGTTGACGCGCAGGGCAATCCGCAGAACCCGCACGTGGTAAGGCCGCTGGGCATGGGCCTCGACGAGAAGGCGCTCGAAGCGGTCCGGAAGTACAAATTCAAGCCGGCGCTCAAGGATGGGCGCACACCGGTTCCGGTTCAGGTCACGATCGCGGTGAATTTCCGCCTCTACTAGACAAGTCCGCCGCAAACGAATAATCCCCGGCGCCTGAAGAGGGCCGGGGATTTTCCTTGGGAGGAACCAGGGGTGAGTTCTAGTGATACTTGCGCAGGACGCCGAGGACGCGGCCCTGAATGGCGACCTGACTGGCGGGAACGTAGATGGGCTCCATCTCCATGTTGGAGGGTTGCAGGCGGATGGTGCTGCCTTCGGAGTAAAAGCGCTTGAGGGTGGTCTCAGAGCCGTGCACGAGAGCGACGACGATCTCGCCCTGGCGTGCGGTCTTGGTGCGCTCGACGAGGACGTAGTCGCCGGAGATGATGTGCTCGTCGCGCATGGAGTCGCCGCGGACTTCGAGAGCAAAGACATCGCGGTTGCCGACTACGTCGTGCAGCGAGATAGTCTCGACATTTTCGCTGGTTTCAACGGGCAGGCCGGCGGCGATGCGGCCGGCGAGCGGCAGGCGGTCGCTGGTGCGGGTGCGGGTTCCCGGGGGCACCACGTCGATGGACCGGCTGCGGTTGTGCACGCGGTCGAGCATGCCCTTCTTCTCGAGATTGGTGATGTGCTTGTGCACGGTGGCCAGGCTTTTGAGCCCCATGCCGCGCGCGATCTCTTCGAAGGAAGGGGAATAGCCGTTGCGGGTGACGAAGGAGTCGAGGAAGTCGAGAACTTCTTTTTGTCGCCGGGTGACAGCCATGCGTGGATTATAGCGAATAAAAAGCGAACCGCAAGGGGGAGATGCGTAGAAACGTTACTGGATTGGTTCAGAATGGTCGCGCGAAGCGATTGGGATTGCCGGTAAAAAGAAATCGCCTTGATTGCTTGAAAACCGGGCTACGTTGTTTCAGGGGGGACGACCATGCAACTGACGGAACACTTCAGCCTCGAGGAAATGACCTTCAGCTCCACTGCCGTGAGGAAGAGCATTGATAACACGCCCTCATCGGACGTGGTTGATCATCTGAAAGTAACGGCCGCCGGCCTGGAAAAGGTGCGCGCACTGCTGGGAGGTCCGCTGCACATCGACTCCGGGTATCGCTCACCGGCGCTGAATCAGGCTGTGGGCGGGGTTCCCAATTCCGCGCACTTGACGGGATACGCCGCGGATTTTATCTGTCCTGCTTTTGGCATTCCGCTGGAGATCGTGAAGACGATTCAGGCCGACGGCTCGATCGATTTTGATCAGCTCATTCAGGAAGGTACGTGGGTCCACATTTCGTTCGATCCACAGATGCGGAGCGAGGTGCTTACCGCGCACTTTGCCGGAGGGACGGCAACGTTCACGGCGGGGGTGTGACGTTGCTTTGGTGGGATCGACGCTGGCGTCGCCTTACGGCAGGTTGCGGATGATCCCTTGGTACGATGTGGCCATGGTTTTCAGGATGCTGGCCTCAATCGCGATTCTCTCCTGGGTGTTGCTGCCCGGCCTCTCCGCAGCCCAGCCCGCGCCGGCCCCGCCGACGCAGGAGACCAAACCCGCGCCGCTGCTTCCGCCTGACGGCTTCGATGACGGACAGGGATTCGCTGTTCCCGGGGTGGAGTGGGCGCACGCTACGCCCGAGTCAGAGGGATTCTCGGCGGCACGACTGGAAGCGCTGCGCGCCTTTCTCAAGACGCATCAGACGGACGCGATGATGATCGTCTCGCGCGGGCATGTCGTCTTCGAGTACGGCGACCTGTCGCTGGTGAGCAAGGTCGCATCGGTTCGCAAGAGCGTCCTCAATCTTCTCTTCGCCGTCGAAGGCCAGCACGGTCTAAAACTCGACGACTATATGAACCAGACCGTGGTTCAACTGGGCCTGGAAGACAAGACGCCCTTTATCGAGCTTGAGCGGCATGCCACGCTGGAACAGCTCATGATGTCGCGGTCAGGGATTTACATCTCCAACGGAAACGAGGGCCAGGAGAAGCTCCTTCCGCATCGTGGCTCCCACTATCCCGGCACGCATTATTTCTATAACAACTGGGACTTCGATGCGGCAGGCATTGCCTTCGAGAAGATTACGCACAAGGACATCTTTGACGCGCTGCGCGACGATCTCGCGATTCCGCTGCGCTTTCAGGATTTCGATCGCGCGCGGCAGAAGAAGAACTACGTCGCCAATTCAACTCACTTCGAATATGCGATGTATCTTTCGACGCGCGATATGGCGCGGCTGGGGCTGCTTGCGTTGCGCTCGGGCGGCTGGGGCAAGACGGTATGGGCTGATCCGGGGACAATCCAGTTCAGCACCTGGCCGACGACGCATTTCAGCGAGGTGGGGGACTGGTACTGGTCGCCGGGCTGGACGGGGCGGTGGGGATACGGCGTTCTCTGGTGGGTGTGGGATGCACCGAAGTACCCGGGCGATGTCATGACGGGTCCCTACCAGGGAGCGTTTTCCGCGATGGGCTCAGGCGGACAGTACATCACTGTGTTTCCGATGGCGGACATCGTCGTCGCGCACAAGGTGAATATCGATCAGGATGAGTCGCGCAGCGTCTCCGGCCCAACCTATATGACGATTCTCGATATGGTCCTCGACGCAAAATGCGGCGGCGCCTGCAAGTGAGAGAGCAAGGGCGCTGATTGCAGGCGTACCGGTCAACGATGGGATCCCTGGTGAGGGTTGGTTTCGTGGTCTCCCACCCTGTTGCCGAAAGACTGCAACAGGATGGGGCACGGAGGGTTCGTTCCAGTGCGCTCAGGAACGAGCGGGACGGTGTCAGGGAAGGTTGCGAACCCAACGAATAAAAGCGAACCGCAAGCGGAAATGCGGAGTGGACGGAGCGATTAGTAACGGGGATGGTTCCGATTCTTGCCAAGCCGGGGTCACGGCACGGCACGAATCAAAGAGAAGCTCAATGTCCCGTTAGGAAGGCTGTTTGCCTTCAAGAAATGGAATTCGTGCGGCGCCATGGATATGGGAGTTCCCCCGAAGGATCCGTCGTTTATGTAGGCATGATCCAACGCTCCGGTGGACCGGTCGTAAACCGAAAGCAGAAACCGGTTCAGCGCCGTGACTTCTGCATTGCTCTTCGATTCAGAGACCAGAGCTTCCTGGAGATAGAGATTGCTGTACGAGATGAACACTCGCAGGGGCAGTGCCCGCTCTCCTTGCGGGGCGGCGGAAGTGGCAAGATCAATCGCCGTGGATGTTCCGTCGGACCGAATGCGAAAGACTTTTCGTCCCTTCGATGGGTTGTAAAGGTAGACCGCGTCGTCATCGCCGCTGACAAGCTGAATCAGGCCCGCCTGCATGGTGGATTGGTTTGACGCACCGCTCTTTTCCTGCGCGGTCGATGTCTCGACCGGCGTCTCCAGCACATTCGGCTTTAGAACTTTGCCCTCTGAGGTCACGAGGGCCTGAAAGATGCGGTCGTCGTCGCAGTTGCCAGCCACAACATAACCTCTGCCGGAACTGAACTCTGCTACGTGAATGGGAAAGAACGCCGCATCGATGAAAACCAGTTTGTTGAATGTGCCATCGTCGTTGAAGACGAGGACGGCCGGCTTTTGGGTATGCTCATCGGGATTCCAAACCGCTGTCGCGATCACTCCACCGCGTTCCCGATCCGCCAGATCAACGATGTGTAGATCAGAGGACTTGAAGGATGGGTTCGAGGGCACAAGAGCTATGTCGAGAGCCGGCCGGCATAGCCCCTTGAGGGACACCGCAATGTAACGATCGAATGCTTCCCGGACGTAGAAGTCGTTTCTTGCCGGGTAATCGCGCCATACGCTCGAGTCCAGATGGATGCAAGAGACCGGAGTTTCCGTGTCCACGTGCAGTTTCAGGACAGGTGGCTGGTCCTGACCCGTGGCGAGCGGCGGCCATGCGCAAAGCGCGATCAGGAGTGCTGCGATTCGACCTTGCATGCGGTTTCTCCGGTTCTCTTTCTTTACGGCAAATTGCGGATCCAGATGTTGCGGAAGTTGATGGGTTCGGACTTGTCGCCGTGGGCCTGCAGCTTGATGGGGGCTGTGTCGTAGGCCTTGTAAAACGGCTTGCCGATGTAGAGGGTCTGGCCCTTGAGCTCGAAGTGGTTGTCGACAAGGATGCCGTTCCAGAAGACAGTGACGTAGGCCGGGGTTTTGAGGGAGCCGTCGTCGTTGAATACGGGCGCGGTCCAGGCCACGTCGTAGACGTTCCACTCGCCGGGCTTGCGGGCGGCGTTTGCGAGCGGGATGGACTGCTTGTAGAGGCTGCCGGCCATGCCGTTGACGTAGGTGGAGTTCTGGTAGGAATCGAGGACCTGGAGCTCATAGCCACTGTCGCCGGGGCCGGTGGAAGCGAGGAAGACGCCGGAGTTGCCGCGGGCCTGCCCGGAGCCGGTGATGGACTCGGGAATGCGGAACTCAATGTGAAGCTGGTAGTTCTTGAATTTCCGCTTGGTTTGAATGCTGCCGCCGGACTTGTTCACGCGCATGAGGCCGTCGACGAGATCCCATTTTGCGGGCTGTTGGTCGGAGACGTTGACCCACTCGTCGAGGCTCTTGCCGTCAAAGAGGGCGATGGCGTCAGAAGGAGCCGCGCCGTTGGTGGCGGCGGGCGTGACGACAGGCGGCACGGGCTGCCAGACCTCTGTTTCCTCGGGCTTCATTTTCTGATCAGAAGGCTGCTGGGCGGGCTGCTGGGCAAGGAGCGAAGCGCTGAGGGAGGCGAGGGCCGCAACGGCCAGGAACGTGGGAAGCTGTTTGCACGTCATGGCGGGAGTGTAAAGGCATGGAGTAGGGGGTAGGCAATAGGGAACGGAAAGGAGGGCCCGGGAGCGGAGGCCGCCTGGTCTACCGGCAAGGCTAGCTCCGCTATAATCTGCACAGGCGAGACGGCCGGCGCAGTGCGACTGGCTGACGCGCCAATTTGTTATTCAAGTCAGGTCTAAAGAGCAAACGATGGCATCCCTTCAGGATCTCGAATTCGCTTATGCTCCCGTGCGCGACCAGGTGCGCGACCTGCGGGAGTATCTTTGACCCTGCCCGTCTCCGCAGGGAACTCGCAGACACAGAAAAGAAACTAGCCGATCCGGCGTTGTGGACCGATCCCGCGGCCTCGCAGCCGCTGATGCGCGACCGCAAACGGCTGGAGGGGCAGATCGCGAGCGATGAGGAACTGGTGCGCCGCACCGGGGACATCGACGCCTATTTCGAGCTGGCGCGCGAAGGCGAGGATGTTCTCGCGGATATGGAGCGCGACATCAAATCGCTGGCCGCGTTTGCTGAAGACCTGGAAGCCAGGACGATGCTCTCGGGCGAAGCCGATCCGCTGAACGCGATTGTGACGGTGCATCCGGGCGCGGGCGGAACGGAGAGCCAGGACTGGGCGGAGATGCTGCTGCGGATGTATCTGCGCTGGGCCGAGCAGCAGGGCTACAAGACGGAGATGAACGACTACCAGGACGGCGAAGAGGCGGGCATCAAGTCGGCCACGTTCACCATCATGGGCGAGAATGCGTTTGGGCTGCTGGCGGGCGAGAGCGGCGTGCACCGGCTGGTGCGGATTTCGCCGTTCGACTCGGCCAAGCGCAGGCACACGTCGTTCGCGTCCGTGTATGTTTCGCCGGAGATCGACGAGACGATTCATGTCGATTTGAAGCTGGAGGATCTGCGCATCGATACGTATCGCTCGGGCGGCAAGGGCGGCCAGCATGTGAACACGACGGACTCGGCGGTGCGCATGACGCACTTGCCTACGGGGATCGTGGTGCAATGCCAGAACGAGCGCTCGCAGCATAAGAATCGCGAGAAGGCGATGAAGATGCTGAGGTCGCGATTGTACGAATACGAGTTGGACAAGAAGAAGGCAGTGAGCAAGAAGCTCGAGGACTCGAAACTGGAGATCAACTTCGGGTCTCAGATCCGCTCGTATGTGTTGCAGCCGTATCGCATCGCCAAAGATCATCGCACCAAGGTGGAAGTGGGGGACGTGGACAAGGTCCTGGATGGATATCTGGAGCCGTTTCTGCGCGGATATCTGCTGGCCAAGCGGCGCGGCACCGCGGTGGCGACGAGCGGCGATGATGATCTGGATGTGTAGATCGGCTGGCCGAGGGTGGCTGGAAGCGCATTGAATCTTGATGGGAGTTGCTGAAACGGATGAATGAGCCGGCGGTGATTGAGGAGATGCTGCGGCAGTCGAAGACGATTGCCGTGGTGGGCATGAGCGACAAGGAGTCGCGTGCCAGTTTTCACATTGGGAAGTATCTGGCGGCGAACGGGTATCGCGTGGTGCCGGTGAATCCGGCGCTGAAGTCAGTCCTGGGGATGACGTGCTATCCCGATCTCGATGCGGCGCTGGAGGCGATGCGCGCGGAGGGCGGCGCGATCGACCTGGTGGATGTGTTTCGCGCGTCGGAGTTTGTGCCGCCGATCATCGAGGATGTGATCCGGCTGGGGATCAAGTATGTGTGGCTGCAGGATGGCGTTGTTGCGCATGACGCGGTGCAGAAGGCCGAGGCTGCGGGCGTGAAGTGCGTGCAGAACGATTGCATTTATAGACGGCACGCGCAACTCTTCTGAAACAGGATCAGGCGGCCGGCGCGTCTTTCGATGCGCCGATGTCTCCATGACCGGCGAGGAGTCCCGCGATCGAGATGTCCTCATCGAGGGCTTCCCCCCAGTGAAGGCCGCGGCTGGAGATGCGGACTTCGCGAAGCTGGGCGGGCGTGGCGCGGAGCAGGCGAGGGAACCATGCGAGGGGAACACCGAGCACACGGCCATCGGTGAGCGTGACCCACATGCTGTCGTCGTCGAATTCGACCTTCGTGGCGCTAGGCGAAGAACTCATTCCATGCCCTCTCAAACAGATTTCGATTTCCCCACACCAGTCCCGTTAATTCGCGCAATGTGCGTGCGTCGTAGCCATCATTGTAGGCGAGTTGGACCTCCGGACGCAGCCAAAACTTGGCCTCGCAATGATCCTTCTCCACGTGAATGTGGCCGGTTCCCTTGGGGTTCCTTCGTTGGAGTAGAAGAAGAACCTGAAACCCCGGACGCGCAGGACAGTCGGCATTGCATTGAATTTACAACTCCGGCTCGCACTTGCCAAAGTCCTGAATGGAACAACTCCAGACGCGCGCGCCAGTTTCTGCGACGAAGCTTCGATAGACTGAGTCAAAGGGATCAGAGTCGACCGGATGCGTGTGTCTTCCTCAAAACTGTTTCTTCTTGGAGTAATCCTGCTGCTGGCGGGCGTGCCGGGGTTTGCGGTGTCTAACTCGGCCGATGGACCGCATGTGCACGTACAACTCGTAGCGCCCGATCCGTCGATTGGCGTGCATGGGCCGCCCGCAAAGGCGGGACTCTATTTCAAGCTCGAACCGGGCTGGCACGTCTACTGGAAGAATGCCGGCGACGCCGGAGAGCCGCCGCATATTAAATGGACGCTTCCGCAGGGAATCACCGCGAGCGCACTGCAGTTTCCCGTGCCCAAACGGCTGCCGGTTGGCCCGCTGATGGATTTCGGGTATGAGGACGAGGTCCTGTTCCCGTTCACGCTGAGTGCGGGTGCGGATGCCCGGCCCGGCCCCGCCACGCTTCACGCCCATGCGGATTGGCTGGTGTGCCGCGAGGTCTGCATTCCGGGAAAAGCCGATCTTGAGTTGACGCGCACCGTGGCGGATACGGCGGGCGCGCCGATCGAGCCTGACGCGAGCCTCTATGCGCGGCTTGGCGGCAAGCTGCCGAAGCCGTTGCCCGCGGGGACGAAGGCCGGGTTTGTTTCCACTCCGAGTGGGTTCAAGCTGACTGTGGAGACGGGACAGCGCGAGACCGAAGCGGCGTTCTTTCCGGCGGATCAGGATGTGATCGATAATCCCGCGCCGCAGAAGGTGACGCCGACGGCGAAGGGATTCACGCTTGAGATCAAGAAGGACGCGAATCTGGCTAAGGCGCCGGATGCATTGCGCGGCGTGATTGAGCTGAGCGGCGGAAGGGCGTATGAGGTTGCGGCTGCGCAGGGTGCGCCGGTTGGCGCGAAGGCGGCGCAATCGCAGACCGCTGCGACTGTAGCCCTTTCCTCTCCTGCTGTGGATTCCGGGTCCAAAGCACCGGCAACCCCGGCCCCGAATGCGTCTCCGTCGGGTGGGACCAACGTACCGGCGGCAAGTGCGTCGGGATCGCAGGCGGCGCACGCGAGCGCGGCCAGTCAGCCAGGCTTCGCGAAGGTCATCGGGCTGGCGTTTCTGGGTGGGATCATTCTGAACCTGATGCCGTGCGTGTTTCCGGTGCTGTTTCTGAAGGGGCTGGCGCTGGTGAACTCGGGCGCCGAGGAGAGGCACAGGCTGCGGGCGCATGGCCTGATCTACACGCTGGGCATCGTGGTGTCGTTCTGGGCGCTGGTGGGCGTGCTGCTGGGACTGCGGGCGGCGGGCTCGCGGCTGGGATGGGGATTCCAGTTCCAGTCGCCGGTGTTCCTGTTTCTGATGGCCGGGCTGCTGTTCTTCCTGGGGCTGTCGCTGGCGGGGCAGTTTGAGATTGGGTTGACGCTGACGAGCGCGGGCGGAGGGCTGGCGCAGAAACAGGGCTACACGGGGAGTTTCTTCACCGGCGTGCTGGCGGTGATTGTGGCAACGCCGTGCACCGCGCCGTTCATGGGCGCGGCTATCGGGTACGCGCTGGCGGCTCCGGCGATTGCAACATTTGCGGTGTTCACAGCGCTGGCGCTCGGACTGGCTGCTCCTTATCTTGCGCTGACGCTCCAGCCCGCGTGGACGCGGATTCTGCCGCGGCCCGGTGCGTGGATGGAAGTTCTCAGGCAGGCGGTGTCGGTGCCGATTTTCGGCACAGCGATCTGGCTGGCGTGGGTGATTGCCAATGCTTACGGCGCGACCATGGTGGCCGCGCTGCTGGTCGGGTTCCTGCTGCTGGCGATTGCGGGATGGTTCTTGGGCCGCTGGCCGGCGAAGGGGTGGTCCGCGGCGGTGGCTGGACTCATCGTGCTGTGCGTGGTGGGGTTAAGCGTCGTTGCGAACGCCGACTCGGAGAGAGTACGGCCCGGATTCGACACCGGTAAGGTTCTAACATTTAACCTCCGAATGTCGCCGGAAGAGCTTTCGAGCCTCCGACTTTCCTCTGGATCGAATTGGGAACCATGGTCCGAAGAGGCAGTCGCCCGTTTCCAGGCACAGGGCACACCGGTGTTTGTCGATTTCACGGCGAAGTGGTGCTTGAGCTGCCAGGTCAATGAACGCGTTGCACTCACTCGCCCCGAGGTCAAGACGGCCTTCGGCAACGCCCACGTGGCGCTTCTCAAGGCCGATTGGACGCAGCACGACGACGCCATCTCGCAAACGCTTGAAAAGCTGGGGCGCAGCGGGGTGCCTGTGTATGCGCTGTATGTGCCGGGTGAGGCGACGCCACGGCTGCTGCCGGAGGCGCTCACGCCGGGCATTGTGCTCGATGCCCTAAATTCTTTGCCGCGGAGTTCAACTCAGACGGCGGCCTCTTCGTCCAAGAAGCAGTAAGTCCGGGTTCTCTTCTCAATTCCCCTTGAGGAGGTCGATCATGACATTTCGGTCTCGTTTCATCCTCGCGGTTTCTTCGGCCGCGCTGCTTACCGTTGTTTCCATGGCCCAGGTGAAGGTGGGCGACCCCGCGCCGGCGTTTACGGCTGCCGATTCGCATGGGCAGGCGCAGAAGCTGGATCAGTACCGCGGCAAATACGTAGTGCTGGAGTGGCACAACCACAACTGCCCATTTACAAAAAAGCAATACTCTTCCGGCAACATGCAGGGCCTGCAGAAGGAATGGACCGCGAAAGGCGTGGTGTGGTTCACGGTGATCTCGTCTGCGCCCGGCGCGGATGGCTATGTGACGGCGGACGAGGAGAACGCCTACGTGAGCCAGGTGCATGCGGCACCGTCGGCGGTGCTGCTCGATCCCGATGGGAAGCTGGGCCACATGTACAACGCCAAGACCACGCCGCATATGTTTGTCATCGATCCTCAGGGCAAGGTGATCTACGAAGGCGCGATCGACAACCGGCCCACGCCCGATCCCGATGACGTGAAGGGCGCCGAGAATTATGTGTCGGATGCGCTGCTGGCGTCGATGGCGGGCAAGGCGGTGAATCCGGCGTATACGCGGCCGTATGGCTGCTCGGTGAAGTACGAGTGATCCAGTTTTCAGCGGGTCGGGGCGCCGTGCCTTTCCTCTTGAGCCCAAATGAGGTACAGATAGAGCCTTTAGTAACCATCTAAAGGGTTGACTGTCGTTACTTTTGGGCGCTACTGTCGATGCGTTCTCCAGTTGTTTCAGGAGGAGTACGCATGCGCGTCTTGTGTCGAATAGTTGGACTGTATCTTTTGGTTGGGTTTCTGCTTTGCGCCAACGCGTGGGCGCAAACCAGTCCCGCCAAGCCGAAGGTGGTGGGCTATTTTCCTCAATGGGGCATGTTCAACACGCCGGCCTACAACGTAAGAAATCTGATCACGAGCGGCACTGCACCGTTGCTCACGCACCTCATCTACGCCTTCTCTGACATTGAGAATAACCGCTGCGCCACCTACGACGACTGGGCCGACTATCGCCAACCCCTGCCCGCCAACCTGACGGTGAACGGCGTGGCCGATGTCGAAGCGACCGGCGTGCTGGCAGGCAACTTCCACCAGTTGCAGGAGCTCAAGGCGCGCTATCCTTCGCTGCCCATCATGATCTCGATCGGCGGCGGCGGCATGAATCCGGCGATCTTCAGCGCGGCGGCTGCGCCGGCCAACCGCCAGGCGTTTGTGGCCAGTTGCATCAACATGTACATCAAGGGCAACTTCGCGCCGGGCCTGACCAAACCGGGCATCTTCACGGGTATCGATATTGACTGGGAGTATCCCAAGACGACCGCCGACCTCAACAACTATCTTGCGCTGCTGCAGGAATTCCGCAACCAGCTGAACGCGCTGGGAACGGGATACGTGCTCAGCAGCAACGGCGGCACATGGTGGGGACAGTGGGATTACATGAACCCCGATGCCGCGCAGAACTATATCGATTTCTTCACTCTGTCTCTGTACGGCTTTGACGGGCCCTGGACGAACCAGACGGGATTTGTTGCGCCGCTTACGCAGGCATCGCTCGATCCCAATCCGGCCAACAACGCCGCGTACGTGGTGAACGAGTACGTTTCGATGGGCGTGGAGAAAACGAAGATCCTGTTCGGAATGCCGCTCTACGGGTATCGCTGGACGGGCGTGCCCAACGTGCAGCACGGGCTCTTTGTCAGCGGTCAGCCTGACCAGACCGAGTATCCCTATCGCCAGATTTCGGCGATGAGCGGATGGAACAAGTATCGCGACGCCACGACGCAGGAGGTGTGGCTCTACAACGCGAGCAGTCAAACGTTCTGGACGTACGACGATGCCATATCGCTCACTTACAAGGCAAAATACGTGTCGAGCCAGGGACTTGGCGGCGTGATGTTCTGGGAGCTGAGCGAGGACTCGACGACTGGATCGATGGTCAAAGCGGTAGTGAAAGCGTTCTGAGTCACCGCTTCGAAGCTCTGATCCGGCGAATCTCTTCCATGCGTGCGGCGAGTTGTTTCTCGCGTCCTTCCTGCGTGGGGCGGTAGTAGGTGCGGCCCTTGAGCGAGTCGGGAAGGCAGTCCATGTCGGCGATGCGGTCTTCCTCGTTGTGCGCGTACTTGTATCCCTGCGCGTATCCGAGTTCCTTCATCAATCGCGTGGGTGCGTTGCGCAGATGCAGCGGAACTGGCTCCTGGCGCGTGTGCTCGATCTCCGACTGCACCGCGCCGTAGGCGGTATAGACCGCATTCGACTTGGGCGCGAGGCAGAGGTAAACGACGGCTTCAGCGAGGGCCAGATCGCCTTCGGGAGAGCCGAGGAAGTCGATGGCTTCTTTGGCGCTGAGGCAGAGATTGAGGGCCTCGGGCGCGGCGAGGCCGATGTCTTCGACGGCCATGCGGACGACGCGGCGCGCGAGATAGAGCGGGTCTTCTCCGGCGGCAAACATGCGGGCAAGCCAGTAGAGCGCGGCGTCAGGATCGGAATTGCGCACGCTCTTGTGCAGCGCGGAGATGAGGTTGTAGTGCTCCTCGCCGGACTTGTCGTACATCAGCACGCGCTGCTGGACGGCCTCTGTGGCGACGGCCTTGCCGATGTGGTTTTGGCGGCGCGGAGGCGCTACCTCAGGGGCTAAAGCCCCACCCGAGTTGGAAGCGGTTTTGATGTCCGGGCTAAAGCCCGGACCTACCAAGCCCGGACCTACCAAGCCCGGACCTGCCTTTGTTGGTTCCTGTGCAAGCTGCGCGGCGACTTCGAGGGTGTTGTAGGCGGAGCGGCAGTCGCCGCTGGAGTAACCGGCGATGAGCGTGAGAGCGTCGTCGTCGGCGGTGAGGTGCATCGCGCCGAGGCCGCGTTCCGAATCCTCAAGAGCCTTGCGCAGCAGGCCGGCGATGCGGTCTTCATCGAGCGGCTGCAGAACGTAGACGCGGCAGCGCGAGAGCAGTGCGGAGATGATTTCGAACGAAGGGTTCTCCGTGGTGGCGCCGATGAGGCGGATGGTGCCGCGTTCGACGTAGGGCAGGAAGGCGTCCTGCTGCGCCTTGTTGAAGCGATGAATTTCATCGACAAACAGGATGGTGCGCGAGTGCAGCTCGGCGGCACGCGCGGCGTCGGCCATCACCTGCTTGATCTCCTTGATGCCGCTCATGACGGCGGAGAATTCGATGAAGCTGGCTTTGGTGGTCTCCGCGATGATTTTGGCCAGGGTGGTTTTGCCTACGCCGGGCGGGCCCCACAAAATCATCGAGCCCAACTCACCGGTGCCGAGCCCGTCGCGCTCGATCTGAACGCGGAGGGGCTTGCCGGGGCCGAGCAGATGCTCCTGGCCGACGTAGTCGTCGAGCGATCGCGGGCGCATGCGTTCGGCCAGCGGCGCCATGGCTTGGAGCGCAGCTTTGGATGAGATTCTGGAGGAATCGAGCTCTCCGTCGAACAGGCTCATCGGCCGGTTCCTCTGAGTTGGCGCGGTCCGCCCGCCGAGCACTGGCGCTGGCGGCAGGCTTCATAGAGCAGCACGCTCGCTGCCACAGCGGCATTGAGGCTCTCGACCGGACCGGGGCAGGGAATTGTGATGCGCGAGTTGGCGTGTACGGCCACGTCGTGGGGAACTCCATTGCCTTCGTTGCCGATGATGATCGCAACCGGGCCGGTTAAGTCGATCATGTCGGCGGGCTCGGCTCCGTGAACGGTGGTGGTGAAAATGCGCATGCTCGATTCGCGAAGATTCACAAGCGTCTCATCGAGCGTGGCGGAGAGCACCGGCACGCGAAAAATGCTGCCCGCGGAGGCCCGGACGGCTTTGGGATTCCACTCATTCACTGTGCCGGGAAGGCTGATGATGCCGGCGGCGCCAAAGGCCTCCGCCGAGCGCAAAATAGTGCCGACGTTGCCAGGATCCTGGAGCGCGGCGAGCACAAGCACCAGGGGATCCAATTTGGCGCGGCCGCGCAGCACATGAGACCAGGTCCAGTCGGGCAACTCGACGAGCGCGGCCAGGGGTTGCGGCGTCTCGGTTTCGACAGCTGAGTTGAGCAGCGCACGCGGGACGATGAGGACTTCGGTCTGGCCAGAGACGGGGAGATGCCCGGCGAGAGCCGCGGCGTCCTCTGCGATAAAGACGCAGGCGACGCGCAGGCCGGCGCGGGCGGCCTCTTCCAGCAGGTGCGGGCCCTCGATGGCGACCAGGCCGTTGGTGTCGCGGCCGGGGCGCGCAAAGGCTCGGCGCAGCTCTTTGAGGCGCGCGTTGTGCTTACTCTGTACAATGCGAACGGGCATTCACCGGGCCTCAGACTCACTTGATTCTATTCTTTTCGCGTGCGGAAGCTGTTGTGAGCGGGGAAAGGCCGGGTTGACTTGCACCGCCGCAAGGGCTGTGATAGCTTCCGTGTTTACGATACTTTACGGGAAATTGAGGTAGACCACTTGTCCGCAGAAATCTTGCGCGTCCATCCTGACGAGCCTCAACCA
>Ga0206908_1001_pt1 | contig 72894 bp, 41 predicted proteins | sample Alteio_BWOrgHeat_78_FD_152979 | JGI IMG/M metagenome (GOLD analysis project Ga0206908, IMG submission 152979) | Enriched cells from forest soil in Barre Woods Harvard Forest LTER site, Petersham, Massachusetts, United States -... | ecosystem: Environmental > Terrestrial > Soil > Temperate forest >... | reverse complement strand
GGGCGGAAGGTGTTGATCTAAAGCTGTTTCGATGAAGGATGAAATGGGCCGGTCACGCGAGCCGGCCCTGAAGGCTATTTCGCCGGACCAGCCGAGTGGCAAGCAGTAGCCACCTGCGCAAACGCCTTGGCCAGGCGATCGGCCTGATCCTTCGATTTGACGTACACGGCAAGGTTCGGCAGCGGAGGAAGATCGTGCTCCTCGTTGGTTTGATCATCCCGGCTGGATGCCGTGATGGGCGGCTTGCCGGTTTCAACTCCAATACGGACGAGGTATCCCGTGGCCTCCCATGTGGGCTGCGGCGGCTGCGGGTCGGACACGATGACGCTGGCAGGATCGAGACCCGAAAAATCGGGGTGAAATAACTCCGTCGCATTGCGGTCCGAAACGCGGTTCTGAGCCGGCATCTCAGTGTGCGTGTGCAAGTTGGAAGCGACGACCAACCGGCATCCCTTGACCTCACTCACTTCGAATTTCCTCTCAGTGACGGATTTGTATTGCGCGCCCGACTTCGCCGTACGCGTGTAGAGCCCGTCTTTGGCCAGAATCTGCTTGATGAGGTCAATGCCCTGCTGCAATTTCGCGTCCTGGGAACCCACGCGAGGCGCCCCCAGCAGCAGGCAACCTGCAGCAGAAACCGTAACCAGCAGGGAAACTCGATTGAAGCTTCGCGGCATGCGAATCCAACTCTTTCCAGAGAACATATAAGGACCTATTCAAATCCTTTCGATACGTGGATTGCGAAACCGCCCGGTGCCCGGTTCCGCCACTATCTCGCACTGAAATCGGGTCAGTCAAGCACTTCGGGCAACTCAGAGTCGAGCCTTCAAGACGGCAAGACCAGCTTTCGAGACCTCGACATCGTCTTCTGACTTGCCGCCGCTGAAGGCCACGACGATGTAGCCCTTCGCGACGCGCGCCATCACACCGCCCTGCCAGCCGAACTCGCCTGTCATGGGCGGGCGGCCGGACGTACCGCTGTCTTTCAGGGTGTTGGCCATTTCAGACGCCTTCGCGTAGGCGATGCCGAGCAGGTTGTTGCCCTTCTCGCCGTTCGTATGATCCGTCATGTGGCCAACGACCGCCATCTGCGACGACCACCCCTGGATGGTGTCGCCCGGCGCAAAGGAGACCACGGCGACACCCTGAATCTTGAGTTCAGCGGCGCGCTGCTTCATTGCAGCCAAAGCGGCCTGGGCGGCGGAGTCGAAGCGTTTGGCGTTGACGGGCTTGGGTCCGCCAGCGACGGACGCGACGCAGGCCGTAAGGATGACGACGAGCAAGAACGGTATCGTATGCAATCTGAGCGGCATCAATCGTTTTCTCCCCGTTGCTGGCGACAGCAAAATGGCTGACTTGAATCGCCGCAATTGTACCGCGCGACCTGCGGTTCGTTTCGGGACCGGTTGTCCACAGACGTGGCAGATTGACTGAGCTTCACCCCGCAAGTCTCGCGATAAGCTGGAATCAACCGTGATCAGGGACGAAGTCCAACCCGAAGTTCCCGCGCTGACTTCCCCGGAACCGGCGATCGAGGCGCCGACCGCTGACCTGCCGCAGAAGACGGCGGAACTCACGCCCTTTATGCGGCAATGGACAGCGGCCAAGCGGGAGAACCCCGATGCGCTGCTGTTCTTCCGCATGGGAGATTTCTACGAGCTGTTCTATGACGATGCGGTGGTGGCGAGCCGTGAATTGCAGCTCACGCTGACCGCACGCGATCGCGAACGGCAGATGCCGATGTGCGGAGTGCCGTACCACTCGGTGGAAAGCTACCTCACGCGGCTGTTGCGCCGGGGATTCCGCATCGCAATCTGCGAGCAGATGGAGGACCCCAAGCTCACCAAGAAGATTGTGCGGCGCGAAGTCATCAAGGTGCTTTCGCCTGGAACCGCCATGGATTCGGCGCTTGGGCAGGAGCAGAACAACTTCCTTGGCGCCTACTTTGAGATGTCCCCGGACGGGAAGGCATCGCTCGCGAAGACAGGACGAGCACCAAGCGCGGCACACACTCTGTGCGGGATTGCCCTGCTGGATGTGTCGACCGGAGAATTTCGAACCGCTGAGTTTGCCGGCCCCGATGCAAAATCGCAGGCAGTCGACGCCATCCTGATGGCGGGAGCAAGTGAAGTGCTGCTGATGACCAGTGCGGAGCCTCCGGCCGGACTGGAACGCATGGCGGCGAAGACACGCGTGGAGGACTGGGTCTGGACGCGCGATTTTGCCGTGCCGCTGGTTGAACGGCAACTGAAGGTGCGGTCGCTCGAGGGGTTCGGCCTGGTGGGGCACGACGCGGCTGCCATCGCAGCGGGCGCCGTGCTGCATTACGTTCGCGCGACCCAAAAGAACGAAGCGCTGCACATCGATTCCCTGCGGTTTCAGGAGCACTCAACGGCGCTTGAGCTTGATCAGGTGACGGTACGGAATCTGGAACTCGTCGAACCCCTCTTCCGGGGACAAGACGACCGGGCTACGCTCTTTCACACTCTGGACGCGTGCTCTACGCCGATGGGCAAGCGACTGTTGCGCGGAACGATCTTGCGGCCGTTGGTCGATGCAGGTGTCATCGAGGCGCGCTACGAGGCCGTGGGCGAAGTCGCGGGCGATCTGGTGCGGCGCGAAGAGCTACGGCGAGCGCTTGATGGCCTGATGGATCTGGAGCGGCTGCTGGCGCGGCTTTCGCTCGATTCAGCCGGTCCCCGCGATGTGCGCGCTCTGGGAGTAAGTCAGGCGAAGCTGCCGGGAGTACGTGCGGCTGTTGAGGCCATGCAAGCTCCGCTCTGGCGGACCTTGGCCGCGCGGCTGGACACGCTCGAGGACGTGACGGCGAGGATTGCAACGACACTGGTTGCCGAGCCGCCTCTGACGATGGCCGATGGCGGTGCGATCGCCGCCGGCATCGATGCCGAGCTTGATGAATTGCGGACTATCTCGACGACCGGGCGGCAGTCGATTGTTTCAATTGAGGAGCGCGAACGGCAACGAACAGGAATAGGCTCCCTGAAGGTCAGGTATAACTCAGTCTTCGGCTATTACATCGAGATCACGAAGTCCAACTTATCGCTGGCCCCGGCAGATTATGAACGGAAACAGACGCTAGTGAATGCGGAGCGGTTCACGACGCCGGAACTGAAAGAGTACGAGGTCAAGATTCTGACCGCGCACGACCGCTCCATCGAGATCGAAAAGCGCCTGGTTGCGGAGTTACGGCGGTTCGTGTTGGAGGCCGCCGGCCGAATCAAGCGGGCGTCTGCCGCGGTAGCGGAAGCGGATCTTCTGGCATGTTTTGCCCACCTGGCGGCAGGACGGCGGTATGCACGGCCACGGTTGTCAGACGAGCCAGTACTTGAGGCCGTCGCGGCACGGCACCCGGTGATCGAGCAATGGATGGAAGAGACGCGCGAAGGACGTTTCATTGCAAACGATATCTTCCTGAGCGCCGGCGACGACGGGCCGAGCCTGCTGCTGATAACTGGCCCGAACATGGGCGGCAAGAGCACTTATCTGCGGACCGCGGCGATGTTAGTTTTAATGGCGCAGATGGGATGCTTTGTGCCGGCCGACAGTCTGCGGCTGGGCCTGGCGGATCGGATCTATACGCGCATTGGCGCAAGCGATAACGTGGCGCGCGGGCGATCGACGTTCATGGTCGAGATGACCGAGACCGCGACCATTCTGAACACAGCTTCGCGGAGATCGCTGATACTGCTCGACGAAATGGGCCGCGGAACGGCGACTTTCGATGGCTTGAGCCTGGCGTGGGCGACGGTGGAGTATCTCCACGCCGAAACGGCCGCCCGCACGCTGTTCGCGACGCACTATCACGAGTTGACGATGCTGGCGGAGAAGCTGGCGAAGGTGCGGAATCTGCGGGTTGGGGTGAAGGAAGCGGCGAGCGGCATCGTGTTTCTGCACACGATTGAACCGGGGCCGGCGAGCAAAAGCTATGGCATTGAAGTCGCGAAACTGGCCGGCTTGCCTCCCGCAGTAATCGAACGCGCGCGCCGCATTCTGAAGCAACACGAGAAGCAGGAACGGCAGAGCGTACAAGTGGAAACCCAGCCGGAACCAATGCAGATGACGATCTTCACGCCGCTTTCGCAGCGCATCGTGGATCGCATCGAATCGGTGGATGTGAACTCGCTGACCCCGCTGCAGGCGTTGAACCTGCTCGAGGAATTGCAGCAGGAGCTGAAGGACAGCAGAGAATAGAGACATGGAAAAGAATCTGCGCAAAGCGGCGGGAAGCCTGCTGGTTGTCGGGCTTGGCGGAATGGAACTGACAGGCCTGGAGCGCGCATGGCTGCGGCTGGTGCGGCCGGCGGGAGTGGTGCTGTTCAAGAGGAATATCTCAGATCCGGAACAGACGCGCGCCCTCGTTGACGAGGCGACAGGCCTCAGCGCAAAGCACAGCGCGCGCTTTGTCGATGTGGAAGGCGGAACCGTGAACCGCTTCCGCGATGCGCTGACCCCGATGCCTTCGGCGCAGGCCGTGGCAAGGGCGGATGCGAAGCTTGGGCCTAGGCGAGGTTCGAAGAGTGGCGGGACTCTTGCGAGAGAGCACGGCCAGTTGATCGGACGCGCAGTGAAGGCATTCGGGTTCAACACGACTCTCGCGCCGGTAGTCGATCTTGCGTTACCCGTTTCGGCCGAGGTGATGGGCACGCGCGCGCCCGCTGCAGATCCGGCGGGTGTGGTGGCATTCACCCGGGATTTTCTTGCGGGACTCGCTGCGGAAGGCGTTGCCGGGTGCGGGAAGCATTTCCCGGGACTGGGAAGCGCCTCGGGCGATACGCATTTCGTCACACCCGAAATCCGGCGCACGTTCAAAGAGATATGGGACGAAGACCTTGTGCCCTATCGCGAACTGCACAAGCAGATGCCAATGATCATGACGAATCATGCGGCGTACCCCGAGACGAAGAGCAGAAATGTGCCGGCGAGCGCATCGCCCTTCTGGAACTCGACGGTGCTGCGCAAACAGATTGGGTACCGGGGGCTAATCCTCACCGATGACCTGGAAATGGGCGGGATTCTGAAGTTCATGCCCATTGAAGAGGCCGCGGTAACGGTAGTGCGCGCGGGATCGGATCTGCTCGAGATCTGCCACAGCGTGGAGCTGATTCTGCGCACGTTCGAAGCGTTGATCGCGGAAGCGGAGAAGTCGACGGCGTTCAACAAGCTGCTGTTGCGGCGCGCCACCGAGGTGGAGCGCAAGCGCGCGCAACTGTTCAAGGGGATCCCGAAAGCTCTGACGACGAAGCAGTTCGAGACGCTGGGCGAGCGAGTGAACCGGTTCCGCGAGAAAGTGACGAACCTGAGTGAGAGCGACTCGGTCACGCCACGCGCAACTGCTCCGGCGGAACACGTATGAAGCCGGCCGCAATGACCGTGGCAGGCGTAATGAGCGGGACGTCCGCGGACGGCATCGACGTTGCGCTGGTCCGAATCGAACCTGTCCGCATTGAGCCGGGACGCCGCGCCAAGCCAAAGCTCACGCTGATTGCGCACGAGGGACTTCCCTACCCCGCCGCGCTGCGCAAGGCTGTGCTGGCGGCCATGAACGCGGCCAGAACGTCTACGGCGGAACTGGCGCAATTGAATTGGCGCCTGGGACTCGAGTATGCGCGCGCCGTGCGAAAGACCATCGCAAAGCACAACACCGCCGTTGACCTGGTGGGCTGTCACGGGCAGACGCTTTATCACCGGGCCGTTCCGGCGCGGTACGCGGCGCAGAAGTTCTCGTGCACGTGGCAAGCGGGCGAACCAGCGGTGATCGCGCAGGAACTTGGCATTCCCGTTGCATCGAATTTCCGGCCCGCAGACATGGCAGTTGAAGGCCAGGGCGCGCCCCTCGTGCCTCTGCTCGATTACGTGATGTTTGCGGACGTAAAACGCGGACGCGTGCTGCAGAATATCGGCGGCATAGCGAACCTCACGGCGATCCCGGCCGGCGCTGAGCCGAAGGATGTAATGGCCTTCGACACCGGACCGGGCAACATGGTGATCGACGCGTTTGCTGACAAATTATTCGGCAAGAAGTTTGACCGTAATGGCTCGATCGCCGCGCGCGGCATGGTGCTGGCCGATGTGGTGGAAACAGAGTTGCGCAATCCGTACTTCCAACTCAATCCCCCTCGTACGTCAGGCCGCGAGCAGTTCGGGCGGGAATTTGCTGAACACTTCTTGAAGAGTTGCCGCAAGCTGAGCCGGCGGCCTGAGGATGCACTGGCGACTGCCACGGCGCTGACTGCGGAGTCGATCGCTCTCAGTTATGCGCGATTCGTCAGCGGCCCAATGAAGGGCCGACCGCTTGACTACATTGTGTCCGGCGGGGGTGCGCGGAATGCCACGCTGATGGCGATGCTGTCGTCCCGTCTGGAACCGTTGGGATGCGAATTGGCGACAACCGAAGGGTTTGGGATGCCGGCAGAAGCGAAAGAGGCTGCGGCCTTCGCCTTGCTCGCATGGATGACATGGCATCGGCTTCCGGGCAATGTTCCGGCGGCTACCGGCGCAAAACGTGCCGTAGTGCTGGGCCAGGTGACGTATGTGTAGGGCGTTTCCAGACAGGCCAGACCCCGCGAAGAAGCCACAAAGATGGGGCACGAAGGCTTGGCGGAGTTGCACTCCGATTGTCCTTCTTTGGTTAGTGGCATTGGTCGGAAGCTGCCGTTCGGCGCGCGATCCGAACACGGTGGTGTTTCTCATCGAATCGAGCCCCACGAATCTCGATCCGCGCATTGGAACCGACGCGCAGTCAGAGCATCTGCACGAGCTGATGTTCGACGGGCTAGTCGAGCGCGATGCGAGCTAACAAGTTCGGTCCTGCACTGGCGGAACGCTGGGAGCAGCCCGATCCGCTCACTCTGACCTTTCATCTGCGCGACAACGTGAAGTTCCATGACGGGCGCACGCTGACCGCAAAGGACGTGGTCTAGAGCATTCAATCCGAACGCGACGGAACGTTGATCAGCCCCAAGGCCGCAACTTATGCAGCTGTCGATCGCATGGATGCGATTGATACGCGAACGGTGATGTTTCATCTGAAGCGGCCGGACAATTATCTGCTGGCCAACCTGGCGACGGGAGCGCTCGGAGTGATTCCAGCAGGAAGCGGAAAGGAGTTCTGGAGGCATCCGATTGGCACAGGGCCGTTCCGTTTTGTGAGCCAGCAGATCGACCAGGATGTGGTGCTGGAGCGGAATCTGCATTGCTGGCGCGGGGTGCCTAAGCTGGAGCGGGTTCGTTTTGCCGTGGTGCCCGATGCGATCACACAGGCTCTCGAACTGGAGAAGGGGTCGGGCGATGTCTCGATGAACTTTCTGCCCATGGATGCGCTGCCAGTGCTGGCGAAGCGGCCGAATATCGTGATCGATGACGCGCCTGGAACGATCATTCAGTACCTGTCGTTCAACGTGCGCGACCCTCTGCTACCCGATGTGCGGTTAAGGCAGGCGATCGCTTCCGCAATTGACAGGAATCTTCTCATCAAGACGCTTTTAGACGGCCATGCACAATCGGCCCAGAGCCTGCTGCCTCCAGCGCATTGGGCATACTTCGGAGGCGACGCATCCCATGATTACGACCCGAAGCGCGCCGAGACGTTGCTCGATCAGGCGGGCCACCCGCGAGGCGCAGACGGTATGCGACTTCATCTGACCATGAAGACAAGCTCGGCGGAGGACGTGCGGCTCTCGTCTGCCGTACTGCAACAACAGCTCGCTAAGGTGGGCATTGCGCTTGATCTGCGGAGCTATGAGTTCGCAACGTTCTACTCGGATGTGACGCGCGGCGCCTTTCAGATGTATTCCCTGCGGTGGATCGGCGGGAACGAGCAGCCGGAGATCTTCAGCTATGCGTATTCGACAGCGCGCATTCCGCCCAAGGGCGCGAATCGCGGGCGCTACTCGAATCCGAAGCTGGACGCCCTGCTGCAGGTTGCCGTGGAGAACCCCGACCACGATCAACAGCGCATGGATTACGTTGAGGCACAGCGAATCCTGGCGAACGACGTGCCGGCGGTGAATCTCTGGTACCGAGATACGGTTGTAGTACACAATCGCCGGCTGACGAATATCTCCCCGACGCCGTCAGGAAGCTTCAGGTTCCTGGAAACCGCGGAGCTGAGAAAGTAGCTCGACCGGGGGCCGTCCAGCGGCTCCGCCCAATCAAAATTAAGGTTGTCTTCAGGCTGCGGCGTTACAGACGAAATTGTTGACAGCAAAGCCGGTTCGCGCCGACTTCAACCTTTTGGACGGGTGATTCGTCTACCCCAATGTAGCTTGATTCAGCTTGGACCCGGAAGCATTGTCCGGCGAGGTTTGCACGCACACAATGAGAATTCGAAACGCATTCACGAGGGTATTGGCGCTTACGGCGGCGGTCGCAGTCTACATCAGTCTTGCTGCTAATTTGCAGGCGCAGGCATCGCGTCTGGTAGGCACCGTCACCGCAATCAACGGCAATACTTTGACAGTGAAGACAGACGCCGGCGAGCAGCAGCAGGTGGCAGTGCCGGATACATCCACCCTTAAGCGCCTTGCCCCGGGCGAGAAGGACATCAGCGCGGCGCCGGCAATTCAACTCACCGATGTCGCTATAGGTGACCGCGTCCTCATCAAGCTGGATGCGAGCGCCTCGTCGCCGACTGCAACCATGGTTGTGGCCATGAAGCAGGCAGACGTAGCCCAGGCTCATCAGAAAGACAATGAAGCCTGGCAGCGCGGTGTGGCGGGTCTGGTCAAATCCGTTGATTCCGCTGTGGGATCGATTACGCTGACATCGGGCGCTGGACCCACGGCGAAGACCGTGACCATCAAGACTACGAGTTCGACACAACTGCTGCGTTATGCGGCGGACTCGATCCGCTTTGCCGATGCCAAGCCTGCGCCGCTTGGCACCATCCAGCCCGGCGATCAGTTGCGCGCCCGTGGCAACAAGAACACCGACAGCACTGAAATTGCTGCCGACGCCGTTATCTCTGGAACTTTCCGTAACATCGCGGGCACCATTTCGTCGCTCGATCCAGAAGCATCCACGCTGGTGCTCAAGGACTTGGCAACCAAAAAGATGGTCACAGTTCACATTCCTGCCGACGCACAGATGAGGCGCATTCCCGACCGTGTGGCACAGGCCCTGGCGGCCCGGCTGAAAGGTACGGGCGGCTCCGGCGCCGGCTGGCAGGGCGGAGCAAGCATGGCTGGCGGACAACGCGGCGCCGCTCCAGGAGCACCGAACAGCGCGCCCCCTGGCGGCGGGATGCCTGCCGCGGGTGGAACTGCAGGCGGCGGAGCGATTAGCGCAGGAGGTCCGGGCGGACCTGGCGGGCCGGGCGCACGCTCGGGCAGTGCGGGCGCAGGCGATCCGCAGCGCATGCTCAGCATGGCCCCGGCGATCAAGATATCGGAGCTACAGAAGGGCGAAGCCGTGATGGTGGTAAGCACCAATGGCTCAACTGACGTCAATGCCATTACAGTGCTGGCTGGAGTGGAGCCCCTTCTACAGGCCCCAGCGGCAACCGATCTGCTCTCTAACTGGAGCGTGGGTGGCGGCGGAGGCGGAGAGGGAGCGGCGGGTCCCCAGTAGCCCCTCCTGTTGTGTGACGCACGAACGAAAGAAGCAGTAGATCGAAGAGGAAAACGTGTACTTACGACTTCATTGCATCGCTCATTTCTTGCTCGCTTTGGTGCTGGCCTGCGCGGTAAACGCTGCAGCCCAGGGCCCGTCAGCCGTGGAACAGGCTTCCCCTGTTGCCGGCCAGGCGACGAGCGCTTCTACACTGCATGGCCATATCACCGACCAAACGGGCGCGCTGATCCCCGGCGCGAAGGTGACGCTTCAGACCACGGACGGCAAGGCTGTGGCAACCACAACCGCTGATGCCGCGGGCGCGTATGAATTTCGCGGGCTCAACCCCGGCGGCTACGTCGTAAAGGCCGAGTTCGCGGGATTCGCTCCGTTCCAGTCGCAGATCATTGTGATGGGCGCGGGCGCGAGCAAGCGTATCGATGTTGCGATGGCCATCGAAGTGGAACAGCAGAATGTCGTCGTGACCGACGACTCGCCCACCGTGAATACCGATGCCGGCGGCAATGCCAACGCCATTGTACTGAAGGGCAAGGATCTCGACGCGTTGTCAGACGATCCCGACGAGTTGTCAAACGAACTGTCGGCTCTGGCGGGCCCATCGGCGGGCCCGAACGGCGGACAGATCTTCATCGACGGCTTCTCCGGCGGGCAGCTTCCGCCCAAGTCAGCCATTCGCGAAATCCGCATCAACCAGAACCCGTTCTCGGCGGAGTTCGACAAGCTGGGTTACGGCCGCATCGAGATCCTCACCAAGCCCGGAACCGACAAGCTGCACGGCCAGGTCTTCGCCATGGGAAACGATAGCAGCTTCAACACGAACCATGTGTTCAACAGCACGAATGCCGACACTCCGATCCCGAGCTATTACAGCTACATGTTTAACGGCACGCTGAGCGGCGCCATCACCAAGAAGTCGTCGTTCTTTGTCGCCGGCGAACGCCGCAACATCGGCAATGCGAATACATGGCTGATTCCTGAAGCCGTGCTGCCCAACGATTCGGGCACCTACGTGAATGTGGGACCCTACACGGTATCGGAACCCAACCAGCGCATGCGCACAAACATTTCCGGACGCGTGGACTGGCAGCTTGGCGCACGCAACACACTCACCGCGCGCTACGGATTCTGGTCAGAGGGTGAGGACAATAATCTCAACGCTGGATCGCTGCCGACGGCTTCGTGGCACGAGTCGAACACCGACCACACCGTGCAGGTCAGCGATGCTTTCGTCATCAACGATCACCTGGTGAACGAGACCCGCGCGCAGTTCGAGCGACAGAACGAGAATCACTTCCCCGATTCGACCGCGCGCACTGTTTCCGTGATCGGCGACTTTACGGGCGGAGGCTTGTCGACGCAGCTCTATCGCGATCACGCCACGCGGCTCGAGTTGCAGAACATCAGCACGCTCTCACACGGCGCGCATGCAATCAAGTTCGGCACCCGGCTGCGCGACTACCTCGACAACAACTTCACCACATCGAACTTCAACGGCGGGTTTAGTTTCTCAACTCCGGACGCATACGAGTACATGCAGAACGGCCTGGCTTCGGGTCAGACCTACGCCGCGCTGATCACTGCGCATCCGGAGTTCACGCCCATCTCGGCCAGCTACGCCAGTGGCGAGCCTTCAGCGCAGGCCAACATCTTTGACGCCGCGCTGTTTGCGCAAGACGACTGGAAGGTAAGTCAACGGTTCACCCTCTCTGGCGGCCTTCGCTGGGAAACGCAGAACCATATCGAAGACCACAACGACTGGGCGCCGCGCGTTGGCATGGCCTATGCGCTCGACGGCGGCAAGGGCAAGCCTGCTAAGACCGTGCTGCGCGCGGGCTTTGGCATGTTTTACGACCGCTTTGCTGCAACCAGTCTGCTCAACGTGCACCATTACGAGGCGCAGACCAAGATCGTCCTCAATACGCCCGCGTGCTCTGACAAAACCGCGACGTCGCTCGAAACCATCGATATGACATCGTGCGAGAGTTCTGGACCCTCGGCAAGCAGCCAGTCGGTGCCGGTACGTTATCAGATCTCCGACCGTTATCACTCGCCCTACACCAGCCAGTTTGGCACCAGCATCGAGCGGCAGATTACCAAGACAACCAACGCAACGGTCACTTACCTTCACTCCTTCGGCGCGCATCAGCTGGTGTCCATCAACGCGAACCAGTACAACTTCGACGCGAGCGAGTTTCCGCTCGATCCCAGCGGCGGCTACATCTATGAGTACTTTCCCGAAGCCGTATTCAATCAGAATCAGGTGATCGTGAGCGTGAACGGGCGCGTGACTCCCAAGCTCAGCCTGATGGGCTTTTACACGCTCGGTTTTGCTGACAGCGACGGTGGCGCGGGGTCCAACGCATCGAACGCATATGACCTCGGCGCGGACTACGGCCCGGCGACGTTTGTTTCGCGCAATCAGGTCTTCGCAATGGCCAACTACAACGGGCCGTGGAAGCTGACCTTCAATCCGTTCCTTATGGCGCAGTCGGGCAAGCCGTTCAATATCACGCTTCCTGAAGACACGCTGAACAACTTTTACAACCAGCGCCCGTCGTTTGCTACAGCGAGTACCCCAACAGCCGACATTGTGAATACGCCGTGGGGCAAGATGAATGCGAATCCTGCGGCCACTGACCCGCGCATACCGGCGAATATTGGCGTCGGACCGGCGGGCGTGGCATTCAACCTCCGCGTCAGCCGAGGCTTTGGATTCGGACCGGAACTCGGCAGCGGCCCTAACGGCGGACCGCAGATGGGCGGCGGACCGGGCGGCGGACCCGGGGGCGGACGTGGCGGACCTCCAGGAGGCGGCTTGGGACCAGGCGGCCTGAGCGGCGGTGGCGGCAACATGCGCGGCATGTTCGGCGGAGCAAGCAGCGGGCGTAAATATAACCTGAACTTCAGCGCGCAGGCGCTGAACCTGTTCAACAACGTCAATTACGGCGGCCCTAACGGTACGATTGGTTCGCCTTACTTCCTTCGCTCCACCACGCTGGCGGGCGGCATGTTCAGCTCCGGCGCGGCGGTGCGCAGAATCTTCCTGCAAGCCACCTTCTCGTTCTAAATCTCTCGTACAAAGGGCAACGGCCCGAGCGAGTGCTCCGGCCGTTGCCCTTTTCGCCGTTATTCTAAAGTCCTGCCGGCGATGTCTTGGTATAGTGCTTCCCACTCGTCGGCCTTGCGCTCGATGTTGAAGTCATCGATGATGCGCTGCCGCGCGGATTTGCCGAGAAATCCGCGGGCGGACGGCGGCGTATTGATCATGCTGAGCATGGCTCTGGCCAGTGCATTCGGATCACGTGGAGGAACCACGAGCCCGCAGGGGCCAATCAGTTCACTGACGCCTCCCACTCCGGTGGCGACAACAGGCTTCTCCATCGCCATCGCCTCGGCAATGGCCAGCGGCATTCCCTCCCATGCCGATCCGAGCGCGAAAGCATCAGCGGCATCCAGCAGCGCGGAGACATCGCGGCGTCCTCCAAGCCAATGCACCACCTGCTCCAGGCGCAGTTGAGCTGTCTTGATGCGCAGCGAGGCTACATACTCCGCGCTGCCGTCGCCGGCGATCCAGAGTTGCGTTTCCGGTTCGGCTAAATGCACCTGCGAGAAGGCAAGCAGGAGATTTGAGTAGTCCTTCGCAGGTACGAGCCGACCCGCGCTCAACCAGATGAAATCCCTGCCTGCTCCCATCGCTGACCTGAGAGTCGATCGCCGCTCCTCATCAGGAGTAAGAGAAGCGATGTCGATTCCGTTCAGGATGACATGGCATTTTTCCCGCGGAACAATTCCCAGTTGCAGCGCGCGCTCTGCAACCGCCTGACTCACCGCCACGCTTTTCTTGCTGAGAAAATCGGTGAGCTTGAGCGCGAACATCCGCGCCGTTCCACCCTCATATTCGTTGTGTAACGTCGAAATCACCCGGGTGGACCGGCGTGTAAGCAGCAGCGCGCGGGCCATCATATTTCCATGAAAATTGTGGCTGTGCACGATATGCGGACGAAAGTCGCGCAGCGCGCGCGCGCCCTGTACGACGCCAGACAAGGCGTGCACCGGATGCCGGTCCATGCCGAGCCGGATGAGATTCAGATCAGTAGGCCACTCGTCCGGGCGCTCCTTCCCGAGCGCAACAATGCGTACCGAGTGACCGCGCGCGGCCATGCGCTCGCCAAGCGCGAGCACCAAGCGCTCGGCTCCGCCGATCACCAGCGTGTTGAGCATGTAAAGGATGCGCATTCCAGAGCCGGGTCTGCTACTCCCTGCCGGAAGGATAAGAACGACAGTCCGGATGCGCTGTGTCGTACGTCATTCATGTTTTGGGGGGTTGGCGCGTGTTGGGCGCGCAAAGCGATGCGGCAGGTCCATTCAGGATCGGGCGCGCAGCGATCAGGTTCGAATGCGCTCAGTACTGCCAGTTCACATTCACAGATCCGGTTCCGCTCGCCGGCACCGTGTAGGAATGGTTCGATCCGTTCTCCCAGATCACGTTCCCGTTCGACTGAATATCAATGAACTTGAACTGCACAGTTTGTCCCGCCGGTAACGCAACGTTCAAAAACCAGTTCGGATAGTTGGGATCGAGCATCGGTCCAACCGCAGTCTGGAACGTCGTTCCCCAGTTGCTCAGCTCAACGGTGTTGCCGGTGACATAGATGTAATCGCCCGGGTTTGTCGGGTTCGCGTTGTTGATGGTGAATGTCACCGGTATGAGTTTCGCCGTGAGCACCGTGAATGCAATCGTGTTGGCCGCTGTCCCGCTGCTCGTCTTCAACTGGACGTTGTATCCGCCTGCCGCAACGCTCGGAACCGTGAATGTCACTGAGGTGTTCGACCACGACTTGATGGTGGCCGCCGTCGTGCCGAACAGGACCGAGCCCGTCGAAGCTCCGAACCCGTCGCCTGCAATCGTTACCGTCATCCCTGGCTGGCCAATATGCGGGCCGATCGATCCCGCCTCGGGCGAAGCTGCGTTCACCTGGTACTGCCAGACGCTGATGCTGGCCGGCGCAATCGTGTAGTTATTCGCCGGGTTGTTGCCGCCGCTGCCTGCGGTCACAATGAGACCGTTTCCGCTCTGCAGCCCGCCAAGATAGTCGGAGTACGTCCCCGGCGGGAGCGCCGTATGCAGATTCGAGATGCTGTACGGTGTCGTGTCGTTCTTATTGATGGCGACGAGCACCACATCGTTGAAGAACTGGCGTTCGTAGATGTAAACGTCGTTGTTGATCCAGCGCTGCTTCCACGTGCCGTAGCCAATCGCGTCGTTTGCCGCGCGAAGGCCGGCCAGCTTCGAGATCAACCTGTACGCGGTCGTGCTGGTGTTGAACGAAGACATCCACACGCGGTTGTAAGGATCGTTCCCACCATTCGAGTTATTGAAGAGATACTGTTCGTCCCCATACAGGATGATTGGGATGCCGCGTCCTGTCAGGATGAATGCCATCGCCTCCTGAAGCCGGCTCTGGTTGTCATTGAGCGAGAGAAGGCGCGCCTCATCATGCGAATCGAAGAAGGTGACAAGATCATTCGGGAATGTGAAGTTCGCGTTCTCCGTGTTGATCGTCGAATCCACTTCGCTCCAGTTCGCGTTGTTCGCGAACACGTCGCGCAGAGCATTGTTCAGCGGAAAATCAAGAAGATTGATGCCGCTCTTGTTGGAGAACTTGTACGAATCCGGATACAGCGGGTCGCTTGTGTTGCTCTGCATCCACTCGCCAAAGAGAAAGCTCGGCGCATTGTTCATGACCGAGTTGGCAAACGAGTACTCCCATCCCCACGTCACGTGCTTGATGGCATCCAGCCGGAACGCATCAACGTGATGGTTCTGCAACTGGGCCGCTGCACCCTTAAGATACGCATCTACCGTGGCGTTTTCCTGATTCAGGTCCGCCAGATCGCTCAACGTCCAGTACTGCAACTGGTAGCGGTCATTCCAATCTGTGATATCCGGATTGTGGTGAAAGACTCCATTCGGATCATTATTCGCGGCAGCCATGAACGTGCCGTTGTTGTAGAGCGACCCCATCTCCCCGCAGTTGTCGGGATTGGAATGATTGTTCGCCTCGTCGACGATGATCTTCATGCCGTTCGAGTGCAGTGAGCTCACCAGGCTGTCGAATGCGGAAAACGAATTGGAGTTATCGCCGAAGTGCTCTTCAATCTGCATGAAGTCGCGGTTCCAGTAGCTGTGATATGGAGCCGACACGCCCGAACTCGAGCAGTTGAGATTCTCGTTGTTCACAACGGGCGAGACCCAGACCGCTGTGGCCCCCATGCCCTTGATGTAGGCGAGTTTCTGCTGGATGCCGGCCAGATCTCCACCCCAGTAGGCCTGCCAGTTGGTATGCGAGGAATCAAACAAGCCTGGACTTTCAGCCGGATTATCGTTCGTTGTATCGCCATCGTAGAAACGGTCGGTGACAACCTGGTAGATGACTTGCTTCTTGAAGTCCTGCGCGTGGATGGAGAGGCATAGAAATAGGCACACGGCGAAAAACGCCTGCAGGAGGGCGCGGGGGATGCGCTGCATTGGATGTCTCCTTCAGTGATCTGAAGTGTAGTGGTGTGGTCGCGCGGTCCGAAATGTGACTGCGGCCTCGCCCCGGGTGGGGCCCGCTTGCGCGAACTCAGATCCCGCAGTTCAGCCGGCTGGAATGTTCTTCCGCTTCCTGTACCTGTGTCAAGAGGCAATTTGAGTTACGAAAGTCCAGGGAACGAAGGTCGGCCGAGCTGCTTTTCTGCGCGCAAAGCAGCTCGCCCAGTTAGCTCACTTCAACTTTCTATCGAGAAAATCGGCGGCCGCCGTATATGCCTTGATCCAGCTTCGCTGCAACAGAAAACCGTGAATCTCATCAGGGAAGATCAGTTCCTCGAACTCCACCTTGTGCTTCCGCAGCGCCTCCACAAGCTGCACTGTCTCCGCGAACGGCACGTTGCGGTCGTCGTCGCCGTGAATCAGCAGCACCGGAGACCGCCACGTGTTCACGCTCGCCATCGGCGAGGACTCGAATGCCCTGCGCGCGATCTGCTCGCGTTCGCGCGGATCGTAGGTCGGCACGAACGTCGGCATCTCAAGGTTCCAGTCGTGCACGCCGTGAAAATCCACGCCCGCAGCGAACAGGTCTGACGCGCGTGCCAGGGCGAGGGCCGTGAGATATCCGCCATAGCTGCCACCCCAGCTTGCGATCTTCGAGCCATCCACCTCAGACAGCGTCCTCAGATACATTCCGGCGCCCATCACGTCATTGAACTCGCTCGCACCGTCGGCGCCGTAGTTCAACGCCTCACGAAACTTCATTCCGTATCCGATGCCGCTGCGGTAGTTCGCCGCAAGAACTACGTAGCCCTTGCTGGCCAGGTATTGGTTCATCGCATACGCATTCGAGTAGTAGTCCATGTAGTGAAAACCGAGCAGCATTTGCCGCTGGCTTCCTCCATGAAAGAACACGACAGCCGGCCTGCGCTCTCCCGGCTTCAGATCCGGGGGAAGAAAGAGCTGGCCATGAATCTGCATGCCGTCAGCGGCTAAAAAGATCACCTGCTTCGGCGTGACGAAGCGCGCGCCGGGATAATCCTGTGGCACCGCCTGCGGCGCGAGATCGGCAATGTTGCGGCCGCGAACGACGGCAGCGTGCATCGGCATATGCGCATCTGACCGCAGCACTACGACGGAGCCATCGCCCGTTACCACTGGTTGCGTTTCAATGCCATCGCCGCGCGTCAACGCCTCCGGCGCGCCTCCCTGCGATGCAACGTCGATACGCCACACATGGCGGCGGTCGATATCGTCCTGGTTCGAGTCGAACACCAGCGTCTTGCGATCATCGCTGAGCGAAACGTGCTCCACTTCGAAGCCGCCGGGAGTCAGCAACCGCGCAGATCCGCCCGCCATCGGCACCGCGTAGAAGTGCAGCCATCCGTCACGTTCCCAGGGAAAGACGATCTCACCTCCGGCGGTCCAGTGCAACTGGTCCGCAGAGGGAGTTTCGCGATAAGCGCTTCCCACGCCTTCTGCGGCCTTCCATATCTCGCGCGACTTGCCGGTCGATGCGTCGGCCACGCGGATCGACCATGGCAAGGCCTCACGGTGCGGCATGAATAAGAGGTCTTCTTTCTGCCCAGGCACGCGCATGAAGGCGATCTGTTTCGAATCCGGCGACCACACCGGCGCCTCATCGCCGTCGGTGGACGGCTCCATATAGGTCCACGCCTTGTCGGCCAGCGAGTAGGCGACGACGAAGCTGTGATCCCCGCGGCCGCTGACGAACGCCAGCCGCGTGCCGTCAGGCGACCAGCGCAGCCCATGCTGCGAACCGCGAATCTCCATCAACTGCTCGGGCTTGGCTTTCTGATCATCAAGCCGCACAATCCATATCTGTCCCTTCGTCACGTACGCGACCGTCTTGCCGTCCGGCGAGACCGCGGACTCGTGTCCTTCGGCCAGCAGGCGGGGCTCGCCGCCTTGCACGCTCACAACCCAGATCTCCTCCTTCGCGCCGTGGACCGAGTCAGCCGGATTCGGCACCGCGGGGTTCAGGCCCTCCGTGTCGCCGCCGCGCACGTACACCAGCGACGATCCGTCGTGGGTCCACTCGACACTACTGATCTCCTGGCCATCGTCTTCGGTGTAATGGGTCACCTGTTTCGCCGATCCGGGCTTGCCCGCCTGCGCCACCCACAGGTTCCGCCGGCCGCCGATGTCTGCCACCCACGAGACTTGCCCGCCCGCGGGAGCCGCGTGCAACTCGGTGCAGAACGGCGCGCTCAGGGCCTGTTCGATCGTGAATCCCTGCGCGAAACCGAATGCGGACGCGGCCCCCAACACCAGGCCAACAGTCCATCCACACATCAACCGCACGCATACTCTAGGTTGCTTTGCCAACTTGACCTCCGGAAAGGCCATTGTGCCACACGCACCTGAGCCCGGATGCATCTCTGCATCAGAACAAGCTTACCTGCCGCTCCGGCAGCGCCTCTGGCATGGGTCCGGCAATTCGTGGCCCCGGAATGCGGGCACGGTGGCGATGAACGACCTGAAGCGCTGCTGTCTCTCGAGGACGAGGCTCCGCGGTCGAGTACGTGAAACTCTTGCCGGGCACGGCAGGCACGCGCTCTCCCGGCACAAGCACCCCGACAAGATTCATTGGGTCCGAGCCCGCGAGCGTCACCACAAATGGAGCGCGGCCGTTTCTGGAATCTCTCAGACTCTCCAATACTTCGGGCAACGCGAACTGTTCGCCTCCAAAACCGCTCACGAATCGACCGCCGCGCACCTCGCCGCGATCTTCCAACCGTCGCAGCATCCGCAGCAACTGCCCCCAGCGCGGAACGTTCGACTCCAGCGCCAGCACGTCGCGAAACACGACTCCATAGCGCATCAGCAACATGCGTGCAGCCGACTCTACCGCTGCATCGTCGTACCGTGCCTTCTCCAGCGCATTTGCGGGCACGGGCCCCTCGGCTCCAAATAGGGACCATCGTCCGGCAGCGCTCCGCATCTTGCGATGAGAGGATCGCATGACCATCCGACGATCGGGATCAATCATGGCTCGCAACTGGTCGAAGCCGTCTGCCGCTGCGAATCCCGCCGCTGCGAGTTCCCACAGTGCCTGCCGTGAATCATCCGCGCTCAGACTGAGAAGCCGCTGCATGTCCTCATCGAAACACGCGCCCCTCTGCCGCAGCAGTTCCCATGCGCGCAATGCTGAAGGAGTCAAAACACCGGCAAGCTTGGCCTCGTCCATTCCGTGCTCGCGAAGAGCAAGATCGAGCCACGCCGCCGAATCGCGCAGGTAGAACGTGATTGGCGCGCTGTTCGTGGGAATCACTCTGCGCGGCCCATTGCCATCGGCAGCTCTAAATGCAGGATGCGGCGAGACCCGCCCCCAACCCACCGCGCCCGAAAGACACAGCCGGTCCAGCCAGCGCGGATCGTAGTTCGCAACGCGCGCCGGCAGTATGCTCTTTTCCCATTCGACCGCCGGCGCTTCGAAGCCTTCGAGCCTGGCAAGCGCGTCCAGCAGTCCCTCTTCGCCCGTGAGTTGCGTCTGTGGCGCAAGGTGCTGCCAGCCGAGCAGCCAGGCATAGTAAGCCTCAGGTGAAACCGGCTCAACCTGCTTGCGCCGGCCGCTGATTGTCAGCTTGTGAATGCGCTGCAGGATGCGCCGCTCGCACCACTCTGTATCGAGATCGCTGGTGTTTCTCGGTAGTTCAAAGGTTCCACGCATCAGCAGCCCCTGTACTTCGAGCGCAATGAATGCCGCGAACACCTGTCCTGCATCGAGCGACAGCATGCGCGAAAGTTGGTTGGCCGTCACCGGGCCAAGCACCTGAATCCAGCCTTGCACGCACTTGCGCAGCGCCTCCTCCAGTTCTGTATGTGTTGCCGTCTGCATGCCCCACAGAGTCTGTACTTGCGGCATCCGCTCGGTCGCCACCCAGCATGCCATGTCGCCGCATTGCGTGATATCAGCGCGACCGTCCTGCATCAGCCTGCTGAAGAATCCGGGCCAATGCGCGGCCTTCCCTGCTTCGATCATCGACACGGGCAGCGCGATCAGGCTCATCAGCAGATCGTGAAGTTCATGATGATCGCGGATTTCAGGCCAGCACTCGGAACGAACGGTCGCGATCGCTGCGGGGTCGAGTCTGCCCGGCTGCTCCAGAACACTCGCCGGAATGCCTGTATTGAGAGCGACAGCCCGCGCGCGCCGCTCTTCCAATCCCGCCTCATCCAGAAATGCATATGGATTCGCGTTCAGCAACTCGTGCGCAAACTGCGATGGAACCGGTGTATCCACAGCCAGGCATTGGATGCTTCCATTCTGGATGCCGCGGAGCACATCCAGGAGACCTTCAAGATCCATCGCCTCCTGCAGAACGTCCTGCATCACTTCTCGCACCAGGGGATGATCGGGGATCTGGACGTCGCCTTCGATGTTTTCGAAGCACGCGGCTGCCTGCGGAAAGACGCTAGCCAGCAGATCTTCCGAGCGCGTCCGCTGCACCTGCGGCGGGATGCGCTTGCCTTTGGAACTGCGAAGCAGTTGTAGGCTGCGATTGGCCGCCCAGCGCCAGCGCGTCTTGAACACCGGGGCGGCGAGTGAAGCCTGCTCAAGAAGATTGCGCGCGGTGATCTCCGTCAGAAACTGAAACACGTCAGACAATGGAAAACTGTGCTGTTCGGCCAGGGAGATGTTGATCCCGTTGTCGGTTGCGGCCGCCTGCAACTCGAAGTTGAAACCGCGGCAGAACCGTTTGCGCAGAGCCAGGCCCCATGCCTTGTTGATGCGTCCGCCAAACGGAGCGTGCAGGATCAACTGCATACCGCCGCCCTCATCGAAGAAGCGTTCGGCGATTATGGTTCGCTTCGATGGAACGGCTCCCAGCACCGCACGGCCAGCTACGATATAGCCGACCAGTTGTTGCGCACCCGATTCGCAAAGGCCACATTCTCCGCGGAGCCAGTCGATGGCGGACGCGACCTCAGAATGCGCGGGGGAGACATATTCCGGAGAGACGTTCGGCGTCATTTCAGAAATCTGGTTGCGCAAATCGCCAACGGCATCCGACAGCACGTCGGTCCGCTGCGGCGCCTCGCCAGTCCAGAACGGCACGTTGGGCGATGCGCCATGCGCGTCTTCCACGTGCACCTGTCCGGCGGGGTCAATTCTCTGTACGCGCCAGCTAGTGTTGCCGAGGAGAATCACGTCCCCGGGACTCGAATCCACAGCGAAGTGCTCATCCAGCGTGGCAATTGGCACGCCTTCCGGCTGGAGAATCACGTTGAAAAGTGCCGTCTCCGGAATCGCTCCCCCATTGGTCAGCGCGATCATCCTCGCGCCCCGCCGAGGATGCAATTGGCCGTGGATCCCGTCATGCAGGAGATAAGCGCCGTAGCGGCCGCGGCTCGACTCGATGCCGCTCGACAGGATCGAAACAATCTCGTCGTAAGCCTCCCAACTCAGGTCGCGGTAAGGATAAGCGCGGCGAACCACTTCAAATAGCGATCGCTTGTCCCAGGGCTCTGCTCCGCACGCAGCCACAATCTGCTGCATGAGCACATCGATGGGCTGTGGAGGAATCTCCAGGCGGTCCAGATCGCCGGAATGCATGCAGCGCACCGCGGTAGCTTGTTCCAGCAGGTCGTCACGTGTAGTGGCAAATAGCCGACCCTTGGGAATCGCTCCACGCCAGTGCCCTGCCCGCCCTACGCGCTGCATGGCCACGGAAATCGACCGCGTGGTTGCGATCTGGCACACCAGGTCGACGTTGCCTATGTCGATGCCGAGTTCAAGCGACGCGGTCGCCACCAGCACTTTGATCTCGCCACTCTTCAATCTCTGTTCGGCATCCAGACGCAGAGTGCGGGAGAGTGATCCATGGTGCGCCGCAACGTGCTCGGTACCCAGCCTTTCGGACAGTGCAAACGCAACCCGCTCCACCAGTTTGCGCGTGTTCACAAACACCAGCGTCGAGCGGTGCGTTTCAGTGCCGGCTGCGATCTTGTCGAAGATCTCCTCCCACATCTTGTACGAGGTGACGGAAGACAACTCATCCGTGGGCACCTCAATCGCCACGTCCATCGCGCGTCTGAGGCCTACCTGCACGATCTCGGCTTTCTCGTGCCCCATCCCCGTCAGGAAGTTCGCCACCAGTTCGATCGGATTCTGGGTGGCCGAAAGGCCGATACGCTGCGGTGGCGTCATTAGCCCCGTGATGAACATTCCGGGGGCAAGGCGGTTGCGGCCGCACACGAGGGCATCCAGCCGTTCCAGCGAGAGGGCCAGGTGCGCGCCGCGCTTGTCATCGGCAACCGCGTGAATTTCGTCCACGATCACCGTCTCCACCCGCTGGAGATGTTCGCGGCTGCGGCGCGATGTCAGCAGAATGTAGAGCGATTCCGGCGTAGTGACCAGGATGTGCGGCGGATTGCGCAGCATGGCCGCGCGTTCGCGCGTCAGGGTGTCTCCGGTCCGCACTGCGGTGCGGATTTCCTGCGAGAGATACCCACGTTCGAGAGCCAGGGCCTGAATCTCACCGAGCGGCTCCTCGAGGTTCTTCTGAATATCGTTGGAAAGCGCCTTCAGTGGCGACACGTAGACCACCTGCGTCGCCGCGCCGAGTGAGCCGGCCAGCGCCTGGCGAAAAAGCCGGTCGATGCACACCAGGAACGCAGCCAGCGTCTTGCCCGACCCCGTTGGAGCTGAGATCAGGGTTGGCTTGCCGTCGAGAATGCTTGGCCAGCCGTGGATCTGCGGCTCCGTTGGTGTGCTGAATCGGTTGACGAACCATTCCTGGACGATGGGATGAGCCCAGGAGAGCTCAGAGGGGAAGCCCATCCCGTCATTCTAGACCTGTTCGCTTTTTCTTTGCTTGCCGCGGCCTCGTGACTAGTTGGGGTCCCCAAAGGCCGGACACTTTCTCTGGAGCCCGACCAAAACGGTCGGCGTTGTGATCCCAATCACTGCCAGGTGGTCGAAGGGAGCCTATGGTGAAAATGCTTTTCATTTTTTATAAGGGCACGGCCAATCCATGAGCAATTCGAAATCTTCTTCCGTCCTGTTTCGGATCCTCTTCATCTTAACCGTGGCATTGCTGGCCGTCGGAACGGTCGGTGCTTTTGCCAGCGATGCGCCATCTGTTTCGGGGACAGTCTCCGATCCGAGCGGAGCGGTGGTCGCAGGCGCCTCGGTAGTCATCCAGAACCTTCTCACCGGCGATACGAATGCGACGCAGACCGACGACCAGGGCCGGTTCGAATTCTTGTTGCAGGGGAGGAGGTACCGGCTCGAGGTCTCTGCGGCCGGCTTCAAGCCGTACGCGCAGGATGGCATCGGCGTAGATCCCGCCGTTCCGATTCGTCTGGATGTGGGGCTGCAACTGGAAGCGCATCAGGAGAGCGTTGAGGTGAACGCTTCCGGAGAGGAGATGGATCTCTCTTCAACCCAGGTGGGGGAGGGCATGGCTCAGGAGAAGCTGGTGGCGGTGCCGCTGAATGGCAGAAGTTTCACTGATCTGCTGGGTTTACAGGCAGGGGTGGCGCCGCAGAGTTCCAAGCAGTCGAATGCTGTAGTGATGTCCGGATGCACGACGACCCCGCCTTCCGGCGATTTAAATCCCGGGGACGTTTCGGTGAGCGGTCAGAGGGAGACGGCGAACGGATTTGGGGTGAATGGCAGTTCTGTTGAAGAAGATTTCAATAACATCGCCAGCGTGGTGCCGAACCTGGATTCCATCGCGGAATTTCGCGTCCTGACAAGCAATTTCGACGCGGAGTATGGAAATTTCAGCGGGGGGCAGGTGTTGGTCGTAACCAAGACAGGGACGAACGACCTTCACGGCAGCGCGTTTGAGTTCTTTCGCAATACGAATTTCGATGCTGCGAATTACCTTGCGCGTGATCGAGCTGCCTATGACCGGAACCAGTTTGGAGGAACGCTGGGGGGGCGCCTGCTCCGTGACCGGCTGTTTTATTTCGGCGACTACCAGGGAACGAGGATGACGCAGGGGGTCGAAACGGGGCACATCGCTGTGCCGTCCCTTGCGAATCGCACGGGCGACCTTGGAGACCAGGGACAGGCGTTGACGGGAGCGGTGAGCGGCGACAATCTGGCATCTCTGTTGAGCCAGCGGCTGGGACGCACAGTTTCGACGGGCGAGCCGTATTACACGCCAGCATGTACGGATGCCAATCCCACATGTGTGTTTCCGGGAGGCGCGATTCCGGACTCGGCCTGGTCCGCGCCGGCAAGAGCACTGCTGAAGTACATTCCGGCGCCGAATGTCGGGGCGAATGTCTTCTCGACATCCAAGGAGAATCAGACGCTCACCGACAACAAGGCGGCGCTGCGGTTGGACTGGAAGGCGAAGGGCGGCGATTTCTCGGCGTACTACTTCAGCGATGGATATGAGTTGGACAATCCTTTTCCGACCGCACAAGGAGGAGCGAATGTTCCGGGGTTCAACGCAATCTCGCGTGGACGCGCGCAGCTCATTAATCTTGGCTGGACGAGAACGGCAGGCGCGTCGTTTGTGAACGAGCTGCATTTCAGCTACCTGAGGAACGCAAACAAGATCGGTCAGCCGGTGGGAGGCGTTGGACCTTCGCTGGCGTCGCAGGGATTTGTTGAGGGCGCGGGGACGCTGGGCATCGTTCCTCTCAATCCTGCAGTGGAGGGCATCGAGAATGTGGCCTTCAACGATTTCACCATCGGCGTGGACGTAACCAGCGAGCGGCAGGCGAATAACACTTACCAGGTGACTGAGGCTTTGTCGAAGGCGTGGGGCCGCCACACCATGAAGGTGGGCGCAGACTGGCATGCGGATCAGGTGAACATCGATTCGAATTCGATCAACAACGGATCCTTTGTGTTCCAGGGAACGGAGACGGGACTTGATTTTGCTGACTATCTCATCGGCGTGGCCAGCACGTATGAGCAGGGAGATGCGAGCGGATTCTATATTCGCAACAGATACACGGGCCTTTTTGCGCAGGACACCTGGCAGGTGCGCAACAACATCACGTTGAATTATGGCTTGCGGTGGGACATGCTTCCGCCGTGGCGCGAGAAATATAACCAGCTTCAGACGTTCGTGCTCGGCCAGCAGTCCGAGGTCTATCCCGGCGCTCCGCAGGGCATGGTCTTCCCCGGCGATCGCGGCGTGCCGAGCACGCTCTCGCCGACCAGGTGGTCGAACTTCTCGCCGCGCTTCGGCGTGGCCTATGCGCCGAACTGGACCAATGACTGGGCAAAGCGGCTGATCGGCGGGCCCGGCAAGACCAATCTCCGCGCGGGCTTTGGCGTGTTTTACACGGCGTTCGAAGGACTGTCGGCAGGCATCATGAGCGCGTGTCCACCGTATGGATACGACTACGACAGTACCGTGGGGCGTCCCAAGTTTGAGGAGCCGTTTGTTTCAGCCAGTACGGGCGCGACCAATGGGCAGCCGTTCCCTTCCCCGATTCCAACCTTTGGGGCGACGCGGCAACATCCGAATACGACCGTGGACTGGTCGAAGTACTCGCCGATTACGGGCGATCCTGCTTTCTACTATCGCAACGCGTCTCCGTACACGGAGAGCTACGACGTCTCCATCGAGCGCGAAGTTGCGCAGAACACCACGCTCACTGTTGGCTACGTGGGGGCGCGGGCGCATCACTTGCTGGTGCTGACGCCCGCCTCGCCGGGCGATGCCGCGCGCTGCCTGAGCGTGAGCGATCCGAGCCAGGTGGCGACGGGCGCAAAGACCTGCGGACCTTTCAGCGAAGGCGGCTTGTTCGCGCGGAAGGACGGAAGCACAGTGGAGGCGCGCGGCCCATTTGGGCCGGAGTTCGACGGCATCACGTATCAGAAGACGATCGGCTGGAGCAATTACAACGCGATGGAGCTGACGCTGAAGCGCAGCAGCCGCGCGGGCGAGATCATGGGCGCCTACACGTATGCCAAGTCGATTGACAACTCGTCGAGCCTTTCAGAAGAGGTGAATCCGATTGAGCCTGCGATCAACAAGGCGATCTCGGCATTCGACATTCGGCATAACCTCGAGATCAGTTATCGCGCGCCGCTGCCGCTGGAGAAGGTGCTGCCGGGGATGCGCGGTTTGTCGGACGGGTGGACACTGTCGGGGATTACGCGATTGACCACCGGCATGCCGGTCACGCTCTACAACAATGACGACACATCACTGATCGGCTCGATGCCGAACGGCATCAACAACAATGGAGTCGATACGCCGAACTATCGCGGCGGCGATCTGCGCCTCAATATGAATCCGCGCAATGGCCGTGCGGCGTTCGATGCGTCGCGGTTCGCGATGCCTGCGCTGGGAGAGATTGGCAATGCGCGGCGGCGCTTCTTCTATGGGCCCGGGCTGGAGAACTTCGACATGGCGATTGAGAAGAAGGTCGGGCTGGGCGAGTCGCGGGAGTTGCTGCTGAGGGTTGAGTCGTTCAACGTGTTCAATCATGCGCAGTTCTTTGGGCCGGAGGCGGTGAATGGGAATCCGGACAGCACGAACTTCGGAAGGATTGTGAATGCGGACGCGCCGCGGCAGATACAGTTGGCGGCGAAGTTCGCGTTTTAGAGCATTTTCAGGAGTGACGTAGCCGGCGGACTCGACAACTCAATCTGTTACTGAGTAGTTATCTTGGACGAAAAATCAGGAGAGATGGTTGAGAGCGGAAGAGGTGAAATTTACCTTAAAAGCGAACAAACGGCGTAGAAGGGTATTTTTACTAAGTTGTTTATTATGATTTATTTAGTTTGAAAATTGTGGAAACCTTTTGATTTTATAATTGGTGGCTTTCTGGTTAACACTCGGTGATGATTTATCGAGGGCCGCGAAGGCGGTTTGAACGGGGCACCGAGGATTGCGCAGGCCTGACACAGGGTCATGATGGAGCACGAGACGCGGAGGAGGATGTGCCGGCCATCACACCTGTGGGGTGCGGGCACGAGAAGCGGGTTCTTCGCCTGCGGCTCAGCATGACAAATTTGTGGGGAATGACAAATCTGTGGGAAATGACAAATCTGTGGGAAATGACAGATTCGTGGGGCTGCGGGTCCTCATTACAAAGCCGGCGCAACTCAGAATCTGGTCTAGCCTGCGTGTGGGTTCTTTCGCTGGCAGGCCTGGCAGGTTCCCAGGATCTGGAAACTGTGGCGCAGGGGCTCGAAGTGAAACTGGTCTCCTATGCGGCGCTGCACTTCTTCGACCTCGGGCGCGAAGAATTCAACGGAGTCACCGCACGAGGTGCACACCATGTGGTGATGCGTCCGGCGATTCAGGCTGTGCTCGTAACGCGCCACGCCGTCCTGAAAATCTACCTCGAAGGCCAGCCCGCAATGGGCGAGCAGCTTGAGCGTTCGATAGACGGTGGTGTAGCCGATGGTGGGATTCGTCTTCTTGACGAGCCGATGCAGGTCCTCGGTACTGAGGTGGTCGTGGGTATCAAGGAACACTTCGAGGACGCGGTCTCGGCGGGAGCTGTGCTTAAGGCCTTTTTCGCGGAGGTACCCGACGAGGATGCGCTTTGCGATGCTATGCAGATCCTCGCCGGCGACGGGTGAGTCGTCGACGCGCTTTGAGAGTGAGGCGCCCGAGAGTTTCATCCTCGCCCGATTATATGTTCTGGCGCATGGGGGTCGATGTGCGGGGGGATGCGCGGCGGCGGGATCCAGAAGCCTAGACCTCAAAGTGATGACCGATGAAGATAGAATCAGCCTGTGACGAGCAAGGTGGTCATTTGGAGGTCAGCAACGCTCTTTGGTGCCGTCGCTCTTTTGGCGGCGCAGTCGTCAATGTGTGCGGACTATGTGTTCAAAGGCGGTATCGATTTCATCGACGAACACTTCGGCGCGTTTCTGATTGCAGCCTTGGCAGGAATGACTCTTTGCTTGATTGGCCTTATCGGCTGGGGAATCTCCTCAACGAAATCCATTTGCGCCCGTATCGGTACTCTAGCGTTGCTCGCGCCGGTCGGTGTATGCGCTCTGGGGAGTCTCGTTGGGGGCACGAACGTGCATGGCCCTTACTTCCTAATCTTTTTGCCGACGCTTTCGATTTCCCTCTCAGGCCTCGTGCTGTTGTTAATCCCTGCCTTTCGGCAAGACTCTAAAAGCGTCTGATAAATGCGCTGGGTGCGGCGACGCATCATGCCAAGAAGCGACGCCAGTCAGGCGCGTAAACAATCTCGGAAGGGATTTAGGAGCCTTACATTCACAACAGGTCCGGGCCGAGGCCCGGACCTGTTTGTGGCAGCGTGCCATCCGGTCAGTCTCCGGCTGGGACCTTCTTGGTGTCTGCGCCGTGGGACCCTTCGATTTCGGCGCGATACGATCTTGCAATGGAGCGCACGCCGCGCCCGATCTCCTCGTACACCTCGTCATCCAGGTTGGCCAGAGAGACGCGCAGCGACCAATCGGGGGCGTCGAAGCCGCCGCCGTTGAGCAGCACGATTCCATGCGACTCCGCCAGGCGGAACGCGAGGTCGAGGGGATGCACGTGCTTCTTCAGATTTTCGGCCGCCTCCGGGCCAAGGTTCTTCTTTGCCCAGAACTCGAAATCGATCAGACCGTAGTAGGCGTCGTAGTTCGGGTTGGGAGGCAGTTCCAGCTCGAGTCCCTCAAGCAGGGCGTGGATGCGGCGGTAGACGATATCCCTGCATGCCTTCTGATATTTCTTCTCGGTATCCATCAACTCAACCAGAGAGAACATGGTCATCATGACCTGCTGCGGCAGGGAGAGGCCGGCGGTGTGGTTGAGCGCGACGTCGCGGCTATCGGCAACGATGCGGTCGATGAACTTGACTTTGCGCGGTTCGAGAGTGATGGCGCCATAGCGTTTGTCGAGAGCCTTGAGCTCCGCGTCGGGAAGCTTGGCGATTTTCTCATCGTAGATGTTGTTTTCGTGAACACTGATGACGCCAAGGCGCCAGCCGGTGCAGCCGAAGTACTTGGAGTAGGAGTAGACACCGATGGTGTTCTGCGGCAGCTCGCCGAGGAGCGAGCGGAATCCGGGAACGAAGGTGCCGTAGACGTCGTCGGTGAGAAGCATCAGGTCAGGACGCTTGGTCTTTACGAGGGTTGCGATCTTCCCGATGGTCTCGTGGCTGAGCGCGACGCCGGTGGGGTTGCCGGGATTCACAACGAAGAATGCCTTGATCTTTGGATCTTCGAGCTTCTTGAGTTCTTCATCGGAGTACTGGAAGCGGTTCTCCTGGCGCGCCTGGATGTTGACGACTTTCAGGTCGTAATCCTCAAGATGCGTCATTTCGATATAGGGCGTGAAGATGGGCGTGCCTAGGGCGATGGTGTCGCCCGGCTTGAGCAGACGATTGGCTTTCAGCGATTTGAAGATGTAGCACATGGCGGCGGTGCCGCCCTCGACTGCGTAGAGGTCGAACTTGCCGGCGGGGCGCGGATCTCCGCACATGGCCCACATCAGGTATTCGTGGGTGACCTTCTCGTTGTGCACGAGCATGCGGTCAGGGACGGGGTAGTTATCGCCGATGATGGAGTCGGCCAATTCAAAGACAAACGCATCGGGATCGAAGCCGAAGGTCTTGACCGCGAAGGGGACCATCTCGGCGAGGAACGACGCGCCGGGCATGTCACTGTGGGCGGCCAGAAAGGTTTCGAGGCGATGGGCGATGCCGCGCTCTTTGGGCATTCCGCCGAGGCCGACCTCATCTTCCATGACGCGTTTGCTCTCGGTAATTGCGAACTGTCCGAAGAGGAAGAATCCCTCGCGCGGAGTGGTAGCGATCCAATTAGGGTTTCCGCGGCCGGCGTTGAGGAAAGCTGACTGCGTCAGCTTGGAAGTCTTTTTGGCAAGCTTGATGAGCTCATCCTTGATCTCAAACGGGCTCAGCGTCTCAAAACTGTGAAGGTCGATGACACTCATAAACATATCTCCTTGATGACAAGTGCAATCACTTACTCAGAATCAGAACGAGCACCATGCCCCAGATGGTGAGAAGCGTGTTGCCCACCGCGTAAGTTACGGTGTAGCCGAGCGCCGGGACCTGGCTTTTGGCGAGATCGCAGACCAGGCCGAGGGAAGCTGTGGTGGTGCGCGCGCCGGAGACGATGCCGAGCGTGAGCGCATCGTGGAAGCGGAAGACGTACTTGGCGACAAACAGCCCCAGGATGAGTGGAACCGTGGACGCGGCGGCTCCCCAGAGGAACAGGCCCACGCCCTGGGTTTTGAGGCCGTTGACGAAGCCCGGTCCTGCGGAGATGCCGACCACCGCGATGAACATGTTGAGTCCGACAGAGTTCATGAACCAGACGGTGGAAGTGGGGATTCTGCCGAAGGTGGGTCGAACCGAGCGGAACCAGCCGGCGACGAGTCCGGCAATGAGCGCGCCGCCCGCGGTGGAGAGCGTTATGGGGATTCCGGCGACCTTGAAGACGAGCGCGCCGACGAGCGCGCCGATGGTGATGCTGGCGCCGATGAAGGCGACATCGGCAACGTCGGTGGGGCGATCGGGCACGCCGAGCAACTTTACGGTTATGGCGACGTCCTGGGTGCGGCCGACGATGTTGACGATGTCGCCGCGATAGATCTTGGTATTCGCCAGGATGGGAATGGAGGTTGCAACCGCGCCGCGGGTGATCTTGCGCAGGAAAACGCCGCGCGCGCCGGGGCTCTTGGCAAGCTCGGCGAGGGTCTTGCCGTCGACGTCCTTGGTGGTGACGTAGACGTCGACGCCTTCGAGGGGCATGCTGAGCAATTCGGGATCGTCGACTTCTTTTGGCGTGGGGACCTGGCCGGTACCCGCGGCCGCTGTGCGGGCTCCAATGACTTTCACGATGACGTCGCGGGCGCCGGCGATGGCGACCACGTCTCCCGCATTGAGCACGGTATCCGAGGTGGCTTCTTCAATTGCGCCGTTGTGATGACGCACACGCAGGACGAAGATGCGCGCGTCGGGAAGCATGCCTTCGGCTTCGGCAGCGCGCAATCCGGCAACGGGCCCGCCGGCTTGCACTTCGAAGGCGCGCACTTCCCAGCGGTGCCATGCCGAGTTCGCTCCGCCGAGCTCTGCTTGTCCCCCGCCCTGCTGCTGTTCGTACTCCTTGCAGGCGGCGGGCAGATTGATGCGGAGCAGGACAGGGCCAAGCAGCGCGATGACCAGTGCCGAGCCGACGGTGCCGAACATGTAAGTTACGGCGTAGGCGATAGGCATCGAGTCAAGCAGGGCTTTGGATTGTTCGGGCGGCATTCCTATTCGATTGATGGCGTCGGTGGCGAGTCCCATCGAAGCCGAGATGGTTTGTGATCCTGAGTAAAGGCCGGCAGCGTAGCCGAGGTCATAGCCCGCGAGTTTGGCAATGACCACGGGAGCAGCCAGGCAGAAGAGGCATTGGACTACGGAGAAGATCGCCTGCGGCAGTCCATCCTTGGCCACGCCACGCACGAACTGCGGTCCGACGCCGTAGCCCACGGCGAAGAGGAACAGCAGGAACACGGTTGCTTTGAGGGGCGTCTGGATGGTGATGCCGAGTTGTCCGATCAGAACGCCGGCGAGCAATGTGGCGGTAACCGAACCGAGCCCAATGCCCTTGAAGGTGAACTTCCCGAAGTAATAGCCGAGGGCAAGCACCAGGAAGAGGGCGATCTCCGGGTACTGCCGTAGGGTTGTTGCGAACCATTCGAACATTGTTCTTCTCCGTGTTCGTGCTTCAGCTATGCGTGGGCGAGTTCGTGCTTAGCTTCCTTCTTCTTGTCCGCCTTGCCGCCGGCTTTGCCGTTGGCCGCCGTGAGGAAGGAGGGCTTGAGCAGCTTCAATCCAAGCGCTGCCTCGTACCCGTGAATCTCCTTCACGTCGAGCTTGCGCATGAATTCAATGGTCTCGGCGGTGATGACCTGCCCGGGCACCATGATGGGAAATCCCGGCGGATAAGGAATCACGAAGTTAGCCGAAACCAGCTCCGGACCACTCTTGAGGCGCTTGTCGATCTCAGGGCTGGCGAGTTTGACATGCTCGCACTGGTCTTCGCGATAGGCGCCAAAGAAGGCGGCGCGCATATCGCCTTCGCTGGTTCGGCTCTTGTCGTTCTCACGGAACTTGCTGTGGAAGGAACTGAAGTTGGGAAGGTTCGGCACGTCTTCCATCAGGGAGCGAACGCGCGCGGCGAATGCATCGCGCTCTGCGGCGCCGGAGTGGGCCAGCTTCTTCTCGATGCCCTGCGATATCTCGACCAGGACCTTGACCAGGTGAGCGATATCGCTGCGGGTGTTGTTGATGTTGGTCTGAAGCAAGACGCTGTTGCGCGATGTCTTGTTGAGCTGGATGTCGTAGTCGGCCGCGAGCAGGTTCTTGAACTGCGTGCCATCGAATCCCGCATAGCCGCACAGAAGCGTGAGGCGGGTGACATCGAGGGCGAATTCATCTTCGCGGAATGCCTTGATTGCTGTGGTCCAGTTTGCACCGGGAGTCAGATAGTCGACGAAGCCCGAGTTCCTGAACTCCGCTGGAATCAGCTCGTCCGCGCCGAGAATGTGGAAGTATTTGGAGATCAGCGGATGGGTGTTGACTTCGTGCCTGAGATCGAGTGCCAGTTGGATGGCGCGGTTGACGAGCTCGTAGCCTTCGAGTTCCATCTGGCGGCGGGCAACGTCGATGGAGGCGATGATCTGAAGGTTGGGCGAGGTGGATGCGTGCGTGAAAACGGCTTCGTGGAACTGCTCTTCCACGGTGTGATAGTCCTGGTCCCTCACCAGCACCATCGATCCCTGGCGGAGGCACGACATGGACTTGTGCGTCGAATTTGTCTCATAGACGCGCAGGTGCACTTTTTCCGGATTCGCCAGCAGCGGCGTATCCAGAAGGCGCTTGTCAGCGGGATCAAGATCGTCGCCCAGTTTCTTGGCCTGCGCCTGATAGGCCGCGAGATAGGCGGGATCAGCGAACTTCTTTTCCAACGTGTCCGCGGCGCCCATGGCGGTGCGGCGGCGATAGAAGGGGCTCCAGCGGGCGAACCCGAACCAGGCTTCATCCCACAGGAAGATGAGATCGGGCTTGATGGCGAGGCACTCTTCCATGACGCGCTCGGTGTTGTAGATATGGCCGTCGAAGGTGCAGTTGGTCAGCACCAGCATCCTGGCGCGATCGAGTTTGCCTTCGGCCTTCAGGTCGAGCAACGCCTTCTTGATGGCGCGCAGCGGCACGGCGCCGTACATCGAATACTGCGTGAGCGGATACGCCTCGATGTAAAGAGGCAACGCCCCCGAGAGCACCGCGCCATAGTGGTGCGACTTGTGACAGTTGCGATCGACGAGGACAATGTCGCCGGGCGCCAGCAGCGCCTGCTCGACCATCTTGTTCGATGTCGAGGTGCCGTTGGTGACAAAGAAAACGTGATCGGCTCCGAACGCGCGGGCGGCGTAGTCCTGAGCCACCTTGATATTGCCTGTCGGCTCGAGAAGGCTGTCGAGCCCGCCCGTCGTCGCAGACGATTCGGCGAGGAACAGGTTGATCCCGTAGAACTCGCCCATGTCGCGAATCCAGTTGGATTTGAAGATGGATTTGCCGCGGGCGATGGGCAGTGCGTGGAAGGTTCCGATGGGTCTCTGCGCATAGGCCTGAAGGTTGTCGAAGTAGGGGGTGGAATACCTTTCCGCGATGCCTTCAAGAATACTGAGGTGGAGTTCGAGCGGCTCTTCGACCTGGTAGAAGATGCGGCGCACGCAGGCCGCCTCGGGACTTCCCGCCGTCTTTTCGACTTCGCGATCGGAGAGTACGTAGACATCCAGCTCGGGACGGATCTGCTTGAGCGCTTTAGCAACGGTGAGGCCACGCTGCAGCGAGTTGACCTGGACGCCGGTGGCGCTCAAGTGCGATGAGAGGAATTCGTTGAGGAGCGGGTTGTTGTGCGTGGACTGGAGTGGCACGTCGTCGTAGATGACGGCCGCTTCGAGGCCTCCGTTGAGGATAGTGGCGAGAACGGCGTCTTCGACGCTGCCCACGAACACGGGCTCATAGGCGAACTTATCCTGCGGGCGGCGCAGCCTGCGCAGATCCTGACCAAGTTCGCGCCACGCGGACTGGCGGGCCGGGCTCACGAACAAGACTTCAAAGTAAGGCCGATGAGGACTTCTGCGGTCGTTCGAGCCGGGGAGGCGATCGCCTACGCTGGCGCTGCTTTCCTCATCCGTCTCCCATTCGCCGACATTCTCGCGATAAGAGTGGGTTAACAGAGCGGTACTAATGGTGCGCGCAAGGCGGACGGTTCCGGTTGCGTCGCCCGATGCGGCGCGGTGAACGAGAGTATTGAAGAGGGCTATTCCGGGATATGCATAATAGTCTTCCCACTGGCGCAGATCGTCGAGGGCCTTGGTGATGCCCGAGAGGTAAGAGTCAGTGGACTGCCCCTGCTTGGTTGCCATCTCCCACTCGCGAGCGAGTTGCAGGAGCGCGCGCCACCGGTCGAACCTCGCTTCGACTCCGGTGTAGAACCGATCGACTTGCGCTTTCTTGCCAGTTCCCGAACTACTCATAATGAATTGAATCCTTTCCAAGCCTGTCGGCTTCGGCGTCATTTCGCAGACGATGCTTTTATGAAGTTGTATTTCGCGCTGAATATGAAGCGGGGCGCGTTGGCACTGGACTTGTCTTTCTCGACGAGCCATCCGTAGAGAAATTCCGTGCCGAGGTTGAGCGATCCGATGGGATTCCAAATGATGTTGGCGGCCGAGTAATCGCTCTGATGGTAGGAGTTATCCGGCTGGAGATTGGTGTTCTGTTCTTGTGCAAAGCCGAAGACGGCTGAGGAACGCAGCTGCTTGACCCAGTAATGCTGGTATCCGCCGTAGATGGCGGTGAGCGGCACCGCGTGCAGGTGCGGTGTTTCTGCATTGGCGGGCGCGGCGTCGGTTCCAAGACCGGAAGTGTCGTTGACGTAGCGCTCCATGCCGGTGCCGTAGGCCGCCTGGTAGACGAAGACGTCGCTGCCGACTACCTTCATCGCGCCAGTGAGATTGACGCCCCATCCGAAGACCGAATCGCTCCGGCCGTCAGGCAGGTAGGCCGCGACGTCGCGGAAGAGGCCGGACAACTGCACGTGGCCTCTCTTAAACTCGTCGCGATATTTGACGGTGAAGTCCGGCGTGGGACTGTTGGGAAGCGAGTTAAACGTTGGAGTCGTGAAGGAAACATCCGAGGATGCCTTCTCGACCGAGAAGCTCAGGCTGCTCTTCTCCTTCAGAGGAATGGTGTAGCGTAGTTGCGGATTGCGGATGGAGACCTGGCTGTTGGGACCCTGGAAGTCGAGCGTGTCCGGACCTGAGTCGGGGTCCATGAAATTCGAAAAGCTTTGCCCGAGCAGGAAATTATCCGCCTGCGCATAGGCATGCCGCAGACGCGGCGTGGTTGCGTTGGTACCGAACAAGTCAAACTCGATGAAGAACCTGACACTCGATGTCTTCACGGGGACGAGGAAATCGAGATTCATGCGAGTGGGGCGTATCGACACGGTGGTGTTGTTCACGCCGGGAGGAGCGGGTATGGGAAACGTGGACGGAATAAAGCTCTCGGAATTGCCGGCTGGTTTCAAGTCATAGATGAAGTCGGTCTTGAAGTAGCCGCCGATGCGCAGAAAGGTATCCGTGCCCATCAGACGGAAGTAGCCGGGATAGCGCGGATCCAATGGGGCGTTATCGACGCGTGGCGCCGCAATCTGATCCTGCGAGTCAGTTTGATAACTCGCTGTGGCTTCGCCAACCTTTCGCGACGGAGCCGACGGGATGTTTTGCGCCTGAGTTAGGGATTGCGGCTGGGCCGCGGCAGGATTGGTGGCTCCTTGCACGGCTGGCGCCGGGGTGGGAACAACCTGCTCGGACTGCGACAAATCCCGGATCTGGGTTTGCAGATTCTCCATCTGCGCTTTCATCAGGTCGAGTTGCTTCTGGAGATCCTGGATTTTCTGCGCGTTCGACGAACCTGCCTGTGCGGACGCCAGAGTGGATATGCATATCAAAGCCCCAAAACTTACTGCCCACAAAAGGGCCCTGGAGCTGCGGATCAAACTTCGCAGTAAAGACACAAGCTCCTCCGCTAAAGACAAACGCCGGCTAAGACGCCTTCCACGGAATACCCTCAAGGCGTTCTGCGGTTCAACTGCAATATCTGCCAGTTCGGTATCTTGCATGCCGATCCTGGGGTCGAACAACAGTCATTAGGCGCGAGAACATTTTTGGGAGCAACTGATAGTTCCGACAGTTGAAACGGCGTCTTCATTGTTAGAGCTTGATCAACGGCATGTTCGCCGGAGTCGCCAGGACGTGTGTGAGCGGCATGTTGCAAGGAGGTAAAGGCGCTGATGGTCTCAATGCTGCATAGCTTCTTTGCTGCAGTTCCGTTGGCTGCGATCGCCCTGTCGCTCGCGCTAGGGTATTTGTTCGGCAAACTCAAGATCGGCACGTTTGTGCTTGGACCAGTAGCGGCGACGCTGCTGGTGGCCATTGCCCTCGGGCAGGTCGGCGTCAAGGTATCAGGCGACGTGAAGACGCTGGTGTTTGCGCTCTTCATCTATGCGCTGGGCTACATGATCGGACCGCAGTTTGTGGGGAGCCTGGGGCGTTCCACGCTTAAACAAGTTCATCTCACCGTGGTTTCGACCATCGTGGTGGTGGTGACGGTGTGGGGTCTCGCCAAGGGGTTCAACCTCGATAAGGGAACCGCGGCGGGAGTGCTTGCGGGCGGTGCGACGGAGTCGGCGGTGATCGGCACAGCCAGCGACGCGCTCGCGGCGCAACCGCTTCCCAAAGAGGAGATCACGCGGATGCAGTCGAACATCGGCGTGACCTACGCTATCACCTACTTGTTTGGGACGTTCACCGTGATCTTTTTCGCGTCCAGTATCGCTCCGAAACTTCTTGGCATCGATCTCGCCAAGGCATCGCGCGAGTATGAACGTGAGCTCGGAGGCGGGCAAGAGCAGTTACCACCTGGACAGTTTGAGGCTCTTCGCAAATTCGACATGCGGATCTATGAGATTGGTGCAGCCTCGGCGGGGCGCAGCGTGCGAGACCTCGAAGCGGAGCTGGACGGAGTGGTCATCGAGAGCATTGTGCGCGGCTCCGAACTGATCCGGTCGGCGCCGGAGTTCGTCCTTCGGTCCGGCGATCGAGTGGCCACTGCGGGACGCCGCGAGATTGTTCAAAAAGCCGCGGAAAAGCTGGGGCGTGAAACGACCGACGCTTCGGGTTTCCGGATGATCGCAGCAACGCGCGATGTTGTGCTCACCAATCGTAAAGTCGCGGGTCAAACCATCGCCGAACTTGCCGCCAAGACTGATCCGCAAATGCGGCACGGCGCATTTCTGCGGTCGCTCACACGGCTGGGGCAGCCGATACTCATTGCTCCCAATACGTTGCTTGCCGTGGGGGACGTGGTATCCGTGGTGGGTTCGCCGGCGGACGTGGACCGCGTGTCGAAGGAGATCGGCTACCCGACGCCGCCGGAAGACAAGACGGACTTTCTCTATTTCGGTCTGGGGCTTGCAGTTGGCTTTTCGATCGGGCTTCTGGGGATTCCGTTTGCCGGAACATCTCTGGGCCTGGGAACGGGCGGTGGTTGCCTGATCGCCGGACTGGTCTTCGGCTGGCTCCGCGCCAGACGGCCTACGTTCGGCCAACTGCCGACCGCGGCGGCACAGTATCTGAAGGATTTCGGCCTCACGGTATTTGTGGCGTGCATTGGCCTTGCGACCGGGCCGGAAGCGCTGCACCAGATTCTTCAGCATGGGGTTGCGCTGGTCGTCGCCGGATTCGCGGTATCGATCATACCCGGCCTGTTTGCGCTGTACTACGGAAAGTACGTGCTGAAGATGCACCCGGTCATTTTGTGCGGCGCTTTGTGCGGCCGGCAGGCCAGCACGCCAGCGCTGAATGCCGTGACCCTGGCGGCCGGTAACAACGCGCCGGTGCTGGGATACACGGTTCCGTACACCGTGGCTAACGTGCTGCTGACATTGGCCGGGCCGGTGGTGGTGCTTCTGACGTAAGAAGCCTGGAGGCTTGCTGGTGGAACGGTCGGCGGCGGCGGCGGAAGCCGCGGCGGCTTTGGCAACTCGACGCATCGATCGAAGGGGCACATCGATTTCCAGTCCCAATCTTTGGGAACCTTGCACCTTGTCGCACAGAGGCGCGCGCTATCGCATGTCCGGTCTTGCCGGCGCCAGCGTCATGGCATCTGCTGAATGACGGGGAAACCGAAGGTCAAGGTTCAAGGCGACCGGTCGCACACTGGAAGCAGACACGCCCATACATTGCCGCTCAGATGTATTGCAACTCGCCGGATACAACGCAATTGACACTTTGAGAATCGCCTCGGAGCATTGCTCGATTCGCGCTCCTGAAGAACCGGCCTGCTGTGGGTCGCCGGGAATGCGGCGGATTTGTATACTGCGGTCTGCACTTCATCGGGCCGGCAAGCCCGATGCAAATCGCCGGCACGAACAACCTGCTCTTCAGCAAGAACACGAAAGATCGCTTGCAAGGACATCCTGCTTGTGGCGTTGAGACCGCAAAGAACAAAGGGAAGGAAGCAATGCTCAACCTGATACGCGCCGCATTGGCCGCCGGAAGTGCTGCTGCCTGTATCGCGTTCTTTGCAGCGGGCCAGGAGGCTCGGCCGGGTGGCCAGGAAGGCGTGCAGCAGCAGGATTATCGGAATATGACTCCCGCGCAACGGGCAAACGCAACACGCGTATTCCTGGGACTTGGCGCAATGCCGGATAAGGCTGCGGCAGCGCGCGGGGCGCCGGTGTTCGCGGAGAACTGCGGCTTTTGTCACGGCCGGACGGCTCGCGGGGCAACGGGGCCAAGCCTGATCACGTCGGACCTGGTTCTGGCAGATGACCATGGAGAGCACCTGGCCCCTTTCCTCAGAAAAGGCCGCGCGGAAAAGGGCATGCCGGCGTTCGCGACCATTCCAGACCAGCAACTGACAGACATTGCCGAGTTCCTGCACCTGCAGGTGGAGGACGTGGCAAATCGCGGAGCCTACCAGGTGCTGAACATCGTGGTGGGCGATGCAGCCAGCGGGAAATCCTATGTGGAGAGTCACTGCATGCGATGCCACTCCGCGGAGACGTTCGCGCATATCGCGGGCGCGTTCCGCTCGCCGGAGCAGTTGCAACGCAACTGGATCTGGCCGGCGCGCAGCGAGAATATGACGGCGCATGTGAAGACCAAGGGCGGGACCATTACAGGCCGCGTGATGCAGATCAGCGACTTTCGCATCACGCTCGTAGATGGCTCGGGCAAAACGCTCACATTCGATCGAGGACCCGGTGTGGACATACAGATCAGTGACCCGCTCGCGGCTCACCAGGAGATGTTGATGTCGTTGGCGAACGACGACATGCACAATGTGACCGCTTATCTCGAGACGCTGAAATGAAGTTGCCCGCGGGATTCTGCACTGCGATCGCCGCCGCAGCCCTGGTGGGTGCGCCTCTTCGCGCGCAGACGGTTTCGGTTGACCCGAACACGATCGGGAAGACGCCCGTCGCGAACTGGCCCACCTTCAATGGCGACTACAGCGGCGCGCGCTACAGCACCCTGACGCAGATAGGCCCAGACAATCTGAGCCGGCTTGAGGCACAGTGGGTGTACCGGATCACGGAGGTTGGAGCGCAGCGCGGCGCACCCGTGCCGGTCATCAAATGCACGCCGTTGCTGGTAAATGGCGTGTTGTACATGACGGTTCCGGATCACCTGTGGGCGCTGGATGCGCGCACCGGAAAGCAACTGTGGCGCTATGACTGGGAAGATCATGGCGGACACCTGGTTGGACAGCGCGGAGTGGGGATCTGGAACAACACCGTGTTCTTCCAGACCCCGGATAACTGGCTGATCGCGCTCGATGCAAACACGGGCAAGGAGCTGTGGAGGAAGAATTACGCCGACGCGCGCAAACAGTACTTCTCCACATCCGCGCCGCTTGTCGTTAGAAACCACGTCATTATCGGGGTAGGTGGGGATGCCATGGACATGCCGGGGTTTCTCGACTCATTCGACCCGGTGACTGGCGACCTGCAGTGGACCTGGTGGTCCACACCGCGCAAGGGCGATCCGGCGCTCAAGACGTGGCCGAACGAAGCGGCGTCGGACCATGGCGGCGGGATGACATGGATGCCCGGGACCTACGATCCGGAGCTCAACCTGCTCTATTGGCCTACAGGCAATACCAATCCGGTGTTTGCGGGCCAGGGACGGCCGGGGGCGAATCTGTGGACCGAGTCAATTGTCGCGCTTGATACGGATACGGGAAGGCTCAGTTGGTATTTCCAGGTGTCGCCGCACGACACACACGATTTCGACAACACCACCGCTCCGATTCTCTTCGATCGCACAGTAGACGGAAAGCCGAGAAAACTGGTGGCGCAGGCGGCGCGCAACGGATTCTTTGTAACGCTGGATCGCGTGACAGGCAAGTACCTGATGGTGAAGCCGTATGTTCCGCTCGATTATTCGTCGGGGCTGTCGAAGGAAGGCGAGCCGATTCCGATTCCCGACAAAGATCCACAGGTGGGCGGTTCGATCAATATTGTCAACGCGTCGAACTGGCCTGCCCCGGCGTACAGTCCGAAAACCGGGTTGATGTATGTGAACTCGGTGGAGGGGAAGGCGATCTATTACCTGACCGATGACAGCGACAAGCCCTCAGGTTATGGCGGTACAGGCGTTGGCATTGGGCGCGCGGTGAGAGTACTGCAGGCGATTGATCCGCTCACGGGTAATGCGGCGTGGACTCACGCGTATCCGAACATGAACGATGCGCCCACCACCGTGGGACCGAGCATCCTGACAACCGCGAGCAATCTGCTCATCTCAGGCGACGATCAGAAAAACATGATCGTTTTCAGTGCCGACAAGGGGCAGATTCTGTGGCACCACGAGCTGAACGCCAATGAATCTGGCGGCATCATCACGTATCTGCTCGATGGAAAGCAGTACATCGTGTTCGGCGCGGGAGACAGCCTGTACGCATGGAGCCTGCGCGAATGAAGCCGAGCCGCGCACGGTACTCCGTCGTCATGCTGGCGATCGGGCTCGCGGTGCTCTCGTACGTGCAGCGCGTGGCGATTTCAGGCGCGGCCATTCCGATCGCCCATGATTTGCACCTCTCGAAGCAGCAAATGGGGCTGGTCTTCGGAGCCTTTGGACTGGCCTACGCGCTGTTCGAGATTCCCATGGGGCTGATGGGCGATCGGCTGGGCGTGCGCCGCGCCCTGGCGCAGATTGTGCTGGCGTGGTCGGCGTTCACGGCGCTGACCGGCGTGGCCTGGGACGCGACGTCGCTGGTGGCTGTCCGATTTCTCTTCGGGGCCGGCGAGGCGGGATGCTTTCCGAATCTGACGCGCATGCTGAGCGGGTGGCTCCCATCGCGCGAGCGGGTGACTGCTCAATCGCTGATGTGGGCCTGCACGCGATGGGGAGGCGCCGCAACCCCGCCGCTGACACTCCTGTGCATCACGTGGTTCGGATGGCGATGGGCGTTTGTCTGCTTCGCGGCGCTTGGGCTGGTTTGGTGCGCGGTATTTCTGGCATGGTTCAAGGACGATCCCGCGAAGCACGGCGCAGTGAATGCCGCGGAACGGGAGTTGCTCGAAGCGTCGCGCGCCCTCACGACGCACCAGGCAGGACGAAGCTGGGTAAGGCTGCTGCTGACGCGAGAGGTTGCAGCCCTTGTACTGCAATACTTCTGCTTCTCTTATGTGTGGTACTTCTACATTACATGGCTGCCTACATATCTGCGCGAGGGACGCGGACAATCGGCGGAACACGCGGCCCTGCTGGCGATGTTGCCTTTGTTTTTCGGCGGATTCGGATCGCTGGCTGGCGGGATCGCGTCACGTTTTCTGCCGAGACGAAAGATTGCATTTTGCGGATTCTCTGCGACGGCGGTGTTGCTGATCGCCTTCACACAGATTCCTCATGTGGTCCCCGCGATGGTGGTCATGGCGCTGGCAAGTTTTGCGAGCGACCTGACCATGCCGATTTCATGGGACACATGCGTGGAGATTGGCGGAGGCTATACAGCCACGGTGGCGGCCGCGATGAACATGCTGGGAAACCTGGCCGGATTTGTCGCTCCGGTGGTGGGCGGTGTGATTCTGCAACGCGTTGGCACAGGAGTAGTTGGGTGGAATTTGCTCATCTGCTCTATGGCATGCGCGGCAACTGTTTCAGCTTTGTGCTGGCTGTATCTCGACCCGGATGCTGCGCGACGGGAACGGGAACGAATGAACGCCCCGGGGGCGATGGGGTCGGATCCGATTTCGCTTTGAGACAGGGCTGACAAACCAACAAACCGAAGAGGCTATCGATGGAGATCAATTTGAAGGGCCGGACAGCGGTGATTACGGGCGGGAGCCGCGGCCTGGGCGAGGCAATGGCGAAGGCCCTGGCCAGCGCGGGCGCGCAGATCGCGCTGGTGGCCCGCGACCGCGTGCGCCTGGAACAGGTGCGGAGCGATATCGAGGCGCGTGAAGGAACCGCCGAGGTGTTTATCGCCGACGTGACGCAGGAAGACCAGGTGGCAACACTCGCCGAAGCGATCCAGACCCGCTTCGGCAGTCCGCAGATCCTCATCAACAATGCGGGAATCAATCTGCGCAAGAACCTGGTGGATTTCACGCTGGAAGAGTTTCGCAGCGTGCTCGACGCGAGCCTGATCTCAACCTTCCTGATGTGCCGCGCCTTTGTCCCAGGCATGCAGGGATCGGGCTACGGCCGCCTTCTCAATATGACCTCCATCATGAGTCACGTTTCGATTGCCGGACGTGCGGCATACAGTTCGGCGAAGGCCGCGCTGCTGGGGCTGACGAGAGCGCTGGCCCTGGAACTCGCCGCGGACGGAATTACGGTGAATGGAATCAGCCCCGGGCCCATCGGCACGGATATGAATCTCGCACTGATGAGCAATCCGCAGGTGAGTGCACAGTTCCTGTCGAATGTTCCAGTGGGGCGATGGGGCACACCCGAGGAGATTGGCGCGCTTGCGTGCTATCTGTGCTCTGACTCCGCAGGCTTCATCACGGGTACCGACATCCTGATCGACGGCGGGTGGACGGCGAGGTAGCCACCGGCAGCACGTGGACTCAATCGCTGGTGTTGCGATCTAAGCCGATTGCTAACGCGGAGCGCTAGCCGGCTGTGGACGCTCCGGTGGCGGCACGTAATCCACCAGAGTGTCGACGGGCTTATGAGCGGCCCATGCGATGCCACGCAGCAGCATCTGCTGAATCTGATAGTTGGCGAAGTTAGCGTACTCGTGCCCTTGCATCCATACGAACGCCCGTGCGGGCTGACGGCCGGCGATCGTATGCTCATAACTCCATATCTGCGGAACTATTTCGCCCTTATGCATGCCCGCGCTGGGAGTGCCGGGTATCACCGTTGAGGCCAGCACGTGGATGCTCGGATCGCGCGCCCATGTCATGTTGTAGAAGGCTTCGTCATAGATCGTAAAGTTTGACATGCCCTTCATGATCGGGTCGGCGGAATCCACCACGGTGTAGGCGATTGGGGCTCCGAGTGTGTAGTTGACCTCGCCGTGTTTCTTGGCGCCCCCCACGAGCGTAGCGAAGTAGGCTGGATCAGGGCCGCATAAAGAATCGTGCAGGCTCACCAGCCCTCCTCCGCGTTTGACGTAGTCTCCGAGCGCCGCTTTCTCTTCATCGCTGAGATACGCCGCGTCGCCCTTATAAAACGATCACCACATCGGTGCGCTCGAGGTCAGCCGGGGAAGGCGCATGCAGCGCTCCGTCGACCACAGCACCATGCTCGGTAAGGATCTTGCTCCAATCGGCGAGAAACTGCGGATAGTCGTGCTGGCCAGCCCAGTGCGACTTGAGACCCGCCCAGATGTAAATGCGCACGCCATTCGGATTCTGGCCCCAGGATGGTGGCACATCGGCCTGAGCCGGACGAGCAGTCTGACTCTCTGCGCGCGGCGCGAGCGACACGCTGGCGGCAAACAGCAGAACTGCGTACATTGCGCAGATGTGGCGCAACACGCCTCGCAACCCTATCGTCTGGTGAGATGCCGCTACATGCCGCAGGCTCAATTGAATCGTCAAGATTGCCTCTCCCCGTTCTTCCCTGATCGTGGGCGAATTAACCTCAAGATCGGTTGAATTCTCTCATCAAACACGCGCGACTTGAAAATCCCGGTACCGGGGTCGAATTCTTTGCTGCGTTAAACAACAGGATCCGGTTCCAAATGACCCGGATCCATTTCTTGTCTACGTAGTTTCACCATTTCCAAGGCTTGAAGCACGAATGCATTCCATGCGAAGACGCGGTGATATCCGAAGAATCGGTTTTTCTCATCGGTCGGCAAATACTCCTGACTCGTGGGATAATCTTCGTCGATGTGGAGTTCTGCCCAGAGTCTGTTTGCAATCGCACGCTCCGCCTTTTCCCATCCATGGAGCTTCCCTGTGATATAACCGCAAATTTCAATCCTCATCCAACTACCGCCGTTGTAGTACACGCCGTCGGCTGCTTTGCCTGCATAGCTGGCAGCGTAGGAATCGCTAACCATCGGGTGCCACTTTTCGTTGAAGTAGCTCCAGTCCTTCCCCCCTTTCGGCAGGCCGATGAAGATCGGCCTGACTGATCCACCTTCTTCAGGGAATGGGCACCTTTTGCGCGGCAACATGACTGGAATGCGGTTAAGATGACTGACAACCATTTCATCCGTCAGAATCTTCCGGTTGAAAAGCCAGAGCGATAGAAACTCGGGAAAGATATCGGCGAAGCCAATAGCGTCGCGAATATTACGCGCAGGGCAAAGGAATCCAAGGCTCGCGTCATAATAGCGGCGATAACCTTGCTCTGCTTTTTCAATGTACTTCTCTGAGATAGTTGCGCTTAATCCTGGAATCTCCAGCTCTCGAATCGTTCTCAGTAACACGGCCAGCATTCCCTGGTTTTCGCACAGAATACTGGTGCCCTCAGGGTAATGGATCACGTCGAGTTGACCCATGACAAACTGGGCAGTACAAACAGCTTCGCGCCTAGGATCGTAAGCGGCAAGGCAGTATTCCGCCGCCTGGCGAACTTTATCCATGGGAAGCCTGGTACCGAATCGACGCCGATTGCGGAGCGCCCACAGCAACCAAAGCGGCGTTGAGTCGTTCGACTTGCGTTCCAGGTTGGCAATATTCGGCTCAACCAGGGTGTTGATCGCTCCGTCCTCTCCTTGATTGTCCGCCCATAGGGCAAAGATCTTCTCGTTCAGAGTGCGATCGTGAATGCCGTTGAGAGCGTAAAAGCTATCGCGCAGGTACATCTCACCTGCAGCGGAATACCAAATGCTAGGCGCCAGCATTGGACGCAGGTCCGGTTGATCTGCAATCCAGCTCAACATCATGACGTCTGCATAGAGCACCTTTTCTGTGTCGCCCCCTTTGAAACCCATGCCGTCGGCGAGGTGAAGCTGGCTTGCGAGGCGATAGCCACCCAGGGTGTCAGGTACCGCTTCGCTGGCGAAGATGAAGATGGTCTTCACTTGCGGACGGCCCATCTCCAAACGATGGTATGGCTCGCTTCGAGTCGCGATGCGGTAGACCTCCAGATCTCGTATTTCGAACGATGGCAGTCCGCCATGCTCAGACCGGAGCTCTGCCTCCGATAGAAAATCGGGAAGTGACAAAGCAATTGCGGCACCCGTACCTTGCAAGGCGGGTACAACAAAGGATTGGCGAAATTCGGTGAAATCATTGGGGGACGCAGGTGCTGTGTCATTGAACAATGAAAGATCGCCAAGCTTGTTAAATTCGTCGTCCGTATCCCAGGCATGGATAGATATGGGGACCACAGAGCGATACTTGAGCGACACGGAATAAACTTCGCCGCCCGACGCCGGGAATGGAACGAGAACGAAGTCTTTCACTGTAGTGGGAGATATTTTGACGACAGCGTCGTGTTGCTCGATTTCGACCTTGCCGCTTCTTTTCCATCTTGACGGTGTGACGAGATCGATTCGGGTGCGCGAATCCGCTCCGGACGTTTGGACGGTGGACTCTCCAAACGTCTGCTGTATGTATGAACCTTGGACGGCGCGATCTGCGACTTTCGGAAGATGATAGAGGTTCAGATCAGGAATACTGGCCGGTGCAGGCTTTACTGGGGTTCCATCGCGACGAATGATTCGGCTCCATTGATTGCGATATCCGGAATCGGTGAGAAGGCCTAGCGTCACTCCACTCTGAGTGCGGAAGCCGGCAGCTGGGAAATACTCATGCAGTGCACCGCCTTTGCAATCCGCGTGGTCGAAACTCCATAGCTTTGCGGGTGTTGTCACGGGATCCAGACGGTTCTTTATCTGGTAGAGCAGCGCGAACATATCAGCCTGGCGCAGCTGAATCATCTTCTTCATCACCTGTGTTGATACGATTTCGTAACTGACTTCGACAAAGATAGTTGTGCGCAGATTGGGGAGTTGCATTTCTCCAGCAAGGTGAACCTGTCTTTCGTCGCCCTTCCAGGATGTGGCTTTCCAATCATCGACCCGGTCTTCGAGACTCCTTTCGTCGTTTTGGAAGACGGCTGAGAATTCCCCGCCCTGATGGTGTCGCGCGATGGCACGACCGCGATAAAGGATCGCGGCTCCGTATCCATGTTGGGCATCGCCGGTGACCTCAAGAGAGACCTGATTGGTCTCGGATGACTGAGTAGCGTATACGGATTCCGGCAGCAGAGTTGCCATTGAGGTAAGTGCCGAAATGGCGAGAAACTCGCGACGGTCCAGTCTTGCGGGAGAGACCATATTTGCTGATTCCTTATATCGATCAAGGCTCGCAACTTGAATGCCAGGGTGAAATAGCCGGATAGCATCGATGCGGTCACGGTGCAGGCGCCGCTGCAATCTGCGGTTGGAACCTTCCCTCCCGCTCACGCTGCTTGCGCAGAACTTCCTCGCGTTGTGTGTTCATGAGAGACTTGGTCTGCTGCGCTTCCTGCTGGGCCTGCGCGTGAAGCCCCAGGTGCGCATAGACCTGACTCAACTGGTAATGGCCTGCCGGGAACTGAGGATTCAATTCGACAGCATGCTCGAACGCCTTTCGGGCGTGGGGCCAATCCTGTTTTGATGCGTAGATCTTCCCAAGCTCAAACGATGGATCAGGAGACCTGGGATCCAACAGCGCCGCACGGTCAAGCGCGACGACTGCTTCATCCTCACGGCCCAATCGGCTGGCCAGGAGTCCAAAATAGTATTCGAGGAGATAGCGGCCTGGCCTCTTGGAGCGCGCTGCTTCAAGAATGCGGATGGCTTCGGCGTCATTGCCCTGGCGTGCATAGGTCTGCGCCAGGCCAACATACCCGGCATCGAGTCCCGGATTCTCAGCGAGTGCCTCATTGAAGGCGTCGCGTGCGGCGCCGTAGTCACCCTTGATCATCTCAACGGCGCCCAACCTCAACTTGATCGGTGAACTTGAGGCCGTTTCGGTTTTTCCAGACTCTATGAATTGAATCGCCTCATCATAGCGGTCCATGTCCATGAGCAGCCGCGTGTAGTCCAGCGTTCGATCGGGGTTAGAGGGATCGGCTATTGCAGCAGAACGATAGGCTTCAAGCGCCTCGGGCATCTTTTCCTGCATCTCAAACGCTGAGCCGAGGAACATAAGTGCGTCGGCGTTTGAGGGGCGCTCGTTGTGAAGAGTGGACAGGAGTTTGGAAGCCTCGGCAAACTGCCCACCGTAGAGCAACGCGAGCGCGAGGTTGTAGCGGCTCTCCCAGGACGGATCGAGCAAAGCAATCCGTTGGAAGCAGACCACCGCCTGCCCATAGAATGCGTGCTGGCTGAGAAGCACTGCAATCGCGTACTCCCGCACCGGGGTAAGCTGATTCGCTGCTTCCATGTTCTTGATGCGGTTGGCGGCCTCGTTAACACGCCCCAGACGGATTTCGGCTTCAATCAAACCGACTCCAGCATCCGGATCGTTTCCGATCAGATCCTCCGCATGGAAGGCGTGCTCGAGCGCTTCGGCATCATGATCCGTAGCAAGCGCAAGCAGGAATAGATAGTAGTGGGCAAAAGGATCGTTGGGGGTCAGGCGTAACGCCTCCCGCAACTCTGGCTCCGCATCACGATATTGCTTTGCAGTCAGCAGATTGAAGCCAAGGTTCCGATGCGGCGACGCCTGCGAGGGGTCAAGCCGAATTGCATTGCGATAGTGGCTCGCAGCCTTGTCTAAGTGACCGAGCTGGGTCTCCGTAATCCCCAGCAAGTTCTCGATCGTAGCATCGCGGGGAGCGAGTCGATGAGCCTCTTCCAACTTTGGCAGCGCCTGATCGAAATGACCTTCTCGAATCAGCTTCACCCCATCATCCAATGCCCCGTTCTGCGCGGTGAGTGAACAGGCGGATGCGAGGAACAGCACGACAAGTGCGAGGATCCGATTCCGAGTCATTGCTTCGCCCCGTCGTCTGCATGATCGTCGGTGGATGTGGCGGCTGATCTCTCGGTCTTGATGGCGCGCACCTGGGCGAAGAGCTTAGCGGCTTCAGCGGTCTTGCCCTCAGCACGCATAACTTGCGCAAGCTGATAGTGCACGCCGCCGTCATGATCATGCGTGAGATCGAGCTTAAGAATCTCTTCAGCCCGGGCGTAGTCCTTCTGCGTTGCGTAGGCGTGGCCCAGCTGCTGGTATGCAGGCCAGAGATCGGGCTTGCTGCGAATTGCCAACTCGAGATGCGGAATTGCCTCTGCTGTGCGATCTTTCGCGACAAGAACGGCGCCGAGTTCCCCGTTGGCCTCGGGGTGTCCCGGATCGATCTCCAATTGACGCGTCAATTCGGCGAATGCATGATCTGCGTCGCCATGCTTCCAGTAGAGATGACCGAGCCAAAAGTGTACGTCGGGGAGATTCGGACGGGCCGCGGCCACCGCAAGATATTCGGCCAGGGCCTTCTCGTCCTCCTCGCGGTCGACATAAAGCTGGCCCAGCAACTGATGCACATGGTAGGAATCCGGCGCGACTGTGAGCAAACGAGAAATCTGTGCCATGGCAACTTGACGACGAACGACAACCAACTCATAGCGCGCGGAAAGATCGCCGGGGTGAAGCGCCAACCAGCGAAGGAGAGCTGCCTCGGCCGCGTCATTGCGGTGTTGATGCGTCGCATCCATCGCCTGGGCGAAAGCACTCTCATTCGGTTTCGCGATTTTCGGTGCCGGGGCAAGCCGCTGGTAGGCTCGAGCAGCGGCCGCATCATCTCCCGATAATGCGTATAAGCCGGCCAGCGCAACATCTTTTGCGACGCTTGATGATTGCATCGCCTCCAGCTTCTGCTCTGCCGCATGACAGAGCGCGAGAAGATCGGCGCTCGCCTCGGTGGAGGAGATACGGCCTTCCACGGGAAGCCCAAGCGCGTCGAGAGCTTCGCTTTGGTCAAATTGAATAGCCTGCTCAATACGGGAAAGTCCCTCTGGCAGTTGCCCGGAGAGAATCAGCAACTGGCCGCTCTTTGCCAGCACGGTTGCCGATTTTGGAGACAGCGCACCCGCCTGGTCCAGTTGCTCCAGTGCGGCCGGCAGTTGAGCTTGATTGAGAAAGACCTCAGCAAGATCAATATGCGCATCCACCGATTTGGGATCGCGCTGAATAGCACGGCGCAGATGGCCCTCGGCCTTAGTCCAATCGTGGTCAGCGATATACGTGCTCGCGTAGATTCGATCCGAGATGGCTGTTCCAGCGGAGTCTTCCAATAGCTGCTCTGATTGCTGCTTAGCGGCTTTGCCGTATGCTTCACCGAGGGAGAAGAGCAAATCAGGATCATCTGGAAACTGCGCAGCGGCTTTTCGCAATTGAAGCAAAGCCGCATCTATTTGTCCTGCGTTCCAGAGGGCTGTCCCCAACCAACTCGCGGCCTGTTTGTCCTGTGGGTCCTGCCGGACCGCCTCGCGCAAGAGCGGGACTGCCTGCGCCGGATGATTCAACCGAACTTCATCGATCCCCAGCCAGAGGCTAACACCGCGCATGCCGGGCCTCAGTTTGCCGGCTGTCGACAGTGCCCGTGCGGAATCCTCGAATTTTGACTGTGCGTAATAGACCAGCCCAAGATTCACGTATGCCTCGGGCAATCCAGGCACAAGCTTCAAGACAGCAAGATATTCATGGGCTGCATCCTCAAGCCTGTCCTGCTGCTGAGCTTGCTGAGCAGCGTGAAAGTGTTCCTGGACTTGATCCTGGATTTGTGAACTGACATCCTGAGCGGTGCCGGCCAACGAGAGTACACATGCAATCGGAATCAGCGCGGAAAGAATCAGAAACCGCCGGCTGCGGGTACGAAACATGGTTTGATAGTAGTGCATTCTCACGTGACTGAACGCCATTGCGCGATCCTGTGCAGTTTTCGCTTGTAGAACCGATTGTCTTGCGGTCTGCATTGTGTCGTATGCAAAAGTACAACTCTCCCGGACCTTCGTTGAAGAGATCCGGGAGTGTCTGGTTGTTTAGAACGTCAGATGTAACATGGCTTCTTCGCCCAGTGACATCAGAAGGTGATCCTGAGGGAGCCCTGGATGTTTCTCGGCCCATAGGCAAGGCCCGAAGCGTTCCCGAAGTTTGAGTTTGTGTTGACCAGCGGGTCGCAGGTTTGTGTATCTGAGGCGCTGCAACTCACTGACGTGTCAAAGCCGGTGAATTGGTGCCGGTTGAAGAGGTCGAAGAACTCCACGCGGAAGTCCAGGTGGACTCGTTCGGTGAACATGGGAATGGCCTTGGTGACGTTGAAGTCCTCGGACTTGTTGAAGAGTTCGCGGATGCCAAGGGCCTTGGGTGCGTCGCCAAAGGTGAAGTTGGGGGCGGGAGTAAAGGCAGCCTGGTTCAGGAGGCGGCTCTGGCTCCAGATGTACTTGCCGTGCAGCGCGCCAACACTCTGTCCGGGCACGATGTTGGGTCGGCCATGGGAATTGCCGGTTGCGCCCTCGGGGCCCGCGAAGATCCCCGAGGTCCAGCCCGACGTCGATACGCTGAGCGGGGTGCCGCTTTGGTACTTCTGGACCGCAGCAATTTGCCATCCTCCTACCAGCACATTGACGACTCCGCCCTGATTGGCAAACTTCTTGCCTTTGCCGAAGGGCAGGTCGTAAGTCCAGGCCAGGACGACGCGTTGCGGGATGTCAAACGAACTGAGAGCCTTCTCAACCTTCAGATTGTAGGTGTTCAGCGCGCCGGTATTCCCATTCCCTTCCCAGCCGGCCTCGCTCGGATACTCCGAGTCGGCATTGGTAATGTTCTTTGACCAGCTGTAGTTGGCCAGCACTGCCAGCCCGCTGCTGATGCGCTTGGTTGCCTGAATCTGAAGGGCATTGTAGGTGTAATCGCCGAAGGGATCGGACATGGTCGCAGAATCCACAGAGACGGTTGCATACTGCGGGAAGGGACGCAGAGCCTGAGAGACGGTGCCATCGAATCCTGCAAAGGGCGCTGCAACGACGGGTTGGCCCGCACAATCCGGGTTGCCAACCTGGGATGCGATGTTCACTTGCAAACATGCTCCACGCGACATATTGACCGGATTGCCTTGGTTGGGGTCATGCAGGAATGACTGCAGGTGATCGCCGTGAGCGCCAACGTATGCCACGTCGACAATGGTCTGGAACGGAAGTTGGCGCTGCACATCGAGGGTCCAGTTCTGGATGGTCCCGGGGCGGTCCTCCTTCGACATGATGAAGAGGGCGTTGCCATTCCCGTTCATGACCGTAGGGTCGATGAAGGGCGGCAGTTTGCCGGGATAGGCAGAGATCTGCGAGAGCACAACAGCCGGGGTCTGAATGCTGGCCGGAGTGGGATAGGTGTAGTTGGAGAAGAAACCCTGGCTGTCGTTCTCGGCGAAGCCTCCGACGCGCTGAGTGGAAAAGTAAATGCCGTAGCCGGCGCGGATGACGGTGTTGGGATCGATCGAATAGGCGAGGCCGACGCGAGGACCGAATGCCTTTTTGAAGATCGCCTGTGGGGAGCTATCGCCGAGGCGCCCCGTGCCGCTGCCCTGGAAGACGTAAGCGCCGGGAAGGCCACCAGCCCCCGGGTTTGACAGGGTCGGATTCACATGGGACATGCGGTTTTGCGCCTCGGTCACCGGAATAGGAATGTCATAACGCAGGCCCAGGTTGACGCTGAGTTTGGGGCTGACCTTCCAGTCGTCGGCGGCAAAGAAGGCTACATACTTGGCGCGCCATCCGTTGGTCTGGGGAATGGAAATATACGCATTGGAGGCTGCGCCGAGATAGAAGCTGGCGTAGCCAAAGCCGGAGTTCGTGTCAGATGGAGTGCTGGTGGGACCCTGCGCGAAGTTGAACTGGCCGGCGCTCCCGGTCAGAATATTCAGGTTGAACTGGGCGGCGCGAAAATCGCCGCCAAACCTGAAGTTGTGACGGCCCTTCTGCCACGAGACCACGTCGTCATATTGAAAGACGTTGTCGACAAAGGCGCTGGCGCCATCGCTGGGGGTATTGATGCCGTTGCCGGGATAGTTATAGTCGAAGCGAGGGAAAACCGCGTCGCCTACGCCCTTGAGACCGAACTTGCTTGCCCAGTTACCGCCGTATCCCCCTTGGCCCGACCCCTCGACGCGATGACGGCGAGTGAAGCCGGCGTTAAAGTGGTTAAGCATGGTGGACGAGATGAAGTAGTCATAGCCCAGACGCACATACTTGTTGCCCTGGGTGTTGCCGCCAGTGTAAAGGGGCCCCAGACTCTGGGTGCTGACATAAGGCATGTTCCCGGTGAAGTAACTGCCTGAGATTTTGTTGCGCGCATTGATGTTCTCGTCAATGCGAATGGACCACATGTCGGCCTGCTCGTGATTGGTACTGTTATCAGTGATGTTGAAGTAAGGACTGGTACCGGTCGCAACGGGCATGACCTTGGAGGCGGCGACAAATACCGGATCCGGGGACTGGGTAATCTTATTGCCCGGATAAGCCTTGCAGGGTTGTCCCTGGTTGGCGCCAGTGCAGGTCGAGTAGTCATAAAGGATGTGGGCCTGGAAGTTCTGGCCGTTAATGGTCACAGGCGTTAACAAAGACGAGAAGTCGCCGCCGAGCATTGCCTGGGTGGGAGCTGACAGAAGCGATGCACCGCCATTGACTTGCCGGAAGCCCTCGTAATTGAAGAAGAAAAAGGTCTTGTCTTTGCCGTTGTAAAGCCAGGGAATACGCACCGGCCCTCCGACGCTGGCGCCAAAGTCGTTCTGAGTGTCGAGGGGCTTGGTCGTTGTGTTCGGCCCGAAGACGGCGTTTTGGTAGTTATTGAGCCAGCTGTTGGCGTCCAGGACGCGGTTCTTGAGCAAATCGTAAGCCGAGCCGTGATAGGTGTTTGTTCCTTGCTTGGAAGAGAGATTGACCACGCCGCCGCTTGCGCTACCAAACTGAGCGTCGAAGGTATTCGTCATGACCTTGAATTCTGAGACGGCCTCGACGCTGAAGCCATAGGTAACCTGCATGTTGGCCGAGGCGAGCTCGGTGGTGGCGCCGTCGAGCAGGATGTCGCCTCCGCCCTGTTGTCCGCCGCTGAGCTTGAAGGCTCCGGCAGGTGGCGAGGAGGGGTTGTTGGACATGGTGCCGGCGAATCCGGGCGAGAGCGATGCAAACTCGAGCGGATTACGGATCTCACCGCCGAAGGGCAGAGGGAGCGACTCAAGTACCTGAGGCGACATGGAGAAGCCGGTATCAGAGGATTCGGTCTGCAGGTGCGAGGCGTCGGCGGTCACGGTCACCGATTCCTGAGTGGAGCCGACCTTCAACAGAGCTGTGACTGTGGAAGTGCTGGCGACCTGAACGACGATGCCCATCTGCTTGAAGCTCTGGAAACCGGCTGCATTGATTTCCAGTGTGTACGTTCCCGGCTGAAGTTCGGGGAATGCAAACAGCCCCTCAGAGCTCGACGTGCTGGCGTACGCGCTGCCGGTGTTGGCCTCTGTCAGATTGAGGGATGCTCCTGCAACTGCAGAGCCGCTCGCGTCCTTCACTGTTCCGGTCAAAGTTCCTCGGCCCGATTGGGCCACGACGGGGACGCCTGCCACCAAGCCAAACGCCACCAACAGCAGTAACAATAGACGCCACGTTTTGCGCGCCGGGGGTCGAGTGTGAATCATTGTGTCTCCTCGCAACGTTTGCACGGTTCCTAGGCCTCCACTATGGTTGCCGTTTTGCTTGCGACGGGGGAGGTGTCTATTCCCGCCGCAGTCAGACCCCTTGAGATCTGGCCAGCAACCCGGATGGAAAACAACTGCAGCAGTGCAATTACAGGCAATGCGTATTTCAGTGCAGCAACGCCCGATCCCCAGTACGCGATACCGAGGAATAAGCAGCATCCAAGGCCGCGGCCAAGAAACAGGCCGAATTCGTGGTTGAAGATATAGGCGTACTCGTTGCGCCCTTCGATGCGAGAGACCACGTCGACCACCTGAAGTTGGATTGGATAGTAAGCAAGATCCAGCAGCGGTTTGGCCAGCAGAAGACACCCTATGAAGATGAGCACGCCCACGGCATTGAATAGCAGGGTATTGGTGACAGCGCCTAGAAAGAACAGGAGAAGGCCTGCAGAGAAGACGAAAATGCGATGTTTGGGCGCGGCCATTCTGCCGGCCAGATACATGAGGCATGCAGAGAAGACACCGCCGATAGCCTGCGTTGTGCCAAGGGTCCCTTCCTGGCCAACGAGCAGCATGATGAGCATGGCCGGGGCAGTAACAATGTATCCCTGTGCCAAACCCTTGAGCAGGGCCAACTGGAGCATTTTCCACCACAGCGGATGAAAACGGAAAAACACGAATTGGGTGTGTTTTGGGTTGCGGAACGTTCCCCGTTCGAGGATGACCGAAGAAAGAATGGTCAGACAGAAAACAACGATGGCAATGATGTGGTAAGCACGATTCGCAACCCCACCCAGCCAGCCATAGAGTGCAGTGCCGCTGATGAAAATACCGATGAGCGCCGGGACCGCAACGGCAGCCAGCGATGCAACGAAGTTCTCCACGCCGTAGTAGTAGTTCCGGTTGCTGTCGTTGGTTGCTGTCAGCGCAAGGTATCCGCGGTTGGCCCAGAAGATGCCGGTGGCCAATCCCATGGTGAAGCCTGAAATGGCGACGGCGATGGGAGTGAGGATGCTCAATTGCATCATCAGCATCATGGCCGCACCCGACAGCAGCATGCCGGCGGCATAAAGGTGCTTGGCCCCAACGCGGCCCAGCAGCTTGCCATTCAGGAAGAACGCCAGTGGAGTAGCAGCGTAGATCGACAACTGGTAGGTGACTACCTTATCGACGGCGTGAGAGTTCCGCATGACATAGGCGGCCACGAAGATTTCGATCACCGGGAGCACAAGGGCGTAAATCATGTTCGACACCATCAGTACCTGCATGGAGTGGGAGCAGTGAAGGAAGACATCGAATTCCCTTCGCAGGTGGTTCATGCCTTGGCTCCCTGAGGCTGGGCAAGGGTGGCCAAAATGTCTGATATCGACAAATGTGCAGCGCAGATGACGCTGTCAGCCGCGCCGTAGTACATCGTGATTCGGTCTCCGTCGACTACATGGCCGTTGGTGAAGATGACCTGGCCGAAGAAGCCCTCCAACTCGTAAGGAGTTGTCGGCTCCATGATGGGCGTCTCGGACCGTGCCAGCACTCGCCAGGGCTCGTCGAGGTCAAGCAGCAATGCGCCCAGGCAGTAGCGATTTGCTTTGGTCGCTCCGTGATAGATCTCCAGCCAGCCCTCGGAAGTCCGGATCGGCGCCGCACCGGCCCCAACGCGAGCGCCATCCCAGTAGCCGTCGCGGCTGTGTGCCAGGCAACGGTGATGGCCCCAGTGAATGAGATCGGGGGACTCAGCAAGCCAGATGTAGTTACCGCCCAATTCAGGGCTGCTCGGACGGTGCAGTGCGAAGTACTTGCCACCGATCCGTTCTTCGAAGATCGCGCAATCCTTGTTGTGGGGAGGGAAGATCATGCCCACGTGGTCAAAGTCCGTCCAGTTGCGCGTTATCCTCAATCCGACGCCGACGCCATTACTAGAGACCTGTGTGTACGTCAGATAGTAGGTATCGCCGATCTGCGTCACGCGGCAGTCCTCGATCCCGTAGGTCTCGAGTTCCCCGCTTCCCATGAACGGCTTGCTGTTCTCTGGTTCGGTGAAGTGAATTCCGTCGACGCTCGAGAGCAAACGGAGATGCGAGAGCGTGGTGAGGTAGTCCTGCCCGTCGAAACTGATGACCCGGGGATCGCTCAGATCGAGCCTTGGATCGCTCGAGTCGAACTCCATCACCTCCAACCCGCCATCGGGGCTCAGGATAGGAAATGAAGTCTTGCCGGGAATCTGCGCCGGGCGTTCTGCAACGCGCACCAACAACCAGATCTTGCCTTGGTAGCGGAACACGCCCGGATTGAGGAGGCAAGTGACCTCCATGCCTTCCACGCTCGGGCGAAGATCAGCGGGCCTGAGCAGGGGGTTTTCTCGGAAGCGCTGTGCCAGATCTTTCATTTTTAACCTGGGGTGTTTGGAGGACTAAGTCTTTGCACCAGCATTTAGCGGCTCAACAAAGTCGCCTTGGGAAGACCGTCGATAAGCCTCTTCCAGTGCACACGAACAGAAAAGGGACTTACCGCGAAAATCTTTGATAAACAATGCGAATTACATGTGATTCGCATTGTGTTTGCCGAGTTGACTCCCGAAGATTGGGGGAAAGGTTTTTCTCGCCGTGACACCTCCAGGCGCGGACTACAGCGAAGAAAGCCCATCATCAACTGCACCAATCCTCATGCTGCCGCGGCGCATCTGTCCGTCCCAGATAGGCTTTCCTTCGCTGAACAGATGCGCTACAATCAGCGCGCGGTCAAGAAGTTCTTGTCAGCGCCAAAATTGGACTTGAAAACCGGCTGCATCGAGCGAAATGAGATCAAACTCGGATGAAGGAAGTAGATCCGGAACTTCGGGCTGACGTCCGCTGGCAGTTGATCGAAAGAATCACAGCGAGCCCGCCCTTCCAGAAGTCGGCGCGTCTGAGAGAGCTGCTTCGCTTCATGGCCGAGAGGTCAATTCGAGGCCAGATCCAGGATCTAAGCGAACACCGAATTGGCAGCGCTGTCTTCGGTAAGGCCCAGGACTACAGCGTCGTCGAGGATAGTTCAGTACGGGTTCATGTCCGACAGTTGCGTCTCAAGCTGCACGAGTATTTCGATGGAGAAGGCCGGCAAGAACCATCCATCGTCGAGATCCCGAAAGGGGCTTACACAACTCTCTTTCGGGCCGTTGAGCACAAGTCTTCGACGAATCCGGCGCCCGTCGCACATCAATTCGGAACCGGCCTCTGGATCAGAGTGCTGCCCTGGGCGCTTGCGGCGTGCTTTCTCGCCACCACAGTAGTTGTCTGGTTCCTTCGTCCGACGATCGCGAACCCGCCTACGCCGCCTTGGCCGCTGGCTACACTCTTTAATTCTCCCAACAAACCAGTCGAAGTAGTGGTTGCGGACGTCAACTACGGCATGACGCGCCTGGTGGACGAGCAGCCAGTGACGCTGGAGCGATATCTGAGCCCCTCTTATCGTAGCGGCGCAGATTTGACGAATGCGCATCCAACCGGCCGCGAAGCCCGCATGATGAAGTATTTGTCCGGTTCGCTGCTAACGTCGTACGCCGACCTTGTCGTCGTGGACACGCTCATGCGGCTGAGTGGAAGCTCGCGCGACTGGCTCGCGATTCGTTCGGCCAGGGAGTTGCGGCCGCGTGACCTGGAGTCAGGCAATTTTGTCTTCGTAGGCAGCCCCAGTTCAAATCCATGGGTGTCCTATTTTCAGGACAAACTCAACTTTCGAGAAGGTGAAGGCAAGGTTGGAGAGAGCCTCAAATTCTTCCAGAATGCCCATCCGAAAGCGGGCGAACAGACAACCTACCAGGGATTAACCTTCACCGGGAGTTCAGGAGAGGATTACGCCACAATTTCATTGTTGCCACTTGCCAACGGCCGCGACAGTGTCCTCATCCTGCAAGGATTGCAACAGGAAGGGACCGAGGCGGCCGGACTGTTTCTTGCCGATGCCAACAACCGGCAAAAGCTCCAGGAGGCCCTCGGCTTCTCCGGTTCGCCCACCCAGCCCGTTTACTTCGAAGCCCTCATCAGGACTCAGGCAGTCGCAGGCGCTCCAAATGCAACGTCGATCGTCGCCACACGCGTGATTAACCCCTAGACAACAGCGGGTCACCGCAGATCGTCGATACACGGTTCGGGACTCAGTTTACCTTCGAATCTCGACGACCTTCGCCTCAAACGGACGCAACGTCAGCTCTGCTTGTCCCGCATGGGTTTGCAGTGATTTCTTGAGCATCAGGTCGTACAATCGGTTCTCTTTATTCCCCATCACAACTTTCACGCGCTTCTCTTCCGGCCACGGATTGTAGTAGAGAAATGCCGGCGGCAGGTCTGGCTCCATAAAGTCCGTCTTGCCCAGGTCCCAGCGCAGCAGCCATGGATCTCCCTGCGGCTGAATCATCTTGTCCAGCCACATCACGTATGCGCCGCCATAGATGGAGCGGTGCCCGGCAAAGTCACCTGTTGCGTAGGGACTGTGCCCCTTTTCTTCTTTGCTCAATCGCTCGTAAGGAAACATGGCGGGCAGGTCTGCACGGCTCTGATCCTCGTGCGGCAAGTATTCCGGATAGAACCAGCGCATGTTCGCCGAGACGTTCAATGCAAGGCGCGCGACCTCGACGGCCAACTCCGGACGGAATCGAACAGCCGGCAAGAGGTACGGCAGCGTCACCATCGACTCCATACTGTAGGTCTGGCCGGCCGGCTCAGTGCAGAACCCCGCCATCAGGCCATTGACTTCGCGTCCGCCCCATTTCCCGGTTGCCATCAGCCCGGCCTTTGCGTCGAGCACAAATTGCAAGGCCTTCTTCGCATTCGTTGGATGACCCATCGCTTCCAACCGTGCAGCCGCCAGCACCGCCATGGCCCCGCTTGGAACCTCGTACCAGGGGTTCTTGGCGAAACCGACGTAGCGATCCATCGCGATCTTGGATTCGGCCAGAAACTGTTCCTTGCCGGTCAGCTTCCACGCCAGGAGCATCACATAGCTGTATCCACCCACGGCGTCGGGTTGGCGGTAGATGTCCTGTTTGGTAAAGGCAGCGGCCTTGGCAAAGTCGTAGCCCTGGCTATTGAAGTCGTAGCGCAACTGCTGCGCCATATCCTTCAGCCGCGTCGCGCTCTTCTCTACTCGCGCCAGCCACTCTGCGTCCTTTTGAAAGCGCAACCGGATCAGCCCATAGGCCATCGCCGTCACATTCATCAGGTACCAGTACTCGCAGAGCGTTGCACCCGTCCCGTCAAGAAACAGCCCATACGGTTCGCTGAAGTAGCCCTTCAGTGACGCTGCCAGGCCTGGCAGACCCTCGCCGCGCAGTTCCTTACCAAGAGCCATTGGCGCGTAGGTTGTCAGTCCACCGTCCTGCTCGCCTTCAAGCGCCGAAGGAAAGACCTGGCGGCCGTCCTTCGCGGTCGTATTCAACCCATGCGCCGGATCCATCACCCAGGCGTCGAACGCGTTGGCCAACGCATGAAAGTCCAACGGCTTTTCTTCTGGCCGAGCCGGCAGTCCGCTCCATCCCGGCGTTTCTTCGGCCCATGCGAGTTCCTGGTCTGCAAATCCGACGAGTCCCAGTGCGGCAAATCCTGCCAGGAACGCTCTGCGGCTGGATAGCCAATCTCCGCTGGTCATTTCACTTTTCTCTCTTGCCGTCATGTACCCGTTCACTTGCGCCCTCTTTGATCTTGAGTTTGTGCTCATCAGAAGGCTTTCTTCAGCGTCTCGCAGAACCTAAGACAAGCAGGCCCCATTCTCGATATGGATTGCGAAACCGCCAAGGGATTAACGCCGAAATCAACCCGCGAAACAATGAATTCACATGTGAATCGCATTAAATCGCTGAGCTGCCGCAAGAGTCCGGACACCTGAATAGGCAGTGAATAGCTGATTACCGCGGCCGTAAGGAACCGGGAGCGCGCGAAGAATCAACCGAGTCTCAATTACGCATAGAGCCCCTGTCAAGCATCGAGGGAGCGCGCTATGAGACGATCTCACTTCCGCTTCGGAGGAGCCGCGCCTGAGGGCAGTGCGGCGCCACGGCCTTCCACCACAGATATAAATCGATCGCCCGAGCCTCCGGGGAATCGTTCCAGCAAGCCGCTGGGCCAAAGGACTTCGATACAGTCGAACGAGGTAGCCGAGCCGAGGCCAAAATGGAGGCGCGGGTCGCTCGTGGAGAGATAGCTTCCTCCCGCGCGGACTTCATCCACTTGCTTGATGTTGCCGGTGGTGACCGTCACTCGGGCGCCGATCGCCATCCGGTTACTCTTCGTGCCCACCAGGTGCAGCGTGACCCAGTGGTTGTCATTCTTGGTTTCGTTGAGAAAGAGTGACGGTGGAGCGCCGACATTGAAGACCAGCACGTCGAGTCTTCCGTCGTTGTTGACATCGCCCAAGGCCGTTCCCCGTCGGGATTTTAGCTGGCCTGCATTCAAGCCGGCGGCGTCGGCAACCTCGCGGAATGTGCCGTTGGCCTGATTGAGGAAGAGCTCGATCGGCTCGACAAAGGCCGGTTCACTGGGCGCACCATCGAGCAAGGACGAGAAGTTACCCGAGGCCATTAAAATGTCTTGCCAGCCGCTGTTGTCGAAGTCTGCGAAGTTTGCTCCCCACTTGACGAGAGGTGAAGTGGGAGCGGCGATTCCGGCGCGATCGGCAACATCGCGAAACTCGTTTTGGCCGTCGTTGATGTAGAGGCTGGCCGGCTGGCCGGCAAAACGGGTCACGAACAGGTCGAACCTGCCGTTGTGTTCGAGATCGGCAAAATCGCATGCCATGTTGCCGAAGGTTTGCCCCATTTCCCCATAGGCGGTGCCTGAATCGAGGCCGATGTCCTCAAAGGTTCCGGCCCTTTTGTTGTGAAACAGAAAATTATTGAATGCATCGTTGGTGACAAAGAGATCGGGCCAACCATCGCCATCGAAATCTCCCCAACAGATTCCCATGCCGTGCGCCATCTGTGGGTTCTCGACACCGGCTTTGGCCGCAACCTCTTCGAAGGTTCCGTCGCCCCGATTGCGGTAGAGGAGGTTGGTTTCGCCGGGCATCTTGTCTGGCAATTCGGTGAGCGCGTTCTTGTATACCGTCGTTTTGGGGTCGGGAAGATGCCGTGGATCGGTGGAAACATAGCGGGCAACGTAAAGATCCACAAATCCGTCACGGTCGTAGTCGGCCCAGGCGGCTCCGACGCTAAAGCCCCCGCCGCCAACGCCCGACTTGGCCGTGACGTCGGCGAACTTGCAGCCGCCCAGATTGTGATAGAGCACATTGTGGCCGTAGCCGGTGACATAAATATCAGCAAGGCCGTCGTTGTCATAATCGGCGACGGCAATCCCCGTGGCCCAGCCCCTGGTGGTCAACCCCGCGGCCGCGGTTACGTCAGTGAAGTGCGGTGCTTTCCCGTTGCCGTCCTCCCGGTAGAGCGTGATCATGGGATCGCCGCCAGCAAGGTAGCGGTTGATTGAGGAATCGTTCACCACGGCGATGTCCAATTTGCCGTTGTTCTCGCAATCCAGAAAACCAACTCCTCCGCCGCTCATCGTTTCGATGACGTAGCGCCTGTCGAGATTCGTCTGAGGAAGAGTGCGAAGTCCGACCTCCGCGGCAACGTCTCGAAAATGCGGCACAGAGGGTTGCGCAAGCGGCTTGGGCACTGCCACTGAGGGAGTTTGTGCGCTGCACGTGAAGGCAGAGAACAGCAGTACGACGCACGCTGACGTTCGATTCCCCATCCTGCCCGGGATTCTAGCATTGCAAAGCATGGCAGCCAGGGGCTAGTCCTCTACTTGGATCCGTCCGGCCGTGATGCTTCGCGGATGATCTCGGCCTCGCGCTGACGGTACGGCGTTCCGTCTTCGTGGAAGACGTCGTGGAACCAGACCGGCGGCGCCTCGTTGATGTACGGGTGCTGCCAGGAGTCCCACGGAAGATAGGTCTGGCTGCGGCCTTTCACCAGTCCCCAGTTGATTGCGCCCACACGCTCTTTTTTAGCGATGGGCACGATGGTGTCGAAGGTGCTTCCCGCACCGCGCGCCATGTACTCGGTACAGACGATGGGGCGGTGGAACTGGCGGAGTTGGTTTATCCGGGCCTCAAACCCCTCCGGCCAATCGTAGTTGTGGAACGTGACGATGTCTGACTGCTCAATCTGGAGACGGCCCATGGGGGACATCTTCTCCAGCGACGACCAGTCGCCGGCCCAGATGCCGCTGGTCAGCGGCTGGGTGGGATGAACAGCGCGTGCCCACTCGAACACCTGCGGCAGCAAGGCCAGGATGAGGTCCCGTTTGTTGGCCGGCTCAAGCTTTCCGTAAGAAGAGTCGTTGGTGTTGTCCGGCTCATTCCATATGTCCCAGGCCAGGATGCGCGGGTCGTTGGCGAACCCGCCGACCACGCCCTGCACGTAATCCTTCAGCTTTGGGTAGAGTGACGCGTCCGTGAGCACAGAGCGTCCTGGCGCCTGCACCCACCCGGAGTTGTGCACGCCAGGGATGGGGGGCCGCTGCGGCCCGAGCTTCGGGTCCGGATCCCAGCAGGAATCGAACAGCACGAACATCGGCCGGATATGATGACGGGCTGCAATCGTCAGAAATTGATCGATCCGCTTCTGAAAGCCGGGCGCATCCTGCTCCCACGGCAGGTTGTGCAGAAAGACGCGCATGGTGTTCATGCCCAGCTTTTCAGCCCAGCCCAGTTCACGGTCGATCTCCGCCGGGTCAAACGTGCCGGCCTGCCACATCTCCAACTCGTTCACCGCGTTCGACGGCAGAAAGTTCGACCCGATCAGCCAGGGCTGTTGCCCGTACCACTGGTTGGCGCGGTCTTCAGTCCACCGGCTGCTCTGCGCCGTGGCGCTAAGGCACAATACGGCCAGCAGCGAGAAGACACACAGCTGCGCGACTCTCTTGATTGCATTCGTATTCACGGGACTCATCCCTTTCCTTTGCTTCAGTTCTCTAGGCATGCGTTTATTTGCGTTGGAGCGCGATGACGGTGACGCTGGCATGGGGAAAGATGCGGGTCCATCCGTTTGCGGGAACTGCTTCGGACGACTCGGCCGCCGTCACGCGCTCGGGGTCAATTTCGTCATTCGCGTCGCCGAGCGAGTCCGCGCGCAACACCTGCACTTTAGCGGAGCCCGCGGACGCGAAGCCGCCGATATGGATGGCGGCTGTGACATCGGTTTCCAGGCTGCGGTTCACGCAGAAAAGAGTCAAGGTGCGGCCGTCGCCGCCGAGCGCGGCAACCACGTCAAGATACGGGACTGAGGCAATCTCCGGCAGCCTGTCAACGCCCTGCCGCACAGTGTACGATCCCGAATCCGCCGTCACCGCCACCGGCTGCGCAGCATCGGCGCCGGCATACATTCTGAAGACGTAGTACGCCGGGGTTGCAAAAACCTGGCTACGCTTCTTCCAGATGCCTGCGAACTCCATGATGCCGGTCATGTCGGAGATGGGAACGATAGCTGCATTCCTCATGAGCATATTCAGGAATCCGCCGGTAACCACCGCTCCGCCAGTATTGGTGAAGCTGGGCGCATTGCGGCGGTCGCCGAGGAAAAGCCACTCGGTGAAGGCAATGTGCGTCTTTCCGGCGTATCCCGGGTTTGCGTCGATCTGCCGCTGGTCGTCGCGCAGCTTCCGTTCCAGTTCTACAGGCAGGGCAAACGCAGCGGCCTGCACGAACTCCGGCGAGGCATTCTTCAGCTTCACGTTTCTGGTGCCCACCACAAAATGCGTGGAGAGATAGTCGAAGGTGCCAGGCGGGTTGGCCAGCTGGATCGCGTTCCAGTCGCGAAAGACCTCCGGATCGCCGCCCGTAGCGATAAGGCGCGCAGCCGGATCGGCCGTGCGCACCGCCCGTGAGTAATCGAGCGTCCTCTGCGCCAGTTGCGCGGTGGTGGGATAGCCGAGATTCCAGTTACCCCACAGTTCGTTGCCCAGTTCCCACAGCAGCCCGGAATGCGTTGTCCAATGTTCGTCCACGTAACGGACCCAGGACGCGGCCTCTTCAGGAGTTCCGCTGCCCAGGTTGAGCGCAATCTGCGGCTGGGCGCCGATAATGCGGCAGAATGCGAGAAATTCGTCAGTCCCGAAGGTGTTGTACTCGGGAATGCCCCACGAGTTGTTCACCATGCTGCGCCGCTTGTCGCGCGGCCCTACGCCGTCCTGCCAGTGATAGGACGAGGTGAAGTTTCCGCCGAAGCGAACCAGCGGCGTGTGCATTGCCTTCGCCATGCGGACCGCATCGGGATCCAGGCCTTCCAGCGCATCGGCGGGCATGAGCGACAACTGGTCGAGCTCCACGCGCTCATCGCCGTCGAGCTGCACAACAAATTCTGCCGGATCGAGCCGGTGCAGCTTGCCCTCCGCCACTTTCAGGGAGAAGTCGTACTTCTGCCAGCTTGCGCTGGCGACCTCGATGTCGGCAGCGGCCAGAGTTTCTTTCTGTCCGCGTAAGCGCAGCGAGACCGTGATCTTGTTGGCGCCGCCGATGTGGCGCGCATAGAAGCTGCCGTTGTAGTCGAGCGTGCGGTGAACGGGAAGATAGACCTTCTGCCGGATGCCGGTCGGCTCGCCGGGCACGGCTATCACCAGCAGCGACTGCCCCGAGTTCGCCGCATCGCCGAGGCGGATCTCGTAACGATTGCCCTGTCCGGGGTTCAACGGCTCCCAGGGCATCGGCAACCCCAGGTCTCCGGCCTGCCGCAGTTCTGGCCGCTCCTGCAGAATGTCGGCGGTTTTGGCTGGCGTCCACAGCCCCGCTTCGAGGCTGGGATTCTCAAGAATCTCGGCCCAGAGCCCGTTATAGGTCGAGTTGCCGATGGGCTCGAGGAATGTGCCGAAGATGGTGCGCGGAATTGACGCGCCCACCGGCCGCGACGCATCCACGTCGATTTGCGCCACTTGCGGAATCGGCTTGTCTACTGTCATCTGCGCATGCAGCATGCTCGCGCAAGCGAAACCCAACAACCACTGAACCGTCCTTCTCACTTTGCTAGCTCCCTGCATTTCTCACACAACTGGCGCCCCCTGGGATTCGCGCTGGGCTCCAGGCGGCGGGGCGGAGATGCACTTTATTCTCTGTCCCTCGGATCAACCACCTGATCCGTTTTCGGACCTGCGCCCGGCGTGGGCTCCTGTCCGAATCCGCTGCCGATCGCCGAAAGCACGCGCGGATTCAGCTTCGAATTCCGCGCCTTCAGTCTGGTGTACTCCCGGACTGCCCGGCTGGCGTCTTCCTCCCGCCCCAGCTTGTGATACACGCGCGAGAGCTCATACTCGATGCGCGGTTCGAGCTCGGGATCGGGGTGCATCGACTTCGCTTTCTCCAGCGCCGCCAGGGCTTCGCTGGCGCGTCCCGCGTCGAACTCGCCCAAGCCGAGATAGAAGTATGCAGCCGGCGCGTTAGCGTAGACCGATGCCACCTTGTGCAGCATGTCCAGTCCCTCTGCCGTGCGATTCGTCTCGATATCGATCTTGGCCAGATTGAACATAGCAATGGGATTGCTGGGGTTCAGCGCCAGTTCCTTGCTGTACGCCTGCTGGGCCAGGTCAAGATGTCCGGACTTGCGATACTCCGCACCCAGTTCCTCGTAGAGGTCGGCGTTGTCAGGCGCCTGCTTCAGCGCTTCAAGGAACTCCGCGATGGCCTCTGCGTGCTGATTCTGCTGCGAGTAGATCTGACCTTGTACATGGTGGACGTGCCAGGAGTCGGGGTCGATGACCGCCATCCGGGCGTAGCTGGCGAACGCTACCTGGGTGTGCGCCGTGCCCCGGTACTCGAGGATGGTGAGATCACCGGGGGATAGCTCAGCAGCGCGATCCAGCGGCCCAGTCGCCTTCTCGGGATGTCCGTCCTGGAGGACGACGATGCCCAGCCACATCCACGCCTGCGCGTCTCCGGGTGCAATCTCCGTTTCCCGGCGGAACGCGGCCTCGCTTTCCTCCACGCGATGCATCTGCGCGTAGGCAATGCCCAGGAATAGATGCACGCCGGTGAGGGAAGGGCCGAGCGCAGCCGCCTGCCGCAGGTGTTCGACCGCGTCGTTCGGCTTTCCGGTGCGCAGTTGAGCCACGCCAAGTTCCATGTGCGCTGCGGGATTCTCAGGGCTGAGCTTCACCGCCTGTTCGAGCCACCGCTCGGCCTCGGCGAAGCGCCCCGCCCGGATGGCCTCAGTGCCACGGCCCAACGCCTCATCGGTTGAAGCCGGCGAAGGCTGCGCCAGCGCCGCCGCGCATGTCAGCAGCCAGGCGGCCCCCACCAGCGCATTGCGTAAACTCATTCGAAAAACCCTCCCGACCGGCCCGTTGCCGGCGGATCGCTGCCATGATGACGGCGGCTGTCGTAATTTGCATGGATGCCGTGCCGTGCGCGCACCCCGCTGCACCGCCGGCGAATCAGCTCCTGGCGGCGTTCAGGTCCTGCATCGCTCCCGGCGGAAAGCTGGTCGATTCCCGAACCACCAGTTGCGTGTCGATCTTATACTCGCGTTGCTGTCCGTGACCGTCCACATGCGCGCGCAACGCCGACACTGCGGCACGCGCCAATTCGAGCCGCGACATCTGGATGGAGGTTAGTGGCGGAATCATCACTCGCGCCATTTGAATATTATCGAAGCCGATCACGGAAAGGTCCTGCGGAACACGCAATCCGGCGCGATATGCCTTGTGCAGGACGCCTAGCGCGGTCATGTCGTTGGAACAGATCACGGCAGTCGGATGCCTCGGTCCCGCCAGGATCTTCTCCAACGCACTGATCCCGCCTTCCAGGGTATGGTTTCCGGGCACAATCCAATCGGTCTCCGGGACGATACCGCATTCGGCGACCGATTTGATGAATGCCTGCAAGCGAGACTCGGCAGAGTGCAGCCCCGGCGGTCCGGAAATGAAGGCGATCTTCCTGTGTCCCAGCGCCGCAAGATGCTGCACCCCCTGACGGATGCCGTGGTGGTAGTCCACCTTCAGCAGACTGATTCCCGGCCGGTCGGGGCCTGCGTCAACCAGCACCAGTGGGATATTCCGGTGCGCTAGTTTCTCGTAGATCGGCTGCTCGATGCCGAAGGTCATTATTGCCACTCCTTCGACCTTGCGCTCGAGCATACGACGAATGCAGAGCTCCATTTTCTGGGGATCGTAGTTCGTCGAACTGACCAGAATCTCGTAGCCGTTCTCCACGGCGACATCCTCAAACCCCTGAATGAGCTCGGGGAAAAAGGGATTGGTGATCTCAGAGACGATCAGGCCCAGCAGGCCGCTGCGCCCCGACCCAAGCGCCCGCGCCTGGGTGTTTGGAAAGTAGCCCAGTTCGTGAATCGCATCCCATACGCGCTTGGCCAGCTTTGGGCCGACAGTCGGCACCCGATTCACGGTTCTCGACACTGTCGCGATCGAGACGTTGGCGTGCCTGGCAACCGCGTGGATGTCCATCTGGGATTTCGGCTTCAACGAGCGGCGCCCGGATCGAACCATGATTCACCGTGTCTCAGAAAAACGATGGGAAGACGTTTACATGATATCCCACACTTATGTGTGAGCAGCCAGTGCGTATTGATCTGACAGGACGCTGAAAAAGTGCGACATTGTCCCTTGCGTAAGCGGTTACTGATTCTGTGACTGAGGCGGTTGCTGCAACCGGAGTGGGGCAGCCGCATTCTGCTTCTCCGACATCCTCGACGCGGTCTCCAACTCGCGCTGCGATGCTTCCTTGTCACCGAGCCGCGCCAGGGTGAGACCGAGGTAGTAGTGGCACGGGGGATAGTCCGGGGCAGCAGCCACAGCGCGCTCCAGATATTCCCGTGCTTCCTGGTACCGCTTCAATTTGAAATTCGCTTCGCCGGCGCCCTCAAGAGCGCCTCCATGCCGCGGATCGCGCGCCAGCGTCTTGTCAAACTGCGGGAGCGCTTCCTGGAACTGGCCTTGTTTGAGCGCGATGTCGCCCAGTTCGTAGTAGGCTTCGGTCTGAAGCGGCATCAATTCGATCGACCGCGCGAACTCCGCCTTCGCCTTATCGAATTGCAGCCCTATCTGGTAAATTCGCCCAAGCCCGAAGTGCGCGCTCGCATCGTCTGGCCGGATCTTCAGGTAGGTCTGCATAATTTCTTCCGCCGCGGCGAGCTGGCCAAGGTCCATCTTCACGCGAGCGATCGCATACAGCAGCGTGGGGTCATCGCCCATGATCTTGGTGGCTTGTGCAAGCGCTTCATCCGCGTCTCGGTAAAGCTGCATTTGATCCTCGAGAACGCCGAGATCGTAGAACAGACGGCCGTTATCGGGCGCGTGATCTTTCGCGCGCAGGAGCGTGCGCAGTGCCGAATCCGCATCGCCCGCGGCGCTCTGCTGGAGGGCAATCTGTTCGCTCGCCTGCACCTCGCCCGATTGTGCCGCCACCGATCGAGGATCGCGAGTCAAAGCAGCCTCGAAGAGGTCGCGCGCTTCAGCGGCTTTCCCGGCCCGGAGCGCCGCCATACCCGCTTCTTCGCTCGAAACGGCCGCCTGCGCGGAAGCCTGTGCAACAGGGATCGTGCTCAACAGGAGTGCGACGCTGATGTGAACTGCCCGCATAAGTGAATCAAGGAATCTGTGGTGATTTTAGCAACGCTCAAAACCATAGCGCTGTAGCCCTTCTCCGGGCTAAGAAAGAAAGGTCAGGAGTACCTGACCTTTCGGAGACCTGAATCGGACATACAGTGATGCAACAACTCCGGAGTGCGGCTTCTGGGCCAACACCCCGGAGGTGAAGTTAGAAGGTGATGCGGCCGGACACCTGCATGTTACGTGGGCCGTAGTCCACGGTTGTGGGAACGCCGAACCCGAGATTATTGCAGGTTGGGCAGTCAGAGGCATCGCCTGGCGCAAGATCTGGAAGCGCCATCCGGTGACGGTTGAAGACGTCAAAGGCTTCGCCCTTGAGCTGGAAAGCCACTCTTTCGGTGATGTGGAAGTCCTTCATGATGCTGAGGTCTTCACCCAGGTACATCGGACCGGTAATGGCCTCGGTAACGCGTGACAGATTGCCGAGCGAGAACGGAGCAAACGAGCAGTACACCCCGATACTGTGATTGCCGCAATCGTCGGTGTATTCACGGGCCCAGCCAACGCCTTCACGGTTCTGGTCGACAAAGGCGGCCTGTTCCATCGGAACGCCAGGGTCAGAAGGACCGTTGGTCCCTGCCACGCGATAGGCCGGCTTGAACCAGGACTGATGATTGAAGGCACTCGGTCCGTTTTTGTTGTTCTTATAGGCGGCGCTGGCAAAGTTGGTCCCGCCCACCGAAGTTGGTCCAGCGGTGTACTGGATGCAGTTCTGGTAGTAAGGAATGCCGCTGGCGCAGCCGAAGCCGATCGGCTGGCCGCTGCTGTAGCGCTGAATGGCGCCGATTTCCCAGCCGCCCACGAGCAGGTCGAGAGCCCGGTTCTGATTGAGCCATTTGCGGTGAAGGCCAAACGGCAACTGGTAAAGATAGCTGAGCGAGAACTGATGCGTCAGATCCTGGACGCTAACCGCCTTGTTGTTTCTCAAGTCGATTGAATCCTGAGCCTGCTCGCGCTGATTGTTGTTCGTATAGCTGAACGGAATCAACGAATCGGCATCGGTCAGGTTCTTCGACCAGGTGTAGGATGCCTGCACGTTGAGGCCGTCGCGGAAACGCCGCTCGACGGAAACAAGCATGGCGTTGTAGGAGGAGTGGCCCAGGTTCTCCAGGCAGCAGTCGTCCGCGATGTAGTCATACTGCGGGAACGGACGAAGCGACTGGCCGATGGACCCCGTGAAGCTGGAGTACGGAGCGTTGTGGCCCTGGCTCGATCCGCCGAGCGGGATGTTGTAGTAAGAGTTGCTCAGCAGGTCGCCGAGGGCAAAATTGGACTTGTCGATGTTGTTGAAGTTTGTCAGGAAGCCAGAACGGAGATTCTGCGACACCGAACCGATGTACCCAATGGTAAAGACGAGATCCTGGGCAAGCTGCTGCTGAACCTCAAGGCCCCAGTTGGTCGTCATCGAAGGACGGCCGTCCCGTGGCAGGATCAGAGAGCCACCGACCGGCTGGAAGCTTCCGGGGCCGTTCTGCGCCGTCAACTGCGATGGGTCGGTATTGGGAGCGTAACTGACATTCGGGAAACCGACCGAAGAGTTCTGCGGGTCGGCCGGTGCGGTTGAGTCAAGCCGGAAGGCAGGCGTGAAGGCGCATCCCTTGCCCTCCGTGCAGCCCTGGAAAAACGACTTGGAGATGGCGTAGCCGGTAATCATGCTGCTGCCAAAGTCGTTGTACTGGAGCGGTCCGTAGACGACACCCGCACCGCCGCGCACCACCATCTTGCCGTTGCTGTTAGGCAGCAGGTAGGCAAACCCGATACGCGGGGCAACATCCTTATACCAGGTGTCGGCCCAGGCGGGGTTGCAGCCTTTGCAGTTTTGGGCGAATTCCAGAGCGCCAGGCAGGTTGCCCGCAGCCGCGTCCGGTGCCGTGAAGCTGAAATTGGAGGTCCGGTCGTGGCCCTCACGCCGGGGATTGTCGAGGTCGTAACGCAGGCCGAGGTTGATGGTCAGGTTGCTGGTCAGCTTGATGTCGTCTTGGACGAAGCCGGCGACGTACCAGGATTTCCAGCGCGGATTGACGTTGAAGACATTCTGACCGCCGTTGCCTACCTCACCCATCAGGAAGCTGGCAAAGGGATTGCCCGAACCGCAGCAGGCGCCGCTGAGTGCCGCCGACTGATCGCGGTAGAAGTCGAAATAGTCGGTGTTGTAGAGGTTTGTCGAGTACCGCTGATTGCGGTAATCGACGCCGAAGCGGAGGCTGTGGCGCCCTTTCATCCAGCTGATCGTATCGTTGAACCGCAGACCGTTGTCGATATTGACTCCGTTCTGCTGCTGGCCCCACGAAGACGGCGCGTCTGGGCTGGGGAACACTATGCTTGGAAAGAACTTGGAGTTATCGTTGGCGATGCCCGCAGCCGAAGCCGTATTCGACGTGCCGAACGCTTCCGAGAGGTTCACGCTGTTGGTACGGTTGTAGCCGAGGTTCAGGTGATTCAGAAGTGTCGGCGTAATCACCCAATCCCAACCACCGCGGCCGTAGTGCGTAGTGAAGGTCTGCGCATAGCCGTTGTTGTTGAAATCACCCGGAAGACTCGGTATACCCGTCAGCTTGGTGTTCTGACGCGTGTTGTAGGTGCCGAAAATCTTGTGCCGCTCGCCAAGGTTCTGGTCAATGCGGATGGTGTAGGTCGTGTTGTCGTTCGGCGCAACGCCGGTCTGGGCATAGTTGTTGATGTAGCCGAAGACGTCGGTGCTCTGGGGCGTCTGGTAATGACCTGCAACGGCCTCAGGAAGTCCCTTCATAAGCGCCTGTGACGTTGGGCTGATATAAGAAGCCGGAAGAGCGTTCTTCCCCGTTTTCAGGACCATGCTGTTACGGCAGAAAACGCCATTCCCCATGTCACGGGTCGAGGTTGGATCGTAGATTTCGTTGAAGTGCACGGGCGCGTTGTCGCAGGGATTCCACAACACGTTCTGCCCGTTGTAAGGCGTCCCACCCGGAACGATGTTCGCAGGATTGTAAACGTCAGAGAAGTCGCCCGTGAACTCAGCCGGCGTGGGCACGGTCGAAACAACCACCCCACCGGGATGATATTGATACTTTTCCCAGGCAAACAGGAAGAAGGTCTTGTTGTGGCCGTCCCACACGTGGGGAATCCACACCGGTCCGCTGAAAACGCCGCCGTAGTCATACTTGCTGTCCTGGGGACGCGAGTACTGACAGTTCACGTCGGCGACGTCCTGGCAATTCTGCACCTTATAGCCGTTGTTGAACCAGTTGTTGGCGTCGAAAATTCGGTTCTTGATGATCGCGTACGCGGTACCGTGGAAGCTGTTCGTGCCGTTTTTGGTGGCAAAGCTCTCAACGCCGGAGGTGGTGCGGCCGAACTCGGCCGAGGGCTGGGAGTTAAGAACCTTGAACTCCTGCAGCGCCTCGATAGACGGAGAGGTTTCGTCAAAGGACGAGCCATTCTCGCTGCGCGTGATGCTGGCGCCGTCGAGCAGGGTCTCGTTGCCATAAGCCTGGCCGCCGGAGATGCGCGCAAAGAAGGTGCCATTCCCGGTATTACCGGCGGTGCCGCTGCCTGGGCCGGTCGTGCCTGGAAGAAGGAACATGAACGTCTCGGGCGAGCGCAGACCGCCGATGCCCGCGGCGAGCGAGAGCGGAAGATCCTGAATCTGCTTTTCCGAAACGGTGCCTGAAACTTCGGACGACTCGGTTTCAAGGCGCAAACCGCTGGCATCGACTTTCACCGTTTCGGTGACTTCACCAGGCGTCAATTTGAGATCCAGCGCCGTGGTGCTGCTGATCGTCACCGTCACGCCGGTTGCCGTTGCCGTTGAGAAACCCGTCGCCGTGGCCGTAACGGAATAAGTGCCAAGGGGTAGATCGGGAAAGCGATAGGCGCCGGCCGAAGTGGACTTGATTACAGTCGTGGATTGGGTGGCGTTGTTGGTCGCAGTGATTGTCGCATCCGGAATCATTGCGCCGCTCGGATCCTGGACGCTGCCTGCGATAGCGCCACTTGAGAGTTGAGCGAAGAGATGGGTCCCCGTAAGTCCAATCAGAAACAATAGCGAGAACCAACGTAGTAAGTGACTTCTGGTGTTTCTCAACATACCGGCGTCTCCAAAGTTCACCTG